>Ga0208667_1000006_pt1 | contig 110075 bp, 90 predicted proteins | sample 11BtaG_FD_184085 | JGI IMG/M metagenome (GOLD analysis project Ga0208667, IMG submission 184085) | Marine viral communities from the Subarctic Pacific Ocean - 11B_ETSP_OMZ_AT15265_CsCl metaG (SPAdes) (version 2) | ecosystem: Environmental > Aquatic > Marine > Oceanic | place: Pacific Ocean... | reverse complement strand
GAACTTAGAACTAGAAAGTCGGGTGTCGGGTTGTCGGGATAGAACAGAAAGAGAGAAAAGGTTTAGATCCGTAAAAGATTAGAACTAATAAGGCCTGCAAAAATATGGGTAGCAGCCGAGGGCGGCCGAGCGGCCTAGAAAAGAGGGCCAAGAATAAAAAAATTTATCCCTGGAATTATAGAAAATGACAGCTCCGCAAGGCTAACGGCTGCTAGGCGGCCAAAAGTAGAAAAAACGGCCTAAAATTGCTATAATTTACTTACCCGCAAGGGCATTTATAGGAAAATAAAAAATGAATAAATTAAATAGTACTTTTAAACCCTCTAATACTTTTAGGGGATCGCGTCATATCGTCAAGGGGCAAATCATTCAAGGGGATGATTTCGAGGTTGACGGAATTAGACGGGCATTTTGGTCTAATCCCGATAAAACGCACTCTTGTCATCTGTTCCGCCTAAAAGGTGGCTCGGTTATTGATCGCGTAACCGTTGACTCATTCGAGAATGAAACCTTGAATGACTTTATCGCAAGAACTGAAACTATTTTAATAGGGGGTAAAAAATGAACGATAAGAAAATAGAAAAGGCTTTTTTAGAAATGGCTAGTAAATCAAAAGCGGTTGAAAAATTGCTTATTGACTACAACCCAAACAATAAGAAAGTTATTGATAAATATAAGAAAAATCTTCAAGGGGGTTCAAAGTGAGTATTTTAAAAAGTGAAATAGATTTGAAAGGAACTAAACCCGATTATCTAAGAACAACAAAAAATCTTTATAGCCATTCAGTAGATGGCTATAAGTTGTTTTTTAGTTATCAGACCTTAGTAGCTATTGACGATTTAATTAGCGTTAATTATTGGTCTAATACAACTGCAAGGCATTTGTATTGGATTAATCCTAATAAGGATATAAGGGTTGAGAACTTTGACGAACTTGCAAGAAAGATATTAGGAAAGGCTCAATTGCTTGAAAAAGAAAGATTACCTCTTGCTAATATCTCGGCAATATCCTCTATCTTTTCAATTATGGCAAATGCTGAAACAGAGGAATCAATCCGAGCAAGTAACGAGCAAAGGAAAAGATTTTACCTTACTCAAGAGGGAATCTCTTTCCCTAGCGATTGGGATTCTCTAAGCGTTGCCGATCAAAAGAAACGCTTAGATATGTGCGATTATATTGGATTGAATAAGGCTACCGAAGTCTTGAACAATTCGACATCTAAAACAATATAAATAACTATCGGGAAACTAAGGCGGGACAACCCGCCTTTTTTTTGTCTTGAATAAAGGGACTCTATACGATATGAAACGGGTAAACGAAACGGGACTAAAACAAAAGGCCACACCCCATATTGTATATTGGGACTCCGTCAGGTGCAGAGAAGAACAATAAAACACATACTCAATCTCTCATATCTAAAGATTGCCTTTTTTTTATCCCTCATATATCATTCGTATGCAGGTAAGGTATTTTTGCACTTCGTTCAATCTATCTTCTCCAAGATCTTTACTTTGCCTGCCCTAAAAAAATTTTTTCCAGCCAAAAAAAATCCTGAGACAAAAAAGTTATTCACACTTTTTCCCCAGATCAAATCCAAATAAACAAAAGGGTACCCATACCCCCCAAAATTTTTCTATACTTTTTAAACTTTTGAGTGTTAGAATAAAGCAACCGAGGAAAGGATATGGGATTTTTAAGTAAAGCATTTAAAAGAGTTAAGAAACAAATACGGCCTAACAATATGATGATTGGCAATATACGTAAGATGCCAAGACGTCCAGGTATGATAGGAGACATGCGTTTTCGAGGTAGAATGCCAAGACGTGGCGGTTTTGGATTCGGATTAGGTGAAGCCATTCGCAGGTTAAAAAAACAACGCGATATGGGTATGCCAAGAAGACCAAGTACGCCAGGTATAGGTTTTCTAGGCGGATCTCTTGGATTTTACGATAGAATGATTGGAACACCCCAACCTATACCAAGAGCAGAAATAGACATTTCAGCTTTAGAGCCTTTGCCGATGGGCGAGATGCCGATGACTCAAGACCTTCCAGAGGTTTCACCTGTTGGAATGATGGCGGGCAGAACTTTACAACAAGACTTTCCAGCTGAGCCACGTATGATGATGGCTGAGGGTGATGAGGCTGACTCAGATGATTTCCCAGATTTAAGCGGAGACGGAGAAACAACTTTTAAAGACGTATTAATTGGTAGAGGAGTTCAACTTAAAGCCGAGGGAGGCGAAATGATGACTCAAGAAAATGAAATAGATGCCATGTTAGGCGGTATGGATTCTGAAGAATCTGGAGCAATGGAAGACCTAGAGCAGATGGCTCCAGAAATGGAGATGATCGATCAGCTTGTAACAATGGTTGTCCAAATGATTCAGCAAGGCGCAAGCGAAGAAGAGGTAATAATGTTCCTCAGAGAGCAAGGGCTCGACGATGAAGATATTGGTACTGTTCTCCAACTTGTAGCTGAGATGGCAGAAGCCGAATCGATGCCTGAAGATGGTATCGACGCAGAACTAGAACAACTAGCTTAGCAATGGCCAACGAGCCAACCAATATAGAAAATCTTTTACAGATGCTGAATCAATCAGCGCCTGTAACTGAGGCTCCCCCAAGTACTTTCGATCTAGGTACTATTGAACCATTCAATCCGATAATGGAAAGGTATAAACCTAATCCTTTGGATGAGTTTGTAATGATGATGGCTGACCCAACCAAAAAATTAAAAGTTATTTCTACTCCAATTAAAATGCAACTCAAGCCTTTATTTGCTAAAAGAAATAAAATCAAACAATTAATAGATAAACAAAAATTTAATTACGATAGAGGTCAAGACTTAGCATCTAAAGCTGACCCTGACGCTATAGATCAAGGCAACTATATGATGAATGCTGCGATTAAAAGCGGTCAAAGATTTCAAAAACAATTAAATGAATTAGAAGAAAAGATTAGAAAAATATACCAAAGTAAATAAATGGATTTTTCCAAACTTACAGAGGCTGAACTCAAAGAAGCCCTGCTGCTTTTAGAAAAGCAAGACGGTTACTCAACGCAAGATGAGTGTCAAGAATCTTTTTTGAGTTACGTCAATCACATGTGGCCAGAGTTTGTCTGCGGTCGTCATCATCAGATATTTGCAGAAAAGCTAGAACAAGTTGCTCGAGGTGAAATCAATCGTTTGATTGTTAACATGCCGCCTCGACATACCAAATCTGAGTTTGCTTCGACCTTCTTTCCGTCTTGGGTGATGGGGCTCAAACCTAAAATGAAAATAATGGAGACGACCCATACGGGTGAACTCGCCGTTAGGTTCGGTCGTAAGGTGCGTAACTTGATGGATCAAAAAGAATACAAACAAGTTTTTCCCGATGTCAGTTTGCAGGCTGATAACAAATCAGCAGGACGTTGGGAAACCAATAAGGGTGGCGAATACTTTGCAGCAGGTGTGGGTGGAGCTGTAACTGGGCGGGGTGCGGATTTGTTAATCATCGACGATCCGCATTCTGAACAGGATGCACTTTCGCCGACTGCTTTAGAGTCTGCCTACGAGTGGTACACTTCTGGACCCCGCCAGCGTTTACAGCCTAAAGGTGCAATTGTAATAGTGATGACGCGCTGGTCTTCGATCGACCTAACCGCTAAATTACTAGACGCGCAAAAAGAACCTTTGGCTGACCAATGGGAAGTGATAGAGTTCCCTGCCATCTTCCCCGATACCGAAAAACCTCTTTGGCCCGAGTATTGGGCTTTAGATGAATTGCAGAAAGTTAAAGCGTCTTTACCTGGAATGAAGTGGAATGCTCAATGGATGCAAACGCCGACCGCTGAAGAGGGTTCGATTATCAAACGAGACTGGTGGCAAAGATGGAAGCATGATTCTTTACCCTCCGTTCAATATATTATGCAGTCTTATGATACGGCGTTTTCTAAAAAAGAAACGGCTGACTTTTCGGCTATCTCAACTTGGGGCGTTTTTAGACCCAGCGAAGATTCGCCCGATTGCGTCATGTTATTGGATTGTCAAAAAGGCAGGTGGGACTTCCCCGAACTCAAAGAAATAGCGATGCGCGAGTATCAATACTGGGAAACCGATATGGTTTTGATTGAAGCCAAAGCAAGTGGCACGCCGCTTACCCATGAGCTAAGACGAATGGGCATACCTGTAGTAAATTACTCGCCGACTAGAGGTCATGATAAAACAACAAGAATGCACTCGGTTGCTCCCATCTTTGAGTCTGGTATGGTGTATGCTCCGAATATGGCATTTGCCGAGGATATGATTGAAGAATGTGCATCATTTCCGTTTGGAGCTCACGATGATTTATGTGATACTATGACTCAAGCGTTGATGCGATTCCGCGAGGGCGGTTTTGTAAATTTAGATAGTGATTACGAAGACGAAGAACGCGAACCTAGACAGAGAGTTTATTACTAATGGCAATAGAAAGACAAACACCCGATCCTGCTCAAGAAGTAGAAGACATGCAAGATATGACAACTGAAAGGTCAACCGAAGATATTGATAATGAAATTATTGAAATCTTAGAAGGTTTAGACGAAGAAGAGGGCATTCAAGTTCAAGACGATGGCTCAGTTATTTTGGGTGAGATGGAAGAAGAAATGGGGGCTGTTGGTTTTAGCGAAAACCTAGCCGAAGTTGTTTCTCAAAATGAGCTAAGTAAAATTTATATTGAGCTAACAGCCGCGATAGAAAACGACAAGTCTGCTAGAAAAGATTGGGAAAAAACTTATACCGATGGACTCAAGTATCTAGGTATGAAGTTTGATGATGGCAGGTCTGAACCTTTTGAGGGTGCAAGTGGTGTTATCCATCCGTTGCTTGGCGAATCTGTAACTCAGTTCCAAGCGCAGGCTTACAAAGAATTACTACCCCCGCAAGGCCCAGTTAAAACTCAAGTGGTTGGTGAATATAGTTCAGCTGTAGAAGAACAAGCCCAACGTGTTAAAGAATTTATGAACTATCAAATAGTTCACGTGATGGAAGAGTACGACGAAGATCTAGATCAAATGCTTTTCTATTTGCCTTTAGCAGGCTCTGCTTTTAAGAAAGTTTATTACGATGAAACTTTGCAACGACCTGTTTCTAAGTTTGTTGCACCCGAAGATTTAATTGTTCCTTACTATACAACCGATCTAGAATCTTGCCCAAGAATCACTCACGTGATTAAGATGCCAGAAAACGAAGTTAAAAAACTTCAAGCAATTGGTTTTTATAGAGACGTAAGAGTAAGTGATGGCAGCGATCTATCAAACGCATCTGGCGTTAAAGAAGAAATAGAAAAGCTAGAAGGAATGGAACCATCTTACGATACAGGTGAAGTTTCTAATCTTTACGAAGTTCATTGTAATTTAGACCTTGAAGGGTTTGAAGATGTAAATGAAGAGGGCGAGTATACAGAAGTTAAGTTGCCTTACATCGTAACAATTGATAGCAACAGCGAAAACATTTTATCTATTCGTAGAAACTTTGAAGAAGACGATCCGATGAAAAATAAAATCGAATACTTCGTTCACTTCAAGTTCTTGCCTGGTTTAGGCTTCTACGGATTTGGCTTAACTCATATGATTGGTGGTTTATCCAAAGCCTCAACTTCAATCGTTAGACAATTGATTGATGCTGGTACTTTGGCTAACTTGCCAGCTGGTTTTAAAACTAGGGGTATTAGAATTAGAGACGAAGATTCTCCGATTCAACCAGGTGAGTTTAGAGATGTGGATGCACCCGCAGGATCTTTGCGAGACGCAATTCAACCTTTGCCATTTAAAGAACCAAGCGGAACTTTACTTTCTTTATTAGGCTTATTGGTTCAAAGCGGCCAACGATTTGCATCTATTGCTGAGATAAATGTAGGCGAAGGTAATTCGCAAGCACCTGTAGGAACGACGGTTGCTTTGTTAGAAAAATCTACCAAGGTTTTATCTGCGATTCATAAGCGTTTGCATGCAGGCCAAAAGAAAGAGTTTAATTTATTAGCAGATATTTTTGCCAAAAGTTTACCCGAAGCATATCCATATGCTGTATCGGGTGGACAGATGGAAATTAAGCAGGCTGACTTTGACGATAGAGTAGATGTATTCCCTGTCTCTAACCCAGACATATTCTCTACCAGCCAAAGAATTATTATGGCTCAAGAAATGATGCAATTGGTTCAATCCAATCCGCAGATTCATGGTCCAAATGGTATGTATGAAGCTTATCGCAGAATGTATGCTGCGTTAGGAACAGACAATATTGATGCGTTATTAATTCCACCCCCAGACACTCAACCTAAACCGATTGAGTCTGGAATGGAAAACAGCACCTTATTAATGGGTGGAACAGCGCAGGCATTTATTCAGCAAAACCATGATGCTCATATTGCATCTCACGTTAACTTGTTGAACATGCAACCAGTTCAAATGAACGCTCAGATTCAAGCAAACATACATTCGCATATCATGCAGCACTTACAAATGAAAGCTGACTTGATCGCGCAACAACAGATGCCGCCCGAGGCCATGCAGCAATATCAACAATTGCAGCAACAAGCCCAACAATCCACACCTGTTGACGCGGCGGCGCTCAATCAACAAGCCAACGAACTGTTGGCGCAGTTTAGCTCGCCAATAATGACCGATCTAATGGCTCAGTTTGCTCAGCAAGTAGCAACTCCGCCGCAAGAAGATCCGTTGGTAGCAATTAGAAAACAAGAGTTAGCACTCAAAGGTCAAGAGTTGCAACAAGACAAAGAACAATTTGCCGTTAAAGAGCAAATGCGTGCAGAGGAAAAATCCCGACAAGATCAAATAGACCGAGAACGTATTGACGCCCAGCGAGATATTGCTAGAATGAAGGACGATACGACTCAAGATAGACTTGATCAACAAAAAGAATTAAAATTGATTGATATCGGTCTAAAACAGTTCGATCAATTTAGGTAAACAAATGGCTAAAAATATAAAAGTAGACAAAAACAAACTATCATACAGCAACAAAGGAACTGTCCCTTCTAAAAATAATGAAGGCACTTTCTCTGCTGACGCTTCGCCAAAGCCAGGAATGGGTAAAGGCAAAGCTAGAGGTATGGGCGCTGCTGAGTTCGGCGGTAAGTTTTCTGGCATTTATTAATGTCAACGATTTGGGTAGCTGACCAATTAAAAAAAAGGCTAAAGGAGAAGAAAGACGATACCCAGAGTCAATTACTCAATGGTGTTCAATCTTTCGACGACTATCAATATCTACGTGGGCGTTACAATTCCCTCGTTGACGTAGAGGAAGAACTTAGGGAGTTGCTAGAGAGGATAGAAGAAAATGACGAAGAACAAAGTATTGGTACCTGACCATATTGCAGCTGAATTAGAAAACGACAAAGCCGCAGAAACAAAAGCAGAAGAAAACAAATCTGAAGTTGACAAAGCTTTTGTCAGCGCAGAAGAACGTGTTTTAGATCCTACCTTGGTTGATAAAACCTTAATAGAAAGAATGCCTAGTCCTACTGGATGGAGAATGTTGATTCTTCCTTACAGAGGCAGAGGTGTATCTAAGGGTGGAATTGTATTAACAAAAGAATCAGTTGACAGAGAAGCTTTGGCCTCAGTAGTCGCGTATGTGATTAAAATGGGCCCGCTCTGTTATAAAGACAAAGACAAATTTGGAGACACACCTTGGTGTGAAGAGAAGCAATGGGTGCTAATTGGTCGGTATGCTGGAGCTCGCTTTAAGTTAGGCGATGATGCAGAATGCCGTATTATTAACGACGACGAAGTTATCGCGACCATTCAAGATCCCGATGATATCGTCACGCTGTAAACGTGAGGAGGACTCATGCTAGAAGAAGAAAATAATCAAGCTCCAGAACAAGAGGTTGAGGAAGGCGAGGTTGTAGAACTTGATGTTCCAGAGGAAGATCAAGAGGAGCAAGCCGCTGTAGAAGAGGTTCCCGAAGAGGAAACTAAAAAGGATGAAGAGCAAGACGAACTAGAGAACTATTCAAAAAATGTTCAAAAGCGTATTGCTAACTTAACCAAAAAAATGCGTGAGCAAGAGCGTGCCGCTCAATCTGCTTACGAGTATGCAAAAAGCTTACAAGAAGAGAATGAAAATTTAAAAACCAGCACATCTGAGTTAAATAAAAACTACTATGGTGAAGCTGAAAATAGATTAAAGTCTCAAAGAGCTCAAGCTAATACTGTTTTAAAAGGAGCCTATCAAGAACAAGACTGGGACAAGGTAACAAAAGCTCAAGAAATTCTTGATAAGATTACTGTTGAAGAAAGTAAATTAGCTAATAACAGAATGCAAATTGAAAGAGAGCCTCAGTATCAAGAAGTTCCAAATCAACAAGCATTTCAAGAACAAGTTCAAGCTCCGCCTCCGCAAGCAGACCCTGCTGCAGAAGGTTGGGCACAAAAAAACGAGTGGTTTGGTCAAGATGAAATCATGACTATGGCCGCTTTTAACATTCATCAGAAATTAATTGAGGAAGAAGGGTTTGATCCTAGCGACTCAATGTACTATGATGAGATAGACAAACGTATTAGAGTCGAATTTCCACATAAGTTTAACGACGGTGGAGAAGCAAAACCTAAAGCGAAGATGCAACAAACCGTTGCTCCAGCTGGAAGGTCAGAAAGCTCTGGTAAGAAACGACAAGTCAGACTTAGCAAAAGCGAAGTTGAAATGGCTCGTCGTTTAAATGTACCAGTTCAAGAATACGCTAAGCATATTAAAAGGTAATAAATATGGCTGATAATAAAAAAACTAATAACAGAACTCCTCGTTCTGCTGATACTCGAGCTACTATGAACGCTCGCAAACCATGGCGTCCCCCATCTATGTTGGAGACACCACCTGCACCTGAAGGTTATACCTATAGGTGGATAAGAGCCGAAATTGTCGGTCAGGAAGATAAAAAGAATGTAATGTCTAGGCTACGTGAGGGCTTTGAGCTCGTAACTGCTGATGAGATTGGAGACTTTGAACTTCCTTCGATTGATGATGGAAAGCACGCTGGTGTTGTATCCGTGGGTGGTTTGCTTTTGGCTAAGATTCCGAATGAAACACGTGAAGAAAGAAACGCCTATTTCTCAGACCGTGCTCAACAGCAACAAGAAGCTATTGATAATGATCTATTAAAGGAATCAGATCCAAGTTCTCCGATGTTAAAACCTCAGAGAACATCAAGCGTAACTTTTGGTGGCGGTAAAAGAAGTTAATTCTTATACCGTTAAATAAATATTTAATTTAAAGGTAATAATATGTCTAATCAAAATGCACCTTTCGGATTAAAACCAGTAGGAAAAGTTGGTTCGGGCTACAACAGCGAAGGAGTAACCGAATACAAAATTGCTTCTGGTGCATCTGGAAACATTTTTTCAGGCGACCTAGTGAAGATGACCAACGCGGGAACTATTTTAGTTGCTGGCGCTACGGATAATCCTGTACTAGGAGTCTTTAGAGGATGTCAATATACAGACTCAAGCGGAGATACGATTTTTTCATCGTATTGGCCAAATGGAACTGTGACATCTGACGCGGTGGCATTCATAGTTGACGATCCTAATGCCTTGTTTGAAGTTCAATCAGCTGCTACTGGTTCAGTAGTGCAAACAGTTGTTGGTAATAATGCTGACTCTGTTTACTCAACTGGTTCAACACAAACAGGTATTTCTGGAGTTAAAATTAGTGGCACTACTGCTGCTACTACAGCTCAGTTAAGGATTGTGGGCGTTTCTACTGATCCTGAAAACAGCACCCTAGGTACTGGTTCAGCTTCAACAAACGTGAACTTGATTGTTAAAATTAACGAGCACTTCTATGCTCAAACCACAGGGGTATAAATAATGGCTATTAATAGATCCCAATTAGCAAAAGAACTAGAGCCTGGTCTTAATGCCCTTTTCGGCATGGAGTATGCAAGGTACGATTCTGAACACGAAGAAATCTACGAAACAGAATCTTCAGATAGAGCGTTTGAAGAAGAAGTAATGATTGTTGGTTTTGGTAACGCTTCAGTTAAAGCTGAAGGAGCTGGAGTATCGTTTGATAACGCTACTGAAGGCTTTACATCACGTTATAACCATGAAACTGTTGCTTTAGCTTTTGCTCTTACAGAAGAAGCTGTAGAAGATAATCTTTACGATAGACTTGGTTCAAGGTATACAAAAGCCTTGGCTAGATCTATGGCTAACACTAAGCAGATTAAAGCTGCTTCTGTGTTAAACAATGCGTTTGACAGTAATTTTACTGGTGGCGACGGTCAACCACTTGTTTCTAGCTCTCACCCTCTCGGTGGTGGCGGAACTGCAAGTAACAGACCTTCAACATATACAGACCTTAACGAAACTTCATTAGAAGATGCGTTAATTTCTATCTCAACTTTAACCGATGACAGACAATTACAAATTGCTCTAAAAGGTATGAAGTTGATTGTTCCACCTCAATTGCAGTTTGTCGCTGATAGATTGATCAACACTCCTGGCAGAGTTGGTACATCTGACAATGACATTAACGCTATTAGGAATATGGGTATGTGTCCTGATGGATATGTGGTTAACCACTATCTAACAGACAATGATGCTTGGTTCTTAAAAACAGATTGTCCAGATGGCTTTAAACACTTCCAAAGAAGTCCTATGTCAACAGCCCTAGAGGGTGATTTCGATACTGGTAACATGCGTTACAAAGCTAGAGAAAGATACTCTTTCGGTTTCTCCAATTGGAGAGCTGTTTTCGCTTCTCAAGGTGCTTAATTCTTAGCAATTGATAAAAGGGGAGCATTTGCTCCCCTTTTTTTATACAAAAATTTACAAAAAGCTACCTATAATTAGATTCTTGATGTAGAATTTGAGTAAACCGAGGTATATTTATGAATACTGGTTTACATATGAGTATTAGCTTAGCTAACTCACCCTGCAATGGGCGTTGTTCAACGTCAATGGCTCCCTTTGACGAAAGATGTCAAGGTTGCGGCCGAGATATAGAAGAAATAAGAGACTGGGAAACATATCCAGACTTCAGCAAAAAACTAATTAATGTAAAAAACTGGCTGGATGGTTATAATATTAGACAGAAAAAAGAATCTACAATGACAGCAAAAGATATTCAAAAAATAAAAGATATAGATGGCAGAATGACAACTGTTATAGCTCTAGTTGAGATGATTGGTAAAGATATGATAGATGAGTTTGGCAAAGATCCAGCAATTAAAGAGTCTTATCAAGCTTTATTTAAATGCAGAGAAGAAATTTTAAAATCTAAAGAAAACTTCCCTCAAGACCTCTAAAGTAGTATAGTTATCTAAACCGAAGTAACCCGTTGTACCAACTGATTCGGCAGACTTACTCCAAGATGGCGCAACATATTTAGTTAGGAGACAATAATGGCTAAATCAACTTTTTCAGGTCCAGTCAAATCTTTGGCAGGATTTATTTCAGCAGGGGTTAATAACTCTGTTTCTTTAACCGCAGATACTACTTTAACAGTAGATGCACATGCAGGGAAAATCTTGTTGTGTAACGATGCAGATGGTAAATTTACTTTGCCTTCAATCGTATCAACAACACCAAGCGATCCTACAGATCCTAATCAGACAAACAATATTGGTGCTACTTTCAATTTCTATATTGAAACAGCAGCTACTGATCTTGATATTAAAACTGATGGAACTGATAAATTCAAAGGTGCAATTCTTATCGCTATCGATGATAGTACAAAGAAAGCTTTTGTTCCAGGTGCATCCAATGATGTTATAACAATGAATGGTTCAACCAAAGGTGGAATCGTGGGAAGTATTGTTAGCTGTACAGCTATTGATACTGCTACATATCTTGTTCATAATTCATTATTAATTGGTTCAGGAACTATAGTTACACCATACGCTGACGCGTAATTTAGGAGCTAACTATGGCAGGTAGAATTGTAGGCTCAGATGTAAAAACAGCTACTAGCACCAGCTCCGCTACTGGCGGAGCTGTTTTGCAAGCAGGCAGATCTAGATTAAGAGGTTATGTTATCGCAGGAGGATCTTCTGACGGTACTGTAACTTTTAGAGACGGTTCTGTTACTGGCACCACTCTTCTTATTGCTCCTTGTAATGCAAATGATACTGAAACTATGAATATTCCAGATTCTGGGGTTTTATTTTCAGATGGTATTCATGTTGTATTAAGCAATATAGACAGAGTAACTGTTTTTCATTCTTAGTTTTTATTTTTGTAGTAGCACTTCTATAGTGCTACTATATTAAGTGTTATGGCAGAACGAAAAAAAGCAAAACCTATACGTAAAACAACTAAAGGTAAAGGCGCTAATTACCGCCCCACCAAGTCTGGTGCTGGTATGACTAAAAAAGGTGTGGCAGCCTATCGTAAAGCTAATCCTGGATCTAAATTAAAAACAGCTGTAACAGGCAAAGTTAAAAAAGGCAGCAAAGCTGCAAAAAGACGTAAATCATATTGCGCTAGATCTCTTGGACAGCTTAAACGTAGTTCAGCTAAAACAAGAAATGATCCTAACTCAAGAATACGTCAAGCAAGACGAAGGTGGAAATGTTAAATGGCTAGTGGAAAAAAAGATGCTTGTTATCATAAAGTAAAGCGTAGTGCGAAAGTTTGGCCTAGTGCATATGCTAGTGGCAGATTAGTCCAATGCAGAAAAGTTGGCGCAGCTAATTACGGCAATAGCAAGAAAAGAACAAAAAAATTTGCTGGTGGCGAAGTAACATTTGTTAAAGCAAAAGGTTTAAACAAGATGCTTTCAGGCAAAAGAACAAAAACCAAATTAAGCTAATGGCTAAAAAAGAAACACTTAGAGATTGGTTTTCTAAAAATGATGGTACAGGATGGGTGGACTGTAAAACTGGCAAGCCGTGCGGTAGAAAAAAAGGTGAAAAACGCAGAAGTTATCCTGCCTGTAGACCAACAAAAGCTCAATGTACATCAGCAGCCAAAAAAAAGACCAGCTCCAAAAGAATTAGCTGGAAAGACGGTAGGACAAAAAAAGCAAAAGGAGGTCCTATAAATATCTATATAGCAAGAGGTTGTGGTAAAGTAATGAGCAACCGAAGAAAGAAAACTAAAGAATATTAGGAGTAATAATGTTTAAAAAAACTAAAGGCTACTCTAAAGGTGGCAAAAAAGGCGGAATAAAATCCAAAGGTATGTCTAAAGGCGGGAAAAGAGGCGGAATAAAAAAAATGTCTAAGGGCGGTATGGCTAAAGGATATAGGAATGGTGGCGTGACTAAAGGATATAGGAATGGCGGCATGACTAAAGGAAACTCAAAAGGTGGGAAAAAGGGCGGAAAAGGATAAGTAGTAGTGTCTTATCTATATAGTAATATTCCTCATTTCAAATGTTGGGTGAGGAAAGAATATACGCACAATCATGATAAGTATCATGGTGAGTTTTTGCATGCTATGGCTGTTGGCGTTACAACAATGCCAAACAGATGTCTTAGTTTCCATATAATTTTTACTGGTGTTGAAGCAGAAGGCGAGCCAGAAGATACGATTCATGGTGGCGCTATGTGGGCTCGTATGCCAATTACAGCTTTAGTTGGTGATACTCCTTTTGAAGAATGGCCAGAGCCAATGCAAGTTCATGACGCTCAGCCCTGGGATTGTTCTTCTCATCATAATTCAGTCTACGTTATTGATAGGGCAACTCCTTGTCCTTGGTTGGCTAAAATAGACGGTAAAATGTTTCCAGCAAAATATTACTTTACTGTTGATTATGCAGAAAGCGAGATAGCAGATGATCCTGCCCAGCATAAAAGCAGTCATGTTTTAGAGTTATTAGACGCAGGAGAATGGACTGGAAATATAGTTGCTCTGCCAAATAATAGAGTTAGGGTTACACACCCAGCTTGGTTCCAAGTTGGCTCTGGGGCGCCTGACTTTAGACCATCTCAACATATACATTATTCTAAATCTGATTTAGACTATACCTTAGATGTAAATCGAGTTTTCGATAATTTATATAACGAGGATGAATAATGGCTGATCTATCAGTTGCTCAAAAAAGAAAATTAATAAAAGAACTTAAAGGCGCTTCTAAGCTTCATGCAAAGCAAGCGGCTCAAATAGAAAGATCTTTAAAAAAAACTAAAAAGAAAAAATAATGTCAGTTTCAGGCAGTACAGATTTTGAACCGAATGTAGCTGAGTTCGTTGAGGAAGCGTTTGAAAGATGCGGCCTAGAACTTAGAACTGGTTATGATTTAAAAACTGCTAGAAGATCTATTAATTTAATGCTTGCTGAATGGGCTAACAGAGGTCTAAACCAATGGACAATAGAACAAGACACTCAAACTGTTACTAAAGGAACGGCTGAATACACCTTAAATTCTAATGTAATTGACATTCTAGATGTTGTCTTAAGACGTACAACAAATGGAGAGCAAACTGATATTTCTATAGAAAGATTAAGTAGAAGTTCTTATTTGAATATTCCTAATAAAACAACTCAAAGCATGCCGTCTCAATGGTTTTTAGATAAGCTAAATACACCTGTTTTAAAAGTTTGGCCTACGCCAGAAAACTCAACAGACATTTTGGTTTTTAACAAAATGGTAAGAATGGATGATGCCGACGCTGGAACTAATACAATGGATATGCCATTTAGGTTTTATCCTTGTTTTGCAGCAGGTCTTGCATATTATATTGCAATTAAAAGAGCGCCAGAAAAAGCTCAACTACTAAAACAATTATACGAAGAAGAATTTGATAGGGCCATGTCTACTGATGAGGATAAAGCATCATTTAGAATTAGGCCTTTTAATAGTTTGAGGTAACATGTCTTACGCTTCAGGTAAATTTGCAGTAGGTTTATGCGATAGATGCGCGTTTGAATATCCTTTAAAAGACTTAAAAAAAGAATGGACTGGTTTTAAAGTTTGTAGTGAATGCTTTGAACCAAAACACCCTCAATTAGAACCGCATACAGCTCCAGCTGATTCTCAAGCAATTTATCAGCCAAGACCAGATACAGATAAAGAAGTAGGCGAAGGTCAAGTTGTCGTTGTTTATAATGATATTTACAAACCTCACTTTATGAGTTCAAGCATTATAGGTTCAAATTTTTCATTGCCTCAATCAACTGGTGATATTGGAAGTATAACTGTTAGTACAGATGGATCAGTAACACCTAGTCCTAGCCCAACACCTGCACCAACACCTAGTCCATCTGTTACAACCTATACAGTAACTGTTGCTAGTTATTATGGATCTAATTATTATTATATAGATGGGTCTAGGGCTCCAACCCTTTCTTTAACAGAAGGACAAACTTACAAATTTGACCAGTCTGATAGTACAAATAACAATCATCCCTTAAGGATTTCAACTACTGCAAATGGAACTCATGCTGGTGGATCTGAATATACAACAGGAGTTACAACAAGCGGAACGCCTGGAAGCTCAGGAGCATATACTCAGATAGAAGTTGCATCAGGGGCACCTACGCTTTATTATTACTGTACTAACCACTCAGGTATGGGTGGGCAATTAAATACTTAATATGAGCAGTCCTTTAACATTATCAGAATTAAAAACTTTAATTCAAGATTTTTCAGAAAACTCTGAAACAACTTTTGTTAATACTTTAGATGATATTATTAAAAATGCAGAAGAAAGAATATTTGAATTAGTTCAGTTTGATTATTTTAGAAGAAATGTTCAAGGATCTATGACAGCTGGCTCTAGGTTTTTAACAGCACCAGATGATTTTGAATTGTCTTTTTCTCTTGCATGTATAGATAGTACAGGTAAATATTATTATCTTGATAAAAAACATCCGAGTTTTATGCAAGAATATACTCCAGATCCAACAGATTCAGGATCAAGAGGTCTTCCTTTATATTATGGTGACTTTGACAAAAACTTAAATACTGGAACAAAAGAATCAACACTAATCATTGCTCCAGTTCCAGATCAAAATTATACAACTGAGCTACACTATTTATATAAACCTAACTCTTTAGTTACAGATACAACAGGGACTTGGATGTCAGAACATGCAAGAAATGGGTTATTATACGCATGTCTAGTTGAGGCTTATATTTTTATGAAAGGCGATGCTGATATGATGAAACTATACGAAGATAGATTTCAACAAGAAATGGCAAGATTAAAAAATAAAGCAGAGGCAAGAGGAAGAAGAGACGAATACAGATATGATTCGTTGAGAACACAGATTACTTAGTTTTTAAAAAAGGAGAAGATATGAAACCAATCAAGAAACTTGAAGGTAAAACCGTAGCTATTGTCGGAATGGGTAGTAGTTGGTTTGATTATAATTTAGCAAAATCGCATGGAGCTCATTTTGATGAGGTTTGGGCTATTAACTCAGTAGCCTCTGTTATATTTCATGACAGGGTGTTTATGATGGACCCAGCTTCTAGATTTTTAGATACTGATGATGCGGGCGGCCAAACCAATAGTATGTCTAAACTTCTTACAGAGCATGAAGGCCCAGTTTACACATGCGAAAAAGATGATCGTTGTCCTGGGTTAGTAGAATACCCGATTGAAGAAGTGTTAAGTGCATGTGGCTGTCATTATTTAAACAATACAGTTTCTTATGCAGTAGCATTTGCTGTTTGGAATAAGGTTGCAAAAATAAAATTATTTGGAATTGATTTTAGTTATAAAGGTAATTTGCATTTTGCTGAATCAGGCAGAGCATCTGTAGAGTTTTGGTTAAGCAAAGCTATGAATCAAGGCATCCAAGTTGAAGTTGCACATACAAGCTATTTGCTTGATACAGCAGTTCCTGCTGATGAAAAACTTTATGGCTATCATAGGCTGGATGACCCCTTGGTTGTTATTACAGATGAAAATGGAATATTAATTGCTAAAAAAAGAAGCCAAGTTCAACAGTTTAAACAAGAGCAAGAACCTGTTTTAATTGATAGAAATGATAGCCACCTTAAAAAAAATAAAGTAGGAGAGCCTAACAAATGGTAATGAGTTATAAAGCTGGTCCAGAGCTAGGCGTAATAGAGGTTCATACAACAGATGAGGGAGGACACTCTACTGAGTTTTGGGCAAAGCGTTGTATAGAAAAAATGATTCATGTTAGTGATGATGCGCCTGAAGAAATAAAAAAACAGGTGCAGACCTACAAAGACAATATAGAAAAACTTATTGAACTATATATGCAAAATGCTATAAAATCTGATAGGATTACAATTAATAATCAATTAGATAAAGCAGGCTTAAAAGAGGCTGCCGATTTAATTAGGAAACTATAATATTATGGCAATATCATCAACACTTACAACAAGCTTTAAGAAAGAGCTTCTTCTTGGCAATCATAACTTTGCTACCAATGGAGATGCGTTTAAATTAGCTTTGTATACTTCATCAGCTACTTTAGGAGCTACCACAACTTCTTTCACCACTACAGGTCAAGCATCTGGTACTAACTATTCTTCAGGTGGAGGAACTTTAACTAAAGTTGCACCTACAAGTTCTGGTACTACAGCCTTTACTGATTTTGGTGATTTGACTTTTAGTACAGCTACTATTACTGCTAGAGGATGTATGATTTATAACAGCTCTGACAGTAACAAATCAGTAGCAACAATTGACTTTGGTGGCGATAAAACATCTACCGCTGGAGACTTCACTATTGTATTCCCAGCAGCAGCAGCTTCTACAGCGATTATAAGAATCGCCTAGCCTTAAATGGCTATCATTAACGGTTGGGGTCGAGGCACCTGGGGTCAATTAACCTGGGGCGAACCCATTCCCGTTACTCTTTCAGCGCCTTCGGCGGCAACATCTGCTTTAGGTACTGTATCAGTTGTAGCGAAAGCAAAAGTATCACCTAGCGGTTTATCTGCCACAATTACTAATGGAGGCGTAGCAGTTGATGCTGCTGGTGAAGTTGGAGTCAATGGCTTTGCTGGTGTATCAGCGGTTGGAGTTCCGACAACTGTATCTACTAACAATATTAGCGTAAGTGGGCTAGCGGCCACATCTGCTCTAGGTGCGCCTGGAGTAAACGGTCAAGCTGTAGCATCAGTTGCAGGGCTTACATCAACTCTTGGCTCAGTATCAGTAGATGTAGATGGTGAGGCTAATGTTGCAGTTACAGGTGTAGCAGCAACAGGAGCTGTAGCCACACCTAGCACCATAACTGATAATAGGTTTAGTGTAAGCGATACTCTTGGCAACCTTCGTAGTTCTGACCCGTTTGTTAATCCAACGGTTAACGCAGCATGCAACTTTACAATAACAGGCGTATCAGCTACAGGAGAAATAGGACATGTATTTAAATGGCAAGATATTGATGAATCTCAAACGCCTAATTGGACAGACGTAGCTGCATAATTTAATATACAATAAGCAATTTAAAATGGCATAATAAATGCTCAGAGGTAAGAAATGGCAACTTATGTAAATAATTTAAGACTCAAAGAAATCGCTACAGGTGACGAAAGCGGAACTTGGGGTACTTCTACAAATACCAACTTAGAATTAATTGGTGAAGCTCTCGGTATAGGTACTGAAGCTATTACCACCAACGCAGATACTCATACAACTACAGTCGCAGATGGATCAGCAGATGCTGGTCGAGCCATGTATCTTAAATATACAGGCACGTTAGATTCAGCTTGTACGATTACGATTGGTCCAAATACTATGAAGCGAGTTCAAATAATTGAAAACGCTACGAGTGGATCTCAAAATATTATTATTTCACAAGGCTCAGGAGCTAACGTAACTATTGCTGCTGGCAAGGTGGCTATAGTTCAATTAGACGGAGCAGGTGCGGGAGCAGCAGTTTTAGATGTGCTTACCGATTTACAACTTTCCGACAGTTTAACTTTAAATGGCCCAACGCTAACGATAGGTGATGCAACAGCCGAAGATACTAAAATAGTATTTGACGGTAATGCTCAAGACTACTATGTAGGACTTGATGATAGTGCTGATGATTTGGTTATAGGTCTTGGTTCAGCAGTAGGTACAACTCCTGGTATTTCAATAGATGAAAACCAGTTTGTTACTATGCCTAAAAAAGTTACAGCTTCTACTTCAGCTAATATTAGCCAAGTAGCTATTACCTCAAGCTCTAATGCAGTAGCTTGGGACGCAAGAGCTGCCGCAAACGCATATCATGTAACCACAGAAAATACGACTTTCTCAGCACCAACTAACGCTGTAGAAGGTGCGATTATTTCTGTAGAAATAGCTCAAGGTGGAACAGCAAGAACGATAGCGTTCAATACTGTGTTTGAATTTGCTTCCAGCACAGCTCCTACTATCACAGCTACCGCAAACAAAACAGATATACTAGCCTTTCGTTATAATGGCAGCGTTTGGCAAGAAATTGGTAGAGTTCAAAACCTAGCACAAACATAATATGGAAACGCTACAGCGTACAGCAAATAGAGGAAGCATATCTACTGGTCCTTATGAGATTGATAATTCTATAAAGCTAGAAGATTCTAATTTCGAGCATATCACTAAAAATTACAGTGGTGATGGTGATATGAAAACTTGGACATACAGCACCTGGGTAAAAAAAATGAAGTTTGGCTCAGACTTCGATTACATGTATATGTTTGCTGGTCAAAATACTTCTATACATTTTTTGAACAATGGTATTTTGAGAGTTGCATTATATAATGGTTCAAGCACTGTTTATGCTGACATTGATCGAGTTTTTAGGGATGGATCGGCTTGGTATCATATAATTGTTGTTTTAGATACAACACAAGGTACTGCGGCAGATAGAGTAAAAATATATATCAATGGGGTAAGACAAACAGAATTTGATAATTCTACATACACTAGCATGTCTCAAAATGAAGAATTCACTATTGGTCAGGCATCTGCTAATTATCAAGTTGGTTATTTTTATGCAGGTGGTGGTTCTAATTATGGGTTTAGTGGCTACATGGCAGAAACACACTATGTTAATGGAACTGCATTAGATGAAACTTCTTTTGGTGAATTTGATAGTGATACTGGTATCTGGATTCCTAAAAGATATACAGGCTCACATGGAAGCAAAGGTTTTTATTTAAAATTTGATGATTCTTCTAATTTAGGCAAAGATTCAGCAAGTAGTGGTATAGGAGATTTTACTATATCAAATATTGCAGCTATAGACCAAGCGACAGATACACCAACCAACAATTTTTGCACCATTAACCCTTTGGTAGACAATGCTTTTGCAATATGGCATTTAACAGAAGGTGGTACAAGGGGACCGAACACAGCAGAAGGTAATAAAGCTGTAGGCACTTTTGGTGTAAGTTCAGGCAAATGGTATTGGGAAGGTGTTACTACAGCCGCTTCAGGAACTAACTATTGGCAATGGGGAATAACTCGAATAGATATGCAACAAGGTTTAAGTCACGACCCAGGGCAAGGATCAGCGTGGTACTCAGCAGAAAATACTTTTCTTACTCAAACAGGTGTAGGTGCTAGTGACCCTACTTATAATACAGGAATTACATCATATACTGTTGGAGACATTTGGAGCATTTCTTTAAACTGTGATGTTAATCCTTATCAAATGACACTTAGATTCAATAATTCAGTAGCTGGAACTTCTGCTAACAATACCGACAGGTCGGTTGGTACTTTTGCAAGTGCAGATGCAGTAATGCCTTTCTATTTTTTATACAATATTGCTAGTGATGATACATGGCACAATTTTGGCAATCCATTTATAGCAACATTAAGTGGTGGAAATTCTGATGAAAATGGATATGGAGATTTTAAATATGCACCCCCATCGGGCTACTACGCTTTGTGTTCAAAGAATTTAGCAGAATTTGGATAATTAATTATGGCTTATACAACAATAGATAAACCTGAAGATTTCTTTAACACGGTTACCTATACAGGAGATGGAAGTGCTGACCAAAGCATGACTGGTGTAGGATTTAAACCTGACTTTCTTTGGATAAAAAGAAGAAATGCAAGTGAACGACATGTATTAACAAATGTTCAAATGGGTGTTTCTAGTGGTGCTTATAAATGGCTAGACTCTTCTGATAGTGAAGCGGCATTTAGTGGTGGAACTGGTGTTGAATCTTTTGATTCAGATGGTTTTACAATTAAAACTTCTGATTCTACTTGGAACGCTAGTGGTAGCACTTATGTTTTTTGGAGTTGGAAAGTAAATGGCGGTACAACTTCTTCAAATTCGGATGGAGATATAACCTCAACTGTACAAGCTAATACTACATCAGGGGTTAGTATTATGAGTTACTCAGGTACAACTGGTGATGTTCATACTATAGGACATGGACTAGGAGTAACACCTGAAGTTTGGATTGTAAAATCAAGAAGTGATGGTGGAAGTTTTGATGATTGGTTCTTTTGGCATCACCGAATGGCGGCAAGTAATATTATTGACAACAGAGTAATGTATCTTAATTCAAATGACCCACTACAAACATACACAGGTATTAATGCTGTTACGAGTAGCACCATAAGAGTAAAAAGTTCCACAACAGCACAAAATGGAGAAGATTACATAGCTTACGCCTTTGTAGGAAAAAAAGGCTACAGTAAGTTTGGCAGTTATGTCGGTAATGGCTCTGGAAACGGTCCGTTCGTCTATACAGGTTTTAAACCTGCTTTGGTTATTTTTAAAAGAGTTGGAGATCAAAGTTGGGATATGCACGATAATACAAGAGACCCCTTTAACCCAATGCCAAAAAGATTACTACCTAATCTTCAAGCCGCAGAAGAATCAAGACCAACATCAGGAGGTAGTATAGATTGCATGGATTTTTTATCGAACGGATTTAAAATAAGGTCAATAGAAAGCATACTAAATACAAGTGGTGATACATACGTTTACATGGCATGGGCGGAAAATCCATTTGTGACTTCAACAGGGATTCCAACAACAGCTAGGTAAAAAAATTAATTTGAGGTAATATAGAATCATGTGGGCATCAATAGATACAGACAATAACGTAACCAAGGTTTATACAAGACCGACAGCCATTACTTATGGGGATGTAAATTATCCCTCAAACGTAATGTCTTCTTGGTCTAATTCTGAACTAGCAACGATAGGGGTTTATCCAGCTATAACTGACAATAGTAATTACGAAGACCCTGCTTACTATATTAATACTAACGAAACTTTTACTTATTACGATAGCGTAAGCGTAGGTGGCACAACTTATACAAAAACAGTCGTAGGAGCTTACGGAACAGCAACACCTATGCCTTTAGGCGATACAACAACAACCGATTCTGATGGTGAAACAATCACAACTCCAGGTTTAAAATCAAAAGCTATTTCAACTCAACAAACTGAAGCGTATAGCATTCTTCAACCTTCTGATTGGTATGTAGTACGCAAGTCTGAAAACGGAACAGCTATACCTACGGATTGGGATGATTGGAGAGAGTCAATTAGAACGACTTATCAAAGCCAAGTAACGATGATTAACGCTTGTACAACGGTTCCTCAGCTACAGGCTTTGTATGTGTATAACAATGCAACGCCGCCAGTTAGGCCGTTGCCTGTATTTCCACCTTCACCTGATCAAACTTCATAGGAGTAAAATATGGATATATTAATACCATTAGCAATTGTTCTTGTAGTTGCATGTTTAGCGGCCAAAAAATTTTCACCCAAACATTGGGATATAGGCGTTTCTAATTTTAAAAAAATAATTTCTAAATTTAAGAAGTAACATGTCTTGGTTTAAAAAAGTATTACATTTTTTTACTCCTCTTAGTTCAGCAGAACTACCCAATCCTCTTAAAGAGAAAATGGAAACAGTTAGAGCCAGAAATAAAAAAGGCAGATATGTTGCTGACGATCCTAGCACTCTAGACGTAAACGAAGCTTATACAAAAGTTCCAAAAAAAAGAGGCCGACCTCGTAAGAAAAAATAATGTATGAGTATAGTTGCCAGGTCACTAGGGTGGTTGATGGCGACACTATTGACGCTGATCTGGATCTCGGTTTTAATATTCATCATAAGTGTCGCGTACGTTTATACGGTATTGACACTCCCGAGTCGAGAACTCGCGACAAAGACGAAAAGGCTAGAGGTAAGATAGCTGCTAAGTTTTTACAAGACGCCATATCAAATGGCAAGCACGTCATCTTACAGACGCAATTAAAAGACTCTAAAGGTAAATTCGGTAGAGTTTTGGCATCAGTTATCGTAGATGGAATAGATATTAACCAGCAAATGATTGAAAAATATATGGCGGTTAAATATACAGGCCAAAGCAAGCAGGATATTAAATTAGAGCATATGAATAATAGAGCTAAATTAATTGAACTAGGAGTTTATAAGCCAAATGGACAAGGAGCAGCAACATCACGATAAAATAATAGCTTGGTCGGCTATTGGGTTTTTAGTAACTTTAGTTATTGGTTTATCTGTAAATGTTAGCGCTCAGTCCTCTCAACAGTCTGGTACAGCTTGCGTCAACGGATCTCAGTATTGCGAAAACAATAGTTTGGATACAGTCAATACGACTACAACCACAAATACCAACACGAACACCAACACCAATCAAAACACTAATACGAATACCAATACTAATTCTAATACCAACGTATCGACTAATACGAATAATTCGACTAATACAAATTCCAATACGAATGTTTCGACTAATTCAAATACAAATGTAAATACTTCGACCTCGAATAACACTAATACGAATAACAACGTCAATACTTCGACATCTAACTCAACGGTTAATTCAACCGTTAATCAAAATGTTAACAATACTAATAACTCGACTTCGACTAGCTCTAATACAAATCAAAACACCAATATTAATCAATCGACTTCAGATTCTAACGTCAAAACTGACAACAGAAACGTAAACGAAAATAATACTAAATCTGATAATACAAACCGAAATATTAACGAATCTAATTCTACTCAAACAATTAATCAAAACGTCAAGAGCAAGGCTCCTCCAGCGTCTGCAATAGCCCCAAGCATTATGTCCTATTCGCAAGATCTTTGTACTGTAGGCCGCTCTGGTGCGTTCCAGGGACAAGTATTTGGCTTCTCTACAGGAGCTACTGTTACTGACGAAAACTGCGAACGGTTAAAACTATCTAAGTATCTTTACGATACTGGTATGAAAGTAGCCAGCGTTAGTATTCTTTGCCAAGACGAAAGGGTGTTTAAAGCTATGGAAATGGCTGGTACTCCTTGTCCTTACAGAGGCAAAATAGGAGCAGAAGCAACTTTAGCTTGGGCTGAAAATAAATCTAAAAGACCAGATGTTAAAGATCAAGAAAAGTTATTCATACAAAAATGTACACACGATTCAAACCCCAACAGAGAAAAAATAAATAAAGATGTTGTTGGCGCAGTTAAAGTTATATATACAAGAAAAACTAAAACCAACAAACAATGCCGAAACGAATTCTATGCTACGCAGTAGCTAGTCTGCTATCCTTTAGTGTATATGGACAATACACTTATGAATCAGGACAAGACTTATATCACCTGCAAACAAACGCAAACAGCTTTGAAGGCGAGTTAGCTTACGAGGTAGTAGATGATGGCATTTCTCCCGCAATTGATCTTTCTTTTAATTTTACTTTTTATGGCTCTACATTCAGCCAAGCGAGGATGGCTACTAATGGATGTCTCCATTTTGGCGCTAGTGGTAGCTACTGTAACGATTACACTCCTGACCCTATTAACGGACAGCACACCTACACTATATATGCTTTTTGGACTGACTTAATTAGGGATAACAATTCTCGTATGAAGTCTTGGGGAGACTCAAGCAAAATGATATTTGGTTGGTATGATCTTAGAGAGTACAACAGAAGCAATACAGACAACAGCTTTGAGATTATACTTTGGAACAACAACTCGTTTGATCTTCGTTATGGCCATCTAGATATTATTAATCATGATGTATTGATAGGAGAGGTAGGATCTAAAAAAGAAGACTCATACACTTATTACTATCATGATGAATGCAGCACAGGTACAACCAACTCATCCTCTTGCGTCAATAAAAATTGGAATGCAACATCTATCAATACCACGCTAGAAAATGGTGGATCTTTATATGGCGCAGGTAGTGGCAACGGTATTGATTGCAGCAATCCTTTAAATGATTCTAGTTGTAGTGGTTATGCAGATGCTTTATTAACCCAACAATGTAATATAAGCTCTCTTTATAGTGAGTCATGTCCTAACTATTGGGACGCATACGATGACCAGCAATGTGATTTAGATCCTCAGTATGGCCCTTTCTGCCCTGGATACAGACAACAAGAAGATGTAGGTTACTTTCAAGAAGATCAATTTGATTACGGTTATGAAGAAGAAGAGCAGTTTGGTTATGAAGAAGAGCCTATATTTGAAGAGTTTGTATTTGAGTTTGATGAGCAGAACTTTGATGAACAAGAGTTTATGTTTGAAGAAGAAATAATCTTTGAAGAAATGTTTCGTCAAGATGAGTTTGTAGATCCGTTTCCCTTAATACCAGATTTTGAAATGCCGCGTGAAGAAATATTTATCCCTGTAGAAGATTTAATTATTGAAGAGTTTATTTTTCAAGAAACATTTTTAGTAGAAGATTTTAGAGAGCCTGAAACTTTTATTGAACTAGAGACTATCGAAGAATTAGAAGAATGGTTTGAAGAAGAAACCAGAAGAGAAGAAGAGATTGCAGTATTAGAAGACCCAGAGGAAGAGTTTATAGAAGAAATTTTTGAAGAAGAAGCCGTTGAGGAGGTTTTTGAAGCTATAGAAGAAAGATTGGCTGAAGCTGAAATAGAAGAAGAAAGAATAGAAAGAGAAGAGACTATAGAAGAAGATGTATTTGAAGAAGAGTTCCAAGTTGCTGAAAGAGAAAATGTAAAAGGTGAAAGCTCAATTAGCAGAGAGGTTGCTCTTAGGGTGGTTGCATCTACAATAAGAACCGCAAATCAGAGTGTTAGCGGTACTAACGCTGGCAATTCTATACATGCTACAGGCAATAGCGTAGCTGCTGGAAATGCCGTAAGTAACTCATCTACCGCTGGTTTTAGTACCAGTAGTTCACCTAGCATGTCAGATCAGTTTGCATCATCTACAGCTCAAACCAATCAAGTTCTTGATATGAGCAGTATGTCTATATCAAATTCTTCTTTTGGTTCAACAGCAGAAACAGAAACGGTAACAGCAGAGGTAGCAGTTGCTAACGTAACAACAGAAAAAACGCAAGATCAGATAGATACGTCTATTGCATCTGTTGATTCTGATTCAGAAACTACCGTTGAAAATATTATTGCTCAAAACCTACAAACAGCTCAAGAGCAAGTTGCGGCCCAACAAGAAGAAACTGGAGAATATGGCTCAGAAAACGCTATTATAGAGGTTATGGGCTTTTTGCCAGGTTTTAATAGTTACAGAGCAGTAAACATACCCGAAAAAGAATTTTGGTATGAACCAAAAAGCATTTATACTAATAGCAACCTTTCAGATAATACTGCGGCTTTTTATGGGCTAGCAGGACAGAGTATAAAAACTTTGACTGAATTAAAACAAATGCAGCCAACTCTTTAGGAGGTTTAAATGAATTGGTTTGAAAATAAAACAACGCAACTCATAGCTCTTGTTGGTATTGTTACAACACTTGCTGGCTTTGGCTATCAAGGCGCTCAGTATGTTAACAGATTAGATAACCTAGAAGCTCAAATAGGCGGTATAGGTGATACCGAACAAAAACAAAAAGTTATTGAGGAAAGATTTGCAGGTATAGAAAAGTCTGTACAGTATTTAGAAAAACAAATAGACGGCATTTCTGTTCCAGATGTTACTGAAATAAAAACAGATATAGCTACAATTAAAGCTGACATTCAATCTTTAAACAAAGAAGTAGATAAGATAGAAGCAAAGATGAATGATAAAAATCCATTAGCGGGGTAATTATGAAATTTGGTTTAATTAAAAATGTAGTAGGAGCGCTTGCTCCAACTTTAGGATCTGCATTAGGCGGGCCGTTAGGTGGCCAAGCAGCGTCCGTTATTGCTGGTGTACTTGGCTGTCAATCAGATCCAAAGTCTATTAATAAAGCTATACAAGAGGCTACTCCAGAACAAATGTTAGAGCTTAAAAAAGCTGAACAAGGTTTTGAGCTTCAGATGAAAGAGCTAGATGTAGATATATTTAAATTAGAAACAGTAGAAAAACAAGACGCTAGAAAAACTTTTAACAAAGATTGGACAGCTAGAATTATGGGTATTGCTGTTGTTGGTGGATTTATGGGCTATATATTTTTAGTAACTTTACAACCGCCAGAGCAAAATTCTGAAGCTTTAATTAATTTAGTGTTAGGATATTTAGGTGGGTTGGCATCAGCAGTTATATCGTTTTACTTTGGAGCATCCAATACGGGTGATAAAAAAGATGGCGAATAGAACTACAGTTCAATCTGTTGCATCAGACTTAAAATCGCACGAAGCGAAATGTGAGGAAAGATGGAAAACCATATTCAAAGAAACAGCAGAGATAAAGCAAGAAATGAACGATTTAAACAAAACCCTAAGAATAGCAATGTTTGGGACTTTTGGTTTTATAGGAACTTTATTCATCGCTTTTGTAACAATCGTATTTGGAAACTAATGCACACTTCAGACAAAGGCTTTGAGCTTATAAAAAAATTTGAAGGCTGTGAGCTTGAGGCTTACCAATGTGCTGCAGGTGTTTGGACTATAGGATATGGCCATACTAAAGATGTACAAGAAGGTGATAAGTGGACCGAAGAAAAAGCAGACTTTATGTTATGGCGTGAGCTTGATGATGAGTATGAACATTATGTTAACTCATTGGTAACTGCCCCAATGAATCAATCCCAATTTGATTCTTTGGTTTCTTGGACATACAACTTAGGACCAAATAATTTAAAAAAATCTAGCATGCTTAGAGTTTTAAATGAGGGTAAATACGACGAAGTTCCCGCGCAAATGAAAAGATGGAATAAGGCAAAAGGCAAAGTTTTAGCTGGTCTTACAAGAAGAAGAGAAGCTGAGGCTTTGATGTTTGAGGGTAAAAGCTGGGAACACATATAAAATGGGTTTACAAAAAACATTATTCAAACCAGGGATAAACAGAGAGGGAACTGATTATAGTAACGAAGGCGGTTGGTTTGATATTAATCTTGTAAGATTTAGAAAGGGCTTACCAGAAAAATTTGGCGGTTGGGCAAAAAACAATTTAAATATTTTTTTAGGAACTTGTAGAGCTTTGCATTCTTGGGTTTCTTTAGGCGGAACAAAATTTTTAGGATTAGGAACAACATTTAAATACTATATAGAAGAAGGATCTACATTTAATGATATTACCCCAATAAGATCTACGACTAGCGCTGGAGATGTTACCTTTTCTGCTTCTAATGGCGATGCGACAATTACTGTTGCTGATACAGCCCATGGAGCAGTTGCCAATGATTTCGTAACTTTTTCTGGAGCAGCGTCTCTTGGCGGCAATATTACTGCTACCGTACTTAATCAAGAATACCAAATAGCGACAATCGTAAATGCTAACTCTTATACAATAGAAGCCAAGAATACTAGCGGAGCTACTGTAACAGCTAGCGCAAGTGACAGCGGTAACGGAGGTGGTTCTACGGTTGGAACTTATCAAATAAATGTAGGTCTTGATGTTTATGTTCCTGGAACTGGGTGGGGGTTAAATGGTTGGGGCGAAGGAACTTTTGGTTCTGTTACTGCTTTATCTGTTACCAACCAGTTAAGACTCTGGACTCATGATAACTTTGGCGAAAACTTAATTATAAATGTTAGGGGTGGCGGCATTTATCAATGGACTGAGAACAATGGGGTTACAACAAGAGCTGTTGATATGTCTGGAATAGCTGGCGCTAATTTAGTGCCTACAGTTGGTTTACAAGTTATTACTTCAGAAATTGACAGACATTTAATTGTTTTAGGCGCTGATCCAATTAATGATGCAGGTTCAGCTAGAACAGGAACAGTTGATCCTATGTTAATTGCTTTTAGCGATCAAGAAAACAATTTAGACTTTGAACCAACAATTACCAATACTGCTGGGTCTTTAAGATTATCTTCTGGCTCTTCAATTATTGGGGCTGTTAAATCAAGACAAGAGGTATTGGTTTGGACTGATACTGCTTTATACAGCATGCAGTTTGTTGGACCGCCGTTTACATTTTCAGTTAACTTAATTAACGAGGGTACTGGCTTGGTAGGGCCAAAAGCTGCAACAACAGCTACTTCTGCTGTTTACTGGATGGGCTACAACAACTTTTACGCTTATAACGGTAGCGTACAAACTTTGCCTTGCAGCGTTCATAATTACGTATTCAACGATATTAACCTTACGCAATCTTTTAAAGTTAACGCTTTTACAATTGCTGATAAAAATGAAGTGGGTTGGTTCTACTGCTCTGCTTCAAGCAACGAAATAGACAGATATATTATTTATAATTATGCAGAACAAACTTGGGTGTATGGTCAACTTAGCAGAACGGCTTGGCTAGACGCTGGTATAGAGAACTATCCTAGAGCTGTAAGTAGTGGTTATCTGTATCAACAAGAACTAGGCTTTGACGATGATGGCTCGCCGATGACAAATGTGTTTATTGAAAGCTCTGACTTTGATATAGGTGATGGCGAACAGTTTACTTTTATTAGAAGAATCATACCCGACTTTAAATTTATTCAAAATGACAACGAGAATGGCTCAGTCAATATTGTTGTTAAAACAAGAAACTTTCCTGGAGATTCTTTAACAACCAACTCTACCAGCGCTATACAAGCCAGCACTCAGCAAGCTTACGTTAGAGGCCGAGCAAGACAAATGGTTCTTAGGTTTGAATCAAATGATGACGCTGAAAACAACGGTAATTTAGGAATTGGCTGGAGACTCGGCGCAACAAGAATAGATATCAGAACTGACGGAAGGAGATGAGCAAGCTACTTCCAACTCAGCTCCCGCAAGCGCAAGGAGAGGGCGTTACTTCTTCTACTTTTAATAGACTTATAAGAATTTTAGAGATAAACTTAGGAGCAGTAGACCCTGATAATACTTTGCAATTATCAACTACTCAACGTGATAAGTTAAATTTTAATCTTGGCACGCTAATCTTTAATACAACAACCCAAGTGTTGCAAGTATTTAACGGGACTGAGTTTATTGATTTAATGAATGAACCCAATCCTCAAGGATACGAAGCCCAAGGTTTACTGGGTAGTATTTCGGTAAAAACAAACGGAAATATTACAATAACCTTGTAAAATGATAATATAACATATGGAACAAGGTATGCTAAACAACGGACAGAGAAAGCAACTAGAAGGAATTGCAGCTTTAGGCAGAAACGAAGATACTTATTTGGCTCACGTGGCGCCAGATGAGATGATCGTCCCAGCTCAAGCTTTACGCGATAACCCACTTTTAAAACAAGCAATTCAAAAATCTATTTCTAAGTATGGGATTGATCCTAATCAATTCTTAGTTGGAAATGGCAGTATGGATTTAAACCCTTTAACGGGTCTACCAGAGTTTGGATTTTTATCTAAAATTTGGAAAAAAGCTAAAAAGATAGTTAAAAAAGTTGCTCCTGTAGCGGTTAATTTTATTCCTGGCGTTGGCCCTTTAGCTAAAGCAGCCTTAACAACAGTTGCTGGTAAAGCTTCGGGTTTATCAACCAAAGAAGCTTTGTTAGGTGGCGCTTTAAGTTACGGAGGTAGCAAGCTATTTGGAGGAACTCCAGGTACAGCTACTTCAAAAGGCGGTAGTCTTTTTACAGGTGGTGGCGCTGACGGTATAGGCAGATTTGGTAAAGTGGGAGATTTTTTCGGCAACGTAAGAAAAGGTATTGGCAGTCTGTTTGGCGGACCTCAAGTTCCAGAAGGATTACAAATGGGTGCAGACGGCATGTATGTAGATGCCGCTGGAAACACTTACGATTATCAACAGTTAGTTGATATGGGCGTGATGGATCGATCTGGAAATATAATTAATACGCCTCAAGCTGATTTAAGCAACAGAGGTGGATTTTTAGATACAGTTAAAAATGTAATTCGACCAGACCAACCAGGTCAAAGTCAGTTAGGTCTTATTGAAGATATGATTAAAGGAAAGACTTCAGATCCTGTAAGAGCAGGTGGAGGATTTTTAGGCGGCTCTCCAGGTCAAGGCGGGGGCGGTAACGCTTTTAGCGGACTGATGGGCGGATTAACAAGTCCGATGGGTCTAGCTGGATTAACAGGACTAGCAGCATATATGGCGGCCAAGAAAGAAGAGGGTGGCTTGTCAGAAACTCCTAAAGTAACGATGGATCAACTGGGTAGATACCAAATGGCTCAAAACTTAGGAACAGGCGGTAGTAGAGCAGACTTCGGTTTAGCTCCTGCACCTGTAGCTTTAGAGTTTGCTAACGGCGGTGAGGCTAGACAATATTTTAATCAAGGCGGTTTAGCAACGATGATTGGTGAACTAGATATGAGAGACGGCGGTGAATCTGCTGGACCAGGTACTGGAACTTCAGATGATATACCAGCGATGTTAAGTGATGGTGAATTTGTAATGACTGCCAAAGCTACACGCGGAGCTGGAGCATTTGACGTTAACAAAACCAAATCTGGTATCGAGCTTATTAAAGGTGGCAGCGCTTCACGTGAAGAAGGCGTAAAAAATATGCGCGAGTTAATGAATATTTTTGAGGCAATATAATGGCAACGACCGTTGATCCTATTTTATCTGGAATAGACAGAACTGAAGTTATTTCAGATCCTGCGTTAAGAGAGCTATATTTTGGCTCTACTGATACGCCAGGTTTAATTAATCAAGCAACAAGAGCCGCTCAAAAAGCTTATTTAGATCAACCTGCTATTTTACAAGAAACAGCTGGCTTAACAGCGCAAGAGCAACAAGCAAGACAACTTGCTCAATCTGGTATTGGTTCTTATCAACCATTTTTAGATAGACAGAGAGGTTTAATAGAGCAAGGTATATCTGATTTAGGTACGCAAAGAGGTTTGTTAGATGAGTCTTTAGGTGGTTATAGAGCCGCTTACGGCATGCAACAACCTTACTTTGGACAAGCTGAAGGACAATTAGGAGCGGGGCTTGGCGGTCTTTTTGGCAGTTTAGGTTTTGGCGGGCCATCAGCTAGACAGCTTCTTGGTCAATCTTTACAAGGTTACGATCCAAGAATGGCAGGCCAGTTCTACAATCCATTTGAACAACAAGTTGTTGACCAAACAATTCAAGACGTTCTAAAAGCTGGAGAAATGCAGGACATCCAACAAAGGGCATCTGATATTTCTCGAGGTGGCGAATCAGCGTTTGGCTCAAGAGCTAGGTTAACAGCTCAAGAAAGACAAGAATCTTTAGGTAGAGGTTTAGGCGACGTATTAAGCAAAATTAGATCTGGCGGATTTAATACTGCTCAAGAAAGAGCATTACAAGAATTACAAAATCAAAGATCAGCAGCTCAAAGAGGGGCTCAGCTAGAGGCTGGGTTTGGAGCGCAAGGATCTGAAGCTCAAAGACAATACGCTCAAGATCTACTTGGTTTAGGTCAAGGCAGATCAGCAGCAGCAAGACAGCTGGCTGGAGATATCTCTGGCGTAGGTACTGGGATTGCTGGAATAGGAGCTAACTTAGCAGGATATGGAAGTTCTTTAGGTCAGCTAGGCGAAACTCAACAAAGATTAAGAGGGTTAGACGTTGCTCAGTTAGAAAACTTGGGTGCGACTGAAAGGGGTATTGAACAACAAAGATTAAATAATCAGTATGCTCAACAACTTGAACAAAGACAATCTCCATTGTTGGCCGCTCAGTTTGTACAAGGCTTTGCTCCTCAGTATCAAGCAAGCAAAACTCAAGTGGGTAAAACTTACGGCATGCCTGTTGATCCTTTATCGCAAGGACTAGGAGCGGCGTTAAGTGCATATCAAGCGTTAAAACCGCCGATGCAGTATCAGCAACCTCAGTACAACCCACCACAATCAAATCAGCCTGCTCAAACTAGCGGAAATAATCAAGCATATTTTAGTCCAGATATTTACAACCCGCAGTCTTCTTTATATCAATCTCCAAATATTAATGCCTCGACTCCAGCTGGACAACAACAAATTTTAGCTGGCGGACAATTTGCAGGACAGATGGGTCCTCCAAACCCAATTAATCTACCTAACACTTTGCCAGCCCAAACATACGGGCCATATGGTATAGGACAAGCTCCAACTTTTAATCCTAATAACCTAGGCGCTAATCTACCTTACAACCCATTCGGACCAAGAAGCTAAATGAATGTATTACAAAGAAAAATGTTTGCAACAGGAGATGTTGCCACCAACCCTTTTGTTGATTCGTATGACGAGTTTCAACCGTATGAATTAGATTTTAATATTGAGCCAAAAGGCGAAGGATATGTAGCTATTCAAAGAAATCCAAGAGGAGAGGTGGTCAAGGAAACCCCAATCAATCTTGCTCTTTCTGCTAAAAGAGATCCTGTTGAGGCTTTTCAAGTGCAAACAAAAAACGAGGGTTTAAGGGCTGTCAAAGAAGCAGGTTTAGGAATTGCAGGTTTAGCTGGGGGAAGAGGTGCTTTAACATATGCTGGCAAAAAAATTGCTCCATATATTACTCAAGCAGTTACTTCAAATAGATTTTTAAATCCTTTTACTTCAGTTAAAAAACCTGGAGTAGCAGTACCTGGAAAGAAAGGGTTTCAAAGCTTAGACCCAACAAAACTTTCATCTTTTAACGTAGGTATAAAACCTGGCGCTAAATATGGTTTTTTAGGAGCATTAGGTTTTGGCGGTTTAACAGCGGCTCAAACAACTGAAGAAGAAGTTGCCGAAGAATTAAAAAAGTTAGAAGAAAAAAGCTCTACAGAAACACAAGAGAAAAAAGATAAAGTAGCGCCCGATCCATATATGGGTGGTATTTCAGATGAAGAGATAGACGCTGTTATTGGAGCTGATACAGATGCTGTTACAGAAGCAATGGCGAAAGCTGATTACGACGTAGAATATGCTGAAACAGTAAGAGACTCAATAACTGATTTTCAAGATCGTTATATGGACAATAAAAATATGGATAGATTCCTTAGAAATATTGGCAAAAGTCTTGTTGAAGAAGGCAGATTTACTGGAATTGCAACAGGTGCTGTAGCTGCGGCCGACGAAAGAGAAGCTGAAAGAATCTTGGAAGCAGAAAGAGAAGCTGATATAAGTTTAGCAAGCGCCAAAGCAGGATTGAAGGACAAACCAAGCTCAAAAGTTATTACTGATTATAAAATAGATTTGGCAGCTTCTGCAGCAGATGTTGAGCAATCTGAATTAACAGGTCAACTATTAGACCAAGTTGAAGGGATTATTACAACAAAAGACATTACGGGCTTTTCCCCAATATTACAAAGCGTTTATAAAAAAGCGTTAGGTTTTGCAGGCGTTCAAAGCCCTCTTGATCCAAGAGAAAGAGCAATTGTTTTATTAGAACAAATTGCTAACGGAAATATCAAAACCATTACAGGCGAAAGCGGAAGAACAATTTCAAACGTAGATAGGCAAATAGCTCAAAAACTTATTGGAGATTTAAAAAATCCATTGACAAGAGAGGATGAAATTTTAGGAAATTTAAGATCTCAGCAAATTAATGTTTCCCAAAGAAGAAATGCTGCTTTTAGTAAATATAGAGTTCTTGCTGAGTTTTTCCAAGAGCAAGGATTGCCAGTTCCTGTTGGAATACAAGGCTATGACACATCTTCTATATTTGGTCAAAAAGGATCTAAAGTTATTACTTTAGACATGGATGGAAATAAAATATCGTGATATACAAAATAAAGACTCCTGATGGAAGATTTATTGAAGTCGAGGGAGAAGAAGGTCAAGAAGCAAAAGCTATAGAGGCCGTTAGAAAATATCTAGCAAACGAAACTGTATCTAGCGATTTTGACGCAGAAAATTTTGATTATCAAACAGGTGTAGACGCACCAGGTTTACGAGCTCAGCTAGACTTAGCTGAAACAGTTGAAGAAAAAGAACTTGTTTTAACCAATAGAGTTGGTAGCCAAGGCTTTACTAGGGATTCATCTGGAAACTTTGCGCTTACGCCAAGTGGTTTAAAAAGACTTGGTATAAGAGGTGGTAGCGATAAAAACATTATTATTGATGAGTCAGGTCTTGCTAAAGGAGACTTTGCGGATTTGGCTGGAATTGTTGGCCCTATCGCAGGTGCTGTTGCTGCCTTGTCACCACATGGCAGAGCTTTAAGATTATTAAAAAATGTTTTTAAGAATGACAGAATATCTAGAACTGTTGCATCTGCTCTTGGTACAGCTGGTGGTAAAGGTGTTGAAGAGGCTGGAGAGTTGGCTGTTGGATTGCAAAGACAATCTGCTGGCGAAGTAGCAGAAGATTTAGCGTATGAAGCGGCAATAGGTGGTATATCTCAAGGTTTATTTGAGGTGGGTGGTATGGCTTTGCATGGTCTTCTAGGTAGAAAAGCACCAATTATAGATGTAGATATATCTAGAGCTATTGCTCAAGGTGCAGATCCTTCAGAGTTAGTAACCTTGGCAAAAAATTTAGGCAGAACTCCTACATTTAAAGATGTACAAGAAGCTCAAAAAAATAAAATTATCGAAACATTTACTCCTGCAGCAGTATCTCAAAGAGCTTTAGGTAGATCTATTCCAGGTCGAGTTCAAGCAGCGGCCGAAACTGTATTTGGTAGAAAGGAAAGAGATGAAAAATTAATTGAATATGGCAACCAAAGACTGCAAAAATTTTTAGAAAAATTAAACGCTCAAGATTTAACTTTAGAAAACTTTGAAGCTGGAATAACCGCAGGAAGATTAACAAGCGCTCAAGTAGATGATTATATAAAAAATCTTTCTAGAGACTCAGATGTTGCTAATAAAGAGCTGAGAGAAGTTATTAATAATTCTGTTAAAGCTATTGATGAGGGTGCTTTTTCGGGCAGCCCAGATTCAGCAGCAACTGGAAGATTGATAAGAGATCAATTAAAAGAAGCCTACGAACAGGGTGTAATTAAACCATTCCAAAGAAGAGAAAGAAATATTGATACTTTTTTACAAAAAAAAGGATTGGATGCAGTATATGGACAAATAGGAATTAAATTAAATAGTTTAGAAAGATATGTAGATAACTTGGTTAAAAAAAATCCAACCATAGACAAAATATTGGCAGATGAAATATCTGCATCCCCCATAAAAGTTATTAAGGATGTTATTAAAGAAGCTAAAAAAGATGGGGGAGGCCTATCAATAGAAGCTTTAAATAGCGTGCGAGGAGCTTTGCTAACAATTGACAGAGCTAAAGGAGCTTTCTCTGGTAAACAAGGATACTATTTAAAACAAACCTTAGATGAAATAGATAAAATATTTGACGATTTAGCAAGCGGAAATAGTTTTGTTGCAGATATGATAAAAGTTGGTCCAAGAAGACAGCAAAAAGCTGCAATTAAAAATGTAACCAAAGCAGCTCAAATGATTAGAGGCTACAACGCAGATTATAAAGCAGCAGTTCAAGCATTTAACGATCCTGTTATTGCTAAAATTACACATGATGCGGCTAGAGGTGCTTTTGACGTAGATACAATTTTTAATCAAGTTGTTAAAAATAATAGACCAGAATTAATTAATAAAGTTATAAACGCTTTGCCTAGCGAAGCTGAAAAAAAACTTGTTCTAGAAGGATTAAGGGAAAACATTATTAAAAACGCAGTTAGAGATTCTATAGATATAACAACCAATGAAATAAATCCTGTATTCTTTGCTAAACATTTTGGAAAACTTGGTAGTACCGCAGACGTTATATTTAAAGACATACCAAATTTTAAAAGCACAATAGATGATTTTTTAAAAATTAATACTAACTTTAAGGCTGAAAAATTAGCTAGAATATCAGCAGATTTAAACTCTAAAGAATTTACCCAAGCTTTAAAAAGATTTACTGACGCTGAAAATGAACTCGCGATAGCAAACTCAGACAGATTTTTAACTAGAGTGTCTAGCGCAAGTCCAGATGAGGTGGTTGGAACTTTGTTTAGAAATGGCCAAGCAGAAAATATTTCTAAAATGAAAAAAATATTAGAAAACGATCCAGATACATTTCAAAAAATTCAACAAGAAGGCATGCGTGATTTGATGAGGTTAACTTCTGGACCTGGTACAAGAGTAGATGAGGTATTTGATCCGAATGCTTTAGAGAGAGCTTTAAACTCTAAGGGCGATAACGTCCTTAATGAAATGTTTGGCAAAGAAACCACTCAAAGTTTAAGAGCCTTAGTTAGAGATTTAAGAGTAATGACAGAACCAGAAAAAGGTGGAGCTGGTACTTTAATTGCTGGAGCAATTGCTGTTAACGCTTTTAATCTAGCAATGCTACCGACTGTAGCAAAATTAGGAGTTATTGGTATGGTTATGAGACAACCATCGGTTGTTAGAAAATTAGCTAAATCAGACGCTGAAAGTGTGAATGTTGTTTATCAAGCTTTTAAAGATGCTGTTAGATTATACGCTCCAATGCAACTAACTGGAGATGTAGTTGGGGGTCTTAGAGATGTTGGATCAGTCGCAGCTGAAGAAATAAGTCAACTAACCGAAGACTCTAATCTAGGAGCCATATCACAACAATTAGGCACAGAACTTCAAACCACAAATCGCACACTCCCTAGACTTCCAAATTTAACAACATCCGCACAATTGCCACAAGTACAACCTGTTGCAGGCGGGATTATGAGCCCTAGCATTTTAGGATATAACAGAGCAAACGAAGACATAGCTAGAAGATTCTCAAACACGGTCTAACCTTTAATTAAATAAAGATCCCAGTTATTTCTTAGCACTTCCAACCATTCTTCGATTGGCATAACTGTTACCTTATCGTTATCTTCGTCCCACTCTGGATTAATTGCATATAACGGAACGCAAACCCGAATAGGCTTACGATTGTATTTAAAAATTAAAACAGGGATACGGCCTTCTGTCGCTTTGCAGACTTGATCCCACCACCCTTGTTGATACCAGTCTCCTTCCTTATAAAACTTGCACTCTACGGCGTGATGAGGAATATTTATATCGCAAAGATCTTTAGATTGATATTGGTCTAGGTTACGCTTACAAACGTAGTCAATACCTTCAGATTCAAAAAACTCGTTTAATATTTTAGCAACGTCTCTTTCAAACGTCGCTCCCTTGGTTCTTGAGTTGATCGGCATTCTTCTTCTCCTTGATATCTCTTTCTTTCATTAGTAACTCTAGCTCATGCCAGCGGTACATTCTTTTATTTACATGATCCCAAAACCAACCTTTGTAACGGGCGGTGTTTTCCATTATTTATCCTTTTTGTAATTATTAACCAAACCCATTTCTTCTCTGTCAAAACCCAACGGGTGAGGCGATAAACACTCCAACTCATCCTTGTTAAAATGAATATAAGGTTCTGAATCTTCTTCATAAACAGGCTCTGCTATTGTACCAAATCTAACATCGTATATGTGATCTCTTTTCCAAGTATGACTGTAAACGCTATCTGTCATTGCATAAACAATTACAAACGGCTGGTTGGTTGCTAAAGATAAAGCTGAACCCATCCTTAACTTACTGGCAGAAAGTAATAAAGTGTCATACTTTGTAATACCAAAAGTTCTGCATTTTACTTCCAGCCAAAAAGAAACTTCTTTTGATTCACACCAATAATCTAGGCCATAACTAACTGGTAGCTTATGACACCTAACATTCCAAAGTCCTTCTATAAAACCAGCAACACGCTCTTCGCGTTTTTGGTCGTTAATGTTTTCCATTTTTGGTTTTGGTTTATCCATTGATCTCTCCCTTTTTAAATACAATACGAACACAATACTTGCGAACAATCGCAACAAGCGTAAATACTGTTGTTTGAATAACAGAGGTGGTTAACAAACTGGCATTAAAATAATTGCACATGTTAAGAACAAAAAAAGATAAAGGCAAAGCTATTACAACGCCAACAGCTACATCGCTAAGACTTTCTTTTAAAGCGCGTCTATCAATCTTCATTAAAAAATTCTGGATCAATCGCAACAATACGTTTTGTTGGCCGCCCAGTTCCTTTTGCCCTTAAATCTTTTTCTTGTATCTCCCCTGAGTTTTTTAATCTCTCTATAATTTCTTTAACTTCGTATGACTTCATTGATCTGAATATTTCACGTCGATCAATATCACGCTTACTTATACCCCAATCTCCTTGCGATCTAATAAAGCTAAGTATCTGTTTGATACGGCCTTCCATTTCAGATCCCGCAACCTTGTCTTTACAATTCTCTATTAGCAACTGATCGTAGTAATAGACATAATCTATCGCCCATTGAGTTATATCGCCTTTAATTGTTTTGGCTTTCCTATCATCTGCAAGCGCTCCAATCAAAGCTAAACGCATTGCTTTTTCTCTTGTTCTAGACAATAAAACCTCAAGCCCTTCTTTCTCCAAAGCATTTTGCTGATCTACTAATTTGTATGCCAAGCTGTCCAACAAAGCATTTGAATCATCATCAAACTTTATAATTCTTTGTTTAAAATCTAACTCAGCATTGTCTCTAGATATCTGTTCCATTTCGTTGTCAACCTGTCTTACATGTGAAACCCAGTTGTATGTTGATTGAGGAGGCTCAACGAAAGCTACCATTTTGCCGACAGTTCTTGGCACGTGAGATTCAACAACAATAAATCTATTTAAAAATCCGTCAACAATACGACCTGTTGATAAAGCGCCATAAAAGTTTTTAGGCACACTCATACCGACCAAAGTGATTGCGGGTTTAATTGTTGATCTATCTAAAACTTCTTTTTGTTGTTTATTGGTTAGAGTCATCATTGAATAGTTATCTGGTCTTAAAACACCATGACATCTTCCCCAAGTCTCCATAAGAATTTGTAATGCGTCTTCTTTGTTTGAGTTAGAAGATTTAGATATGCTTTCCAATCTTTTACCAAACTCATCCATAACAGTTATATGAGTTGGTTTATATCTAAGTAAGCTGTAGATAGCTCCGCTTGATGTATAGCCGTCTCCCGCCATTAAATCGCTATGCTCTGCATGATCTAAAATAGTTTCAACAACTGTCTTGACATTTTCCTTGCCTTGTCCCGACTTAGCAATACACATAAAAAACAAAGATGAAAAGTTATTCATATTGGTTCTATACATTCTTCCTAAAGCTACCGAGCCTAAAGATAATGCTGCTTGCATACTAATGGCTGGCTGAGATATGTGCGCTATCTTTTCTGAGTATTCATAAATGTCTTTTAATACACCAGGCGGAGAATAAAGATTAGCTGGCTCTTTTACTGTTTTGGTTGTTGATATATAAGCAGGTGCTTGTTGGTTTTTTCTGTCATGAGTTTTTTGAACTGAATTAACTGTTGTTGATATTTCACTTGCTGATAAAGGTGGAGAGTTTTGTTCGTTCCAAGACTGCACAAAGAACTCTGTAAAATCTGTATTTAAACCTTTAGCTATTAAATAACCCGCCAGTCTTGCCGCTTGATCGTTACGGCCGCCCTCAGAAACACCTTGAATAGATAAAGGTGTAGAGATTGGTTTGCCGTTGAGTTTCTCAACCCCAGTTATCTTCACCCATAATTCTTGAGTTAAGTTTGGTAAATCATCAACATCATTTAAATCCCAATCTTCAATTCTTGTAGGGGTATATATAGCTCCTGTTGCATGGATATTATGCGGAGCAACAATCAAACCACCCACACCTCTAATATCAATAAGCTTGGCTGGATCATAGCCTTCAGTTCTTTTGGCTACCCAAGTAGTAAAATTTTCTGGATTGTTGTAATAATAATGAACCCCCTTACCTGTTGCTACTTTAAAAGGTGTTACTGGTAAGTTGGCCTCACACCAATTTACCGCTTCGGGTGTATCTGCATCTATAACAATAAACTTGCCACAGACTAAAGCGACGACTAGATCATCTCGCCCCTTAAACCATTTCTCTATTTCTTCCGTCGTCGGCTGTCGCTCTTGGAATTTTTGCCACCCCCCTAATTCTTTGGGCGGAACTTTATTATGCCTATGGAGAGGTACTACACTTATCCCATATTCTGCATAAGCCAGAGCTAAGTCCAACGCAGAGTCTTGCGCTGTTACTTGTAAATTGAACACTCTTAACTTTCACTAGTTTCTTCAATAGGACCAAAAATGGATTCAAAATCTAACTTACCGCCAGAAGCTTTAATAATTTTTTTTGCCTGTTTAATAGAAGGTTGTCTAAGGCCATACCTCCACGCTTTAGTTGACGCTGCTGAACAATCAAACAGCTCCGCAGCTGGCTCTGTACCAATAAATTCTATGTACTTCTTCAAAGTTATTCTTTGCACTTCTCTCTCCTTATATTGTGGTTCTAGATTTTTTTTCTTAAATGATTTAAGCTCTTCTTCGGTAAGACTTTTTAACCGCCATAGGTAGTTTACCTTCCATTGATTTCGGTCTACTTCTCTCATTTTACATTCCGTTAAAAAATTAATGTTCACACATTGTAATTCATATTAAAATAAATTAAAATAGTATTTTTAAATAAAACGGAGAAGATTAAATGTCTGATATTTTAAGTAGAATTGTAAGTCCTAGCGAATTGGTTGAAAATCAAGGCGCTAAGATTTTAATGTATGGAGCATCTGGAGCTGGTAAAACGACTGCATGTGCTACATCACCTGGAAAAACTTTAATCATAAGTATGGAAGCTGGTTTGTTGTCTATTAAAGATGCAAACAATGTTACTGCTATTGAGGTTAAAGAAGCTTCAGAAATAGAACAGATTGCTGAAATGCTTGAAAGCGGAGATCTTGATTACGATACTGTCTGTTTAGATAGTGTTACCGAGATGTCTGAACTTTTATTAGCGCAAGAAAAAGCAAGGTCTAAAGATCCTCGACAAGCCTACGGAGAAGTTATTAATGTAATGACTAGAACGATGCGTAGGTTTAGAGATCTTAAAATGCACGTTATTTTTGTTGCTAAAGAGGACAAGCTTCGAGACGAAGCAACAGGTATGTTTCATTATCAACCAATGATGGTTGGCGCTAAACTACCTACCCAAATTCCTTACTTCTTTGATGAAGTGTTGTGTCTTAGGACTTTCACCGAAGAAAATGATGAAGGGAAAAAAGTAACCAATCGTTGGTTGCAAACAGTTCTTGGGGATAATTACATCGCTAAGGATAGGAGTGGCAAGCTAGATTCTTTTGAAGAACCTAACTTGACATATATTATTAATAAACTTGGATTTTCAAAAGGAGAAAAATAATGAGCGATTTTGCAGACGTCAAGTTTGATTTTGAATCTGGTGGTAGTGGTGAATCTACTATTCCAGAAGGGGACTATTTAACAGAGATAAGCAAATGCGAGAAGACTACTTCTAGCAATGGCAACGACTATCTTGCGTTAGAGGTCAAAGTATGTGGTGAAAAATACAAAGGCTGGATTGCTAGAGACAATCTAAACCTTTGGTACAAAAATAGCGACGCTGAAAAGCAAGAAATGGTTAGAGAGATAGCCTCTAGGAAATTCTCTGGCTTGGTCAAAGCGTTAGGCAGAAAAGACAACCCACCCGCTAATGGTGGCGAGCTGGTTGGTAACAAAGTGATTTGTACTTTTGGCATTGAGAAAAGTAAAAATCCTGACTATCCCGACGATAAAAACAATATCAAGGGTTTCAAGCCGTTGGAAAAGATGTCGCCTAAACAAGCAGACGACACCCCAGCTTGGGTAACAGAAGGAACTTCTGAAGCCAAAGCTCCAGCTAAACCAAGCTTGTAATTGTTAGGCTTTGCTAGGAAGCCTTAAAGGTATTATCTCCCCCCATTTAGATAGTATGTACCTACCTAGCACTTTTTTAGACAGGGGCCTTAATAAGAGTTATCCCTTAGTGTCTGGTCCTGTAAAGTGTCTTGAGAGCGCAGGCATTGTCGAAAAGCGCTCTACCTTTTAATGAATGGTTAGACTAATATGGTGAGCAGGATCTATTTCACTAACGTCTAAAATTTTTCCAAACGTATAATCGGAACTTTCTTCCATAGAACGAAGCAAAGCAAATAGCTCTGCGGTATCAGAGTTTCTGGCCTGTAAAACAACCATATGCAGGTTGCTGTCTATCTCATAGACGCACAGATATTGAGGAATGCTAGGAAATAACATACCTATCATCCTAGCATAATTTTTATTGATCGTTGACGTACAAAGCAATCATTGCATAGTGAATGATTTTAAGAAGCTCTTTTTTCTTATCGTCTTTTTTGCCATAGCGCATGGCGTATTTCATTATATTACCAATACAAAACCCTTCGCCAAAACCAGCATCTACAATCATATCTGTTGCCTGGTACTTGCCCTTGGCATAGTGCTGATCGTAGGTGCTGTCTATATAATCTTTTAGCTCAGCAAGAGTAATATCTTCCTTGAATTTATAATCAATCATGGCAAAAACAATCCATGTTATCGTCATCAAATGGAAACTCTTGTTGCACATCAACCAAAGTAATTAATTCTCTATAACTTGGTCTGTCAGTTCTAAATCTATTATTAAATTTTTCTTCAGTTTCCGCCCACCACTTTGCTTTTGACTTATCCTCTTTAATAATTTGGTTAATTTTTTTTCTGCTTTTTAAAAAACATAAATCGCAATTACCATGAGGGGTTTCGTTGTCTATAATTGGTAAATTAAGATCAAAATTTTGTTTTCTCCAAAAGTTATTAACATCTTCTTTTGTTGCCTTGGCTTCGTAAAGAGGTGTTAAATTAAATTTCTTTTGTGTATTTTTTGCTTTTTGTCTAGCTACCCTTCTTGGTTCGTCATACCTAAGACCAAGAACAGTATCGTAAATCTTTATGCCTTGTTGCTTCATGTAATCGTTAATTCTTACAATTTTTAATTTATCAGTACAAAATCTAGCAACAGGATTTGGCAATAATGCTGAATCTTTGTCATATTTGCCTGGTGTATTTAGTTCGGTTCTTGTTTTGAAATACTTAATCATTTTTGTAAATGGTTCACCATTTCTGCTTGCTGTTTCATAATTAACTATTTTTGTGATCTGTTTATCACCACCGATCCAATCAAACTCTAACCAAATAATGCTTACACCCCATTTTTCTTGACAATCTTTAACAAAATCTAATGTTTCTGGACATTCTTTACCTGTATTGGCAAAGATCACATATAAATCTTTTGGCAGCTTTCCATTGTGTGCTTGAATTATGTGATACAACATATAAGCAGAAGTTCTGCCACCACTAAAACTAATTAATGCTGGGCCGTTTATTTTGTATGGATTCACAAGGTTAGTGTAACGATATTAGGCGAGTTATAAACAGATAGATGGCCACCTTCTGAGTGATTTTTGTACAGCTCCAAAAAGCCTTCCATCTTTTCCCAGCCAAGATTCATTTGTTCTTCTGAGATGATAAATACTTTAGATGCGTATGGGTAGACCTTCTCTTGCGCTACAAAGACAAACTCATCTAATTTAAAGCCAGCTTTCTCCATACCTCTGCGATACCAAGCAGCCTGCATATCATAGCCATATTTTTTAACTGAATAAGCAAACTCTACTGGATCACATGATTGGGTGGTCTTGTAGTCCACTACACATATGGCGTTGTCTGGGTATGGGCTTTGGACTGGCGGACAGATAACATCTGGTCGGCATTTACAAAGAACCTCGCCTTCATACCAATAGAAACTAGCCTCTGCTACTTTGCCTTCAGCGTTAAGGTAGATGTTGCCCTCTTCAATCATATGCTCTTTCATACCTTTAATTGCTGTCATTTCAGCTTCTTTAATAACTGTTAGGCCGCGCTCCTCATACTCTTTTTTCAGTTCTTTGTTGGCATTGGTATAGGGAGATCCCATTACAACTGCTACTGTTTGGTTAAAAGCTTCCTCACCTTCTACCAGCAAAGCGTGAGCAGCTGTACCAAAGTTCATTGCAGGAGTTGTCTCTTGGACTCTCTCCACCGCATGCAGTTGCGATTTGCCAAAGGCTCTAATCTTACTGCTACTAATACCAACACCCGCATGGTAAACAGGGTTAGGTATATCTGAGAACACCAGGGTGTCGCCCTTTTGCTCAGACTCAAACTCTTTTAGTTCTTCTATTATCATATTCATACTCCAAAATCATCGTTTGCACGACACTATCATTAAGCATTGGCTGAGGCCAATACCGCAACTTATTGTATAAGTTTAGCATGTTGCCTTCAAAAGACAGTTGCTTGTTATACATAGGGTTTCCTATCGAATCCCAAAAATCTTCTATTTGTTCTAAGGTATTTCTACCACCGCCAACATATTTTAATTCTGCTTCTGTATAGTCATAAGGTATAAACATAAAATCTCCCGTCTCTTTCCTAAATGGATAACAACGTGTTGGCTTACCTATCTGCATAAATATGATTAACGATATTAGGGAACTTGCCCGAATAATCGACTTTAATTAAATCTGGTTTGTTAACTTCTGTTTGTCTAAACAAAGCTTCATCTACTGTAGAGGGTGGGGATCTTCGCAAGCTATCACCACTTACCATTTTGTTCCACCAAGCCACAGCTTTCTCTCTTGCATAACCCGAATGCTCAAAGCAGATGTACTCACTAATAATCTTATTGGGTGTCTTGTAGCTGACCTTTAATACAGGCAACGGCTTGCCTTGTTTCTGATGATTGCCAAACCACATGTTTATAACCTTGGTATCGTAGCGTTCTTTTTTGGCTGTCTTAGAAATAATATCTAACTTAGATGCAACCAGCTCTAGCTCTAGCTTACGCATAGGATAGACATAGCCACAATCAGGGCAAGTGGTTACAGCTTTAGGTACATATGATTGGCATTCTGGACAGCTCTTGACCAAAGCCTCGCCTGTTTTTTTGCGCTTGCCTTTTTGGTTGGGCGCTATTTGATTGATAGGGCCATGACGTTCAATATTCTTGGCAAAGTCTAAAATCAAACAATCTTTCTTGCCCTCTGCTATACGCATGCCTCTACCCATCATTTGCACATATAAGCCTGGTGAATGTGTAGGTCGCAGCATTATAATTAAATCTGTATTTGGCGCATCAAAACCTGTTGTTAACACATCGCAATTAACCAAAGCTCTAATCTTGCCAGCTTTATAATCTGTTATTAGCTGATCTCTTTCGTTTTGATTTGTATCTCCTGTTACCACGCGAGAGGTTATATTGTTGGCATTTAAAATACCGCTGACCATTTCCGCATGATTGATACCAGCACAAAAGATTAACCATTGTTTTCTGTTTGCGCCTTTGATTAAAACTTCTTGCATGGCTTTGTTGGTTCGGCCGCTATCGTTCATCTTGGCCTGCAAATCTGTTTGAATAAACTCACCCCCTCTCAAACCTATATCATCAATCTCGTACTCAGTATCCATACATTTAGTTACTAGAGGTGATAAGTAGCCGTCATCAATCAGCCGAATAAAGTTATCACCACTACCAAAGTCTATTGCGACATCATCAAAGATATATCCCTCGCCTTCAGTCAACATACCAGAGTTAAGTCTGTATGGAGTAGCCGTAAAGCCAACCACACGTAAATTTGGGTTGCGTTCTTTAAGGGCGACAACGAGGGAGCGGTACATTCCCTCGCCGTCTTTTGGAACAAGATGCGCTTCATCAATAGCGAGAAGATCGAATAAGGGCAGTTGATCTACCTTGTTCCAAACTGATTGAAGCTGAGCATAGATAATATCGTTATCTGTATCTCGACTCTTTAAGCTGTTGCCATACAAACCTATATCTCCATAAGGCCAAGCGTCTTGTAGCTTTTCATAATTTTGAAAAAGTATTTCTTTAACATGCGAAACAATTAAAGTTTTTTGTTTTTTTTGTTCATTCATATGCAGCACAAAGTCTGCAATCACATGAGACTTACCAGAGCCTGTTGGCATAACAACCAAAGGATTGCCGTCCTCTATAGCAATATAATTTTCTAAAGCATCTAGAGCTTCTTGTTGGTAATCTCTTAACGGCATTTACTTCTTTTTCTTTTTAGGAAAAACTTTCTTTACAACTTTAGATAACTTGCCAGACTTCATAATTCGATCAAGCCTGTTAATTGTTTTAGCCTTTTTATTCTTCATCTTTATTTGCAAAATTAGTTTTAGTTTCTTTACCGCTTGCATATTTTAATTTTCTAAAATGTTCTCCAGCGCCTTTTTGATATTCATACCAAACTATTTTTTTATCATCTTCTTCAGCTTGAAGTTTTTTTCTTTGCTTCTCTACATTTTTTTTATACTGAGTCATTTTCTCTTGATCCCCCTGGTAATTGTTCAACGTCAAACCAACCGCACGGATAATTTACACCTCTCATTTTCCTTGACCTCTATATTTTTTACGCGTTTTGCGTTTGTTAGTTCCAGCGCCTCGGCTAAGCCTTGAGTCGCCAATAGATGTTTTCTTTTTAATACTTTGTATTTTTTCTTTAATCCAAGTCTTTGCCATTGTTTTTTTCCTCTAGTTGTTTATAAAATTCTGCAACTGCCATTATCTCCTGCCAAGTGCCGTCGCTTTTAATACAGTTGGCCCGATGAGAAACAATAAGAATGTTGCCTATAACATAACCTTTGTTGTTGTCTATTCTCTCCATTGTGGGTGAGTTGTATCTGTTTTCATATCCATGCACAAGCTCAATACCAAGAACTGGACACTTAAAATCTTCTGGCCATACGTTCCAAATATCTTGAGGTTTAAGAGTGCAAGGCGGCCAACCCCTGTCCAAAGTTCTGCGCCTTGCTCCAGATAACATCTTATGCGCCCAATAAGAAGGTTTGTTTCTTTTGTTTTCGTTATAGCAAGATCGACACTCCCACCTAAAAGGCGGAGCTTTCTTTAGTTTTCTATTGGGAAAGTTTACTGAGTTCAATTCTTTTGTTTCCTTGCATATAGGACATTTTCTCACTTTGGGTCAATAGCCTTTAAATATAGTTCTTGCCAAAACTTAACTTGGTGTAAGAGATCGTTGTTTTGTTTTATTATTTCTTCTATATCTATTTTTCTGTTGTCTCCTGGTATGCAAATAGAAAAAAATATATTGTTTCTATCTACCTCAGTCTCAAACTTATCTCTCAATAAATCTGGTATGTTGGGAGCGTTTGGATCTACCTTATCTACATAAAACTTTGCTTGAACTAAAACTTCCCGCTCTTTCTTTAGTTCTTTCATAAATGTTTATTCATTAACCAAATAAAATAAAGCAAGCCACCTACAAGGTAAGTGGCTATCACACCTAAGATCCAAAGAAAAAACTCAAGCATCGTTTGTAAATAAGGTTTCTTCAGTATTTCTCCAAATATCAATAAATTCTGGAGCCGCGCCTGAGTGCTCTACATATATAGTTATATCTCCTACCTTTATATACGCAGAAACTTCAGACCTTTGATCTATCTCAATACTCATTTGGATGCCTCCTTATAAGCATGCTCAAATAAAGCTGGGTGATGTTGGCGAATGTACTCAACAAACTTGCTCAACCTTTCGGTTGATTGCATGTCTTCTTCTACATCCGAAGTATGTTTGGGAGCTGGTAATCCTGGTTGTAAAGCTTTCATACCTTCCCTTATAAAATCTATTTCTGTCATTGACATAATCTTCTCCTGATTAATTATTTCACTAATAGTATAAAATTTAAGTTGCTTTGTAAACACCTTTTGATATACTAAAGGTATATTTATTTTGGAGAACATAAATGACGATAGATAAAAGAATGTCAGATTACGTAGACCACACTAGAGATTACTTACAACAATTGGTATGCCAAATCATTAAAGTTTATTTGCAGTCTGCCAGCGTTGAGATTTCTAACCCAGACGCAACCTTGCAGCAAATAGAAGCTGACAAGGATCGCTTGATCGATATGGTTAATAACTTGGCCGAGGTCGAAAAGAGAAAGATTAAGACGCATTAACATGGTTGAATATCAAGGCAAAAAAGTTACAGTTAGAACTAAAGTCAAACATGAATTGTCTGATGTGGTTATTGCTTGGGTCAATCAGGTTGTCAAAAATCCAGAGGATGTCATTGTTGATTGGAGTCAGATGACAACAAAGGAACAAGAAGAGTTTGAAAGACAGGCTTTCTTGTTAGAGGGTAAACTCCACAAAGTTATCGGCGTGGCGTTTGCAGAAATAATTAGTAGTAGCAACTACACTAAAAAGATATAGGAGGAGATATGAGTAAGACAGGAGATTTACTTATCGACATTCAAGCAGATGCTCAGATAGTCGTAGGTGATTGCGAAAACTTTCAAGAGTTTTGCGATCGCATGTATGACATCAATTATCTGTATTCGCCAGGAATGATACAGCAGACTTGGAATGATTATAAAGAAGAATGCCGTTGGAAGTACGGCGAAGGCTAATCGCGAACAGGCAATCATTCGGCTTGTATAAACAATAGAAGTGCAGTTGCGACGAGGTTTATTCATCCTCGTCTCCAGAGACTTTGAGGTGTAGTCTTGCAACGATACACACCTCACCTTTTAGGAGAAAAAATATGAATGTATTAAGTTTGTTTGACGGAATGAGTTGCGGAATGATCGCTTTAGATCGGCTGGGCATTAAAGTTGATAAGTATTACGCAAGCGAAATAGACAAATACGCCATTCAAGTCAGTCAAAACAATTACCCAGAGATTATTCAAATCGGAGATGTTTGCGACATTAGGGCTGAAGATTACCAAAACATAGATTTAATATTATCTGGCTCGCCTTGTCAGGGTTTTAGTTTTGCGGGCAAGCAGCTTGCCTTTGACGATCCAAGATCCGCTTTGTTTTTTGAATTTATTAGGTTGTTAAAAGAAATTAAACCTAAATATTTCTTATTAGAGAATGTCAATATGAAAAAAGAGTTCTTAGATGTCATTTCAGAGCAAGTATCGTCCTGTTATCCCGAACTTCCTTTCGGTATTGAAAGAATCAAGATCAATTCAGCTCTTGTTTCAGCTCAAAACAGAGTGCGTTGGTATTGGACAAACATACCAGACATTACCCAACCCGAACAAAGGGGGATTGTTTTGCGGGATATATTAGAAACAAATTCGTTTGAAAACTCAGCAGAAACCCACGATACCCCCAAACAAATAGCAACGGCTATAGATGTAAACGGACACGATATTTTAAAAAGAGTTTATTCAGAAGATGGTAAGTCTCCTGTTGTTACTACTTGCGGGGGCGGTAATACTGAACCAAAAGTGGTTGTTCAATCGTATCGAGAAGTAAGAACGGAAGAAGCAAAACGATTAAGACGAGAAAGCAAACAAAAGACAGGCAAAGATCATACGCCTTTTCGAGCCAAGAAGATTGTACCCAGAGAAGATGGTAAGGTCGGAACAGTTACGCCTGGTTTAAATAACGATCACATGATTAGCCTTACTAGAGATAAAGATCAGGATGTTTATTGGCGAAAGATTACTCCGATTGAAGCGGAGAGGTTGCAAACAGTTCCAGATAACTACACCGATTGCGTTTCAACAACGCAGAGACTCAAATGTTTAGGGAATGGTTGGACGATTGAAGTGATTACGCACATCTTAAAAAATATGGATGTTTGATTGCTGCGACACTATCCTTTAAACTATTTGAATGAAGATAATTAAAATGGAGAAGGGCCCACCCACAATCGAAGAAGGTCGACGCAGACTCGATACACTCTTTGAAGATTTTATTTCCAGAGGAGCTGACGCAGAATTTGTTGCCTTACTTATCTTTACTTACGGCGTAACCGAAACTCTGAATTACGCGCAATCGGTCGAAGAAGGCGTTAGAAAGATCGACGATATTCTAAATGCAGAGTTTGGAATGGAGAAAGAAATCGTCTTTACTCCCGAGTTCTTAACAGAAGAAAAAGATCCCGAATAGTTTTGTCATAAAACTTTGACAAAAGTACCCCCTTTTGGGTCGATTTTGGCTGGAATTGGCTTAGTTTTGTCAGAGTGTCAGAAGTCTCTGACAGCTGGAAAGGTGATAGTAGTAGGGTTTAGGCGTTTTGTCATATTGTCAAGACACCCCTTAAATAACCCTTATATTTACCTCATAATCGTAAAATAAAGGGGGGAGTAAAGAAAAGTATGACAAAAGTATATATATAGGTATAAATATAATAAAATATATATAATTATTTACTGTATTAGTAGTACTTTGAGAGGTATTGATAGTTTTGTCAGAGTTTTGTCAAGAGCTCTGACAAAAGTAGGAGAAGATGTGTATAAATTAGTAAAGAAATGTCGGGAAGTTTTACCGCCAGAAGTTATAGATTTGCTAGAAAGACCAGATGTAGTAGAATTAGTTAGGTATTTTAACGGACGATTAATCAGTTATAAGGTAGCAGATGAGCAAAAACCCAGAAAGGAGACTTAGAAAAGGTATTAAGGTTGAGCCTACACTTGAAGATGTAGATGATATGCCTATTGAATACGCCAACTTGCATGAAAAAAATCTAACTAAGCGACAGCGTTTGTTAGTTTGGAATGCAGTTAACGATCCCACGCTTTCATTTACGGAAGCTGCAAAGAAGGCAGGGTTTAAAAATCCAATAGTTGTTAGTCGGTACATGACTCCTGACGGAAAATATGCTCACGTACGTCGGGAATATGAAAGACTGATGATCGAGGCCAAGAAGAAGTTTGAACTGACACATGAGAAAGCTGTTGAAGATTTGTATAAATTAAGAGATGACGCCTGGGCGCAGGGAAATTTTACGGCCGCCATTAACGCTCAGAACTTACTTTTGAAAGTCGGGGGTTTAATCGTTGATCGTCGGGAAGTCTTGCATGGGAAAGTAGATCAAATGAGTCGGGGAGAAGTTGAAAGACGTCTGGCTGATTTATTAGGCAAACAAGCTATTGAGCATAAGTCGGGAATTGAGATCGAGGACAAGTCGGGATCTGAAGAAGTCGGGGAAATTGTCGGGGAAGAACCCATTGAAGATAAAGGGCCAGAAAAAAAACAAGTTAGACCTATCCCTAAAGCAGCCGAAGAAGAAGACGAGGATTAGGCCTCATCTTCGGTTTCCATTAGCCAATCTTTGCAACATCTTTGACTCATATAATAATATGCAGAACGATCGCCGAAACGATATTCTGTAAGCATTTCTTTAGCGTATTTTCGTCCTTCTGTAAATTCATCAACTGTTTCAAAATTGCCATAACAATCTTCTCTATTTATATAAATAGTTTTACTCATCTTCGTTCTCCTTAATTTCATTGACTTCAACAATTTCTTCATCTTCATAACCATAATCAAGTCCGTTGCCTGTTAAGACTTCTTTGTTAGGATCGTAGTTTTTCTCCTCAACTAAATCAAAAGCCTGTTCTTCGGTTTCAGCTTGAACAGTTATTTCTGAATAGCCTGTCCACTTCGTAATTACTTTAAATGATTTCATTTGGTCGGGGGCAGCTAACTTAGTTTTTAGCACTTGTCTAAATTCTTCGCTAGTTCCCTCAAACCTTTCGTTGCCGAAATTAGTTATTATCTTGGCCATTATTCACCCCCTTTTTAAAAAATTGACCTTCTGAGATGCTCTCTAAGGCGTTTTGTTTACCCAACCCAAGCCTTACCCTTAACGAAGTTAAGCCATTTGTCGGGATTTTTATTAGTTTCAGGTTTTGATTTTTATTCATTTTCAACCCCAATAACATTAATAATATCGTAAGGAATATCATCTATTGATGTAGACCTTATAAAATTTGCATCAACCTCTACGAGATCAAATTCGTTTGCCCATTTATGTTCAAGGCCAACTAACTCTTTTTCGTTTGGGGCAGTTCTTGTTAAGATAACATCTACTCCATATTTGGTTGCAACTGTAGTAATACAGATATTCATTTTTCTTCTCCTTTGTTTTGGGTAATATAATCACCCCATTGTTTTGCCATAGCTTTAGCAATTCCTTGATAAAACAGACTCCTTTCTTTACCTTTGCCACTTCCTAACCACCAAATTCTATTTTTTTCTTTGGGGTGTAATTGATCTGTTTCTGCTTTCACATTATCAGTTTCAATTAGCTTGGGTAAATCTTTTAACCATAAGCAAGTTCTTTTGTATTCTTTATGACCAAACTGATATGGATTAATCATTTGGTCGGATTTTCTTATATAAGATGAGATAACACTTACGGGATTTTCTATTGCGATATGTTTTATATCAGCGTCCATAAGTTTTTGGACAAAAGCTATTGCGTCATCTCGTAAGTGCATTGGTTTTTTGCCCTCAGTAAACCACCTTGCCCCACTTACTGATAAATGGGTACAAGGGGGATGAGCAATCATAATATCCCAATTCTGATTTAGGATTTCCATAACATCACCTTGATGATGTCGGGATAAGTCGGGACAATATGTGCTTTCGCAAGGTAAGATGTCGCAAGAATGAGCGTCAAAACCTAGTTTTAAAAACTCATCTCTTACTGTTCCACTATACTCACAAGCAATTAGAACTCTTTTCATTTTTCCCACCATTTAACAATAAACATATCATCAACTAATTGTTGGCACTCTGCTTTGTTATTAACTGAATGACACCAAATAGCTTTTCTTAATAATTCAAGATCAATATTTCCATTAACAATTTCTTGCAACCAACCTATTGAGCCATGATGATCGTATTCATCAAAAAAGTTCTCTACTTGATCCATATCAAGCATTAGTTTTTTGGTTATCTGCTTGGCCATTATTCACACTCCTCAACATCAATTTCTGATCGGCTATCTTCTTGTTGCCAATCTTGTTCTTGGTAATTGCCTTGCTCTTCTGCATTTTCCCAATCGGTAGCCATTACATAACAGTATTCGTATGTATTGGTTGTTCGTCTAAGTTTGAACTCTTTGAGTTCGGGTTTAGTATTTGGTCTTTCCATTATCTTCTCCTAAAAAAATGGGTTGCTTATACCACCAAAACCCTCAAAAGAGAGGGTTATTAAGGTGGGATTTATTTAACTATTCATATCTACCCCCTCGTTTTCTAAGTGAGAATAATCACGCCAATCTGTATATTCTTGTTCCATAATTGTGTCGGTTAATTCCCAACCTTGCCTTTGATGATTTTCAAATATTGCTTTGCATTGAATGTACCCAAAAACCATAAAAGCGACTAGACCATTAAATCCAACGCTATCATCTGTATGGTTCATAATTACAATTTTATCCTCGTAATATTTATGGTCATCTTCGTCTAAATCTAAATGCCTACTGCAAAGATTTAAGATTTCTTTTTTATCTTTATCCATATTTTTTTCCTTTAAAGTTTAATTACAAATTCATCAGCTAGTAGGTCGTCATGTTCTTCATCAAGAACCCAACTGTAATGATCTACTAATTGCTGATCGTTAGATTGGTTATAATCGCAACCAATTCCGTCATCACCCATATGTCTAAGGATTGCACATCTTCTAACTATTTCTTCTCTAGTTTTGCTATTTAAAGGTAAAGGATATTGCTTTCTTCTTTTTTGAAGTTCTATCTCTCTATCTTTCTTAGCTTGAATAGGATCAAATTCTACTAATGTTAAACTCATTAGGACACCCACTTGATTTTAATTACTTTAATATCCCAACCGAAAGGAGAACAGACTTCTAGCATTTCACCTAGTTTGAGATTTCTTAAATGGTCAAGAGTAAATTCTCCGTCTTCGTCAATGTTCCACTCTCCACCGATTCCGTCATTTACAAAATCATTAAAGGTGATAATTCTAGGTTCAACTTCTCCGTAAGATTCTCTATTCCAAATAACCACAAATTTTTCACCCAATCCCGTATGAGATTTCAAGCTATTGATTTCGTTGGTTATTGCTTTAATTTTCTTAACTCCACTTTTAAAAGTGTCGTAAAAAAATGTGTGATCGTAAGATTCATCAACAGTAAGTGCTTGATGTTTTTGCAAGATTTCAACTATCTGCTCAGTTTGAACATCATCTTCCAAATAACAAAGATCAAGACCAAACATACATCTTTGGTTTTCATCTGTTGGGTAATCCATACTTGGTTCGTTGCTTTCGTCAATATCATTTATCAACCACATCAACCCCTCTACATTTGTAAAGTAAGCTAAATGAAAACAACCACCACCCGAATGGTAATTATCAAGATTATGCTTTTTCGCTAAAGCATTTTCTTCGTAAAGTTTATCCATTATTGTTGTTGCTCTATCACTCATTTGTCTATTTCCGAAAAAGTATGTTTTAAAAGTTCTTCAGCTATCTCCGATTTCTTCAACATTTCTTGAAACAAGAAACCACCACCATTTCCCTCAGCATCTTGCGACACATCAATTTTGATAGTGGGTTTGCTTGGGTGGGATAAAATGAATGTTGGGAATGGTTCTATATCTTCGCACTCATCATCTAGTTTATAACTAACGATCTTATAACCAATAAGCTGTTGGTAATAATCGTCAAAAGTCTTTTTACTTTCTTTGCTTATATTCATATTTTTATTTCCTTTTAAATGGTAGCTTTCGCTACCCCTCAATTATAGCAAAAAAAGACAAATTGTAGAAGGATATAGCTGTTTTTCTTCTATAGAGGGCAAATCCTAGAAAAAAATAGCATTTCCCTTGTTGTTCGGCTTTCCCTTTAAAAAATTTCGGAGCTGTCGGGAGTCGGGTTCAAGTTTGAACCAAAACTGTCGGGGTGTCGGGTGTCGGGTTTGAACTTAGAACTAGAAAGTCGGGTGTCGGGTTGTCGGGATAGAACAGAAAGAGAGAAAAGGTTTAGATCCGTAAAAGATTAGAACTAATAAGGCCAGCAAAATATCGGTAGCAGCCGAGGGCGGCCAAGCGGCCTATAAAAGAGGGCCAAGAATAAAAAAATTTATCCCTGGAATTATAGAAAATGACAGCTCCGCAAGGTTAACGGCTGCTAGGCGGCCAAAAGTAGAAAAAAAGGCCTAAAATTGCTATAATTTACTTACCCGCAAGGGCATTTATAGGAAAAAAAAATGAATAAGCTAAATAGCACTTTTAAACCCTCCAATACTTTTAGGGGATCGCGTCATATCGTCAAGGGGCAAATCATTCAAGGGGATGATTTCGAGGTTGACGGAATTAGACGGGCATTTTGGTCTAATCCCGATAAAACGCACTCTTGTCATCTGTTCCGCCTAAAAGGTGGCTCGGTTATTGATCGCGTAACCGTTGACTCATTCGAGAATGAAACCTTGAATGACTTTATCGCAAGAACTGAAACTATTTTAATAGGGGGTAAAAAATGAACGATAAGAAAATAGAAAAGGCTTTTTTAGAAATGGCTAGTAAATCAAAAGCGGTTGAAAAATTGCTTATTGACTACAACCCAAACAATAAGAAAGTTATTGATAAATATAAGAAAAATCTTCAAGGGGGTTCAAAGTGAGTATTTTAAAAAGTGAAATAGATTTGAAAGGAACTAAACCCGATTATCTAAGAACAACAAAAAATCTTTATAGCCATTCAGTAGATGGCTATAAGTTGTTTTTTAGTTATCAGACCTTAGTAGCTATTGACGATTTAATTAGCGTTAATTATTGGTCTAATACAACTGCAAGGCATTTGTATTGGATTAATCCTAATAAGGATATAAGGGTTGAGAACTTTGACGAACTTGCAAGAAAGATATTAGGAAAGGCTCAATTGCTTGAAAAAGAAAGATTACCTCTTGCTAATATCTCGGCAATATCCTCTATCTTTTCAATTATGGCAAATGCTGAAACAGAGGAATCAATCCGAGCAAGTAACGAGCAAAGGAAAAGATTTTACCTTACTCAAGAGGGAATCTCTTTCCCTAGCGATTGGGATTCTCTAAGCGTTGCCGATCAAAAGAAACGCTTAGATATGTGCGATTATATTGGATTGAATAAGGCTACCGAAGTCTTGAACAATTCGACATCTAAAACAATATAAATAACTATCGGGAAACTAAGGCGGGACAACCCGCCTTTTTTTTGTCTTGAATAAAGGGACTCTATACGATATGAAACGGGTAAACGAAACGGGACTAAAACAAAAGGCCACACCCCATATTGTATATTGGGACTCCGTCAGGTGCAGAGAAGAACAATAAAACACATACTCAATCTCTCATATCTAAAGATTGCCTTTTTTTTATCCCTCATATATCATTCGTATGCAGGTAAGGTATTTTTGCACTTCGTTCAATCTATCTTCTCCAAGATCTTTACTTTGCCTGCCCTAAAAAAATTTTTTCCAGCCAAAAAAAATCCTGAGACAAAAAAGTTATTCACACTTTTTCCCCAGATCAAATCCAAATAAACAAAAGGGTACCCATACCCCCCAAAATTTTTCTATACTTTTTAAACTTTTGAGTGTTAGAATAAAGCAACCGAGGAAAGGATATGGGATTTTTAAGTAAAGCATTTAAAAGAGTTAAGAAACAAATACGGCCTAACAATATGATGATTGGCAATATACGTAAGATGCCAAGACGTCCAGGTATGATAGGAGACATGCGTTTTCGAGGTAGAATGCCAAGACGTGGCGGTTTTGGATTCGGATTAGGTGAAGCCATTCGCAGGTTAAAAAAACAACGCGATATGGGTATGCCAAGAAGACCAAGTACGCCAGGTATAGGTTTTCTAGGCGGATCTCTTGGATTTTACGATAGAATGATTGGAACACCCCAACCTATACCAAGAGCAGAAATAGACATTTCAGCTTTAGAGCCTTTGCCGATGGGCGAGATGCCGATGACTCAAGACCTTCCAGAGGTTTCACCTGTTGGAATGATGGCGGGCAGAACTTTACAACAAGACTTTCCAGCTGAGCCACGTATGATGATGGCTGAGGGTGATGAGGCTGACTCAGATGATTTCCCAGATTTAAGCGGAGACGGAGAAACAACTTTTAAAGACGTATTAATTGGTAGAGGAGTTCAACTTAAAGCCGAGGGAGGCGAAATGATGACTCAAGAAAATGAAATAGATGCCATGTTAGGCGGTATGGATTCTGAAGAATCTGGAGCAATGGAAGACCTAGAGCAGATGGCTCCAGAAATGGAGATGATCGATCAGCTTGTAACAATGGTTGTCCAAATGATTCAGCAAGGCGCAAGCGAAGAAGAGGTAATAATGTTCCTCAGAGAGCAAGGGCTCGACGATGAAGATATTGGTACTGTTCTCCAACTTGTAGCTGAGATGGCAGAAGCCGAATCGATGCCTGAAGATGGTATCGACGCAGAACTAGAACAACTAGCTTAGCAATGGCCAACGAGCCAACCAATATAGAAAATCTTTTACAGATGCTGAATCAATCAGCGCCTGTAACTGAGGCTCCCCCAAGTACTTTCGATCTAGGTACTATTGAACCATTCAATCCGATAATGGAAAGGTATAAACCTAATCCTTTGGATGAGTTTGTAATGATGATGGCTGACCCAACCAAAAAATTAAAAGTTATTTCTACTCCAATTAAAATGCAACTCAAGCCTTTATTTGCTAAAAGAAATAAAATCAAACAATTAATAGATAAACAAAAATTTAATTACGATAGAGGTCAAGACTTAGCATCTAAAGCTGACCCTGACGCTATAGATCAAGGCAACTATATGATGAATGCTGCGATTAAAAGCGGTCAAAGATTTCAAAAACAATTAAATGAATTAGAAGAAAAGATTAGAAAAATATACCAAAGTAAATAAATGGATTTTTCCAAACTTACAGAGGCTGAACTCAAAGAAGCCCTGCTGCTTTTAGAAAAGCAAGACGGTTACTCAACGCAAGATGAGTGTCAAGAATCTTTTTTGAGTTACGTCAATCACATGTGGCCAGAGTTTGTCTGCGGTCGTCATCATCAGATATTTGCAGAAAAGCTAGAACAAGTTGCTCGAGGTGAAATCAATCGTTTGATTGTTAACATGCCGCCTCGACATACCAAATCTGAGTTTGCTTCGACCTTCTTTCCGTCTTGGGTGATGGGGCTCAAACCTAAAATGAAAATAATGGAGACGACCCATACGGGTGAACTCGCCGTTAGGTTCGGTCGTAAGGTGCGTAACTTGATGGATCAAAAAGAATACAAACAAGTTTTTCCCGATGTCAGTTTGCAGGCTGATAACAAATCAGCAGGACGTTGGGAAACCAATAAGGGTGGCGAATACTTTGCAGCAGGTGTGGGTGGAGCTGTAACTGGGCGGGGTGCGGATTTGTTAATCATCGACGATCCGCATTCTGAACAGGATGCACTTTCGCCGACTGCTTTAGAGTCTGCCTACGAGTGGTACACTTCTGGACCCCGCCAGCGTTTACAGCCTAAAGGTGCAATTGTAATAGTGATGACGCGCTGGTCTTCGATCGACCTAACCGCTAAATTACTAGACGCGCAAAAAGAACCTTTGGCTGACCAATGGGAAGTGATAGAGTTCCCTGCCATCTTCCCCGATACCGAAAAACCTCTTTGGCCCGAGTATTGGGCTTTAGATGAATTGCAGAAAGTTAAAGCGTCTTTACCTGGAATGAAGTGGAATGCTCAATGGATGCAAACGCCGACCGCTGAAGAGGGTTCGATTATCAAACGAGACTGGTGGCAAAGATGGAAGCATGATTCTTTACCCTCCGTTCAATATATTATGCAGTCTTATGATACGGCGTTTTCTAAAAAAGAAACGGCTGACTTTTCGGCTATCTCAACTTGGGGCGTTTTTAGACCCAGCGAAGATTCGCCCGATTGCGTCATGTTATTGGATTGTCAAAAAGGCAGGTGGGACTTCCCCGAACTCAAAGAAATAGCGATGCGCGAGTATCAATACTGGGAAACCGATATGGTTTTGATTGAAGCCAAAGCAAGTGGCACGCCGCTTACCCATGAGCTAAGACGAATGGGCATACCTGTAGTAAATTACTCGCCGACTAGAGGTCATGATAAAACAACAAGAATGCACTCGGTTGCTCCCATCTTTGAGTCTGGTATGGTGTATGCTCCGAATATGGCATTTGCCGAGGATATGATTGAAGAATGTGCATCATTTCCGTTTGGAGCTCACGATGATTTATGTGATACTATGACTCAAGCGTTGATGCGATTCCGCGAGGGCGGTTTTGTAAATTTAGATAGTGATTACGAAGACGAAGAACGCGAACCTAGACAGAGAGTTTATTACTAATGGCAATAGAAAGACAAACACCCGATCCTGCTCAAGAAGTAGAAGACATGCAAGATATGACAACTGAAAGGTCAACCGAAGATATTGATAATGAAATTATTGAAATCTTAGAAGGTTTAGACGAAGAAGAGGGCATTCAAGTTCAAGACGATGGCTCAGTTATTTTGGGTGAGATGGAAGAAGAAATGGGGGCTGTTGGTTTTAGCGAAAACCTAGCCGAAGTTGTTTCTCAAAATGAGCTAAGTAAAATTTATATTGAGCTAACAGCCGCGATAGAAAACGACAAGTCTGCTAGAAAAGATTGGGAAAAAACTTATACCGATGGACTCAAGTATCTAGGTATGAAGTTTGATGATGGCAGGTCTGAACCTTTTGAGGGTGCAAGTGGTGTTATCCATCCGTTGCTTGGCGAATCTGTAACTCAGTTCCAAGCGCAGGCTTACAAAGAATTACTACCCCCGCAAGGCCCAGTTAAAACTCAAGTGGTTGGTGAATATAGTTCAGCTGTAGAAGAACAAGCCCAACGTGTTAAAGAATTTATGAACTATCAAATAGTTCACGTGATGGAAGAGTACGACGAAGATCTAGATCAAATGCTTTTCTATTTGCCTTTAGCAGGCTCTGCTTTTAAGAAAGTTTATTACGATGAAACTTTGCAACGACCTGTTTCTAAGTTTGTTGCACCCGAAGATTTAATTGTTCCTTACTATACAACCGATCTAGAATCTTGCCCAAGAATCACTCACGTGATTAAGATGCCAGAAAACGAAGTTAAAAAACTTCAAGCAATTGGTTTTTATAGAGACGTAAGAGTAAGTGATGGCAGCGATCTATCAAACGCATCTGGCGTTAAAGAAGAAATAGAAAAGCTAGAAGGAATGGAACCATCTTACGATACAGGTGAAGTTTCTAATCTTTACGAAGTTCATTGTAATTTAGACCTTGAAGGGTTTGAAGATGTAAATGAAGAGGGCGAGTATACAGAAGTTAAGTTGCCTTACATCGTAACAATTGATAGCAACAGCGAAAACATTTTATCTATTCGTAGAAACTTTGAAGAAGACGATCCGATGAAAAATAAAATCGAATACTTCGTTCACTTCAAGTTCTTGCCTGGTTTAGGCTTCTACGGATTTGGCTTAACTCATATGATTGGTGGTTTATCCAAAGCCTCAACTTCAATCGTTAGACAATTGATTGATGCTGGTACTTTGGCTAACTTGCCAGCTGGTTTTAAAACTAGGGGTATTAGAATTAGAGACGAAGATTCTCCGATTCAACCAGGTGAGTTTAGAGATGTGGATGCACCCGCAGGATCTTTGCGAGACGCAATTCAACCTTTGCCATTTAAAGAACCAAGCGGAACTTTACTTTCTTTATTAGGCTTATTGGTTCAAAGCGGCCAACGATTTGCATCTATTGCTGAGATAAATGTAGGCGAAGGTAATTCGCAAGCACCTGTAGGAACGACGGTTGCTTTGTTAGAAAAATCTACCAAGGTTTTATCTGCGATTCATAAGCGTTTGCATGCAGGCCAAAAGAAAGAGTTTAATTTATTAGCAGATATTTTTGCCAAAAGTTTACCCGAAGCATATCCATATGCTGTATCGGGTGGACAGATGGAAATTAAGCAGGCTGACTTTGACGATAGAGTAGATGTATTCCCTGTCTCTAACCCAGACATATTCTCTACCAGCCAAAGAATTATTATGGCTCAAGAAATGATGCAATTGGTTCAATCCAATCCGCAGATTCATGGTCCAAATGGTATGTATGAAGCTTATCGCAGAATGTATGCTGCGTTAGGAACAGACAATATTGATGCGTTATTAATTCCACCCCCAGACACTCAACCTAAACCGATTGAGTCTGGAATGGAAAACAGCACCTTATTAATGGGTGGAACAGCGCAGGCATTTATTCAGCAAAACCATGATGCTCATATTGCATCTCACGTTAACTTGTTGAACATGCAACCAGTTCAAATGAACGCTCAGATTCAAGCAAACATACATTCGCATATCATGCAGCACTTACAAATGAAAGCTGACTTGATCGCGCAACAACAGATGCCGCCCGAGGCCATGCAGCAATATCAACAATTGCAGCAACAAGCCCAACAATCCACACCTGTTGACGCGGCGGCGCTCAATCAACAAGCCAACGAACTGTTGGCGCAGTTTAGCTCGCCAATAATGACCGATCTAATGGCTCAGTTTGCTCAGCAAGTAGCAACTCCGCCGCAAGAAGATCCGTTGGTAGCAATTAGAAAACAAGAGTTAGCACTCAAAGGTCAAGAGTTGCAACAAGACAAAGAACAATTTGCCGTTAAAGAGCAAATGCGTGCAGAGGAAAAATCCCGACAAGATCAAATAGACCGAGAACGTATTGACGCCCAGCGAGATATTGCTAGAATGAAGGACGATACGACTCAAGATAGACTTGATCAACAAAAAGAATTAAAATTGATTGATATCGGTCTAAAACAGTTCGATCAATTTAGGTAAACAAATGGCTAAAAATATAAAAGTAGACAAAAACAAACTATCATACAGCAACAAAGGAACTGTCCCTTCTAAAAATAATGAAGGCACTTTCTCTGCTGACGCTTCGCCAAAGCCAGGAATGGGTAAAGGCAAAGCTAGAGGTATGGGCGCTGCTGAGTTCGGCGGTAAGTTTTCTGGCATTTATTAATGTCAACGATTTGGGTAGCTGACCAATTAAAAAAAAGGCTAAAGGAGAAGAAAGACGATACCCAGAGTCAATTACTCAATGGTGTTCAATCTTTCGACGACTATCAATATCTACGTGGGCGTTACAATTCCCTCGTTGACGTAGAGGAAGAACTTAGGGAGTTGCTAGAGAGGATAGAAGAAAATGACGAAGAACAAAGTATTGGTACCTGACCATATTGCAGCTGAATTAGAAAACGACAAAGCCGCAGAAACAAAAGCAGAAGAAAACAAATCTGAAGTTGACAAAGCTTTTGTCAGCGCAGAAGAACGTGTTTTAGATCCTACCTTGGTTGATAAAACCTTAATAGAAAGAATGCCTAGTCCTACTGGATGGAGAATGTTGATTCTTCCTTACAGAGGCAGAGGTGTATCTAAGGGTGGAATTGTATTAACAAAAGAATCAGTTGACAGAGAAGCTTTGGCCTCAGTAGTCGCGTATGTGATTAAAATGGGCCCGCTCTGTTATAAAGACAAAGACAAATTTGGAGACACACCTTGGTGTGAAGAGAAGCAATGGGTGCTAATTGGTCGGTATGCTGGAGCTCGCTTTAAGTTAGGCGATGATGCAGAATGCCGTATTATTAACGACGACGAAGTTATCGCGACCATTCAAGATCCCGATGATATCGTCACGCTGTAAACGTGAGGAGGACTCATGCTAGAAGAAGAAAATAATCAAGCTCCAGAACAAGAGGTTGAGGAAGGCGAGGTTGTAGAACTTGATGTTCCAGAGGAAGATCAAGAGGAGCAAGCCGCTGTAGAAGAGGTTCCCGAAGAGGAAACTAAAAAGGATGAAGAGCAAGACGAACTAGAGAACTATTCAAAAAATGTTCAAAAGCGTATTGCTAACTTAACCAAAAAAATGCGTGAGCAAGAGCGTGCCGCTCAATCTGCTTACGAGTATGCAAAAAGCTTACAAGAAGAGAATGAAAATTTAAAAACCAGCACATCTGAGTTAAATAAAAACTACTATGGTGAAGCTGAAAATAGATTAAAGTCTCAAAGAGCTCAAGCTAATACTGTTTTAAAAGGAGCCTATCAAGAACAAGACTGGGACAAGGTAACAAAAGCTCAAGAAATTCTTGATAAGATTACTGTTGAAGAAAGTAAATTAGCTAATAACAGAATGCAAATTGAAAGAGAGCCTCAGTATCAAGAAGTTCCAAATCAACAAGCATTTCAAGAACAAGTTCAAGCTCCGCCTCCGCAAGCAGACCCTGCTGCAGAAGGTTGGGCACAAAAAAACGAGTGGTTTGGTCAAGATGAAATCATGACTATGGCCGCTTTTAACATTCATCAGAAATTAATTGAGGAAGAAGGGTTTGATCCTAGCGACTCAATGTACTATGATGAGATAGACAAACGTATTAGAGTCGAATTTCCACATAAGTTTAACGACGGTGGAGAAGCAAAACCTAAAGCGAAGATGCAACAAACCGTTGCTCCAGCTGGAAGGTCAGAAAGCTCTGGTAAGAAACGACAAGTCAGACTTAGCAAAAGCGAAGTTGAAATGGCTCGTCGTTTAAATGTACCAGTTCAAGAATACGCTAAGCATATTAAAAGGTAATAAATATGGCTGATAATAAAAAAACTAATAACAGAACTCCTCGTTCTGCTGATACTCGAGCTACTATGAACGCTCGCAAACCATGGCGTCCCCCATCTATGTTGGAGACACCACCTGCACCTGAAGGTTATACCTATAGGTGGATAAGAGCCGAAATTGTCGGTCAGGAAGATAAAAAGAATGTAATGTCTAGGCTACGTGAGGGCTTTGAGCTCGTAACTGCTGATGAGATTGGAGACTTTGAACTTCCTTCGATTGATGATGGAAAGCACGCTGGTGTTGTATCCGTGGGTGGTTTGCTTTTGGCTAAGATTCCGAATGAAACACGTGAAGAAAGAAACGCCTATTTCTCAGACCGTGCTCAACAGCAACAAGAAGCTATTGATAATGATCTATTAAAGGAATCAGATCCAAGTTCTCCGATGTTAAAACCTCAGAGAACATCAAGCGTAACTTTTGGTGGCGGTAAAAGAAGTTAATTCTTATACCGTTAAATAAATATTTAATTTAAAGGTAATAATATGTCTAATCAAAATGCACCTTTCGGATTAAAACCAGTAGGAAAAGTTGGTTCGGGCTACAACAGCGAAGGAGTAACCGAATACAAAATTGCTTCTGGTGCATCTGGAAACATTTTTTCAGGCGACCTAGTGAAGATGACCAACGCGGGAACTATTTTAGTTGCTGGCGCTACGGATAATCCTGTACTAGGAGTCTTTAGAGGATGTCAATATACAGACTCAAGCGGAGATACGATTTTTTCATCGTATTGGCCAAATGGAACTGTGACATCTGACGCGGTGGCATTCATAGTTGACGATCCTAATGCCTTGTTTGAAGTTCAATCAGCTGCTACTGGTTCAGTAGTGCAAACAGTTGTTGGTAATAATGCTGACTCTGTTTACTCAACTGGTTCAACACAAACAGGTATTTCTGGAGTTAAAATTAGTGGCACTACTGCTGCTACTACAGCTCAGTTAAGGATTGTGGGCGTTTCTACTGATCCTGAAAACAGCACCCTAGGTACTGGTTCAGCTTCAACAAACGTGAACTTGATTGTTAAAATTAACGAGCACTTCTATGCTCAAACCACAGGGGTATAAATAATGGCTATTAATAGATCCCAATTAGCAAAAGAACTAGAGCCTGGTCTTAATGCCCTTTTCGGCATGGAGTATGCAAGGTACGATTCTGAACACGAAGAAATCTACGAAACAGAATCTTCAGATAGAGCGTTTGAAGAAGAAGTAATGATTGTTGGTTTTGGTAACGCTTCAGTTAAAGCTGAAGGAGCTGGAGTATCGTTTGATAACGCTACTGAAGGCTTTACATCACGTTATAACCATGAAACTGTTGCTTTAGCTTTTGCTCTTACAGAAGAAGCTGTAGAAGATAATCTTTACGATAGACTTGGTTCAAGGTATACAAAAGCCTTGGCTAGATCTATGGCTAACACTAAGCAGATTAAAGCTGCTTCTGTGTTAAACAATGCGTTTGACAGTAATTTTACTGGTGGCGACGGTCAACCACTTGTTTCTAGCTCTCACCCTCTCGGTGGTGGCGGAACTGCAAGTAACAGACCTTCAACATATACAGACCTTAACGAAACTTCATTAGAAGATGCGTTAATTTCTATCTCAACTTTAACCGATGACAGACAATTACAAATTGCTCTAAAAGGTATGAAGTTGATTGTTCCACCTCAATTGCAGTTTGTCGCTGATAGATTGATCAACACTCCTGGCAGAGTTGGTACATCTGACAATGACATTAACGCTATTAGGAATATGGGTATGTGTCCTGATGGATATGTGGTTAACCACTATCTAACAGACAATGATGCTTGGTTCTTAAAAACAGATTGTCCAGATGGCTTTAAACACTTCCAAAGAAGTCCTATGTCAACAGCCCTAGAGGGTGATTTCGATACTGGTAACATGCGTTACAAAGCTAGAGAAAGATACTCTTTCGGTTTCTCCAATTGGAGAGCTGTTTTCGCTTCTCAAGGTGCTTAATTCTTAGCAATTGATAAAAGGGGAGCATTTGCTCCCCTTTTTTTATACAAAAATTTACAAAAAGCTACCTATAATTAGATTCTTGATGTAGAATTTGAGTAAACCGAGGTATATTTATGAATACTGGTTTACATATGAGTATTAGCTTAGCTAACTCACCCTGCAATGGGCGTTGTTCAACGTCAATGGCTCCCTTTGACGAAAGATGTCAAGGTTGCGGCCGAGATATAGAAGAAATAAGAGACTGGGAAACATATCCAGACTTCAGCAAAAAACTAATTAATGTAAAAAACTGGCTGGATGGTTATAATATTAGACAGAAAAAAGAATCTACAATGACAGCAAAAGATATTCAAAAAATAAAAGATATAGATGGCAGAATGACAACTGTTATAGCTCTAGTTGAGATGATTGGTAAAGATATGATAGATGAGTTTGGCAAAGATCCAGCAATTAAAGAGTCTTATCAAGCTTTATTTAAATGCAGAGAAGAAATTTTAAAATCTAAAGAAAACTTCCCTCAAGACCTCTAAAGTAGTATAGTTATCTAAACCGAAGTAACCCGTTGTACCAACTGATTCGGCAGACTTACTCCAAGATGGCGCAACATATTTAGTTAGGAGACAATAATGGCTAAATCAACTTTTTCAGGTCCAGTCAAATCTTTGGCAGGATTTATTTCAGCAGGGGTTAATAACTCTGTTTCTTTAACCGCAGATACTACTTTAACAGTAGATGCACATGCAGGGAAAATCTTGTTGTGTAACGATGCAGATGGTAAATTTACTTTGCCTTCAATCGTATCAACAACACCAAGCGATCCTACAGATCCTAATCAGACAAACAATATTGGTGCTACTTTCAATTTCTATATTGAAACAGCAGCTACTGATCTTGATATTAAAACTGATGGAACTGATAAATTCAAAGGTGCAATTCTTATCGCTATCGATGATAGTACAAAGAAAGCTTTTGTTCCAGGTGCATCCAATGATGTTATAACAATGAATGGTTCAACCAAAGGTGGAATCGTGGGAAGTATTGTTAGCTGTACAGCTATTGATACTGCTACATATCTTGTTCATAATTCATTATTAATTGGTTCAGGAACTATAGTTACACCATACGCTGACGCGTAATTTAGGAGCTAACTATGGCAGGTAGAATTGTAGGCTCAGATGTAAAAACAGCTACTAGCACCAGCTCCGCTACTGGCGGAGCTGTTTTGCAAGCAGGCAGATCTAGATTAAGAGGTTATGTTATCGCAGGAGGATCTTCTGACGGTACTGTAACTTTTAGAGACGGTTCTGTTACTGGCACCACTCTTCTTATTGCTCCTTGTAATGCAAATGATACTGAAACTATGAATATTCCAGATTCTGGGGTTTTATTTTCAGATGGTATTCATGTTGTATTAAGCAATATAGACAGAGTAACTGTTTTTCATTCTTAGTTTTTATTTTTGTAGTAGCACTTCTATAGTGCTACTATATTAAGTGTTATGGCAGAACGAAAAAAAGCAAAACCTATACGTAAAACAACTAAAGGTAAAGGCGCTAATTACCGCCCCACCAAGTCTGGTGCTGGTATGACTAAAAAAGGTGTGGCAGCCTATCGTAAAGCTAATCCTGGATCTAAATTAAAAACAGCTGTAACAGGCAAAGTTAAAAAAGGCAGCAAAGCTGCAAAAAGACGTAAATCATATTGCGCTAGATCTCTTGGACAGCTTAAACGTAGTTCAGCTAAAACAAGAAATGATCCTAACTCAAGAATACGTCAAGCAAGACGAAGGTGGAAATGTTAAATGGCTAGTGGAAAAAAAGATGCTTGTTATCATAAAGTAAAGCGTAGTGCGAAAGTTTGGCCTAGTGCATATGCTAGTGGCAGATTAGTCCAATGCAGAAAAGTTGGCGCAGCTAATTACGGCAATAGCAAGAAAAGAACAAAAAAATTTGCTGGTGGCGAAGTAACATTTGTTAAAGCAAAAGGTTTAAACAAGATGCTTTCAGGCAAAAGAACAAAAACCAAATTAAGCTAATGGCTAAAAAAGAAACACTTAGAGATTGGTTTTCTAAAAATGATGGTACAGGATGGGTGGACTGTAAAACTGGCAAGCCGTGCGGTAGAAAAAAAGGTGAAAAACGCAGAAGTTATCCTGCCTGTAGACCAACAAAAGCTCAATGTACATCAGCAGCCAAAAAAAAGACCAGCTCCAAAAGAATTAGCTGGAAAGACGGTAGGACAAAAAAAGCAAAAGGAGGTCCTATAAATATCTATATAGCAAGAGGTTGTGGTAAAGTAATGAGCAACCGAAGAAAGAAAACTAAAGAATATTAGGAGTAATAATGTTTAAAAAAACTAAAGGCTACTCTAAAGGTGGCAAAAAAGGCGGAATAAAATCCAAAGGTATGTCTAAAGGCGGGAAAAGAGGCGGAATAAAAAAAATGTCTAAGGGCGGTATGGCTAAAGGATATAGGAATGGTGGCGTGACTAAAGGATATAGGAATGGCGGCATGACTAAAGGAAACTCAAAAGGTGGGAAAAAGGGCGGAAAAGGATAAGTAGTAGTGTCTTATCTATATAGTAATATTCCTCATTTCAAATGTTGGGTGAGGAAAGAATATACGCACAATCATGATAAGTATCATGGTGAGTTTTTGCATGCTATGGCTGTTGGCGTTACAACAATGCCAAACAGATGTCTTAGTTTCCATATAATTTTTACTGGTGTTGAAGCAGAAGGCGAGCCAGAAGATACGATTCATGGTGGCGCTATGTGGGCTCGTATGCCAATTACAGCTTTAGTTGGTGATACTCCTTTTGAAGAATGGCCAGAGCCAATGCAAGTTCATGACGCTCAGCCCTGGGATTGTTCTTCTCATCATAATTCAGTCTACGTTATTGATAGGGCAACTCCTTGTCCTTGGTTGGCTAAAATAGACGGTAAAATGTTTCCAGCAAAATATTACTTTACTGTTGATTATGCAGAAAGCGAGATAGCAGATGATCCTGCCCAGCATAAAAGCAGTCATGTTTTAGAGTTATTAGACGCAGGAGAATGGACTGGAAATATAGTTGCTCTGCCAAATAATAGAGTTAGGGTTACACACCCAGCTTGGTTCCAAGTTGGCTCTGGGGCGCCTGACTTTAGACCATCTCAACATATACATTATTCTAAATCTGATTTAGACTATACCTTAGATGTAAATCGAGTTTTCGATAATTTATATAACGAGGATGAATAATGGCTGATCTATCAGTTGCTCAAAAAAGAAAATTAATAAAAGAACTTAAAGGCGCTTCTAAGCTTCATGCAAAGCAAGCGGCTCAAATAGAAAGATCTTTAAAAAAAACTAAAAAGAAAAAATAATGTCAGTTTCAGGCAGTACAGATTTTGAACCGAATGTAGCTGAGTTCGTTGAGGAAGCGTTTGAAAGATGCGGCCTAGAACTTAGAACTGGTTATGATTTAAAAACTGCTAGAAGATCTATTAATTTAATGCTTGCTGAATGGGCTAACAGAGGTCTAAACCAATGGACAATAGAACAAGACACTCAAACTGTTACTAAAGGAACGGCTGAATACACCTTAAATTCTAATGTAATTGACATTCTAGATGTTGTCTTAAGACGTACAACAAATGGAGAGCAAACTGATATTTCTATAGAAAGATTAAGTAGAAGTTCTTATTTGAATATTCCTAATAAAACAACTCAAAGCATGCCGTCTCAATGGTTTTTAGATAAGCTAAATACACCTGTTTTAAAAGTTTGGCCTACGCCAGAAAACTCAACAGACATTTTGGTTTTTAACAAAATGGTAAGAATGGATGATGCCGACGCTGGAACTAATACAATGGATATGCCATTTAGGTTTTATCCTTGTTTTGCAGCAGGTCTTGCATATTATATTGCAATTAAAAGAGCGCCAGAAAAAGCTCAACTACTAAAACAATTATACGAAGAAGAATTTGATAGGGCCATGTCTACTGATGAGGATAAAGCATCATTTAGAATTAGGCCTTTTAATAGTTTGAGGTAACATGTCTTACGCTTCAGGTAAATTTGCAGTAGGTTTATGCGATAGATGCGCGTTTGAATATCCTTTAAAAGACTTAAAAAAAGAATGGACTGGTTTTAAAGTTTGTAGTGAATGCTTTGAACCAAAACACCCTCAATTAGAACCGCATACAGCTCCAGCTGATTCTCAAGCAATTTATCAGCCAAGACCAGATACAGATAAAGAAGTAGGCGAAGGTCAAGTTGTCGTTGTTTATAATGATATTTACAAACCTCACTTTATGAGTTCAAGCATTATAGGTTCAAATTTTTCATTGCCTCAATCAACTGGTGATATTGGAAGTATAACTGTTAGTACAGATGGATCAGTAACACCTAGTCCTAGCCCAACACCTGCACCAACACCTAGTCCATCTGTTACAACCTATACAGTAACTGTTGCTAGTTATTATGGATCTAATTATTATTATATAGATGGGTCTAGGGCTCCAACCCTTTCTTTAACAGAAGGACAAACTTACAAATTTGACCAGTCTGATAGTACAAATAACAATCATCCCTTAAGGATTTCAACTACTGCAAATGGAACTCATGCTGGTGGATCTGAATATACAACAGGAGTTACAACAAGCGGAACGCCTGGAAGCTCAGGAGCATATACTCAGATAGAAGTTGCATCAGGGGCACCTACGCTTTATTATTACTGTACTAACCACTCAGGTATGGGTGGGCAATTAAATACTTAATATGAGCAGTCCTTTAACATTATCAGAATTAAAAACTTTAATTCAAGATTTTTCAGAAAACTCTGAAACAACTTTTGTTAATACTTTAGATGATATTATTAAAAATGCAGAAGAAAGAATATTTGAATTAGTTCAGTTTGATTATTTTAGAAGAAATGTTCAAGGATCTATGACAGCTGGCTCTAGGTTTTTAACAGCACCAGATGATTTTGAATTGTCTTTTTCTCTTGCATGTATAGATAGTACAGGTAAATATTATTATCTTGATAAAAAACATCCGAGTTTTATGCAAGAATATACTCCAGATCCAACAGATTCAGGATCAAGAGGTCTTCCTTTATATTATGGTGACTTTGACAAAAACTTAAATACTGGAACAAAAGAATCAACACTAATCATTGCTCCAGTTCCAGATCAAAATTATACAACTGAGCTACACTATTTATATAAACCTAACTCTTTAGTTACAGATACAACAGGGACTTGGATGTCAGAACATGCAAGAAATGGGTTATTATACGCATGTCTAGTTGAGGCTTATATTTTTATGAAAGGCGATGCTGATATGATGAAACTATACGAAGATAGATTTCAACAAGAAATGGCAAGATTAAAAAATAAAGCAGAGGCAAGAGGAAGAAGAGACGAATACAGATATGATTCGTTGAGAACACAGATTACTTAGTTTTTAAAAAAGGAGAAGATATGAAACCAATCAAGAAACTTGAAGGTAAAACCGTAGCTATTGTCGGAATGGGTAGTAGTTGGTTTGATTATAATTTAGCAAAATCGCATGGAGCTCATTTTGATGAGGTTTGGGCTATTAACTCAGTAGCCTCTGTTATATTTCATGACAGGGTGTTTATGATGGACCCAGCTTCTAGATTTTTAGATACTGATGATGCGGGCGGCCAAACCAATAGTATGTCTAAACTTCTTACAGAGCATGAAGGCCCAGTTTACACATGCGAAAAAGATGATCGTTGTCCTGGGTTAGTAGAATACCCGATTGAAGAAGTGTTAAGTGCATGTGGCTGTCATTATTTAAACAATACAGTTTCTTATGCAGTAGCATTTGCTGTTTGGAATAAGGTTGCAAAAATAAAATTATTTGGAATTGATTTTAGTTATAAAGGTAATTTGCATTTTGCTGAATCAGGCAGAGCATCTGTAGAGTTTTGGTTAAGCAAAGCTATGAATCAAGGCATCCAAGTTGAAGTTGCACATACAAGCTATTTGCTTGATACAGCAGTTCCTGCTGATGAAAAACTTTATGGCTATCATAGGCTGGATGACCCCTTGGTTGTTATTACAGATGAAAATGGAATATTAATTGCTAAAAAAAGAAGCCAAGTTCAACAGTTTAAACAAGAGCAAGAACCTGTTTTAATTGATAGAAATGATAGCCACCTTAAAAAAAATAAAGTAGGAGAGCCTAACAAATGGTAATGAGTTATAAAGCTGGTCCAGAGCTAGGCGTAATAGAGGTTCATACAACAGATGAGGGAGGACACTCTACTGAGTTTTGGGCAAAGCGTTGTATAGAAAAAATGATTCATGTTAGTGATGATGCGCCTGAAGAAATAAAAAAACAGGTGCAGACCTACAAAGACAATATAGAAAAACTTATTGAACTATATATGCAAAATGCTATAAAATCTGATAGGATTACAATTAATAATCAATTAGATAAAGCAGGCTTAAAAGAGGCTGCCGATTTAATTAGGAAACTATAATATTATGGCAATATCATCAACACTTACAACAAGCTTTAAGAAAGAGCTTCTTCTTGGCAATCATAACTTTGCTACCAATGGAGATGCGTTTAAATTAGCTTTGTATACTTCATCAGCTACTTTAGGAGCTACCACAACTTCTTTCACCACTACAGGTCAAGCATCTGGTACTAACTATTCTTCAGGTGGAGGAACTTTAACTAAAGTTGCACCTACAAGTTCTGGTACTACAGCCTTTACTGATTTTGGTGATTTGACTTTTAGTACAGCTACTATTACTGCTAGAGGATGTATGATTTATAACAGCTCTGACAGTAACAAATCAGTAGCAACAATTGACTTTGGTGGCGATAAAACATCTACCGCTGGAGACTTCACTATTGTATTCCCAGCAGCAGCAGCTTCTACAGCGATTATAAGAATCGCCTAGCCTTAAATGGCTATCATTAACGGTTGGGGTCGAGGCACCTGGGGTCAATTAACCTGGGGCGAACCCATTCCCGTTACTCTTTCAGCGCCTTCGGCGGCAACATCTGCTTTAGGTACTGTATCAGTTGTAGCGAAAGCAAAAGTATCACCTAGCGGTTTATCTGCCACAATTACTAATGGAGGCGTAGCAGTTGATGCTGCTGGTGAAGTTGGAGTCAATGGCTTTGCTGGTGTATCAGCGGTTGGAGTTCCGACAACTGTATCTACTAACAATATTAGCGTAAGTGGGCTAGCGGCCACATCTGCTCTAGGTGCGCCTGGAGTAAACGGTCAAGCTGTAGCATCAGTTGCAGGGCTTACATCAACTCTTGGCTCAGTATCAGTAGATGTAGATGGTGAGGCTAATGTTGCAGTTACAGGTGTAGCAGCAACAGGAGCTGTAGCCACACCTAGCACCATAACTGATAATAGGTTTAGTGTAAGCGATACTCTTGGCAACCTTCGTAGTTCTGACCCGTTTGTTAATCCAACGGTTAACGCAGCATGCAACTTTACAATAACAGGCGTATCAGCTACAGGAGAAATAGGACATGTATTTAAATGGCAAGATATTGATGAATCTCAAACGCCTAATTGGACAGACGTAGCTGCATAATTTAATATACAATAAGCAATTTAAAATGGCATAATAAATGCTCAGAGGTAAGAAATGGCAACTTATGTAAATAATTTAAGACTCAAAGAAATCGCTACAGGTGACGAAAGCGGAACTTGGGGTACTTCTACAAATACCAACTTAGAATTAATTGGTGAAGCTCTCGGTATAGGTACTGAAGCTATTACCACCAACGCAGATACTCATACAACTACAGTCGCAGATGGATCAGCAGATGCTGGTCGAGCCATGTATCTTAAATATACAGGCACGTTAGATTCAGCTTGTACGATTACGATTGGTCCAAATACTATGAAGCGAGTTCAAATAATTGAAAACGCTACGAGTGGATCTCAAAATATTATTATTTCACAAGGCTCAGGAGCTAACGTAACTATTGCTGCTGGCAAGGTGGCTATAGTTCAATTAGACGGAGCAGGTGCGGGAGCAGCAGTTTTAGATGTGCTTACCGATTTACAACTTTCCGACAGTTTAACTTTAAATGGCCCAACGCTAACGATAGGTGATGCAACAGCCGAAGATACTAAAATAGTATTTGACGGTAATGCTCAAGACTACTATGTAGGACTTGATGATAGTGCTGATGATTTGGTTATAGGTCTTGGTTCAGCAGTAGGTACAACTCCTGGTATTTCAATAGATGAAAACCAGTTTGTTACTATGCCTAAAAAAGTTACAGCTTCTACTTCAGCTAATATTAGCCAAGTAGCTATTACCTCAAGCTCTAATGCAGTAGCTTGGGACGCAAGAGCTGCCGCAAACGCATATCATGTAACCACAGAAAATACGACTTTCTCAGCACCAACTAACGCTGTAGAAGGTGCGATTATTTCTGTAGAAATAGCTCAAGGTGGAACAGCAAGAACGATAGCGTTCAATACTGTGTTTGAATTTGCTTCCAGCACAGCTCCTACTATCACAGCTACCGCAAACAAAACAGATATACTAGCCTTTCGTTATAATGGCAGCGTTTGGCAAGAAATTGGTAGAGTTCAAAACCTAGCACAAACATAATATGGAAACGCTACAGCGTACAGCAAATAGAGGAAGCATATCTACTGGTCCTTATGAGATTGATAATTCTATAAAGCTAGAAGATTCTAATTTCGAGCATATCACTAAAAATTACAGTGGTGATGGTGATATGAAAACTTGGACATACAGCACCTGGGTAAAAAAAATGAAGTTTGGCTCAGACTTCGATTACATGTATATGTTTGCTGGTCAAAATACTTCTATACATTTTTTGAACAATGGTATTTTGAGAGTTGCATTATATAATGGTTCAAGCACTGTTTATGCTGACATTGATCGAGTTTTTAGGGATGGATCGGCTTGGTATCATATAATTGTTGTTTTAGATACAACACAAGGTACTGCGGCAGATAGAGTAAAAATATATATCAATGGGGTAAGACAAACAGAATTTGATAATTCTACATACACTAGCATGTCTCAAAATGAAGAATTCACTATTGGTCAGGCATCTGCTAATTATCAAGTTGGTTATTTTTATGCAGGTGGTGGTTCTAATTATGGGTTTAGTGGCTACATGGCAGAAACACACTATGTTAATGGAACTGCATTAGATGAAACTTCTTTTGGTGAATTTGATAGTGATACTGGTATCTGGATTCCTAAAAGATATACAGGCTCACATGGAAGCAAAGGTTTTTATTTAAAATTTGATGATTCTTCTAATTTAGGCAAAGATTCAGCAAGTAGTGGTATAGGAGATTTTACTATATCAAATATTGCAGCTATAGACCAAGCGACAGATACACCAACCAACAATTTTTGCACCATTAACCCTTTGGTAGACAATGCTTTTGCAATATGGCATTTAACAGAAGGTGGTACAAGGGGACCGAACACAGCAGAAGGTAATAAAGCTGTAGGCACTTTTGGTGTAAGTTCAGGCAAATGGTATTGGGAAGGTGTTACTACAGCCGCTTCAGGAACTAACTATTGGCAATGGGGAATAACTCGAATAGATATGCAACAAGGTTTAAGTCACGACCCAGGGCAAGGATCAGCGTGGTACTCAGCAGAAAATACTTTTCTTACTCAAACAGGTGTAGGTGCTAGTGACCCTACTTATAATACAGGAATTACATCATATACTGTTGGAGACATTTGGAGCATTTCTTTAAACTGTGATGTTAATCCTTATCAAATGACACTTAGATTCAATAATTCAGTAGCTGGAACTTCTGCTAACAATACCGACAGGTCGGTTGGTACTTTTGCAAGTGCAGATGCAGTAATGCCTTTCTATTTTTTATACAATATTGCTAGTGATGATACATGGCACAATTTTGGCAATCCATTTATAGCAACATTAAGTGGTGGAAATTCTGATGAAAATGGATATGGAGATTTTAAATATGCACCCCCATCGGGCTACTACGCTTTGTGTTCAAAGAATTTAGCAGAATTTGGATAATTAATTATGGCTTATACAACAATAGATAAACCTGAAGATTTCTTTAACACGGTTACCTATACAGGAGATGGAAGTGCTGACCAAAGCATGACTGGTGTAGGATTTAAACCTGACTTTCTTTGGATAAAAAGAAGAAATGCAAGTGAACGACATGTATTAACAAATGTTCAAATGGGTGTTTCTAGTGGTGCTTATAAATGGCTAGACTCTTCTGATAGTGAAGCGGCATTTAGTGGTGGAACTGGTGTTGAATCTTTTGATTCAGATGGTTTTACAATTAAAACTTCTGATTCTACTTGGAACGCTAGTGGTAGCACTTATGTTTTTTGGAGTTGGAAAGTAAATGGCGGTACAACTTCTTCAAATTCGGATGGAGATATAACCTCAACTGTACAAGCTAATACTACATCAGGGGTTAGTATTATGAGTTACTCAGGTACAACTGGTGATGTTCATACTATAGGACATGGACTAGGAGTAACACCTGAAGTTTGGATTGTAAAATCAAGAAGTGATGGTGGAAGTTTTGATGATTGGTTCTTTTGGCATCACCGAATGGCGGCAAGTAATATTATTGACAACAGAGTAATGTATCTTAATTCAAATGACCCACTACAAACATACACAGGTATTAATGCTGTTACGAGTAGCACCATAAGAGTAAAAAGTTCCACAACAGCACAAAATGGAGAAGATTACATAGCTTACGCCTTTGTAGGAAAAAAAGGCTACAGTAAGTTTGGCAGTTATGTCGGTAATGGCTCTGGAAACGGTCCGTTCGTCTATACAGGTTTTAAACCTGCTTTGGTTATTTTTAAAAGAGTTGGAGATCAAAGTTGGGATATGCACGATAATACAAGAGACCCCTTTAACCCAATGCCAAAAAGATTACTACCTAATCTTCAAGCCGCAGAAGAATCAAGACCAACATCAGGAGGTAGTATAGATTGCATGGATTTTTTATCGAACGGATTTAAAATAAGGTCAATAGAAAGCATACTAAATACAAGTGGTGATACATACGTTTACATGGCATGGGCGGAAAATCCATTTGTGACTTCAACAGGGATTCCAACAACAGCTAGGTAAAAAAATTAATTTGAGGTAATATAGAATCATGTGGGCATCAATAGATACAGACAATAACGTAACCAAGGTTTATACAAGACCGACAGCCATTACTTATGGGGATGTAAATTATCCCTCAAACGTAATGTCTTCTTGGTCTAATTCTGAACTAGCAACGATAGGGGTTTATCCAGCTATAACTGACAATAGTAATTACGAAGACCCTGCTTACTATATTAATACTAACGAAACTTTTACTTATTACGATAGCGTAAGCGTAGGTGGCACAACTTATACAAAAACAGTCGTAGGAGCTTACGGAACAGCAACACCTATGCCTTTAGGCGATACAACAACAACCGATTCTGATGGTGAAACAATCACAACTCCAGGTTTAAAATCAAAAGCTATTTCAACTCAACAAACTGAAGCGTATAGCATTCTTCAACCTTCTGATTGGTATGTAGTACGCAAGTCTGAAAACGGAACAGCTATACCTACGGATTGGGATGATTGGAGAGAGTCAATTAGAACGACTTATCAAAGCCAAGTAACGATGATTAACGCTTGTACAACGGTTCCTCAGCTACAGGCTTTGTATGTGTATAACAATGCAACGCCGCCAGTTAGGCCGTTGCCTGTATTTCCACCTTCACCTGATCAAACTTCATAGGAGTAAAATATGGATATATTAATACCATTAGCAATTGTTCTTGTAGTTGCATGTTTAGCGGCCAAAAAATTTTCACCCAAACATTGGGATATAGGCGTTTCTAATTTTAAAAAAATAATTTCTAAATTTAAGAAGTAACATGTCTTGGTTTAAAAAAGTATTACATTTTTTTACTCCTCTTAGTTCAGCAGAACTACCCAATCCTCTTAAAGAGAAAATGGAAACAGTTAGAGCCAGAAATAAAAAAGGCAGATATGTTGCTGACGATCCTAGCACTCTAGACGTAAACGAAGCTTATACAAAAGTTCCAAAAAAAAGAGGCCGACCTCGTAAGAAAAAATAATGTATGAGTATAGTTGCCAGGTCACTAGGGTGGTTGATGGCGACACTATTGACGCTGATCTGGATCTCGGTTTTAATATTCATCATAAGTGTCGCGTACGTTTATACGGTATTGACACTCCCGAGTCGAGAACTCGCGACAAAGACGAAAAGGCTAGAGGTAAGATAGCTGCTAAGTTTTTACAAGACGCCATATCAAATGGCAAGCACGTCATCTTACAGACGCAATTAAAAGACTCTAAAGGTAAATTCGGTAGAGTTTTGGCATCAGTTATCGTAGATGGAATAGATATTAACCAGCAAATGATTGAAAAATATATGGCGGTTAAATATACAGGCCAAAGCAAGCAGGATATTAAATTAGAGCATATGAATAATAGAGCTAAATTAATTGAACTAGGAGTTTATAAGCCAAATGGACAAGGAGCAGCAACATCACGATAAAATAATAGCTTGGTCGGCTATTGGGTTTTTAGTAACTTTAGTTATTGGTTTATCTGTAAATGTTAGCGCTCAGTCCTCTCAACAGTCTGGTACAGCTTGCGTCAACGGATCTCAGTATTGCGAAAACAATAGTTTGGATACAGTCAATACGACTACAACCACAAATACCAACACGAACACCAACACCAATCAAAACACTAATACGAATACCAATACTAATTCTAATACCAACGTATCGACTAATACGAATAATTCGACTAATACAAATTCCAATACGAATGTTTCGACTAATTCAAATACAAATGTAAATACTTCGACCTCGAATAACACTAATACGAATAACAACGTCAATACTTCGACATCTAACTCAACGGTTAATTCAACCGTTAATCAAAATGTTAACAATACTAATAACTCGACTTCGACTAGCTCTAATACAAATCAAAACACCAATATTAATCAATCGACTTCAGATTCTAACGTCAAAACTGACAACAGAAACGTAAACGAAAATAATACTAAATCTGATAATACAAACCGAAATATTAACGAATCTAATTCTACTCAAACAATTAATCAAAACGTCAAGAGCAAGGCTCCTCCAGCGTCTGCAATAGCCCCAAGCATTATGTCCTATTCGCAAGATCTTTGTACTGTAGGCCGCTCTGGTGCGTTCCAGGGACAAGTATTTGGCTTCTCTACAGGAGCTACTGTTACTGACGAAAACTGCGAACGGTTAAAACTATCTAAGTATCTTTACGATACTGGTATGAAAGTAGCCAGCGTTAGTATTCTTTGCCAAGACGAAAGGGTGTTTAAAGCTATGGAAATGGCTGGTACTCCTTGTCCTTACAGAGGCAAAATAGGAGCAGAAGCAACTTTAGCTTGGGCTGAAAATAAATCTAAAAGACCAGATGTTAAAGATCAAGAAAAGTTATTCATACAAAAATGTACACACGATTCAAACCCCAACAGAGAAAAAATAAATAAAGATGTTGTTGGCGCAGTTAAAGTTATATATACAAGAAAAACTAAAACCAACAAACAATGCCGAAACGAATTCTATGCTACGCAGTAGCTAGTCTGCTATCCTTTAGTGTATATGGACAATACACTTATGAATCAGGACAAGACTTATATCACCTGCAAACAAACGCAAACAGCTTTGAAGGCGAGTTAGCTTACGAGGTAGTAGATGATGGCATTTCTCCCGCAATTGATCTTTCTTTTAATTTTACTTTTTATGGCTCTACATTCAGCCAAGCGAGGATGGCTACTAATGGATGTCTCCATTTTGGCGCTAGTGGTAGCTACTGTAACGATTACACTCCTGACCCTATTAACGGACAGCACACCTACACTATATATGCTTTTTGGACTGACTTAATTAGGGATAACAATTCTCGTATGAAGTCTTGGGGAGACTCAAGCAAAATGATATTTGGTTGGTATGATCTTAGAGAGTACAACAGAAGCAATACAGACAACAGCTTTGAGATTATACTTTGGAACAACAACTCGTTTGATCTTCGTTATGGCCATCTAGATATTATTAATCATGATGTATTGATAGGAGAGGTAGGATCTAAAAAAGAAGACTCATACACTTATTACTATCATGATGAATGCAGCACAGGTACAACCAACTCATCCTCTTGCGTCAATAAAAATTGGAATGCAACATCTATCAATACCACGCTAGAAAATGGTGGATCTTTATATGGCGCAGGTAGTGGCAACGGTATTGATTGCAGCAATCCTTTAAATGATTCTAGTTGTAGTGGTTATGCAGATGCTTTATTAACCCAACAATGTAATATAAGCTCTCTTTATAGTGAGTCATGTCCTAACTATTGGGACGCATACGATGACCAGCAATGTGATTTAGATCCTCAGTATGGCCCTTTCTGCCCTGGATACAGACAACAAGAAGATGTAGGTTACTTTCAAGAAGATCAATTTGATTACGGTTATGAAGAAGAAGAGCAGTTTGGTTATGAAGAAGAGCCTATATTTGAAGAGTTTGTATTTGAGTTTGATGAGCAGAACTTTGATGAACAAGAGTTTATGTTTGAAGAAGAAATAATCTTTGAAGAAATGTTTCGTCAAGATGAGTTTGTAGATCCGTTTCCCTTAATACCAGATTTTGAAATGCCGCGTGAAGAAATATTTATCCCTGTAGAAGATTTAATTATTGAAGAGTTTATTTTTCAAGAAACATTTTTAGTAGAAGATTTTAGAGAGCCTGAAACTTTTATTGAACTAGAGACTATCGAAGAATTAGAAGAATGGTTTGAAGAAGAAACCAGAAGAGAAGAAGAGATTGCAGTATTAGAAGACCCAGAGGAAGAGTTTATAGAAGAAATTTTTGAAGAAGAAGCCGTTGAGGAGGTTTTTGAAGCTATAGAAGAAAGATTGGCTGAAGCTGAAATAGAAGAAGAAAGAATAGAAAGAGAAGAGACTATAGAAGAAGATGTATTTGAAGAAGAGTTCCAAGTTGCTGAAAGAGAAAATGTAAAAGGTGAAAGCTCAATTAGCAGAGAGGTTGCTCTTAGGGTGGTTGCATCTACAATAAGAACCGCAAATCAGAGTGTTAGCGGTACTAACGCTGGCAATTCTATACATGCTACAGGCAATAGCGTAGCTGCTGGAAATGCCGTAAGTAACTCATCTACCGCTGGTTTTAGTACCAGTAGTTCACCTAGCATGTCAGATCAGTTTGCATCATCTACAGCTCAAACCAATCAAGTTCTTGATATGAGCAGTATGTCTATATCAAATTCTTCTTTTGGTTCAACAGCAGAAACAGAAACGGTAACAGCAGAGGTAGCAGTTGCTAACGTAACAACAGAAAAAACGCAAGATCAGATAGATACGTCTATTGCATCTGTTGATTCTGATTCAGAAACTACCGTTGAAAATATTATTGCTCAAAACCTACAAACAGCTCAAGAGCAAGTTGCGGCCCAACAAGAAGAAACTGGAGAATATGGCTCAGAAAACGCTATTATAGAGGTTATGGGCTTTTTGCCAGGTTTTAATAGTTACAGAGCAGTAAACATACCCGAAAAAGAATTTTGGTATGAACCAAAAAGCATTTATACTAATAGCAACCTTTCAGATAATACTGCGGCTTTTTATGGGCTAGCAGGACAGAGTATAAAAACTTTGACTGAATTAAAACAAATGCAGCCAACTCTTTAGGAGGTTTAAATGAATTGGTTTGAAAATAAAACAACGCAACTCATAGCTCTTGTTGGTATTGTTACAACACTTGCTGGCTTTGGCTATCAAGGCGCTCAGTATGTTAACAGATTAGATAACCTAGAAGCTCAAATAGGCGGTATAGGTGATACCGAACAAAAACAAAAAGTTATTGAGGAAAGATTTGCAGGTATAGAAAAGTCTGTACAGTATTTAGAAAAACAAATAGACGGCATTTCTGTTCCAGATGTTACTGAAATAAAAACAGATATAGCTACAATTAAAGCTGACATTCAATCTTTAAACAAAGAAGTAGATAAGATAGAAGCAAAGATGAATGATAAAAATCCATTAGCGGGGTAATTATGAAATTTGGTTTAATTAAAAATGTAGTAGGAGCGCTTGCTCCAACTTTAGGATCTGCATTAGGCGGGCCGTTAGGTGGCCAAGCAGCGTCCGTTATTGCTGGTGTACTTGGCTGTCAATCAGATCCAAAGTCTATTAATAAAGCTATACAAGAGGCTACTCCAGAACAAATGTTAGAGCTTAAAAAAGCTGAACAAGGTTTTGAGCTTCAGATGAAAGAGCTAGATGTAGATATATTTAAATTAGAAACAGTAGAAAAACAAGACGCTAGAAAAACTTTTAACAAAGATTGGACAGCTAGAATTATGGGTATTGCTGTTGTTGGTGGATTTATGGGCTATATATTTTTAGTAACTTTACAACCGCCAGAGCAAAATTCTGAAGCTTTAATTAATTTAGTGTTAGGATATTTAGGTGGGTTGGCATCAGCAGTTATATCGTTTTACTTTGGAGCATCCAATACGGGTGATAAAAAAGATGGCGAATAGAACTACAGTTCAATCTGTTGCATCAGACTTAAAATCGCACGAAGCGAAATGTGAGGAAAGATGGAAAACCATATTCAAAGAAACAGCAGAGATAAAGCAAGAAATGAACGATTTAAACAAAACCCTAAGAATAGCAATGTTTGGGACTTTTGGTTTTATAGGAACTTTATTCATCGCTTTTGTAACAATCGTATTTGGAAACTAATGCACACTTCAGACAAAGGCTTTGAGCTTATAAAAAAATTTGAAGGCTGTGAGCTTGAGGCTTACCAATGTGCTGCAGGTGTTTGGACTATAGGATATGGCCATACTAAAGATGTACAAGAAGGTGATAAGTGGACCGAAGAAAAAGCAGACTTTATGTTATGGCGTGAGCTTGATGATGAGTATGAACATTATGTTAACTCATTGGTAACTGCCCCAATGAATCAATCCCAATTTGATTCTTTGGTTTCTTGGACATACAACTTAGGACCAAATAATTTAAAAAAATCTAGCATGCTTAGAGTTTTAAATGAGGGTAAATACGACGAAGTTCCCGCGCAAATGAAAAGATGGAATAAGGCAAAAGGCAAAGTTTTAGCTGGTCTTACAAGAAGAAGAGAAGCTGAGGCTTTGATGTTTGAGGGTAAAAGCTGGGAACACATATAAAATGGGTTTACAAAAAACATTATTCAAACCAGGGATAAACAGAGAGGGAACTGATTATAGTAACGAAGGCGGTTGGTTTGATATTAATCTTGTAAGATTTAGAAAGGGCTTACCAGAAAAATTTGGCGGTTGGGCAAAAAACAATTTAAATATTTTTTTAGGAACTTGTAGAGCTTTGCATTCTTGGGTTTCTTTAGGCGGAACAAAATTTTTAGGATTAGGAACAACATTTAAATACTATATAGAAGAAGGATCTACATTTAATGATATTACCCCAATAAGATCTACGACTAGCGCTGGAGATGTTACCTTTTCTGCTTCTAATGGCGATGCGACAATTACTGTTGCTGATACAGCCCATGGAGCAGTTGCCAATGATTTCGTAACTTTTTCTGGAGCAGCGTCTCTTGGCGGCAATATTACTGCTACCGTACTTAATCAAGAATACCAAATAGCGACAATCGTAAATGCTAACTCTTATACAATAGAAGCCAAGAATACTAGCGGAGCTACTGTAACAGCTAGCGCAAGTGACAGCGGTAACGGAGGTGGTTCTACGGTTGGAACTTATCAAATAAATGTAGGTCTTGATGTTTATGTTCCTGGAACTGGGTGGGGGTTAAATGGTTGGGGCGAAGGAACTTTTGGTTCTGTTACTGCTTTATCTGTTACCAACCAGTTAAGACTCTGGACTCATGATAACTTTGGCGAAAACTTAATTATAAATGTTAGGGGTGGCGGCATTTATCAATGGACTGAGAACAATGGGGTTACAACAAGAGCTGTTGATATGTCTGGAATAGCTGGCGCTAATTTAGTGCCTACAGTTGGTTTACAAGTTATTACTTCAGAAATTGACAGACATTTAATTGTTTTAGGCGCTGATCCAATTAATGATGCAGGTTCAGCTAGAACAGGAACAGTTGATCCTATGTTAATTGCTTTTAGCGATCAAGAAAACAATTTAGACTTTGAACCAACAATTACCAATACTGCTGGGTCTTTAAGATTATCTTCTGGCTCTTCAATTATTGGGGCTGTTAAATCAAGACAAGAGGTATTGGTTTGGACTGATACTGCTTTATACAGCATGCAGTTTGTTGGACCGCCGTTTACATTTTCAGTTAACTTAATTAACGAGGGTACTGGCTTGGTAGGGCCAAAAGCTGCAACAACAGCTACTTCTGCTGTTTACTGGATGGGCTACAACAACTTTTACGCTTATAACGGTAGCGTACAAACTTTGCCTTGCAGCGTTCATAATTACGTATTCAACGATATTAACCTTACGCAATCTTTTAAAGTTAACGCTTTTACAATTGCTGATAAAAATGAAGTGGGTTGGTTCTACTGCTCTGCTTCAAGCAACGAAATAGACAGATATATTATTTATAATTATGCAGAACAAACTTGGGTGTATGGTCAACTTAGCAGAACGGCTTGGCTAGACGCTGGTATAGAGAACTATCCTAGAGCTGTAAGTAGTGGTTATCTGTATCAACAAGAACTAGGCTTTGACGATGATGGCTCGCCGATGACAAATGTGTTTATTGAAAGCTCTGACTTTGATATAGGTGATGGCGAACAGTTTACTTTTATTAGAAGAATCATACCCGACTTTAAATTTATTCAAAATGACAACGAGAATGGCTCAGTCAATATTGTTGTTAAAACAAGAAACTTTCCTGGAGATTCTTTAACAACCAACTCTACCAGCGCTATACAAGCCAGCACTCAGCAAGCTTACGTTAGAGGCCGAGCAAGACAAATGGTTCTTAGGTTTGAATCAAATGATGACGCTGAAAACAACGGTAATTTAGGAATTGGCTGGAGACTCGGCGCAACAAGAATAGATATCAGAACTGACGGAAGGAGATGAGCAAGCTACTTCCAACTCAGCTCCCGCAAGCGCAAGGAGAGGGCGTTACTTCTTCTACTTTTAATAGACTTATAAGAATTTTAGAGATAAACTTAGGAGCAGTAGACCCTGATAATACTTTGCAATTATCAACTACTCAACGTGATAAGTTAAATTTTAATCTTGGCACGCTAATCTTTAATACAACAACCCAAGTGTTGCAAGTATTTAACGGGACTGAGTTTATTGATTTAATGAATGAACCCAATCCTCAAGGATACGAAGCCCAAGGTTTACTGGGTAGTATTTCGGTAAAAACAAACGGAAATATTACAATAACCTTGTAAAATGATAATATAACATATGGAACAAGGTATGCTAAACAACGGACAGAGAAAGCAACTAGAAGGAATTGCAGCTTTAGGCAGAAACGAAGATACTTATTTGGCTCACGTGGCGCCAGATGAGATGATCGTCCCAGCTCAAGCTTTACGCGATAACCCACTTTTAAAACAAGCAATTCAAAAATCTATTTCTAAGTATGGGATTGATCCTAATCAATTCTTAGTTGGAAATGGCAGTATGGATTTAAACCCTTTAACGGGTCTACCAGAGTTTGGATTTTTATCTAAAATTTGGAAAAAAGCTAAAAAGATAGTTAAAAAAGTTGCTCCTGTAGCGGTTAATTTTATTCCTGGCGTTGGCCCTTTAGCTAAAGCAGCCTTAACAACAGTTGCTGGTAAAGCTTCGGGTTTATCAACCAAAGAAGCTTTGTTAGGTGGCGCTTTAAGTTACGGAGGTAGCAAGCTATTTGGAGGAACTCCAGGTACAGCTACTTCAAAAGGCGGTAGTCTTTTTACAGGTGGTGGCGCTGACGGTATAGGCAGATTTGGTAAAGTGGGAGATTTTTTCGGCAACGTAAGAAAAGGTATTGGCAGTCTGTTTGGCGGACCTCAAGTTCCAGAAGGATTACAAATGGGTGCAGACGGCATGTATGTAGATGCCGCTGGAAACACTTACGATTATCAACAGTTAGTTGATATGGGCGTGATGGATCGATCTGGAAATATAATTAATACGCCTCAAGCTGATTTAAGCAACAGAGGTGGATTTTTAGATACAGTTAAAAATGTAATTCGACCAGACCAACCAGGTCAAAGTCAGTTAGGTCTTATTGAAGATATGATTAAAGGAAAGACTTCAGATCCTGTAAGAGCAGGTGGAGGATTTTTAGGCGGCTCTCCAGGTCAAGGCGGGGGCGGTAACGCTTTTAGCGGACTGATGGGCGGATTAACAAGTCCGATGGGTCTAGCTGGATTAACAGGACTAGCAGCATATATGGCGGCCAAGAAAGAAGAGGGTGGCTTGTCAGAAACTCCTAAAGTAACGATGGATCAACTGGGTAGATACCAAATGGCTCAAAACTTAGGAACAGGCGGTAGTAGAGCAGACTTCGGTTTAGCTCCTGCACCTGTAGCTTTAGAGTTTGCTAACGGCGGTGAGGCTAGACAATATTTTAATCAAGGCGGTTTAGCAACGATGATTGGTGAACTAGATATGAGAGACGGCGGTGAATCTGCTGGACCAGGTACTGGAACTTCAGATGATATACCAGCGATGTTAAGTGATGGTGAATTTGTAATGACTGCCAAAGCTACACGCGGAGCTGGAGCATTTGACGTTAACAAAACCAAATCTGGTATCGAGCTTATTAAAGGTGGCAGCGCTTCACGTGAAGAAGGCGTAAAAAATATGCGCGAGTTAATGAATATTTTTGAGGCAATATAATGGCAACGACCGTTGATCCTATTTTATCTGGAATAGACAGAACTGAAGTTATTTCAGATCCTGCGTTAAGAGAGCTATATTTTGGCTCTACTGATACGCCAGGTTTAATTAATCAAGCAACAAGAGCCGCTCAAAAAGCTTATTTAGATCAACCTGCTATTTTACAAGAAACAGCTGGCTTAACAGCGCAAGAGCAACAAGCAAGACAACTTGCTCAATCTGGTATTGGTTCTTATCAACCATTTTTAGATAGACAGAGAGGTTTAATAGAGCAAGGTATATCTGATTTAGGTACGCAAAGAGGTTTGTTAGATGAGTCTTTAGGTGGTTATAGAGCCGCTTACGGCATGCAACAACCTTACTTTGGACAAGCTGAAGGACAATTAGGAGCGGGGCTTGGCGGTCTTTTTGGCAGTTTAGGTTTTGGCGGGCCATCAGCTAGACAGCTTCTTGGTCAATCTTTACAAGGTTACGATCCAAGAATGGCAGGCCAGTTCTACAATCCATTTGAACAACAAGTTGTTGACCAAACAATTCAAGACGTTCTAAAAGCTGGAGAAATGCAGGACATCCAACAAAGGGCATCTGATATTTCTCGAGGTGGCGAATCAGCGTTTGGCTCAAGAGCTAGGTTAACAGCTCAAGAAAGACAAGAATCTTTAGGTAGAGGTTTAGGCGACGTATTAAGCAAAATTAGATCTGGCGGATTTAATACTGCTCAAGAAAGAGCATTACAAGAATTACAAAATCAAAGATCAGCAGCTCAAAGAGGGGCTCAGCTAGAGGCTGGGTTTGGAGCGCAAGGATCTGAAGCTCAAAGACAATACGCTCAAGATCTACTTGGTTTAGGTCAAGGCAGATCAGCAGCAGCAAGACAGCTGGCTGGAGATATCTCTGGCGTAGGTACTGGGATTGCTGGAATAGGAGCTAACTTAGCAGGATATGGAAGTTCTTTAGGTCAGCTAGGCGAAACTCAACAAAGATTAAGAGGGTTAGACGTTGCTCAGTTAGAAAACTTGGGTGCGACTGAAAGGGGTATTGAACAACAAAGATTAAATAATCAGTATGCTCAACAACTTGAACAAAGACAATCTCCATTGTTGGCCGCTCAGTTTGTACAAGGCTTTGCTCCTCAGTATCAAGCAAGCAAAACTCAAGTGGGTAAAACTTACGGCATGCCTGTTGATCCTTTATCGCAAGGACTAGGAGCGGCGTTAAGTGCATATCAAGCGTTAAAACCGCCGATGCAGTATCAGCAACCTCAGTACAACCCACCACAATCAAATCAGCCTGCTCAAACTAGCGGAAATAATCAAGCATATTTTAGTCCAGATATTTACAACCCGCAGTCTTCTTTATATCAATCTCCAAATATTAATGCCTCGACTCCAGCTGGACAACAACAAATTTTAGCTGGCGGACAATTTGCAGGACAGATGGGTCCTCCAAACCCAATTAATCTACCTAACACTTTGCCAGCCCAAACATACGGGCCATATGGTATAGGACAAGCTCCAACTTTTAATCCTAATAACCTAGGCGCTAATCTACCTTACAACCCATTCGGACCAAGAAGCTAAATGAATGTATTACAAAGAAAAATGTTTGCAACAGGAGATGTTGCCACCAACCCTTTTGTTGATTCGTATGACGAGTTTCAACCGTATGAATTAGATTTTAATATTGAGCCAAAAGGCGAAGGATATGTAGCTATTCAAAGAAATCCAAGAGGAGAGGTGGTCAAGGAAACCCCAATCAATCTTGCTCTTTCTGCTAAAAGAGATCCTGTTGAGGCTTTTCAAGTGCAAACAAAAAACGAGGGTTTAAGGGCTGTCAAAGAAGCAGGTTTAGGAATTGCAGGTTTAGCTGGGGGAAGAGGTGCTTTAACATATGCTGGCAAAAAAATTGCTCCATATATTACTCAAGCAGTTACTTCAAATAGATTTTTAAATCCTTTTACTTCAGTTAAAAAACCTGGAGTAGCAGTACCTGGAAAGAAAGGGTTTCAAAGCTTAGACCCAACAAAACTTTCATCTTTTAACGTAGGTATAAAACCTGGCGCTAAATATGGTTTTTTAGGAGCATTAGGTTTTGGCGGTTTAACAGCGGCTCAAACAACTGAAGAAGAAGTTGCCGAAGAATTAAAAAAGTTAGAAGAAAAAAGCTCTACAGAAACACAAGAGAAAAAAGATAAAGTAGCGCCCGATCCATATATGGGTGGTATTTCAGATGAAGAGATAGACGCTGTTATTGGAGCTGATACAGATGCTGTTACAGAAGCAATGGCGAAAGCTGATTACGACGTAGAATATGCTGAAACAGTAAGAGACTCAATAACTGATTTTCAAGATCGTTATATGGACAATAAAAATATGGATAGATTCCTTAGAAATATTGGCAAAAGTCTTGTTGAAGAAGGCAGATTTACTGGAATTGCAACAGGTGCTGTAGCTGCGGCCGACGAAAGAGAAGCTGAAAGAATCTTGGAAGCAGAAAGAGAAGCTGATATAAGTTTAGCAAGCGCCAAAGCAGGATTGAAGGACAAACCAAGCTCAAAAGTTATTACTGATTATAAAATAGATTTGGCAGCTTCTGCAGCAGATGTTGAGCAATCTGAATTAACAGGTCAACTATTAGACCAAGTTGAAGGGATTATTACAACAAAAGACATTACGGGCTTTTCCCCAATATTACAAAGCGTTTATAAAAAAGCGTTAGGTTTTGCAGGCGTTCAAAGCCCTCTTGATCCAAGAGAAAGAGCAATTGTTTTATTAGAACAAATTGCTAACGGAAATATCAAAACCATTACAGGCGAAAGCGGAAGAACAATTTCAAACGTAGATAGGCAAATAGCTCAAAAACTTATTGGAGATTTAAAAAATCCATTGACAAGAGAGGATGAAATTTTAGGAAATTTAAGATCTCAGCAAATTAATGTTTCCCAAAGAAGAAATGCTGCTTTTAGTAAATATAGAGTTCTTGCTGAGTTTTTCCAAGAGCAAGGATTGCCAGTTCCTGTTGGAATACAAGGCTATGACACATCTTCTATATTTGGTCAAAAAGGATCTAAAGTTATTACTTTAGACATGGATGGAAATAAAATATCGTGATATACAAAATAAAGACTCCTGATGGAAGATTTATTGAAGTCGAGGGAGAAGAAGGTCAAGAAGCAAAAGCTATAGAGGCCGTTAGAAAATATCTAGCAAACGAAACTGTATCTAGCGATTTTGACGCAGAAAATTTTGATTATCAAACAGGTGTAGACGCACCAGGTTTACGAGCTCAGCTAGACTTAGCTGAAACAGTTGAAGAAAAAGAACTTGTTTTAACCAATAGAGTTGGTAGCCAAGGCTTTACTAGGGATTCATCTGGAAACTTTGCGCTTACGCCAAGTGGTTTAAAAAGACTTGGTATAAGAGGTGGTAGCGATAAAAACATTATTATTGATGAGTCAGGTCTTGCTAAAGGAGACTTTGCGGATTTGGCTGGAATTGTTGGCCCTATCGCAGGTGCTGTTGCTGCCTTGTCACCACATGGCAGAGCTTTAAGATTATTAAAAAATGTTTTTAAGAATGACAGAATATCTAGAACTGTTGCATCTGCTCTTGGTACAGCTGGTGGTAAAGGTGTTGAAGAGGCTGGAGAGTTGGCTGTTGGATTGCAAAGACAATCTGCTGGCGAAGTAGCAGAAGATTTAGCGTATGAAGCGGCAATAGGTGGTATATCTCAAGGTTTATTTGAGGTGGGTGGTATGGCTTTGCATGGTCTTCTAGGTAGAAAAGCACCAATTATAGATGTAGATATATCTAGAGCTATTGCTCAAGGTGCAGATCCTTCAGAGTTAGTAACCTTGGCAAAAAATTTAGGCAGAACTCCTACATTTAAAGATGTACAAGAAGCTCAAAAAAATAAAATTATCGAAACATTTACTCCTGCAGCAGTATCTCAAAGAGCTTTAGGTAGATCTATTCCAGGTCGAGTTCAAGCAGCGGCCGAAACTGTATTTGGTAGAAAGGAAAGAGATGAAAAATTAATTGAATATGGCAACCAAAGACTGCAAAAATTTTTAGAAAAATTAAACGCTCAAGATTTAACTTTAGAAAACTTTGAAGCTGGAATAACCGCAGGAAGATTAACAAGCGCTCAAGTAGATGATTATATAAAAAATCTTTCTAGAGACTCAGATGTTGCTAATAAAGAGCTGAGAGAAGTTATTAATAATTCTGTTAAAGCTATTGATGAGGGTGCTTTTTCGGGCAGCCCAGATTCAGCAGCAACTGGAAGATTGATAAGAGATCAATTAAAAGAAGCCTACGAACAGGGTGTAATTAAACCATTCCAAAGAAGAGAAAGAAATATTGATACTTTTTTACAAAAAAAAGGATTGGATGCAGTATATGGACAAATAGGAATTAAATTAAATAGTTTAGAAAGATATGTAGATAACTTGGTTAAAAAAAATCCAACCATAGACAAAATATTGGCAGATGAAATATCTGCATCCCCCATAAAAGTTATTAAGGATGTTATTAAAGAAGCTAAAAAAGATGGGGGAGGCCTATCAATAGAAGCTTTAAATAGCGTGCGAGGAGCTTTGCTAACAATTGACAGAGCTAAAGGAGCTTTCTCTGGTAAACAAGGATACTATTTAAAACAAACCTTAGATGAAATAGATAAAATATTTGACGATTTAGCAAGCGGAAATAGTTTTGTTGCAGATATGATAAAAGTTGGTCCAAGAAGACAGCAAAAAGCTGCAATTAAAAATGTAACCAAAGCAGCTCAAATGATTAGAGGCTACAACGCAGATTATAAAGCAGCAGTTCAAGCATTTAACGATCCTGTTATTGCTAAAATTACACATGATGCGGCTAGAGGTGCTTTTGACGTAGATACAATTTTTAATCAAGTTGTTAAAAATAATAGACCAGAATTAATTAATAAAGTTATAAACGCTTTGCCTAGCGAAGCTGAAAAAAAACTTGTTCTAGAAGGATTAAGGGAAAACATTATTAAAAACGCAGTTAGAGATTCTATAGATATAACAACCAATGAAATAAATCCTGTATTCTTTGCTAAACATTTTGGAAAACTTGGTAGTACCGCAGACGTTATATTTAAAGACATACCAAATTTTAAAAGCACAATAGATGATTTTTTAAAAATTAATACTAACTTTAAGGCTGAAAAATTAGCTAGAATATCAGCAGATTTAAACTCTAAAGAATTTACCCAAGCTTTAAAAAGATTTACTGACGCTGAAAATGAACTCGCGATAGCAAACTCAGACAGATTTTTAACTAGAGTGTCTAGCGCAAGTCCAGATGAGGTGGTTGGAACTTTGTTTAGAAATGGCCAAGCAGAAAATATTTCTAAAATGAAAAAAATATTAGAAAACGATCCAGATACATTTCAAAAAATTCAACAAGAAGGCATGCGTGATTTGATGAGGTTAACTTCTGGACCTGGTACAAGAGTAGATGAGGTATTTGATCCGAATGCTTTAGAGAGAGCTTTAAACTCTAAGGGCGATAACGTCCTTAATGAAATGTTTGGCAAAGAAACCACTCAAAGTTTAAGAGCCTTAGTTAGAGATTTAAGAGTAATGACAGAACCAGAAAAAGGTGGAGCTGGTACTTTAATTGCTGGAGCAATTGCTGTTAACGCTTTTAATCTAGCAATGCTACCGACTGTAGCAAAATTAGGAGTTATTGGTATGGTTATGAGACAACCATCGGTTGTTAGAAAATTAGCTAAATCAGACGCTGAAAGTGTGAATGTTGTTTATCAAGCTTTTAAAGATGCTGTTAGATTATACGCTCCAATGCAACTAACTGGAGATGTAGTTGGGGGTCTTAGAGATGTTGGATCAGTCGCAGCTGAAGAAATAAGTCAACTAACCGAAGACTCTAATCTAGGAGCCATATCACAACAATTAGGCACAGAACTTCAAACCACAAATCGCACACTCCCTAGACTTCCAAATTTAACAACATCCGCACAATTGCCACAAGTACAACCTGTTGCAGGCGGGATTATGAGCCCTAGCATTTTAGGATATAACAGAGCAAACGAAGACATAGCTAGAAGATTCTCAAACACGGTCTAACCTTTAATTAAATAAAGATCCCAGTTATTTCTTAGCACTTCCAACCATTCTTCGATTGGCATAACTGTTACCTTATCGTTATCTTCGTCCCACTCTGGATTAATTGCATATAACGGAACGCAAACCCGAATAGGCTTACGATTGTATTTAAAAATTAAAACAGGGATACGGCCTTCTGTCGCTTTGCAGACTTGATCCCACCACCCTTGTTGATACCAGTCTCCTTCCTTATAAAACTTGCACTCTACGGCGTGATGAGGAATATTTATATCGCAAAGATCTTTAGATTGATATTGGTCTAGGTTACGCTTACAAACGTAGTCAATACCTTCAGATTCAAAAAACTCGTTTAATATTTTAGCAACGTCTCTTTCAAACGTCGCTCCCTTGGTTCTTGAGTTGATCGGCATTCTTCTTCTCCTTGATATCTCTTTCTTTCATTAGTAACTCTAGCTCATGCCAGCGGTACATTCTTTTATTTACATGATCCCAAAACCAACCTTTGTAACGGGCGGTGTTTTCCATTATTTATCCTTTTTGTAATTATTAACCAAACCCATTTCTTCTCTGTCAAAACCCAACGGGTGAGGCGATAAACACTCCAACTCATCCTTGTTAAAATGAATATAAGGTTCTGAATCTTCTTCATAAACAGGCTCTGCTATTGTACCAAATCTAACATCGTATATGTGATCTCTTTTCCAAGTATGACTGTAAACGCTATCTGTCATTGCATAAACAATTACAAACGGCTGGTTGGTTGCTAAAGATAAAGCTGAACCCATCCTTAACTTACTGGCAGAAAGTAATAAAGTGTCATACTTTGTAATACCAAAAGTTCTGCATTTTACTTCCAGCCAAAAAGAAACTTCTTTTGATTCACACCAATAATCTAGGCCATAACTAACTGGTAGCTTATGACACCTAACATTCCAAAGTCCTTCTATAAAACCAGCAACACGCTCTTCGCGTTTTTGGTCGTTAATGTTTTCCATTTTTGGTTTTGGTTTATCCATTGATCTCTCCCTTTTTAAATACAATACGAACACAATACTTGCGAACAATCGCAACAAGCGTAAATACTGTTGTTTGAATAACAGAGGTGGTTAACAAACTGGCATTAAAATAATTGCACATGTTAAGAACAAAAAAAGATAAAGGCAAAGCTATTACAACGCCAACAGCTACATCGCTAAGACTTTCTTTTAAAGCGCGTCTATCAATCTTCATTAAAAAATTCTGGATCAATCGCAACAATACGTTTTGTTGGCCGCCCAGTTCCTTTTGCCCTTAAATCTTTTTCTTGTATCTCCCCTGAGTTTTTTAATCTCTCTATAATTTCTTTAACTTCGTATGACTTCATTGATCTGAATATTTCACGTCGATCAATATCACGCTTACTTATACCCCAATCTCCTTGCGATCTAATAAAGCTAAGTATCTGTTTGATACGGCCTTCCATTTCAGATCCCGCAACCTTGTCTTTACAATTCTCTATTAGCAACTGATCGTAGTAATAGACATAATCTATCGCCCATTGAGTTATATCGCCTTTAATTGTTTTGGCTTTCCTATCATCTGCAAGCGCTCCAATCAAAGCTAAACGCATTGCTTTTTCTCTTGTTCTAGACAATAAAACCTCAAGCCCTTCTTTCTCCAAAGCATTTTGCTGATCTACTAATTTGTATGCCAAGCTGTCCAACAAAGCATTTGAATCATCATCAAACTTTATAATTCTTTGTTTAAAATCTAACTCAGCATTGTCTCTAGATATCTGTTCCATTTCGTTGTCAACCTGTCTTACATGTGAAACCCAGTTGTATGTTGATTGAGGAGGCTCAACGAAAGCTACCATTTTGCCGACAGTTCTTGGCACGTGAGATTCAACAACAATAAATCTATTTAAAAATCCGTCAACAATACGACCTGTTGATAAAGCGCCATAAAAGTTTTTAGGCACACTCATACCGACCAAAGTGATTGCGGGTTTAATTGTTGATCTATCTAAAACTTCTTTTTGTTGTTTATTGGTTAGAGTCATCATTGAATAGTTATCTGGTCTTAAAACACCATGACATCTTCCCCAAGTCTCCATAAGAATTTGTAATGCGTCTTCTTTGTTTGAGTTAGAAGATTTAGATATGCTTTCCAATCTTTTACCAAACTCATCCATAACAGTTATATGAGTTGGTTTATATCTAAGTAAGCTGTAGATAGCTCCGCTTGATGTATAGCCGTCTCCCGCCATTAAATCGCTATGCTCTGCATGATCTAAAATAGTTTCAACAACTGTCTTGACATTTTCCTTGCCTTGTCCCGACTTAGCAATACACATAAAAAACAAAGATGAAAAGTTATTCATATTGGTTCTATACATTCTTCCTAAAGCTACCGAGCCTAAAGATAATGCTGCTTGCATACTAATGGCTGGCTGAGATATGTGCGCTATCTTTTCTGAGTATTCATAAATGTCTTTTAATACACCAGGCGGAGAATAAAGATTAGCTGGCTCTTTTACTGTTTTGGTTGTTGATATATAAGCAGGTGCTTGTTGGTTTTTTCTGTCATGAGTTTTTTGAACTGAATTAACTGTTGTTGATATTTCACTTGCTGATAAAGGTGGAGAGTTTTGTTCGTTCCAAGACTGCACAAAGAACTCTGTAAAATCTGTATTTAAACCTTTAGCTATTAAATAACCCGCCAGTCTTGCCGCTTGATCGTTACGGCCGCCCTCAGAAACACCTTGAATAGATAAAGGTGTAGAGATTGGTTTGCCGTTGAGTTTCTCAACCCCAGTTATCTTCACCCATAATTCTTGAGTTAAGTTTGGTAAATCATCAACATCATTTAAATCCCAATCTTCAATTCTTGTAGGGGTATATATAGCTCCTGTTGCATGGATATTATGCGGAGCAACAATCAAACCACCCACACCTCTAATATCAATAAGCTTGGCTGGATCATAGCCTTCAGTTCTTTTGGCTACCCAAGTAGTAAAATTTTCTGGATTGTTGTAATAATAATGAACCCCCTTACCTGTTGCTACTTTAAAAGGTGTTACTGGTAAGTTGGCCTCACACCAATTTACCGCTTCGGGTGTATCTGCATCTATAACAATAAACTTGCCACAGACTAAAGCGACGACTAGATCATCTCGCCCCTTAAACCATTTCTCTATTTCTTCCGTCGTCGGCTGTCGCTCTTGGAATTTTTGCCACCCCCCTAATTCTTTGGGCGGAACTTTATTATGCCTATGGAGAGGTACTACACTTATCCCATATTCTGCATAAGCCAGAGCTAAGTCCAACGCAGAGTCTTGCGCTGTTACTTGTAAATTGAACACTCTTAACTTTCACTAGTTTCTTCAATAGGACCAAAAATGGATTCAAAATCTAACTTACCGCCAGAAGCTTTAATAATTTTTTTTGCCTGTTTAATAGAAGGTTGTCTAAGGCCATACCTCCACGCTTTAGTTGACGCTGCTGAACAATCAAACAGCTCCGCAGCTGGCTCTGTACCAATAAATTCTATGTACTTCTTCAAAGTTATTCTTTGCACTTCTCTCTCCTTATATTGTGGTTCTAGATTTTTTTTCTTAAATGATTTAAGCTCTTCTTCGGTAAGACTTTTTAACCGCCATAGGTAGTTTACCTTCCATTGATTTCGGTCTACTTCTCTCATTTTACATTCCGTTAAAAAATTAATGTTCACACATTGTAATTCATATTAAAATAAATTAAAATAGTATTTTTAAATAAAACGGAGAAGATTAAATGTCTGATATTTTAAGTAGAATTGTAAGTCCTAGCGAATTGGTTGAAAATCAAGGCGCTAAGATTTTAATGTATGGAGCATCTGGAGCTGGTAAAACGACTGCATGTGCTACATCACCTGGAAAAACTTTAATCATAAGTATGGAAGCTGGTTTGTTGTCTATTAAAGATGCAAACAATGTTACTGCTATTGAGGTTAAAGAAGCTTCAGAAATAGAACAGATTGCTGAAATGCTTGAAAGCGGAGATCTTGATTACGATACTGTCTGTTTAGATAGTGTTACCGAGATGTCTGAACTTTTATTAGCGCAAGAAAAAGCAAGGTCTAAAGATCCTCGACAAGCCTACGGAGAAGTTATTAATGTAATGACTAGAACGATGCGTAGGTTTAGAGATCTTAAAATGCACGTTATTTTTGTTGCTAAAGAGGACAAGCTTCGAGACGAAGCAACAGGTATGTTTCATTATCAACCAATGATGGTTGGCGCTAAACTACCTACCCAAATTCCTTACTTCTTTGATGAAGTGTTGTGTCTTAGGACTTTCACCGAAGAAAATGATGAAGGGAAAAAAGTAACCAATCGTTGGTTGCAAACAGTTCTTGGGGATAATTACATCGCTAAGGATAGGAGTGGCAAGCTAGATTCTTTTGAAGAACCTAACTTGACATATATTATTAATAAACTTGGATTTTCAAAAGGAGAAAAATAATGAGCGATTTTGCAGACGTCAAGTTTGATTTTGAATCTGGTGGTAGTGGTGAATCTACTATTCCAGAAGGGGACTATTTAACAGAGATAAGCAAATGCGAGAAGACTACTTCTAGCAATGGCAACGACTATCTTGCGTTAGAGGTCAAAGTATGTGGTGAAAAATACAAAGGCTGGATTGCTAGAGACAATCTAAACCTTTGGTACAAAAATAGCGACGCTGAAAAGCAAGAAATGGTTAGAGAGATAGCCTCTAGGAAATTCTCTGGCTTGGTCAAAGCGTTAGGCAGAAAAGACAACCCACCCGCTAATGGTGGCGAGCTGGTTGGTAACAAAGTGATTTGTACTTTTGGCATTGAGAAAAGTAAAAATCCTGACTATCCCGACGATAAAAACAATATCAAGGGTTTCAAGCCGTTGGAAAAGATGTCGCCTAAACAAGCAGACGACACCCCAGCTTGGGTAACAGAAGGAACTTCTGAAGCCAAAGCTCCAGCTAAACCAAGCTTGTAATTGTTAGGCTTTGCTAGGAAGCCTTAAAGGTATTATCTCCCCCCATTTAGATAGTATGTACCTACCTAGCACTTTTTTAGACAGGGGCCTTAATAAGAGTTATCCCTTAGTGTCTGGTCCTGTAAAGTGTCTTGAGAGCGCAGGCATTGTCGAAAAGCGCTCTACCTTTTAATGAATGGTTAGACTAATATGGTGAGCAGGATCTATTTCACTAACGTCTAAAATTTTTCCAAACGTATAATCGGAACTTTCTTCCATAGAACGAAGCAAAGCAAATAGCTCTGCGGTATCAGAGTTTCTGGCCTGTAAAACAACCATATGCAGGTTGCTGTCTATCTCATAGACGCACAGATATTGAGGAATGCTAGGAAATAACATACCTATCATCCTAGCATAATTTTTATTGATCGTTGACGTACAAAGCAATCATTGCATAGTGAATGATTTTAAGAAGCTCTTTTTTCTTATCGTCTTTTTTGCCATAGCGCATGGCGTATTTCATTATATTACCAATACAAAACCCTTCGCCAAAACCAGCATCTACAATCATATCTGTTGCCTGGTACTTGCCCTTGGCATAGTGCTGATCGTAGGTGCTGTCTATATAATCTTTTAGCTCAGCAAGAGTAATATCTTCCTTGAATTTATAATCAATCATGGCAAAAACAATCCATGTTATCGTCATCAAATGGAAACTCTTGTTGCACATCAACCAAAGTAATTAATTCTCTATAACTTGGTCTGTCAGTTCTAAATCTATTATTAAATTTTTCTTCAGTTTCCGCCCACCACTTTGCTTTTGACTTATCCTCTTTAATAATTTGGTTAATTTTTTTTCTGCTTTTTAAAAAACATAAATCGCAATTACCATGAGGGGTTTCGTTGTCTATAATTGGTAAATTAAGATCAAAATTTTGTTTTCTCCAAAAGTTATTAACATCTTCTTTTGTTGCCTTGGCTTCGTAAAGAGGTGTTAAATTAAATTTCTTTTGTGTATTTTTTGCTTTTTGTCTAGCTACCCTTCTTGGTTCGTCATACCTAAGACCAAGAACAGTATCGTAAATCTTTATGCCTTGTTGCTTCATGTAATCGTTAATTCTTACAATTTTTAATTTATCAGTACAAAATCTAGCAACAGGATTTGGCAATAATGCTGAATCTTTGTCATATTTGCCTGGTGTATTTAGTTCGGTTCTTGTTTTGAAATACTTAATCATTTTTGTAAATGGTTCACCATTTCTGCTTGCTGTTTCATAATTAACTATTTTTGTGATCTGTTTATCACCACCGATCCAATCAAACTCTAACCAAATAATGCTTACACCCCATTTTTCTTGACAATCTTTAACAAAATCTAATGTTTCTGGACATTCTTTACCTGTATTGGCAAAGATCACATATAAATCTTTTGGCAGCTTTCCATTGTGTGCTTGAATTATGTGATACAACATATAAGCAGAAGTTCTGCCACCACTAAAACTAATTAATGCTGGGCCGTTTATTTTGTATGGATTCACAAGGTTAGTGTAACGATATTAGGCGAGTTATAAACAGATAGATGGCCACCTTCTGAGTGATTTTTGTACAGCTCCAAAAAGCCTTCCATCTTTTCCCAGCCAAGATTCATTTGTTCTTCTGAGATGATAAATACTTTAGATGCGTATGGGTAGACCTTCTCTTGCGCTACAAAGACAAACTCATCTAATTTAAAGCCAGCTTTCTCCATACCTCTGCGATACCAAGCAGCCTGCATATCATAGCCATATTTTTTAACTGAATAAGCAAACTCTACTGGATCACATGATTGGGTGGTCTTGTAGTCCACTACACATATGGCGTTGTCTGGGTATGGGCTTTGGACTGGCGGACAGATAACATCTGGTCGGCATTTACAAAGAACCTCGCCTTCATACCAATAGAAACTAGCCTCTGCTACTTTGCCTTCAGCGTTAAGGTAGATGTTGCCCTCTTCAATCATATGCTCTTTCATACCTTTAATTGCTGTCATTTCAGCTTCTTTAATAACTGTTAGGCCGCGCTCCTCATACTCTTTTTTCAGTTCTTTGTTGGCATTGGTATAGGGAGATCCCATTACAACTGCTACTGTTTGGTTAAAAGCTTCCTCACCTTCTACCAGCAAAGCGTGAGCAGCTGTACCAAAGTTCATTGCAGGAGTTGTCTCTTGGACTCTCTCCACCGCATGCAGTTGCGATTTGCCAAAGGCTCTAATCTTACTGCTACTAATACCAACACCCGCATGGTAAACAGGGTTAGGTATATCTGAGAACACCAGGGTGTCGCCCTTTTGCTCAGACTCAAACTCTTTTAGTTCTTCTATTATCATATTCATACTCCAAAATCATCGTTTGCACGACACTATCATTAAGCATTGGCTGAGGCCAATACCGCAACTTATTGTATAAGTTTAGCATGTTGCCTTCAAAAGACAGTTGCTTGTTATACATAGGGTTTCCTATCGAATCCCAAAAATCTTCTATTTGTTCTAAGGTATTTCTACCACCGCCAACATATTTTAATTCTGCTTCTGTATAGTCATAAGGTATAAACATAAAATCTCCCGTCTCTTTCCTAAATGGATAACAACGTGTTGGCTTACCTATCTGCATAAATATGATTAACGATATTAGGGAACTTGCCCGAATAATCGACTTTAATTAAATCTGGTTTGTTAACTTCTGTTTGTCTAAACAAAGCTTCATCTACTGTAGAGGGTGGGGATCTTCGCAAGCTATCACCACTTACCATTTTGTTCCACCAAGCCACAGCTTTCTCTCTTGCATAACCCGAATGCTCAAAGCAGATGTACTCACTAATAATCTTATTGGGTGTCTTGTAGCTGACCTTTAATACAGGCAACGGCTTGCCTTGTTTCTGATGATTGCCAAACCACATGTTTATAACCTTGGTATCGTAGCGTTCTTTTTTGGCTGTCTTAGAAATAATATCTAACTTAGATGCAACCAGCTCTAGCTCTAGCTTACGCATAGGATAGACATAGCCACAATCAGGGCAAGTGGTTACAGCTTTAGGTACATATGATTGGCATTCTGGACAGCTCTTGACCAAAGCCTCGCCTGTTTTTTTGCGCTTGCCTTTTTGGTTGGGCGCTATTTGATTGATAGGGCCATGACGTTCAATATTCTTGGCAAAGTCTAAAATCAAACAATCTTTCTTGCCCTCTGCTATACGCATGCCTCTACCCATCATTTGCACATATAAGCCTGGTGAATGTGTAGGTCGCAGCATTATAATTAAATCTGTATTTGGCGCATCAAAACCTGTTGTTAACACATCGCAATTAACCAAAGCTCTAATCTTGCCAGCTTTATAATCTGTTATTAGCTGATCTCTTTCGTTTTGATTTGTATCTCCTGTTACCACGCGAGAGGTTATATTGTTGGCATTTAAAATACCGCTGACCATTTCCGCATGATTGATACCAGCACAAAAGATTAACCATTGTTTTCTGTTTGCGCCTTTGATTAAAACTTCTTGCATGGCTTTGTTGGTTCGGCCGCTATCGTTCATCTTGGCCTGCAAATCTGTTTGAATAAACTCACCCCCTCTCAAACCTATATCATCAATCTCGTACTCAGTATCCATACATTTAGTTACTAGAGGTGATAAGTAGCCGTCATCAATCAGCCGAATAAAGTTATCACCACTACCAAAGTCTATTGCGACATCATCAAAGATATATCCCTCGCCTTCAGTCAACATACCAGAGTTAAGTCTGTATGGAGTAGCCGTAAAGCCAACCACACGTAAATTTGGGTTGCGTTCTTTAAGGGCGACAACGAGGGAGCGGTACATTCCCTCGCCGTCTTTTGGAACAAGATGCGCTTCATCAATAGCGAGAAGATCGAATAAGGGCAGTTGATCTACCTTGTTCCAAACTGATTGAAGCTGAGCATAGATAATATCGTTATCTGTATCTCGACTCTTTAAGCTGTTGCCATACAAACCTATATCTCCATAAGGCCAAGCGTCTTGTAGCTTTTCATAATTTTGAAAAAGTATTTCTTTAACATGCGAAACAATTAAAGTTTTTTGTTTTTTTTGTTCATTCATATGCAGCACAAAGTCTGCAATCACATGAGACTTACCAGAGCCTGTTGGCATAACAACCAAAGGATTGCCGTCCTCTATAGCAATATAATTTTCTAAAGCATCTAGAGCTTCTTGTTGGTAATCTCTTAACGGCATTTACTTCTTTTTCTTTTTAGGAAAAACTTTCTTTACAACTTTAGATAACTTGCCAGACTTCATAATTCGATCAAGCCTGTTAATTGTTTTAGCCTTTTTATTCTTCATCTTTATTTGCAAAATTAGTTTTAGTTTCTTTACCGCTTGCATATTTTAATTTTCTAAAATGTTCTCCAGCGCCTTTTTGATATTCATACCAAACTATTTTTTTATCATCTTCTTCAGCTTGAAGTTTTTTTCTTTGCTTCTCTACATTTTTTTTATACTGAGTCATTTTCTCTTGATCCCCCTGGTAATTGTTCAACGTCAAACCAACCGCACGGATAATTTACACCTCTCATTTTCCTTGACCTCTATATTTTTTACGCGTTTTGCGTTTGTTAGTTCCAGCGCCTCGGCTAAGCCTTGAGTCGCCAATAGATGTTTTCTTTTTAATACTTTGTATTTTTTCTTTAATCCAAGTCTTTGCCATTGTTTTTTTCCTCTAGTTGTTTATAAAATTCTGCAACTGCCATTATCTCCTGCCAAGTGCCGTCGCTTTTAATACAGTTGGCCCGATGAGAAACAATAAGAATGTTGCCTATAACATAACCTTTGTTGTTGTCTATTCTCTCCATTGTGGGTGAGTTGTATCTGTTTTCATATCCATGCACAAGCTCAATACCAAGAACTGGACACTTAAAATCTTCTGGCCATACGTTCCAAATATCTTGAGGTTTAAGAGTGCAAGGCGGCCAACCCCTGTCCAAAGTTCTGCGCCTTGCTCCAGATAACATCTTATGCGCCCAATAAGAAGGTTTGTTTCTTTTGTTTTCGTTATAGCAAGATCGACACTCCCACCTAAAAGGCGGAGCTTTCTTTAGTTTTCTATTGGGAAAGTTTACTGAGTTCAATTCTTTTGTTTCCTTGCATATAGGACATTTTCTCACTTTGGGTCAATAGCCTTTAAATATAGTTCTTGCCAAAACTTAACTTGGTGTAAGAGATCGTTGTTTTGTTTTATTATTTCTTCTATATCTATTTTTCTGTTGTCTCCTGGTATGCAAATAGAAAAAAATATATTGTTTCTATCTACCTCAGTCTCAAACTTATCTCTCAATAAATCTGGTATGTTGGGAGCGTTTGGATCTACCTTATCTACATAAAACTTTGCTTGAACTAAAACTTCCCGCTCTTTCTTTAGTTCTTTCATAAATGTTTATTCATTAACCAAATAAAATAAAGCAAGCCACCTACAAGGTAAGTGGCTATCACACCTAAGATCCAAAGAAAAAACTCAAGCATCGTTTGTAAATAAGGTTTCTTCAGTATTTCTCCAAATATCAATAAATTCTGGAGCCGCGCCTGAGTGCTCTACATATATAGTTATATCTCCTACCTTTATATACGCAGAAACTTCAGACCTTTGATCTATCTCAATACTCATTTGGATGCCTCCTTATAAGCATGCTCAAATAAAGCTGGGTGATGTTGGCGAATGTACTCAACAAACTTGCTCAACCTTTCGGTTGATTGCATGTCTTCTTCTACATCCGAAGTATGTTTGGGAGCTGGTAATCCTGGTTGTAAAGCTTTCATACCTTCCCTTATAAAATCTATTTCTGTCATTGACATAATCTTCTCCTGATTAATTATTTCACTAATAGTATAAAATTTAAGTTGCTTTGTAAACACCTTTTGATATACTAAAGGTATATTTATTTTGGAGAACATAAATGACGATAGATAAAAGAATGTCAGATTACGTAGACCACACTAGAGATTACTTACAACAATTGGTATGCCAAATCATTAAAGTTTATTTGCAGTCTGCCAGCGTTGAGATTTCTAACCCAGACGCAACCTTGCAGCAAATAGAAGCTGACAAGGATCGCTTGATCGATATGGTTAATAACTTGGCCGAGGTCGAAAAGAGAAAGATTAAGACGCATTAACATGGTTGAATATCAAGGCAAAAAAGTTACAGTTAGAACTAAAGTCAAACATGAATTGTCTGATGTGGTTATTGCTTGGGTCAATCAGGTTGTCAAAAATCCAGAGGATGTCATTGTTGATTGGAGTCAGATGACAACAAAGGAACAAGAAGAGTTTGAAAGACAGGCTTTCTTGTTAGAGGGTAAACTCCACAAAGTTATCGGCGTGGCGTTTGCAGAAATAATTAGTAGTAGCAACTACACTAAAAAGATATAGGAGGAGATATGAGTAAGACAGGAGATTTACTTATCGACATTCAAGCAGATGCTCAGATAGTCGTAGGTGATTGCGAAAACTTTCAAGAGTTTTGCGATCGCATGTATGACATCAATTATCTGTATTCGCCAGGAATGATACAGCAGACTTGGAATGATTATAAAGAAGAATGCCGTTGGAAGTACGGCGAAGGCTAATCGCGAACAGGCAATCATTCGGCTTGTATAAACAATAGAAGTGCAGTTGCGACGAGGTTTATTCATCCTCGTCTCCAGAGACTTTGAGGTGTAGTCTTGCAACGATACACACCTCACCTTTTAGGAGAAAAAATATGAATGTATTAAGTTTGTTTGACGGAATGAGTTGCGGAATGATCGCTTTAGATCGGCTGGGCATTAAAGTTGATAAGTATTACGCAAGCGAAATAGACAAATACGCCATTCAAGTCAGTCAAAACAATTACCCAGAGATTATTCAAATCGGAGATGTTTGCGACATTAGGGCTGAAGATTACCAAAACATAGATTTAATATTATCTGGCTCGCCTTGTCAGGGTTTTAGTTTTGCGGGCAAGCAGCTTGCCTTTGACGATCCAAGATCCGCTTTGTTTTTTGAATTTATTAGGTTGTTAAAAGAAATTAAACCTAAATATTTCTTATTAGAGAATGTCAATATGAAAAAAGAGTTCTTAGATGTCATTTCAGAGCAAGTATCGTCCTGTTATCCCGAACTTCCTTTCGGTATTGAAAGAATCAAGATCAATTCAGCTCTTGTTTCAGCTCAAAACAGAGTGCGTTGGTATTGGACAAACATACCAGACATTACCCAACCCGAACAAAGGGGGATTGTTTTGCGGGATATATTAGAAACAAATTCGTTTGAAAACTCAGCAGAAACCCACGATACCCCCAAACAAATAGCAACGGCTATAGATGTAAACGGACACGATATTTTAAAAAGAGTTTATTCAGAAGATGGTAAGTCTCCTGTTGTTACTACTTGCGGGGGCGGTAATACTGAACCAAAAGTGGTTGTTCAATCGTATCGAGAAGTAAGAACGGAAGAAGCAAAACGATTAAGACGAGAAAGCAAACAAAAGACAGGCAAAGATCATACGCCTTTTCGAGCCAAGAAGATTGTACCCAGAGAAGATGGTAAGGTCGGAACAGTTACGCCTGGTTTAAATAACGATCACATGATTAGCCTTACTAGAGATAAAGATCAGGATGTTTATTGGCGAAAGATTACTCCGATTGAAGCGGAGAGGTTGCAAACAGTTCCAGATAACTACACCGATTGCGTTTCAACAACGCAGAGACTCAAATGTTTAGGGAATGGTTGGACGATTGAAGTGATTACGCACATCTTAAAAAATATGGATGTTTGATTGCTGCGACACTATCCTTTAAACTATTTGAATGAAGATAATTAAAATGGAGAAGGGCCCACCCACAATCGAAGAAGGTCGACGCAGACTCGATACACTCTTTGAAGATTTTATTTCCAGAGGAGCTGACGCAGAATTTGTTGCCTTACTTATCTTTACTTACGGCGTAACCGAAACTCTGAATTACGCGCAATCGGTCGAAGAAGGCGTTAGAAAGATCGACGATATTCTAAATGCAGAGTTTGGAATGGAGAAAGAAATCGTCTTTACTCCCGAGTTCTTAACAGAAGAAAAAGATCCCGAATAGTTTTGTCATAAAACTTTGACAAAAGTACCCCCTTTTGGGTCGATTTTGGCTGGAATTGGCTTAGTTTTGTCAGAGTGTCAGAAGTCTCTGACAGCTGGAAAGGTGATAGTAGTAGGGTTTAGGCGTTTTGTCATATTGTCAAGACACCCCTTAAATAACCCTTATATTTACCTCATAATCGTAAAATAAAGGGGGGAGTAAAGAAAAGTATGACAAAAGTATATATATAGGTATAAATATAATAAAATATATATAATTATTTACTGTATTAGTAGTACTTTGAGAGGTATTGATAGTTTTGTCAGAGTTTTGTCAAGAGCTCTGACAAAAGTAGGAGAAGATGTGTATAAATTAGTAAAGAAATGTCGGGAAGTTTTACCGCCAGAAGTTATAGATTTGCTAGAAAGACCAGATGTAGTAGAATTAGTTAGGTATTTTAACGGACGATTAATCAGTTATAAGGTAGCAGATGAGCAAAAACCCAGAAAGGAGACTTAGAAAAGGTATTAAGGTTGAGCCTACACTTGAAGATGTAGATGATATGCCTATTGAATACGCCAACTTGCATGAAAAAAATCTAACTAAGCGACAGCGTTTGTTAGTTTGGAATGCAGTTAACGATCCCACGCTTTCATTTACGGAAGCTGCAAAGAAGGCAGGGTTTAAAAATCCAATAGTTGTTAGTCGGTACATGACTCCTGACGGAAAATATGCTCACGTACGTCGGGAATATGAAAGACTGATGATCGAGGCCAAGAAGAAGTTTGAACTGACACATGAGAAAGCTGTTGAAGATTTGTATAAATTAAGAGATGACGCCTGGGCGCAGGGAAATTTTACGGCCGCCATTAACGCTCAGAACTTACTTTTGAAAGTCGGGGGTTTAATCGTTGATCGTCGGGAAGTCTTGCATGGGAAAGTAGATCAAATGAGTCGGGGAGAAGTTGAAAGACGTCTGGCTGATTTATTAGGCAAACAAGCTATTGAGCATAAGTCGGGAATTGAGATCGAGGACAAGTCGGGATCTGAAGAAGTCGGGGAAATTGTCGGGGAAGAACCCATTGAAGATAAAGGGCCAGAAAAAAAACAAGTTAGACCTATCCCTAAAGCAGCCGAAGAAGAAGACGAGGATTAGGCCTCATCTTCGGTTTCCATTAGCCAATCTTTGCAACATCTTTGACTCATATAATAATATGCAGAACGATCGCCGAAACGATATTCTGTAAGCATTTCTTTAGCGTATTTTCGTCCTTCTGTAAATTCATCAACTGTTTCAAAATTGCCATAACAATCTTCTCTATTTATATAAATAGTTTTACTCATCTTCGTTCTCCTTAATTTCATTGACTTCAACAATTTCTTCATCTTCATAACCATAATCAAGTCCGTTGCCTGTTAAGACTTCTTTGTTAGGATCGTAGTTTTTCTCCTCAACTAAATCAAAAGCCTGTTCTTCGGTTTCAGCTTGAACAGTTATTTCTGAATAGCCTGTCCACTTCGTAATTACTTTAAATGATTTCATTTGGTCGGGGGCAGCTAACTTAGTTTTTAGCACTTGTCTAAATTCTTCGCTAGTTCCCTCAAACCTTTCGTTGCCGAAATTAGTTATTATCTTGGCCATTATTCACCCCCTTTTTAAAAAATTGACCTTCTGAGATGCTCTCTAAGGCGTTTTGTTTACCCAACCCAAGCCTTACCCTTAACGAAGTTAAGCCATTTGTCGGGATTTTTATTAGTTTCAGGTTTTGATTTTTATTCATTTTCAACCCCAATAACATTAATAATATCGTAAGGAATATCATCTATTGATGTAGACCTTATAAAATTTGCATCAACCTCTACGAGATCAAATTCGTTTGCCCATTTATGTTCAAGGCCAACTAACTCTTTTTCGTTCGGGGCAGTTCTTGTTAAGACAACATCTACTCCATATTTGGTTGTAACTGTAGTAATACAGATATTCATTTTTCTTCTCCTAGTATTTCTTCTATTGTTGGCATGGATGTAAAGCTAACAACTTTCGCTGATTCCTCTACTCCAATTGAGTTAACTTGAACTAAGCCTTTGTTATATTGTTCTAAGGCTTTATTCCTTGCATCTTCATAACCATTGGCTTGTATTTCCATATCATGAATTTGGGTTATATGTAGTTCAACTATATATTTCATTTTTTTTCTCCATTGTTTTGGGTAATATAATCACCCCATTGTTTCGCCATAGCTTTAGCAATTCCTTGATAAAACAGACTTCTTTCTTTACCTTTGCCACTTCCTAACCACCAAATTCTATTTTTTTCTTTGGGGTGTAATTGATCTGTTTCTGCTTTCACATTATCAGTTTCAATCAGCTTGGGTAAATCTTTTAACCATAGGCAGGTTCTTTTATATTCTTTATGACCAAACTGATATGGGTTAATCATTTGGTCGGATTTTCTTATATAAGATGAGATGACACTTACGGGATTTTCTATTGCAATATGTTTTATATCGGCGTTCATAAGTTTTTGGACAAAAGCAATCGCATCATCTCGTAAGTGCATTGGCTTTTTGCCCTCAGTAAACCACCTTGCGCCACTTACTGATAAATGGGTACAAGGGGGATGAGCAATCATCAAATCCCAATTCTGATTTAGGATCTTCGTAACATCACCTTGATGATGTCGGGATAAGTCGGGACAATATGTGCTTTCGCAAGGTAGGATATCGCAAGAATGAGCATCAAAACCTAGTTTTAAAAACTCGTCTCTTACTGTTCCACTATACTCACAAGCAATTAGAACTCTTTTAGTCATGTTTTTCTCCTAGTGGCCTTATTTGAAATCCCCACGCCCAACTGCTTTGATCGGAAAAGCAAACAATGATATTTCTATCTTCTGCTAATCTCCAATCAACAGCATCAACAAGTTTTCCAAATTTGCTATTATTTTCTTCGTTCAACTGTATTGTTTCAATAGTAGCTTTTTTGGGTTCTTCTCTTCCCCAACCATGTCTCCAAGAGACCACATCTCCAATTTTTAATTTAGGCATTATTTTCTCCACATTTCTTTGTATAACCTTTCGGCTAGTTCCATTTCACCCGTCCAATAGGCAAAGACACTATCGGACATAACTTCTAACTTAACTTTGTTGTTGAGAATATCTGTTAGCAAATCTGTACTATCGTTGTTATCAAATTTCTCTATCCAAATTTTTACTTGTTCATCTGTAATCATTTAGCACTCCTCAACATCAATTTCTGATCGGCTATCTTCTTGTTCCCACTCTTGGGTTAGGTAGTTGCCTTGATGTTCTGCATCTTCCCAATCAGTAGCCTTTACATAACAGTATTCGTATGTATGGGTTGTTCGTCTAAGTTTGAACTCTTTGAGTTCGGGTTTAGTTTTTGGTCTTTCCATTATCTTCTCCTAAAAAATGGGTTGCTTATACCACCAAAACCCTCAAAAGAGAGGGTTATTAAGGTGGGATT
>Ga0208667_1000004_pt1 | contig 115880 bp, 140 predicted proteins | sample 11BtaG_FD_184085 | JGI IMG/M metagenome (GOLD analysis project Ga0208667, IMG submission 184085) | Marine viral communities from the Subarctic Pacific Ocean - 11B_ETSP_OMZ_AT15265_CsCl metaG (SPAdes) (version 2) | ecosystem: Environmental > Aquatic > Marine > Oceanic | place: Pacific Ocean... | reverse complement strand
GATTTCTTAAACCAGGACCGCGATAAGTTTCTGTGAACTGAAACGCTCCACCTGGAGTCGATAGTGCGAATGATGGTCTCGATCCTACTCCCGTCCATGATGAAGTCACTCCTTCAATTGTTACTGTATTTGATGTTGTACCTGGTGATAAATTACCTGATGCGGTAATACCAGAGCCAGTGGCAGTGTATTGGTATCCTGTGTTGTAATCCATTGAGTTAATTGTTTCCTGAACAATACTCGTAGTTTCAGTACGGCTTGTCATACTACCTTGAGTAAAGTTAGGTACGACAGGGACTGCTCTAGCAGGTAGAGATACCAAGAAACAATCCAATAAAGATTGTTCTCTTCATGACTATTACCTTATAGTGACTTCAGAAATGTATTGTCCTGTAGCACTTGTACCAGCACCACCTGCAGTCAGTGAGACGACTCCTGCCGAAGTAATAGTACCAGCCAAATCGCCAGCAACACCCCCAGCTGTGGTTGTGGTGTTCCCAAGATTGGGAAGAGTTGGAGTAACTCCCGCCGTAATTGTAGTTGCCGTTGGAGTTGCATCACCTTCAAGGAATGATTCGGTGAAGGAGAATGGTGATCCTGCAGTTGTGATGCTATAGTCACCTGCTGTATATCCCACTGCAGAACCTGCTGTGAGAGCGCCCAAACCACCAGCAGTATCCAAAGTAACGTTTGTGCCGGATACAGAATATTGAGAACCGATTCTCTGAGACTGTGAAGCCGCACTATCGACTTGGAGTTGAACTGATGAAGAAATTTTATGAGTAAGATCGGCATTAGCTGGTGCCGCCATCAAGAACATACTAAAGATAAAGAAATACTTTTTCACTATCTTTTTTTATATTGTATCAGTATTTAGAAACTAAAAGTTTTATGAGAACACTGTATTATATTAAATATGTATTACGGTATCACTACAAACACAAAATGGATACGAAGAAATGTCCTCGTTGCCAAGCTACATGGATAGAAGGAGTACACTACTGGTCAACAGGAAAGAAAGGAGACCCAGAAACACTATCAAATCTAGTCTGTGGAATGGTAGAAGATCCTAAGTGTATTAATCCTTCTCACATTAAAGGTCATATCTATGGTGATAAAGATACTTGGGAGAAGAGAAAAGCATTTATAGATAGACAGGTTAAACCGAATATTTAATTATGCCACATGGTAACTTGACTCGATATGAAATGCTGTCAAAGGTTTATAAACTCAAAGATGAATTACATACACGGCAAGAACTGTCATCAAAAAAGGTTCTTGCTGATGAATATTTGAATAAAGTACTAGATTATATCGGAGAATTTACGTATTAGATATAACTTATCTATCAACCGGGACAAGCCTAGTCTATGTGGAAATGGACAGTCCGTCAAGTGGTTCCAGAAAAGGGGTTGACGGATGAAGTCAGATGGGTTATTATAAATACATCGACAGGTTACGGAACCAACACAGTTCTTTACCATTCGTAACACTCCTTAAACCAAGACCTATAGGGTGTATAAAAACGTCTTTCATACCAACTCTGGAGGGTAGAGTTGGAATAGTATAACCAGTGTTCCCCGCACTAATACATAACCCTTTTCAAAACAATGGCTACAACACTTACAAGGCAACAAACATCCCCATGGCAGAATTTCTGTGAGTGGGTGACATCAACTAACAATCGTTTGTATGTTGGTTGGTTTGGTGTTCTGATGATCCCAACACTGCTTGCAGCAACTGTCTGCTTCATCGTTGCATTCATCGCAGCACCACCCGTCGATATTGACGGTATCCGTGAACCCGTAGCTGGTTCACTCATGTATGGCAACAACATCATCTCTGGTGCAGTTGTCCCAAGTTCAAACGCAATCGGTCTACACTTCTACCCCATCTGGGAAGCAGCATCACTTGATGAATGGCTTTACAATGGTGGTCCTTTCCAACTCGTAGTATTCCACTTCCTTATCGGTATCTTCGCCTATATGGGACGTGAGTGGGAGCTTTCTTACCGTCTAGGTATGCGTCCATGGATCTGTGTTGCATACTCTGCACCAGTTGCAGCTGCATCCGCAGTCTTCCTCGTCTATCCTTTCGGTCAAGGTTCTTTCTCTGACGCAATGCCCCTGGGTATTTCTGGTACATTCAACTACATGTTGGTCTTCCAAGCAGAACATAACATCCTGATGCACCCCTTCCACATGTTGGGAGTCGCAGGTGTCTTCGGTGGTTCACTGTTCTCCGCAATGCACGGTTCTTTGGTTACATCTTCACTTGTCCGCGAGACAACTGAAACTGAGTCACAGAACTATGGTTACAAGTTTGGTCAAGAAGAAGAGACATATAACATCGTTGCAGCCCACGGTTACTTCGGTCGTTTGATCTTCCAATACGCTTCATTCAACAACTCCCGTTCACTTCACTTCTTCCTTGCCGCATGGCCGGTTGTAGGTATCTGGTTCACCGCACTGGGTGTATCCACGATGGCCTTCAACTTGAACGGTTTCAACTTCAACCAGTCCATCATTGATGGTCAAGGTCGTGTGTTGAACACCTGGGCAGACGTATTGAACAGAGCTGGTCTGGGAATGGAAGTAATGCATGAGCGTAATGCTCACAACTTCCCACTCGATCTGGCCGCCGTTGAGTCAACTCCTGTTGCTCTGGTTGCCCCTTCTGTTGGTTGAGTTAGACTGAAAAACTGAATAGTAAAAGGGGGTCCTACGGGACCCTTTTTTCATGCGTACTAGATACTACAGATGTCATAATGATAATGGATCGAGATCATTTTCCTGAACCCACATTCACAAGAGAGGAACTTACATTCCTCCAAGAACTTTTAAATCAAGAACGAGCAGATATCTTTAATTACTATGAAGAACTAAAACTTCAAGGTCAAGATGATGAAGCAGAAATAATTCACAAACAATATGAAATGACTAAAGTATTGAGAGATAAGATCTATCATATGAATGGTAGAGACACCCTAGCACCTGGTAAGCACGATCAGAGATGGTGGGATCAGGGCCATGGGTATTGATCACTTCGTAATCTTTACAGTTTTTCTTTCCTGTGGTATCATACTGTTTATACTGTCTGTACTTGATTCATGACACTGATTGAGAAGGGTGACCCTCGGTACTTCACTGCAACCTCTGAGGGGTCATACGACCGACACACATACCGTATTCACTTGGTCAATGGTGACCATGTAGACCTTGATAACTACGAAGAAGTTCAGATGACCTGGTTCAGAAACCCAAGTAGATTTCTAAGTCACGTTGAGGTTCTAGATGCTCAACAGAAACCAAAGGGGTTTTAAGTAGTTATACTCTTGTAAACTAATGTAACATAGTGTAAACTAAATATGTTCAGTTCAATACGGAGTTATGACTACTTCAACACTTTCACCACCCAAAATAAATGGAGGTTGGTTCGATGTCCTTGATGACTGGCTTAAACGAGACCGTTTCGTATTTGTTGGCTGGTCTGGATTACTTCTTCTTCCCACTGCTTACCTTGCTATTGGCGGTTGGCTTACTGGTACGACTTTCGCTACGAGCTGGTATACCCATGGTCTCGCTAGTTCCTATCTTGAGGGTGCAAACTTTCTTACAGCGGCAGTTAGTACTCCAGCTGACGCTATGGGTCATTCTCTTCTTCTTCTCTGGGGTCCTGAGGCTCAGGGAGATTTCGTCCGTTGGATCCAACTTGGGGGACTCTGGAATTTTGTGGCACTCCACGGAGCCTTTGCTCTCATTGGTTTCATGCTTAGGCAATTTGAACTTGCTCGCCTGATTGGAATTAGACCTTATAATGCGATTGCTTTTTCTGGTCCTATTGCTGTATTCGTCAGTGTATTTCTCATCTATCCACTCGGACAGTCCAGTTGGTTCTTTGCCCCGTCGTTCGGTGTTGCAGCGATCTTTAGGTTCCTACTCTTCCTACAGGGTTTCCATAACTGGACCCTGAATCCATTTCATATGATGGGAGTTGCAGGTATCCTTGGTGGTGCTTTACTCTCTGCCATTCATGGTGTGACTGTTGAAAACACACTCTACGAAGATGGCGAACAAGCAAATACTTTCAAGGCTTTTGATAGTACACAAGAGGAGGAGACTTACTCGATGGTTACTGCGAACCGTTTCTGGTCACAGATCTTCGGTGTTGCTTTTAGTAATAAGCGTTGGTTGCATTTCTTTATGCTCTTCGTTCCCGTCATGGGTCTCTGGGTCAGTTCTATCGGTATTATTGGACTCGCTCTTAATCTACGTGCTTACGACTTTGTATCTCAAGAAATTCGTGCAGCAGAAGACCCAGAGTTTGAGACTTTCTATACCAAAAATATTCTCTTGAACGAAGGACTTCGTGCATGGTTGGCACCAGTTGACCAGCCACATGAGTCATTCGTATTCCCTGAGGAAGTTCTTCCTAGAGGTAATGCACTGTAACTTTTAATAAGAAAAACTCTTATTAAAGGATAGACGATAACTTTTAATAAAGTTTTTAGATTGTGAGGTGATTAGTACCCTCTAAACACTTCACATTCTATAGATAATATTAAATGTATTGCATTCCATGTCTTTTTTATTAGCAGCATCAATGTCTTACTACATGTCTACGATATGTCATGAGGCACCAAACCTAACTGAATCTGAAATAAAAGATAGAGCAGAAGAAATGTTTCCCTATAGAATGGGAATGAATAATCACAATAACATTTATTATTATGGACTATACTGTAAAAACAACGACTAACTAAAATGAACCACTATCTTCTCTTTGTTTATGGAGTATGTTTCTCCCTTATTGGAGGTGCTGCATTTGCAATGGTGTGGTCAAACATCATGTCTTTAAACATGAAACCCGAACCACCCAAACGAAAGCATCCCGAGGCACCTAGAGAAGGTGAGGAGGTTATGTATGTGGATCTATCAAGAGAAAGACTTGAAGACCTTTACAAGCAGAACGAACAGTGATATGATGAGGGGGTCAAACGACCCTCTTTTTTATGGACTACACTGAATACCTTAAGGCTCAAGAAGAAATGAATGAAATCCGTCAGGCATCTGTGCGTGGTTGGGGAGTTTGTATCAGTCATTTTCTTTTGGCTCCAGCAGCATCAGTATATTACGGAGCAAAGACTAAGTATTGGAAACCTACATTGATTGCATCTGCTGTTGCACTTGGTGCTGTTCCTTTGAGTGTGATTGATTTTGGATTTACTCTTTCCGTTGCACCCCCTATTACTTCGGCTGCACTTATCATTAGTAACACCAATAAGAAGAGAAAGGAACTCGGTTTCTTGACACCTGAACAGGCTGAGTTTTCTCTGTACGAAAAATCTAAAGGTTAATAAATATTACGTTATGACAGAAAACTGGAGAGAAGAATACAAGAAGATGAAAAAGTTGTCTACACGTCAACTCGAACTTCTTGATAAAGGTCCAGATTCTTTAGCATCTTCATGGGCAGTAATGGCAATGAAGTATGATTATAATAAAATCATGGATAAAAGATGAACGACCCTTTCAGTTTACGCCCCCTGCTTGATATAGTGGGGGGTGTTGTTATTTCGATTTTACTTCTGTCAATTCCATTCTTGATACTACTATGACAACAAATAATTTCGCAGTCTATACTAAAATTGGATGCCCATATTGTGGTAAAGTAATAGGGGCATTACAGTTAGCAGAACAAAGATATGTTGAATATAAGTTAGGAAGAGACTTTGAAAAGGAAGAATTTTATTCTGAGTTTGGTGAGGATTCCACCTTCCCACAGATCACAGTAGACGGCAAAAACCTTGGCGGATGTGCCGAAACTGTTAAATACCTGAGAGAAAATAATTTGGTTTGATGGATTTAGATCTTTACGATACTGTTGAACATACGATAGATTATGCCTTTCAAGGTAAGTTTATGTTGAATATGTATGAGTATCTAAAGAGTAATAAATCTACTAGAACTACTGTAGAAGAGTTCTTAATGAGTTGTACTGCAGCTGAGATAAAATCTCTCATCTTAGATCTCGAAGGTTACCTAGAAGGTGGTGGTGACGAGACTCATAAACAATTACGTGAAGGTTATGGACATCTTGGCAAACCTGACGCTCGTAAAATAAAAAATTATCTTGAGAGTATCATTAATGATGCAGGTAGGTATATGAATGAAAAAAGACCAGGAAGGAAAGGAAGAACTTCTAAATAACGATGAGTCATCTCCGAAAATGAATCGGGGATTTGAACTTCTTCTTAGAAATAAAAACAGGAGGGAACAACCAAAAACTTTTCAATTCAAGTTTGGAAAGATGGTTTCTCTTTGTAAACGAGAATTCCATTTTTTCTTAGATATCTCCTTTGATACAAGGAAAACGGAGGACTAAAATGTTAGCAGTCACATTGACCCTATCCACAGTGATTTCAGTAATGTTCTTACTGGTCGGTGGAGTAATAGGTTATCTACTTAAAGAATATGTTATCGAGAGGAATTCTACATACATTCCAACTCATCCAGAAATGTTTGATGAGAATGGTCAGATTATCGCAGATGACATTCTTGCTGTAAGGTTCGACAATACTCCAGAAGATTTTGGTACTGAAGAACATTGACATCATAAAATAAATACTGTACACTGAATAAAATTATTAATAACCATGGCTACATCAACAAAAAAAGTTACTACACCAAAGAAACTTCCACCTAATCCATTCATTCATGAAATTTTTGAATACGTTTCTGGACAAAGAACCGTAGCAAAAAAGGTAGAAGCACTGAAAGAATATCGTTGTGACGCAGTAACTACACTTTTGATTTGGAACTTTGATGACACTGTAGTGTCTATGCTTCCAGAAGGTGAAGTTCCCTTTGAGAAGAATGATGTTCCTGTAGGAACAGATCATAGTTCTCTTCGTAAAGAGTATAGAAACCTTTATCATTTTGTCAAAGGTGGTAATGATAGTCTCTCTAAAACTCGTAGGGAGTCTATGTTCATTCAAATTCTTGAGGTTCTTCATCCAACTGAAGCAAATCTTCTTTGTCTTGTGAAAGATAAACTTATAGAAAGTCAATACAAAATTAATAAGGGTGTAGTTGAATCCGCATACCCCGATATCCAATGGGGAGGTAGATCTTGAGCGATAAGATAAAATTTATTCATACTGATTGTGACCCAACACTAGCACAAGATAAAAGTCTACCTACTAGTGCATATCTAATTGAGTACCTCCAAGATGGAAATACTCATTTTGATATTGTAGTCGCTACAAAACAAGTTGATATCTTTGACCACTATTGGGACAACTATCGAAGTGATTTTAAAACTATCACTCAGGCAGAAGGAAGAATCAGTCCTAAACTATGGGGTAATCCTCCACCAAAAGAAAAGGAAAAGAAGAAAAAATGAGTAACGGTTTTGATATTAAGTTCGAAGGACTGGATATGGACTCCGATCAAGTCCAGGCTCTTCTTAAACAGTATAAAAAGATAAAAAAATATCAGAAGTCTAATTTGTTTGCGGTTAAGACCATCGATGGGACAGAAGATTATGTCTCTGAACTAATTAAGGAAGGTGAAGAATACGGCGCCCTTGACTAAATAGATATACTGGTCTACAATAGACCTATCGTTCATCCCCACTGAGGGGACGCAAGTAAGTCGCGGAACGGAGCGTTCATCCCATGAAATTCCTTCTACCTTTATTGCTTCTAACATCTCCGGCATATTCTGATGAGTATTTTATGCCTTGTCAACATGTGAGAGAGGTTGCAGAAGTTGTATTGGAAGACCCTTACCTTTCTGAAAGGAACAAAAAGATTATTCTTAGAAACCTTTTAGGTAGGCATGGTATGGGTTGTCTTTCAAGGGACGCAAACGACTAAAGGAACGGGCCTAAAAATCCAACTACTTTAGGAGTAAACTCATGAACACACTTCAAATGATCAAAAAGCAGATCAACAAAGCATCTGCTCTTCATGATGCACAAATCAATCACACTACATATCGTGGTGTTGAGTATGATACGCGTTGTGTGAAGTCAAGTGAAACCCATGGTGCATTTTGTTACCGTGGTCGTACTTACACCAAGTGACACTTGTCACAGGTTCAGTTATCTGATAGACTGGGGAGACACAAGTCTCCCTTTTTTTATGGAAAAAGATAAACTTAAACTTATTACAAGAAATCTTAGACTCTTGGTTGATGCATTAGAATCAGAAGTCTATTCTGATGTTAATTCTTACACTCAAAAACTAGAGGAAACTCTACCCCCACTCCCAGATTATGATGAGGTTTATGAAGATGATGAATGATGATTGGAGATACTCTGAAGACCGAATGGTACTTCGTCAGCAGTGTCTTGGTATCCTGTTAAATAAGTATGGAAGAACCAAGATAGAAGAAGAGTCATATAGTACCCAAGACATTTACGAATGTGTAGACACCTGGGTTTCACAAGGCAATCAGTTAAGTAATGGAATAGTTTCTTATTTCAATACGTATTTCAATCATGAAAACAAAAAAAGCAATCAAGTACATTCTCAAGCATCCTGAACTTTTTAGTGAAGGTGACAGACTCTATGTCGAAAGAGTTAAACAAGAACGTAAACAACTAAAGTCTAAAACCAAAGATGAATCAAGCCAAACTAATCTCAGTAACACCTGACGCAGAAAAACAGATTGCATACTGTGCTCGTGTAAGTAATCCAAACAATCAGGATAGTGAAAAGTTTGCAGGACTTCTGAAGTACTGTATTAAACATCAGCACTGGTCTATTTTTGAACAGGCGTTTATGTCGCTAGAGATTGAGACTACTAGAGGTATTGCAGCCCAAGTGTTGCGTCATAGGAGTTTTACGTTTCAAGAGTTCTCACAAAGGTATGCAAGTACTAATCTTTTGAATACTGAGATTGAACTTCCTGAACTCCGTCGTCAGGATGATAAGAATCGTCAGAATAGTATTGATGACCTTGACCCTGAGGTGATCGATAAAATCAATCGTCAGATGATTACCTTATTCAGTTCTGCATCTAATCTTTATAATCAGATGTTGGATGTAGGTGTTGCAAAAGAGTGTGCTCGTTTTGTATTGCCACTTGCAACACCAACTAGAATGTATATGACTGGCTCCGTTCGCAGTTGGATTCATTACATCGAACTTCGTTCCTCTCATGGAACACAGAAAGAACACATGGATATTGCAAATTCATGTAAGGAGATTTTTAAAGAACAATTTCCTGTCATTTCAGAAGCCCTGGAGTGGTAATAAATATCAACACAAACATAATGGAGGTGAAGTTTTGGCAACATATCCGGTAAAACACAAAGACACTGGTGAAGTCAAAGAAGTTCAGATGAGTGTTCATGACTGGTCTCAGTGGTGTAAAGATAATCCAGACTGGTCAAGGTATTACACTCCAGACAATGCTCCTTGTTTAGGTATTGAAATGGGTGATCCCTTGAATAAGATCTATACTAAACATCCTGGGTGGAAGGATGTAATAACAAAGGCTAAGCAACAACCAGGTAGTACCCTAAAACATTACGATTAACATCCTATGGCTGTAAAAAAGAAAGCAGGTATTGGTAACACCAATCCCGTACCATTTGGTATGAGCAACAAGACGATGAAGAGGAAGAAACCGATTAATCTTGATTACATCAAGAAGGTAGAACCAATTACAGAAAATCAAGAACTGTTCTTTGAGAAATACAAAAGTCAACAGAATCTTGTTGCATATGGTTGTGCCGGTACAGGAAAGACCTTCATCTCCCTTTACAACGCCCTTCTGGATGTTCTAGACCCTAGGACACCCTACGAGAAGATCTACATCGTCAGGTCCCTTGTACCCACTAGAGAGATTGGGTTTCTTCCTGGCGATCACGAGGATAAGTCATCTCTGTATCAGATACCATATAAGAATATGGTGAAGTATATGTTTGAGATGCCTGATGATGCATCTTTTGAGATGTTGTATAACAACTTGAAAGCACAAGGTACCATCTCCTTCTGGTCCACCTCATTTATTCGTGGTACGACCCTAGACAATGTGATTGTAATTGTTGACGAGTTTCAGAACCTGAACTTCCATGAACTGGACTCGATGATTACTCGTATTGGTGAACACTCGAAGATTATGTTCTGTGGTGATGCAACTCAGTCTGACCTTACCAAACAGAACGAACGGAATGGTATCGCAGACTTCATGAGAATCTTGACGAACATGCCATCTTTTGATACAATTGAGTTTAACGCAGAGGATATCTGCAGAAGTGGTCTTGTGAAGGAGTACATCATTGCTAAACTTGAACTTGGTATGTAATGTTTAATCATCAGGATGTTCCTTTCGTTCCTATCGAACGAGAGAGTATTGACGGAGTTCGTTACTATAAAGTATTTGGAACTGAAGAACTTGTAAGAATGCCATCTATCACTTCGGTGATTAGTTGGAGAAACAAAGACAAGTTTAAAAAGTGGAGAGCAAAGGTTGGTGAACAAGAAGCCAACAATATTACTCGTAAGGCTACCCATCGTGGTACTGATGCACATACATTGATTGAGGAGTATCTGAACAACTCAGATACCTTCTCCGATGTTCTTCCCTTGTCTCAGTTTCTATTCAAACAGGCCAAACCTGAATTGAATAGAATTGATAATATCTTATGTCAAGAGACTGCATTGTATAGTACTGAACTAGGTATCGCCGGTTCTGTTGACTGTATTGCTGAGTTTGACGGTGAGTTGTCTGTTATTGATTTCAAGACATCGGCCAAACCTAAGAAAAGAGAATGGATTGAAGACTACTTTGTCCAGTGTGCAGCATACGCTTGTATGTTGTATGAGATGAAAGGTCTCATCGTTAAAAAATTTGTAATCATTATGACCTGTGAAAATGGAGAGGTTGAAGTCTATGAAGAGTATGACAAGAAAAAGTACATCAATTTGCTCGGAAAATACATTACTGAGTTTGTTGAATTCAAATTACAGGAATATGCAAAACCCTGAAGAACTAAGTGTCGATAAAATTATAGAAAAGAAATTCTATAGTAGTCGAACTTTTGCAGAAGAGATTGAAGCCATTGTCAAGAATGGTAATGGAATGAAATACGTTGATGCAATTGTATATTTTTGTGAAAAGAATAGTCTAGACATTGAATCTATTCCTAAACTGATTTCGAAACCTCTCAAAGAAAGATTGAAAGCAGAAGCAATGGAGTTGAATCTTCTGAAGAAAACATCTCATGCCAAACTTCCTATATGATACCTAAGGTGACTCCATTCGATACATACAAGGCATACCTTGGATTGAAGAATCACTTTACTAAGTCTAACTATGACTATCATCGCTACGGTGGTAAGTCTAGAGCTTCTTTACAATCTTTCTACAAGAGACGTGACCGGTTCTTTTTTGAAAAGTTAAGCAGGCAAAAAGATGATAGTCAAGTTGTTGAATTCTTCGTGTCTAATTTTGTTAGTTGTGATGATCCTCAGTCTTTGTGGATTGGTGAAATCGTCAGAAACGGAGAGCAGAATTACACCGACTGGAAGAAGCGCCTTCAATCACTATCTTATACGTTCAAGACTGAGATAGAAGATGTCTTTACAGATAAAGACTTTGATGGTATGTTTAAGATTGACGGGACTAGACACCCTCAAATCATCAAAGAACATCTATCAAAATCTATTTCATTGGAGACAATGGTTATCTTAAACAAGATAATCGGATTCAAAGATGATTTTGATAAGAAACTTTCTGACCCTGTGTGGAAATTCTTATCGATGAGAATCAATAAGTATAATTCTTTTATACATATTGATGTATTTAAATTCAAATCAATTTTAAAGGAGATAATAATCCATGGCTCTTGACAATGCAACCGTACTTGAGAACCTACGGAAACAACGAGTTGAAGTAGAACAAGGACTTGAAACTAGTAGAGAAATGTACCTGAAACTTGTTGGTGCAATCGAAGTTCTAGAACAGATTGAAGAGCAAAATGCTCCTACAGAAACGTCAGAAACTGAAGTTGTAGAAGGAGAATGAGTTTTTTTGAGTCAGAACTAGTTCAGCAAGAAATGAAAAGAATTGCTGAACTACAGGAAAAAATTTATCAAAAAGTTTTTTCCTTTGCATCGATGGATGATCAAGATAAACTTGAACACATTGAAATGTTGGAAGAGTTGTTGAAGAAACAGCAAATTCTTTATGCTAGAATGAGTTTGTCTGACGACCCACAAGCAAAAGATATGAAAGATAATATCATGACTTCTGCCGTGCAACTTGGGTTTCCACCCGATGTAGATCTGACATACGTGTTTTCAAATATGACTAACATCATCGATAACATGAAAAAATCACTTGACAACCCCTCTTGAGGGTCGTATAGTGGAGGGGTCCCCAAGACACCCCACCCAAGTCTGGGACACAAGCCAAATACATTTAATACGAGGTACAAATGGGTTTTTCAGACCTTAAAAAGCAAAGTTCCCTTGGGAATTTGACTTCCAAACTGGTGAAGGAAGTCGAGAAGATGGAAAATAAAGGTGGGGGTGCGGACGAACGCATCTGGAAACCAGAAATGGATAAGACTGGTAACGGTTATGCTGTAATTAGATTCCTTCCCGCTCCAGACGGTGAAGATCTACCATGGGTGAAGTTGTTCTCTCACGCCTTCCAGGGACCTGGTGGGTGGTACATTGAGAACTCTCTGACTACCATTGGTGGTAAGGATCCTATCGGTGAACTCAATCGTGAGTTGTGGAACACTGGTAATGAGAGTGATAAAGATACTGTACGTAAACAGAAACGTAAACTGTCCTTCTACGCCAACATTTATGTTGTCCAGGACAAAGCCAATCCACAGAACGAAGGCAAAGTCTTCCTGTATAAGTTTGGTAAAAAGATCTTTGATAAGATCATGGAAGCAATGCAACCTGAGTTTGAGGATGAGACTGCAATCAATCCCTTTGACTTCTGGCAGGGTGCAAACTTTAAACTGAAACTGAAGAAGGTTGCAGGTTACTGGAACTATGACTCTAGTGAGTTTGATCGCGTCTCTCCTCTTCTGAATGACGATGACGCAATGGAAGCCATCTGGAAGAAGCAGTATTCATTGACTGCTCTTACTGCAGCAGATCAATTCAAATCTTATGATGAGTTGAAGAAGCGTCTAGACATGGTTCTAGGCAGTAAAACACAAGCACGCCAAGAAGCACAGGAGACCGAGTATGACAACTATGCAGCAACTGAACAACGCGCTGTTAGTGAAGAGCAAGTCATGCAAAAACTTGAGGACTCTTACCAAGCATCAAAGAATGTTGAGTCAACATCCTCTACTGATGACGATGATCCTTTGTCTTACTTCAGTAAACTTGCTGAATCCTGATACGAAAACTGCTTTTTAGTTTCATAAATGCCGGGAAAAAAATCCCGGTATTTTTTTGCCCTATTACTTTTTTTATTACTGGAATAGTCTAATATTTTCGCCTCTTACCAGACCAGGAGATACGTACTGAGTAGAACCCTTACCATAGGGCATTACTGTTTCAAGATCGTCAATAATTAATGCAAGATAGAATGGTTTAATTATGAATATATTTCTTTTTTTGTTTTGGACTGATATCTCATATTCATAATTTGATACAGGATATGCACCCTGACGAGTAATGGTCTGATCTAGACCTTCATCGTAAAATGTGACACTATAGTCACTAGGTACAATAACACCCTGTGGAACAACAATTGTATTTTGACTATCTTTTACTTGACTTGTAATATGGTGTTTTGTTGCATATGCATTTTCATATGAACCATACTTATTGATTAAGTAGTTGTCGAAGGATTCCTGAGCCATCGGCCATTCATCTTCAAAATGAATAATATTATTACATAGCATAATCAACCAATCAAGGTTAGCATCACCATAAACCTTTTCTGCAACATTATCAGGCCTATCGTCACCAATAACTTGATATTTGGTAAAGAATCCTAGATTGTTTAGGATATCTTCTCGTACCTTGGCTCTTTTGAATAGATTTTTAACTTCTGTATAATCAGAGATTTTCTGACCACCGGAAGTTCTATCCACATAATCAAAATCTGGAATATATCTAAAATATGGTTTGGCCATTAGTAACCAGTGCCTCCTACTCCATCGTGTTCGTGTTGATATATTGGCTCAAGTTCACTAAATGTCATAGCAATCTGGTATTGTGTCATTGAACCATCTTTATATGTCATATAACTATTACCTGGTGTGTAATTAGCACTAAAGTTAGTGAGAGCACAAGGTTTAAACCGATTCAGAAAGGGATGATCTCCACCACTATTATGTATATACTTTATTTCAAAAATATCGGGTGTATTCAGAAAAATTCTTTCAGATGATACACTGGGTGACATTGATCTTTTAAAAAATCGTATTATGTTTTTGACAACTATTGCTTCAGTATCAGATCTTGGTGTAAATGTGAAATTGAAACTAAACTGTCTTAATTTTGGACCTTTAAACAGTAGTTCTAGATTCTTATTTAAAACCTGACCGGTAGATCTTCCTACTATATTCGCTCCAACTGCCTGACCAGCAAAATATGCAGTAATAAATGGACCTAAATTTCGATCCTTTAAAAGTCCTTTGACTGTTTCTCCTCCACTACTTAAGAGATTGGCTATTGACTGACCAAAATCTTCGCCCTTTTTACTATTCCTAATATTAGTAATTCCCTGTGCGGCAAGACCAGCAGCTCTTCTTTGAATTTCATTTATTTCATCTTGGAACCAATCAACAGAATTAGATTCACTCAAATTAGGTTGCATTGGTAAATGTATTATTTTTGTTGTGTCGCCCAATTTACTTGCAACACCGGTTTGATCTTTAAAGTCGTTAACAGTCGGGTTCACCGGTCCATCCTTTTTACCAAAGCTACTGAAATTACCAGCTTTGTTAGTTGTATACTTGTGACCAGTAATTTGAATATAATCGAAACCAAAGCCAGTAAGATCTGCTTCTGGATACCTTAGTGTCTCAACCACTTTTTTTGGTTGTGCAGTAGAAGGTGAATCTGGTTCAGTGTTATTAGTAATACCAAGATCAATATTAATACCAGCCTCAAAAGGTAATGCGTCATCTACTGTTCCTAAAAATGCATCACCACCTAATGATGCAAAGTCTGTAGAAGTCAAACTAGAAAAACTAGGAACACCATCAGGTACTAAAAATCCTGTACTATCGCCACCAGTAAAAACTCCATTGTCTACAGCACTACTACCAGATCCTTGTTCTTCACCACCACTTAAAGGTGCTTCATTATCACTTGAAGGTATTACTTCAAGTTCAACAACGTCTGATGATTCTTCAGCATTTGCAAGTGATTTATAAGCATCTTTTTTTTGTAATTCTTGATATTGTTGGGTCGTTGCGTATTTTTTCGATAAAGCTAAAGTTGCTTGTTTTACTCCCCTATTTAAGTTTACAAGTTGTTGAGCATTTTTTCCTGTAAAAAAATCCCGGTAATCTGATGTATTTGCGCTTTCTATATATCCTGTGTCATTTGATGCATTGCCTTGATATATTAACTTGTCACCAAAAAGAGTTTTTCTATAAACATCGTAATTTCCAGTTCTGCTGTTGGTTATGACAGAAATCTTACTTTTATTTTGCTTACCATTAGTTCCGACAGTTCCATTATCGTAGTCAAAGGTTGCTTCGAATAAACCTTTACCCTTATTCAACCAACCTGAAGTATCCTTAACTGCCACTATTTTATTTCTCCTAATAATGGTTACTAACCCGTTTAGTTATTTATTCTGAAACTTTGATAAGGAATTGCACGAAGTATTTTAAGTTCCATAGGATCAACTACACGAAGAGTATCTGATTCTTCCCAAGTATAATTCCTAAAATCACCCCAATGATAATTAAGTCCTCTAAAACCCCATTCAAAGACACCAACACAAGCAATTAATGGAAACTGATCATATTCAACTCTCGGTGTTTTTGCCCGATAGATGAATGTGTAATACTTACCAACATCAGGAATGACTTCTACATCGGTTAGAATTTCCATAATTTCTAACATCATATCATCAGGATCTGTCATACTTGAGATCCTATTTTCATCCTCTTCTTTAAATCTATTCATTTTTTCCAGTGGTAGAGTTCATCTTCAGTAATAATCTTAAACTCAATTAAATTATCCTTACAAAAATCAACTGCTGCCTTCCATTTTGCTTGATTTACAGCATAAGTCTTTGCTTCTGTAATAAACCCTTTAGTTACTCTTTTCTTTTTGATCGGTGGTAGAGTTTGTTTCTTAGGTTTGATTTCAATTACATACTTTTTTAATTTACCACTCCTTTCTCTCACTTCAATCAGAAAGTCTGGATAATATCTATGTGGTCTTCCGTCAACTGGTGAGATATAAGGTATTGAGAACTCTTCTGATGCCCATTTCACGATATTTGGATTCACATCACAGTATCGACAAAACTGTCTTTCCCAAGAACTTCTACAAATAATATTGTTTGAATTGCCAAGGTATTTTTCAGGATGTGATGGTTTATAAATTGACTTTATACTTTGACCCATCTAATATACATAGTATTATAATGTAGAAATATTTAGATGCCTGGACCATATCCAAATTCAGTCAAAACATCGGCACTAAAGAGTAAAATTCTTCATGTTGCCCAGACATCTGTATATCAAGTTAAAGTTCAACCACCAATTAAGGTACTAACTTTCTTGAATGCAAGAAATTTCAATTATTATGCAGATGGTGAAAATGTTGAATTGATGTGTTCTGCCGCATCACTTCCTGGTGTAAATCTTTTCACTCATGAAGCAACAAATGACTTCGCAGGTATGTCAGAAAAAATGGCATACCGAAAGGATTTTGGAAATACTCTTGATTTGACATTCATGGTCAATAATAGATATGATGTGATTGAATTGTTTGATGGTTGGGTCGATTTTATTGCAGGACAAACTACGAATAATAGAGGATACGAAAATTCCGCAGTATCTTATCGGATGAATTATCCTAATAGCTATAGAAGTCCGATTCATGTAACTAAATTTGAGAAGAATGCCAGAGCAGAAAGAAAAAGAAATATTAATGATAGTTATCAATTACGATATACTTTTATCGATGCATTCCCGATTAGCATTGCACCAACACAAGTCAGTTATGAAGCAAGTGATGTGTTGAAATATAATATCTCCATGTCGTACACTAGATACATTAGAGAGCGTAGTTTTGCCTAATAAATAGTTTCACTTATTATTGTAGTTTATTATGCCTTTGCCAAAGATTGTAACTCCTGAGTATGACTTGGTATTACCATCAACACAGAAGAAAATTACTTATAGGCCCTTTTTAGTTAAAGAAGAAAAACTTCTAGTTCTTGCCCTCGAAAGTGAGAATACAAAACAGATTACAACCGCAATCAAATCTGTTTTAAAAAGTTGCATTCTTACGAGAGGTATTAAAGTAGAGAAACTTCCGACTTTTGATATTGAATATTTGTTCTTAAATATCAGAGCAAGGTCGGTTGGTGAAGAAGTTGAGGTAAACATTGTGGCACCTGACGATGGTGAAACAAATGTAACAGTTACTATTGACCTTGAGGACATTCAAGTTCAAACTAATGAAAACCACTCTAATAAGATTAAACTTGATGAGACTTTGGTAATGGAGATGAAGTATCCTTCATTGGAACAATTCATTTCAAACAACTTTGATTTTGAAGGTGAAACTGATATTAATCAATCATTTGAATTAATTGCATCATGTATTGATAAGATTTATAATGAAGACGAGGTTTGGTCTACTGATGACTGTACTAAAAAGGAAGTCGTTGACTTCTTGGAACAGATGAGTTCAACACAATTTAAAGAAATTGAACAATTCTTTGAGACTATGCCAAAACTATCTCACACAATTGAGATTACTAACCCAAGCACTAAAGTAAAAAGTACTATCGTTTTGGAGGGTTTATCCAGTTTTTTCGCATAGGCATGATCCATATGGATCTAGAGAGTTATTTTAAATTAAACTTTGCGATGATGCAATACCACAAATACTCTCTCACTGAAATTGAAAATATGATGCCCTTTGAAAGAGACATTTACGTTGCTCTCTTACAACAACATTTAGAGGAAGAAGAACAAAAGCAAAAGGCAAGACAGAATGGCTAGAGATCCTAAAGTAACAAGAAAGGCTTATGAATATAAGTTAGGGAAGGATCTTGCCTCAAAATTAGACGATAAACAGATATATTTACTTTCACAATATTATAATTCTCTGAGTGATAAAGAAACTAGTAATATTGATAGTCAGATTGTTCAAGGAAGGAACAATACTGAACTTCATGAAATGGCCATAGGTATGGTCGAAGAAAATGAAAGCAAAAAGACTCCACCTAAACCAAAGGCGAAGCCAAAACCAAAAGTAACTCCAAAACCAAAGGCAAAACCAAAAAAGGTCTACGATGAGAATAGATCTGTTGCATATAAGTTACCAAATCATATTCTCAAAGATCTTGATGAGGATCAAATAAGAGATTTATCAAGTTATTATAATTCACTACCACCTGATCAAAAACGTAAGGTTGATAGTGAAATGGCGAAAGGTTCTGGTGATTTGATGGATCTTGCCCGTCAGATGTCAGATCCGTTACAAGAAAAATATAATACTGGAGGGTTAGATACCTGGACCGGTAAACCCAAAGATAATAGTAATGCAAAGCAGGGCCCAATGCCAATGCCCTCTGCTAAGAAAAAACCAGACAAAAAGGCTGTAACCGCCCTTGTTAAGAAGTTTAGTACCGATAAAAAAGATACTAAACAACCTACTAATGAGACTATTGACCCAGAAGTATTGAATATGCTGGGTCTAGATGATATATCTGACTTTGATTATGATGATTATAAAACTCTTCTGAAAGAGAAGATGTTGGCCAATCAAATGGTTGGTGGTAGGGGTGATAATGATTTACTAAAAAATGAATTTAAGAGAGTAAAGAGTAAGACCGGTAGGTTCAAACCTAAGAAGAAAACAGTCAATGTATCTAAGGTAGTTCAAAGTGGTAAAAAATATAACAAATCTGCGGTCAATACACAAAAACTTTTAAGTGGTTCTAAAGAAGCAGAATCGACTAAAGCTCAAGTAAAGGGTAACGCAGTTGCAGATTCTTTTGCAAATATCGGTCTAACTCTACTTGGTATTGATAGTCTTCTTAAGGGGTTGTTGGGTGAAGAGAAGAAAGAATCGGAACAAGACGCAAAAGCTGCAAGAAAATCTGCACAGAAGGCAGAGGAGGCCAAGTCTGAAAAGAGTGCAAAGACGAAAGCAACTAATGCACTAAAGGGGTTCAAAGCTCCGAAGATGGGTTTCCTTGATATGATCAAGAGATTTTTTAAGAATATCTTACTTGGTGGTTTTATACTGAAGGCACTTGATTGGTTTCAAGATGAAGAAAATCAAAAGAAAATTCAGAATGTAATTACATTTATTACAGATAATCTAGATAAAATTCTCGTGGGTATTGCTGCCCTGGTTGGTATTGGTATTGGTGCAAAGATACTTGGTTTCTTAACCTTGTTTACTCCTTTGGTAACCGGTTTATTTGGCCTACTTTCTGCAATGGCGCCCATATTAGCACCTATTGTCGCTGCACTTTTACTTTGGAAAGGTGGCATGGAAGGAGGAAAGGCACTTCAAGATCTTATCAATAGACAAAGGGGTGGTGGTCAAAAGGAGACAGAAGAAGGATTACGGTATAGTGATAAATCGGTAGAAGAACTTCGTCAAAGTTTAAATTTGTTGTTACAACAAACAGACAAAAAAACAAATCGTATTCCTCTACTCTTGGGTCTCTTTCCTGATTGGGCAAAACCATACAGTGAAGGTGAGAAAAGAGAATTTTTAGAAGATCAACTCAAAAAACTTGATGAGTTACAAAAAAGAATACGAATTACTAAGTCTGTTAATGACGATTTGTATAGACTCCAATTACAATTAAAAAAGGGGAATACAGAACTTGAACGATTGAGATCTTCTGGCGCATCTACAGACAAAATTGAGAAACAGGAGAAATTTGTCAAGGACTTGGAAAAACAAGTACAAACTTTTACTACCAATAAAGAACAAAGTGTCAAAATAGAGCAAAGGTTAATTGGTGATATTGATTTTAATGAGTTACTTAAAGACCCCAAACTTGCAAGCTCTATTCCAGATGAGATAAGGGACACACTCAAGAAGAGTTCTGCCAATGTAGAAGTACAAACAACAACTCCACAAACACCAATGCTTTCTTCTAGTGGTACACCAGATGTAATTATTCCTTTGGATCATGCAAGAGGTCGTATACCTGATAAAACTGGTGGTAACACATTTACAGCGGCAGGTCAGACCGGTGCTTATAACCCAATAACTGGAAGTACAGAAAGAGATTATCAGGATCCAGCTGCAGCAATGTTACAGGCTGAGTTAGCAAAAAGTGGTGTTAAAGCAAAAATTGTAAGACCTGAAGATTTTGCAAGTTATGAAGAATATGACAAATTCTTGAAAAAAATGGATAACGCGGGAGTGGTTAGTGTCCCACTTCACTTTGACGCTATTAGATCCGCATCAGGAATTGGATATCTTACAAGAACAAGGTCAGGTGATGCTGGAGATGCTAAATTGGCTGCCCCAATTAATGAAGTTTTAAAACAGTTTCAAGGTGAAAATTCAGACACTGGTACCTTTGCACCAGACACTAAACAAAATACAACAGTAGACTTGAGTCGTAAGTCTCCAGCTGCTCTTGTAGAATTGGGTATCATGGCAGAGTTAGAAGCAAAGTTTGGGAAAAATTACACCAAACATCCTAAATTTATAAAATTAATCCAAGGGCTTTCGGGGGCAATTATAGAGGGTGGTGGATTTCCGACTCCTCCCGGAATGCAGGAAGTCAAACCAGGTCATAGTAGACCAGAACCACCAGCACCACCCAATACTGATCCGGCGCCTACAGTAATACCGATAGGTGGAGCAGGTTCTAGTGATCCCGAACTTTCAAGTGCTAGTGGTGGTCGAGCTGCTGCAGCATCATTCTCCTCAATAGATATGAGTAATATAAGCCTAGAACCAATTGGTGCAATGTATAACCTTCCAAAAGTAAGATAATGGCATTACCACTATTACTCGGCGGAGCAGCAAAAGGTTTAATTGGTTCTGGCAAAAAGAAACCAAAGTCTGGCAAAGAAGTCGCAGGAAAACTTGTCAAACGTAAAGAAGAACAAGATACTAAAAAGCCTTCGGTACAAAAGAAACTCGCACCTACTCAGGTGTCAGGTAAAAAGTTTTTTGGTAGTAAATCATCAACTCCTAAAGTAAAGAAACTAAAACCAAATACAGGTAATAGTCAATTAGATGATGTACTTCAGTCGATTCAATCATCAGTATCTAAATTGGCAGGTACTATTGGGAATTTTGTGAGATTTAAAAGAAAGGATGGTGCAGAGAAGACTAAAAGAAAAAATAAAATGTTGGCCCGTCTGAGAGAAGTTGGGTTTGGAATGGTAGGTGGTGCTTTACTTTTAGGTAAACAGTTACTCAAAAAAATTCCATTTTTTGATAGGATTAAAAACTTCTTTGTGAATATCCTACTCGGTGGTCTTGTATTGATGATACTTGACAATATTAAACCGATCATTGAAACTATAAAAGATGTTGTAAAAAAAATTAAAAATATATTCAAATTAATCAATAAGTATCTCTTTCAACCAATGATAGAAGCTGGTAAGTTTCTTATTGGTACGGTATTACCTATTATAAATGATATACTCAAATCTCCACCTGTTGATTTTGTAATAACTCAAATTGAAAATCTAATCAAGACTCTTGAGGATACTTTTCCTGGTCTTGAAACTATTAGTAATACCGTTGGGGATCTTTTTAAAAAGATACAAGGTGTAGTATTGCCTGGTGGTGGTACTGACAATTCTTCTGATAGTTCTCAATATGACACATCTTCAGGTGGATTACTTGCACCGGGTGGTGTAGAACAAGGTGAAAAGGCAAAGGGTCAAGTATCTCAGGCTGGATTTGGTGAATCTGAATTTCTTCTTTATAGAGATACTGTTGCACAGATTGAATCCGGTGGAAAATACGATATTCAGGGTGGATCGAAGGATGAGTTTGGCGTTGGTAAGTATGCCGGTAGATATCAGATGGGTGCAATGGCCAGAAAAGATGCTGCAAGACTACTAGGTGAAACATATCAAGGAGATGATGAAGCAGCAAGAAAAACATTTAGGGAAGATAAACAAATGCAGGAAAGATATTTTGCTGCATATACTCGTGCTAATCATCAGTTACTGATGAATAGTAGTTCTGAATATAGAGAGCTACCTAAAGAAGAAAAACTTCAAGTTCTTGGTTATGCACATAATCTTGGATGGTCTAACGCAGCTGAGTGGTTAGCTCGTGGAAGAACTAATAGTGGTGCTGATGGTGCAGGAACAAAAGCGGACACATTTGCAAAAAATATTAAAAAGGCACAAGAGGAAAGAAGACAACCAGTACCACCTGCACTAAGGTCTCCAGCTCAGGCAGGTAAAAGTAGAGTTCAGACTGATATTGAAGAATTTAGACAGTTTAGAACACAATTTGGGTATACTTCACAAAGAAAACCAACTCTTAATGCAGAGAACTTACAAATTCGTGAAATGGGTACCTATGGTAGTGGTAACTATGACATCAGTCCTTTGGCTGATGATACCAACTATGAGATTGAGGTACATAAAGGTGCAGGACATCATGAAAACCGTGCGTTTGATATTCCAGTTCCTAGTAAAGCAGTTGGTGACAAAGTTAGTCAATTCTGGAAATCAAAAGGTTACACTACTATTTGGCAATCAAAGGGACATTATAATCATGTTCATGTAGAAGTTCCTAAAAATAAAGCTGCAGAGTTTTTCAATATTGCACCAGAACAACCACAAGTGGCACCACCTGCTGAAAGAAGAGAAGCAGAAGAGATTAGTAGACAGGCAGAATATGAAAAGCAGGGAGGAACTGTAATTATTGCTGCGTCTACTCCCACTGGAGAGAGTGGTGGTGATTCTGGTTCTGGTGGTGGAAGTCCTACTATTATTGATGGCGGTTCAAATAAATACCTAGAGATTGCAATGCAAAATAATTTATTCAGTCGATAATATGGTATTAAATAATCCTCAAACAGGTCCAGGTAATATAAAGAAATTTACTATTACTTCGAATAAAGGTGGTAGACAGATTGATTTGTCTAATGGGGTTGTAGAATATCGTTATTATGAAAATGTATTGTCAAATCATATTACATCGAGTGCAATTATAGTAGAGACTGGTGAACAACTCGAAGGTTCTGCACCAGGTACCTTAGATTCTCTACCAATCAGGGGTGGTGAAAAGACCGATATTATTGTTGAAGATGTTGTTGGGAATGAGTTGAAGATTGGTAACGGTATGTACGTCAATCGAGTGCAAAATGGAATACCTGGTACAGCTAAAGATATATACCAACTTAATTTTGTATCTGAAGAATATTTCTTAAATGAACAGACAAGAGTTACTAAAAGATACGAGGGTAATATTGGAACAAATATTGGAGTAATCTTAGCAGATATATTGGGTACAAAAGAATTAATTGATATTGATGATACTTCAAATACCTATAATTTTATGGGTAATACTAAAAAACCTTTTTATATTTGTACATGGTTGGCATCTAAATCAATTCCAACATCTTCTGGAGAAAATTCTGGACCTGCTGGATACTTATTCTTTCAGACGAGAGATGGTTTGTGTTTTAAATCAATTGACGGTCTGTTCTCAAAAGACCCGATAAAGAAATTTTTATTCAATGATACTGGTAAATTAGTTGCTGGTTATGATGCTAATATATTATCATATAATATTGAAAGTGATATTGATATGACTCGAAATATAAGTATTGGTGCTTATAATAATAAGACAACTTATTTTGATTTTGTCGGGATGATTTATAAACAGATAGATTTTAATACCGATGTTGCAAAGGATAGTGTAAAGACTGCTGGTAGAGATTATGACAATGTAAATAAAAAATATACTAAAGACCCACATCGATTTTTTTCTTATATCAAAGATATTGGTGTCAATCCAAATGGGACAGGAAATGAGCAATTAGATAATTGGAAAAGCGATAACACAAAACAAAATTTTGATTCTGAACAGGCTCTTGTTCAAGCATTCATGAGATACAATCAAATGTTTACAGTTCAAACAAATATTATTATTGCTGGTGATTTCTCGATCAAGGCGGGCGATATGATTGAGTGTGATTTTCCGCAGTTAGAAACTAAATTAAATAAAGAAACGAACCAACAAAGTGGGGGTAAATATATGGTAGCAAGTGTATGTCATAAAGTGACTCCAAGAGAAACATATACAAGTTTGGGTTTGGTAAGAGACTCTTTCGGTAAAACTACAGGTTTTGGTGGTGTAAACTAATGTTTGATTTAGGTATCAAGACACATTCGATAGGAAGAGATGGGTATGTTTGGTGGGTAGGCCAGATTGCTAGTGAAGACTCCTGGAAAGAAAATAAACCAGAGAACCCTAAAGATTCCAATGAAGACATAAAAGGTTTTGGCGAAAGATATCGAGTTGCAATTGTGGGGTATACCCCTTTTAATACTCAAGAAGTTAGTGATGCTGAATTACAGTGGGCATCTGTTGAATATCCAGTAACTGCCGGTAGTGGAGGTAGAGGATCATCATGCTCTGCAAACCTTGTACAAGGTGATTTTGTTCGTGGGTATTTTCTCGATGGAGAAGAAGGACAGATACCGATTATTTGTGCAGTAATTGGAAAAAATGAATATCAAGCTATTACAAAGAATATATCAGCTGAAGAAAGATTTGGTAATTCTAGTGGCCTTGTACCAACTGATTATGCGCCTTGGTATACTCAAAGAATCGAAACGATTGGGGAGATAATCACTCCCGACCAGACTGAAGGGAATGGCGGGAACATGTTTGTTGTTGGAGAAGGTACATCACAATACGTTAATTCTTTTTTATTAGTAAGTTCTAGTGGTGGCAATGCACAAAAAGAAGCTGCATCAAAAGCTGCATCAGAGGAACCAACTGTTCCACTTGCCCTACCATCCGACTGTGAACCTATACCACTAGGTAAGATACAAAAAGAAATTCAGAATCTTATTGTAGAAATTCAGAAAATTAATAAAGCAGTTTATGATAAGGCTAATTCAATAAATGCTGATATTGCAGAAGTTCAGGAAGAAATTAATAAGAAAATTGCTAAAGCAACAGAATTTGTTGCAAGTGGAATAAAATGGATTTTTACAGAAATTCAAAAATTTGTCATTAAGACTACTAACGACACTCTCAAAAAAACATATTTTTTACTCTTCCCAAACGAAAGACCCGGACTTAAAACCGCAGTCGAAAATATTAACGATTTGATTGCGTGTCTTTTCAGAAAGTTGATTAAACAGTTATTGTCAATGATTGGCAATTTTCTTGTAGACGCCGCAAGTAAAGTTGTTAATGGTGTGCAGTGTCTAGTAGAAAATGTAATCGGTCATATTCTTGGAAAACTTATCGGTGCAATATCAGATATTATAAATGGTGCATTATCAGCAGTCAGTTCTTTGGTTGGTCAGGCTGCAGGTATTGTTGGAGAAATTGTTGGTATTATTAAAGATATACTTTCGTTCTTATCTTGTGAGGAAAAACCACAGTGTTCTTCTGTTGATGAATGGAATATTTTAAGTGGGGCTAGTAAAGGATTTTCTGGAGATATTAACTCTATTATTAATAAGGCAAAGAACGTTGCCGGATCAGTTCAAAACATTGCTGGATCAGTTACAAATTCTGTAGAAAGTGTGGGAAGCAGTATCGACGATGCACTTAATATGGATTTTAGTGATGTATTCAATCAAACTGGTTGTAATATAGGTCCAGTATTTTGTGGACCACCTACTGCACAATTTTTTGGACTAGGTGGTGGTGCTGCAGGTAATCTTGTGGTTGGTTCCTTGGGTGAGGTCATTGGAATTGATATGATAAATTTTGGATCTGGATATAATAATGATTCTTATGGAAAGGTATACGATAACTGTGGTAAAGGTAAAGGTGCATACATTAGACCCATTGTAAGTGACTATACCGACGAAGAAGGTAATTTACAGACTGGGGGTATTACTGATATTGAAATTATAGAACCAGGAACTGGCTATCTTCCTGCACCGGATGGAAGTAGAGGTGGTAATGAATACACTTGGTCAGATCCAGATGATACAGTTATAAGAACTCCTGATGGATCATGGTTACCTATTCCTCCAGGAGAAGTAGTTACTGTCGATCCCGGCACTACCATCACTCTTCCACCGGGTACAGTTGTTATAACAAATCCACAACCCGGTGGAGACCCCACAATACCACCATTTGACCCTATACTTGACCCAGGAACTGGTGGAGATGGTACCGGTGGAGGAGGTAATGGTGACGGCAATAATGGTTCTACTGATGGTGGTCAAGGTGGTGGTGAAACTATTCAAGGTGGTAATCCGGTGCTTATTGAATTGCCTGGTGTTTTTACTACACCTAAACCCGAATATAAAAGATCGTCAGGTGACTATCCAACATCATCTAATGGTTCTTATCCGGTCATTCTTTATCTTTGCGAAATCTTTATCGATGAAAGTGGCATCAATTATTCTCCAGGAGACAAAGTTATTATTGAACCAGACATTGGTGCAGTTGTAGAACCTAAATTTAATGCCCGTGGTAGATTGACTTCCATCAAGGTTACTGAAAGTGGAGAAGGTTTCACTAAATATCCAACACTTTACATTCAATCTGAAACCGGTTATAATGCTGTATTGCGACCAAAACTTTGTATAGATAGAGTTGGTAATGATAAGCTCAAAGAGCCAACATTCCAAGACAAAGTTATAACCGTGATTGATTGTGTAGGTAAAGTTTAATGGCGGAAGTAAAAAATTATCATACAATTAGGTATGGTCAAGCAGACGGTGAAATAAAGTTTGGCCATCTTACTCAAGACAATGTTCTTTCATCAGTCTTGTTGAGAAGTGGAAAATCGAAGAACCATTATATTACGATGGACTCCTCTGGGGCTCCTCATCGTAAATATGGAACTATTTGTCGATCACCCGGCTCATTTCAGGTAAGGGCAGGTGATAATGTAGATAAAGATGTGCCTGGGGTATATGTTGAAGCAGTTAGTGGTGATTTAGTTCTACGAGCTCCCAGTGGAAGAGTTAGAATAGAGGGAGTTAACATCGATTTAATTGCATCTGGTGCTGACGGTCAAAATGGTGTTATTACCATTGATGCTAACGAAAAAATACTTATGAGGGCACAAACTATTGACGTTTCATCTAAAGTATCGACTAGACTATTCTCAGAGAAAACAGTTGAACTTATCGGAAATGCAATCTTAAATATGTATGGTGGATTCGTTGATATTGCAGATGGTGCCACAGCAATCAAGGGTTCAATTCTTCCATCACAAAATGAAATACAAAATCTACCAATAGGCTAATGACTTTAAATATTCCGCATCCACAGAAGAAAGGAAAAAGACTTGAATACTCCTCTTTACATGGTCCTGAGCATGGTGTATACTATAGAGGTAGATTGAGAGGTCACGATAGAATTGAACTGCCTGAGGTGTGGAGAGACCTTGTAGAAGAACTTTCTATTACGGTATCAATTACACCTATCGGTATGGCACAAAGTATTATTGTGAAGGGTATTCAGAATAATCAGGTCATACTAGATTCAAATCCAGGTGTTCCTATTGATTGTTATTATCATGTATATGGTGAACGAAAGGATGTTCCAAGACTTAAGACAGAGGGTAAGGTTAAATCATGAAGGTACCTGACATCAATGTAGGTAAGAGATTATTTGTTGGATTAGGAAATCCAGAATGTCTGGGTAGAGGACTAGCAGAAATTCGCGGGTCTGGTTATATGCAGGGCCCTACTATTACAGGGACTCCAACTTTCCCTAATGTATGGGCATCATCAATGATTGGTCCTCTGATCAATCCAGAATCAACACCCCCTTTAATTCCTGGTGGGTTCTGTTATGGTCCTCCTGCTAATCCATTTTCTTTAGCTGTTGTTGGTTCAACCGCTTTAATGGGTATGGTTAACACCAATGCTGATGTAATTGTTGGAAGACATCTTGCAGTACAGGGTGAAATAGTTTCTAATTGTGGAGTTCATGTTCTATCTGTTAAAAAGAACTTTGATATTGTCCACCCTTCAAAAACCGGTTGGAGGTTGAGGCATACTTGTCCAGAAGGGCCTACTAATGACGTATACTTTAGAGGAACACTGAAGGATAAAGATTATATTGACCTTCCTACATATTGGAAGGATTTTGTTCATAGAGAATCTATCACTGTTAGTTTGACACCGATAGGAGCTCATCAAGATATCATCGTGAAGAAAATTGACAAAGATAAGATTTATCTTCAATCACGATCTGATACACCAATCCATTGTTTCTATCATGCATATGCAGAAAGAAAGGATGGTGAAAGTTTGATTCCTGAGTATCCAGGTGAAACACCTGCAGATTATCCAGGGAATAACGATCAATACTCAATTGTAGGATACCATTACGATATTAAATCATGACAGACTCATTATTTGGTCCATTTAAACCAGGCTCACCAGGAAATCAAGATTGCTCAGACGGTCAAGCCAGAGGGTTACCATCAGGCAATTTTTCATATATTCAAAAAAATAATAATAATGATGCCACGGCCCCTACGCCCAATCCATATTCAAAACCTCAGTGTGAACCCTATTATCATTCCACTGCCACGATTGATCAACTTGATATTACTACCAATCTGACTGGTGCTACTGCAACTTTCTCTGGTACAGTTACTGCTCCTACATTTTCGGGGCAAATTAATGTGCAATCTTGGAAAGGGTTTGATATTAAACACCCCAACAAAGATGGCCATCGATTGAGACACATCTGTATGGAGGGTCCAGAGGCTGGTGTTTATATTAGAGGAAGGTGTAAAGGAACTACGATTACATGTCCTGCATACTGGCAAGGATTAGTTGATCCTGAGTCAATCAGTGTCAATCTGACTCCAATTGGTTGTTATCAAGAACTCTTTGTTGAGTCAATTGAATGGGGTAAGAGAATTCAGATTAGAAACAATCTGGGTGGTCATATTGAGTGTTTCTATACGATTACTGCACAAAGAATTGATGGAGAGCCATTGATTGTTGAGTATGAGGGAGAGACACCTGCCAAGTACCCAGGAAGTTCTGATCAGTTCTCTATCTCGGGGTATGACTATGATGTCAGAAGCCAGAAGACGAAGTAGCACACACTCCCTTGACTTGGGCACTTAAAACCGTTATACTACTAGAGTAGACAGGAGTTCAATGACCTACAAACCACAAGAAGAAGACCAAGACTTTCTGACCCGTGTTGTGGTTGACACAAGTCTTCGTAAGTTTTATCTTTACTCAAGTGAAGGTAACAGTAGAGATGTTGAATGTGAGACTGTAGACCAGTTTATGAATGTTCTTGAGTTGGTACGTGCATTGATTAAGGAAGACGACATTGTTTATGCAGAACCTTTGGTTACTTCTGCAGAATGAACTGTTCAGACCTTTACGAAGAAATTCTAAACTGTTACGAATATGAGACCAGAAACCCGTCAGTCTATGGAAATGTTGTTCTCTGCCAAATGGAATCTTCCAAAGGCAGCAAAGAATTGCAACTTAACTCAAAAAGAGATGAAAATTACCTTCAATGAGTATTGTGTGCTTCATCCTCCTACTTGGACGGAGGAATGAAACAATTATTTGTGGTTGACATTGGTAATGGTAGATGTGTTACTCATGATGGGTATATTCAGATTGGTATTTTCAACCATTCTGTAGAAAAACATCTAGAGTTAAACTCATCAATTAATTGGCAAGTAACATACTGGATGCCCGATCCATTCTGTATTAGATACAAGAGAATCAACTACCAGCATACAATGAAGGCAAACGAAGGTTCACCCAGAACTGATAATGCAACTGATAGTCGCCCGAGAGACTTTCCTGACCAGGCAACAAATAGATTAGAGAGAACCTTATAAAGATTCCTATATAAAATAAAGGGGTAGAATGAATATTCAACTTTGGTACTCCGAACCTATGAGAGAATGGAGATGGTCTCTTGTCTCTGACATAGATTCGAATGACCAACATTCAGGTGGTCAGGAAGACTTAAGAGATGCTATGAATGATGTGGCAAATACAGTAGAATATTTACTTGACACAGATATTAATCCATGATATAATATAAAGACCGTGTGAAGGAAGCACTCTATTGTGTTAATCAACCATCCAGTATTCTGGGTGGTTTTTTTATGTAATAAATATCTAATAATAGATATGTCGTGCGAGAAAGATGCCTCTCTCAAGATTAGATAACTTTCTAAAGAACGTAAAAGGAAATATTTTATATGTTGATCCAAGTAATCTGGATGCAACAGATGGTATTGAGAACCAAGGGAACTCATTTGCTCGACCATTTAGAACTCTACAAAGGGCATTAATTGAAGCCTCTAGATTTTCATATCAAGTAGGTCTTGATAATGATAGATTTGAAAAAACCTCAATCTATCTGTTTCCTGGCACACATTACATTGATAACAGACCAGGTTGGATTCCATCTGGGTCAGGTACTTATTTGTTGAGAAGTGGCGTTAACTCAAATGATTTTCAATCATTCAGTAATACATCAAACTTCGATATTGCAGATGGTAACAATATTCTTTATAAACTCAATAGTATTCATGGTGGAGTTATTATCCCCAGAGGTGTGTCTATTATTGGTCAGGACTTAAGAAAGACTGTCATCAGACCAATCTATGTTCCTAATCCAGAAAACAATTTAATCGAAAGATCTGCAATCTTTAGATTGACTGGCGGATGTTATATGTTCCAGTTTACTTTGAAGGATGCTGATACACAGAGACCTGCATATAAAGATTACAGTTCTTCTACATTCAAACCAACATTCTCTCACCATAAACTTACATGCTTTGAGTATGCTGATGGTAAGAATAATGTAAACATTAATGATGATTTTATCAACTATGTTACAGATCGTAGTGATCTAGACATGTATTATGAGAAGGTTGGTATTGCATATGGTTCTGCAAGTGGAAGAGAAATTGAACCTGATTATCCAAATGCAAGTGTAGATATTCAACCCAAGATTGATGAATACCGTATTGTTGGACCAGTATCTGGCTCAGTTGGTATCAATAGTATCAAGTCTGGTGATGGTATAACAGCTTCTACAGGAATTAATGTTAAACTTTCTAGTGGTATTTTTGGTTTAAATGTCGATACTAATGTTATTGTCAATAATGTAACCGATACAAGATATAATGGTACATATCTTGTGACTCAAGTATTAGACACTGATGCAAATGGAGTTACTGAATTCGCGTATGAAGTTCCAGTTCCTCCAAGTAATGCACTACCAAATCCACTAGGTTCTTCTATAGAACTTTCCACCGATACTGTAACTAGTGCATCACCATACATTTTCAACGTTTCGCAGAGATCTGTTTATGGTATGTGTGGAATGCATGCCGATGGCAGTAAGGCTGATGGATTTAAATCAATGGTTGTTGCACAATTCACTGGAATTGGACTTCAAGTCGATGATAAAGCTTTTGTAAGATATAATACCACAAGTGGTTCATTTGATGACTCTAATGTAGTCGCTAATTTGCATACAGATATCAATGCAGTATATAAACCACAATATGTAAATTATCACATCAAGGCATCAAATAACTCTTTGATTCAGTTAGTTTCTATTTTTGCTATTGGTTATGCAGAACAATTCTTAACAGAATCTGGTGGTGATTTCTCTGTTACCAACTCCAACTCAAACTTTGGTCAATCTGCACTTATCTCTAGAGGTTATAGAGATTTGGCATTTGCTCAAGATGATGTTGGATATATTACACAAATTATTCCACCACAATCACTTAAACCACAATTTACTACGATTGAATATCCTTCAATTGATATCACAAAAACTGTAGGTGTTGCAGATACAAGTAGAATGTATCTCTATAATTATACTAATGAGGATGTACTGCCACCAAGTACAGTTAATGGCTATAGATTTGGTGCAAATAATGACGAGACATTGAATGTAGTTATTCCTGTAGGAGGACAGACGGAAGTCTTTAGAGCAAGAGTCGTCATGGACGATACTGCATATGCAACAAAGAAAATAACTGGAAGAAAACTTGCAAGACTCGGTAGAAACGTTTCTACTGGTAATAGCATTACAAATTCTACGTTGATGTTTACTGAAGACCATCAGTTTAAACAGGGTGAGACTGTAAGAGCCATTTCAAATGATGGAAGACTTCCTGACGGTCTTGAGAGTAATAGAGTTTATTTTGCTGTTGTTGATGGCCTACCATCGAATCAACTACAACTAGCACAATCATTCAATGATTCTTTGACTGGTAATAAGGTTGGCATTAATAATCTTGGTGACACCATTATTGTAGAGAGTAGAGTTAGTGATAAAGACCCTGGTGACGTAGGACATCCTGTTCAATATGATGTTGATGAATCACAATGGTATGTAAACGTATCATCCGCATCAACAGAGAATAATTTGTTCTCTAAGCTAAATGGTGGTGGACTTGGAAATATTACTTCTAGAACATATATCGTTAGACAGAAAGATTCTAGACAATCTGATGATAGAATTCATCAGTTGAGATTTGTTATCCCTGCAAATACTGGAGTCTCTTCTGCAAGACAACCACTGGATGGTTTTATTCTTCAAGATTCGAGTGATGTTACTGGAGCAACTAATACCGAAGTTGCATTGGAATTTAATCCAGGTTCTGTGACGATGAGTAATGACTCTCAAATGAGAAACTTTAGTTTCATCTCTGATGTTGACTATAAAGCTGGAATTACATATTATTCAACAGAAAAACCTCATAGACTTTCTATTGGTTCAACTGTTATTATTAATAATGTAAGAAGTACTTTGTTCCCAACAGTTGGCACAGGTAACTCTGGTTATAATGGTACATATGAAGTTACTGGAATTACAAGTGCAAAGACATTTACTGTAAATTCTATTTCTCTTTCTGCTGGTACATTTATCAATGATACCTCGCAGAGAACTACTACTCTTCCGACGGTTTCTAGAAGAAACTTTGCAAAAGACTTTTATGTCTACGACGTACAAACTATTAATGAATATATCAATGGAGAACAGGATGGTGTCTATCATCTGTCAATAATTAATTCTGCAAATGAACCAAAGGTTTTCCCATTCAACAATAATGGTTATGCGTTCTCACAACCAGTCACTAATTATTATCCACAGTTAGATAGAGATAACCCTGTAACTAAGGCACCATCAGCTGCATGTTATGCACTGTCCGATAATATCGGTGAGGTTGCAATCAATGATCCTAAAAATAGTATTACTGGAGAAACATTGGAGGAGATGTTCCAACAAGTTGGTGTTGCAATTACAGGAATTATATCGAATAATGTAGGAACTGCGTATACTATCTTTACACAGTATGACCATGGATTGAATAGAATTACTGTTCCGACTATCAATAATCCTGGCGCAGGGTATGGTAATGGTACAAATTCAATTCAATACTACTATAATGCAAAACTTCAAAACATCACAAGTGGATCGATTGGTGATTTTGGCACTGGATTAGTCACGATTGATGGTACATCTGCTGGTGAGATTATTGATATTCAAATCATGGATGGTGGTTCAGCATTTGCAGCTGGTGATGACTTCCGAGTTGTTGGTATTGCAACAACAACTGGATTTAGTGCAGCCACTGGTAGTGTCAATAAAGTTTATGACAATAGAGGAGACACTCTCACGTTAACCGGTATCAATGATTATGATGGCAGAAGTTACAATCAATTCTATAGAATTTCTGCCATTTCAGACACTAAACAGATTGAGGTAACTCCAGTTTTAGGTTCTCCTGGTATTACAACATTGGGTTTTGGTCCTGACAAAGTACTCGGTGGTGGTTTCTCTATCATTGGACCGTCGTTCGATAGTGAAAGTTTTGTTTATAATAAAGATGTCGGTATTGCAACAATAACTACAAAACTGAATAATAACTTTAGAGTTAATAATTCTGTGATCGTAAGTGGTGCAGGTCAAACATTCTATAATGGATCGTTTGTTTGTATTGATAAAATTGGATTGACCACGGTGGTTATTGATGTAGGTATTAGCACAGTTACTCCAACAATTGATGGTAATATTCGACTATTCCCATCTGGTTCTTCAGGAAACTTTGGTGACTTAGTTGCAAGAAATGGAAGATTGTCTGGTAGAGAAAGTCAAGTCTATGCTGGTATTTCGACTACACTTAATTCTGCAATTACTAGTAAAACAACTGATACTATCAATGTCAACAACATGACAGATTACAATTTCAGAATTGGTGATTTTGTTAGAGTTAATGATGAGTTGATGAGAATTAAAACTACAGTAAGTAGAGTAGCTGGAACTACGCAACTTAAAGTGTTTAGAGGTGTATATGGTTCTATTGCAAATACCCATGTGATAGGTTCAGTTATTACTCGGGTTAAGTTCTTCCCAGTTGAATTCAGAAGAAACTCAATCATTAGGGCATCCGGTCATACTTTTGAGTATATTGGTTACGGTCCTGGCAACTACTCAACTGCATTCCCCGATAAACAGACGAAGAGACTTACACTATCTCAGCAGATTAATGCACAGTCACAAACAATTGCCGGCGGTGTTGTCAACTATACTGGTATGAATGATAGAGGTGATTTCTTTATTGGTAACAAGAGAATTGCTTCTAATACAGGTAGAGAACAAGTATTTGATACTCCAGTTCAAACCTATACTGGCGAAGATCCATATTCAAGTGGTATTTCTGATGATGTATCTGACTTCAACTATATTGAAGCTTCTATTGTTAAAATTGAAAGAAACATAATGGTTGATGGCGGTGACAAAGGTAATATTCTTTCTCAGTTCAATGGACCTGTAGAATTTACCAAAAAAGTTATCAGTACATCAGACGAAGGTTTTGAAACTAATAGTGTCTTTATTCAAGGTAATGCTCAAGTTTCAAGAAAGTTGACTGTGGGTATAGCCACACCAACAGAGGCTGGTACTCCTGGTGATGTCGTCTTCAACGCAAATCCAGAGAATAGTGGAACAGTTGGTTGGGTTTACACAACAAACAATCAGTGGAGAACCTTCGGGGTTATCAGTTGATAAATAAAAATAATAATTCCTGATTATCAAGATAAATGGCAGTAGATAAGGATTTTGTCATAAGAAATGGCATTCAAGTCAATGAGAATTTAATCTATGCTGATGCCGATAGTGACAAGATTGGTATTGGAACTACAACCCCAGACAAAAAACTTGTAATTATTGGTGATAGTGAGGTTAGTAAACGTCTGGCAGTTGGTACTACAATTACTGCACAAAGACTTGTAACCACGGGTGTTACTACTTCTAATATTGGTCTTGATGTAGGTGTTGGTGGAACGGTATTTACTAGTTCTACTCTTACCAAAAAAATTGGTATCAATTCTGCCACTCCTGCATATACTCTGGATGTTATCGGACCAGTTTCGATTGGCCAAACCGCAGAGTATGTTTTTGGTGACCTGACAGTTACTGGTAATATCAAAGGAACATCTTTGTCAGGTCAAATTTCTGCTGGTGGAACAGTTGGGTTTACGAATGTAACTGTAGAAAATAATTTAGTCTCAAATGATGCAGAATTATTCACCAAATTTACATTAGAAGAAGTTAATAGTGATACATTTAGATTTCTAGTTGCAGGTGACCCTCCAGGTATTGGGTTTACACAAAACACCGATGATCCAGAACTTTATCTGTTGCGCGGTAAGAAATATGAATTTCATGTGGATTCTGGTGGTTTCCCATTCTATATTAAGACTGCACCAACAGCAGACTTGGATAATATTTACAATAATGGTGTAGATGGTAATGGTACCCAGGTTGGTATTCTGACCATTAGAGTTCCATTTGATGCACCAAATAGACTTTTCTACCAAGCATCTAACGTTGCTGGTATGGGAGCAACAATATATCTACAAAATAATGGTAAACAAATTGATGTTGGTGTTGCAACAGTTAGAAACAGATTAGATAGTAATGGTTATGCAGACTTTGAGAACATCTATGTATCGGGTATCGGTACAATTAATAACATCAAGAGCAATGACTTCAGTGTAAGTGCTGGTATTGTTACCGTAAGACAAGATCAAACGGCCTTTATTGGTGTTTCTACTGGTGCAGATAGAGTTAGTGTTCAGACTACAAGTAGCAGTGACACACATCAGGTTTCATTTGTAAACAATGTAGGTTTGGGTTCAAACTACCCACTTCACTTAATTGACTCTGATACCAATCAATTAACGTATGTTCCTTCCACAAATGTACTGTCTTGTACTAGATTTGTGGGTAATGTATCTGGTATTGCCACTGGTGCGGATAATATTAATATAGACCCTCAAAATGGTAATACTGATTATCAAGTCATTTTCAGTAATCCTGGTGAATATGACTATAAGAGGATGTATATTGATAGTGAGAGTTCTAGATTAACATATAATCCATCACTTAATAGACTGTCAGTAACAAATATCATTGCAACCTCAATCACAGGTGGTTTGATCGGTACTGCAACAAGAGCAGACTTGATTAATGTAGACGAGAAAAATAATAATACAAACTATCAAATCTTGTTTAGTGATAATCAAGGTGCTGATTATCAAAGACCTTATATTGATAGTGATTCTAACAAATTACTTTATAATCCTTCTACAAATACTCTTCAGTCTACCAATATTACTGCAACGACAGTAACTGCTGGTTTGGCAGGTACTGCAACAAGAGCAGACTTTATTAATGTAGATGAAACTGGTTCTAATACAAATTATCAAGTTCTTTTCAGTACAAATCAGGCTGCTGGGTATCAAAGACCTTATATCGATAGTGGTTCTGGTCAATTTATCTATAATCCATCAACAAATACACTAACTGCCGGTAATTTGGCGGGTAAAGGTGATAATCTTACAAATCTCGATGGTAGTAATATTTCACAGGGTCTTATTAATGAGGCAAGACTACCTAACGCAACAACATCTGCACAGGGTGTAGTTCAACTTGATAACACATATCCTCCTACAAGTACCTCTACAACAAAAACTGCGACCACAAATGTCTCTAGACAACTTTATAATGGTATAAAAAATCTTATTTCTTCCGGGTCTCAGATGCTGTTCTACCAGGCATCTGCACCAACCGGTTGGACAAAAGTGACTACACATAATAACAAAACATTACGTGTTGTTTCTGGTTCTGGTGGTGGTTCTGGTGGTACTAATAGTTTCACCAGTGCATTTTCTGAGAGGTCTGTTCCAGTACCTACTCATAATCATACTGCAAGTGCCGGAGATCAATCAGCCAATCATACTCATGGTGGAGAAGCAGTAACTGCTGCTGCAAATCACTCTCATAGCGGAAGTGCAGGTTTCCAAAATGTACCTCATAACCACGGTATTAATGCCGGTGGTGTGAACGGCAGCTTTATTACAGGTCTTAACTACAATAGAAGTGATTTTGACTCTGACGGCAGAAAAGAAGCAGTAACTGATATCAGTTTTAACAAAGGTGGCGTTGGTTATTCAAACCAAAATGTGCGACAAGGTAATGCTGGGCATAGTCATAGCATTAGTACGAATGCTGCAAACGCAGATCACGGTCACAATCTTAGTATTAATGCACAAAATGCAGACCATCAACACACAATTACTGTTGGTAATACCGGAACTGTAAACAACATGGACTTCCGTGTCCAATACATTGATGTAATTATTTGTAAGAAGAACTAAATACCCTTATTCACCCCCTATCATAGGGGGATTAAGTGGAGTTATTTGAGCAACATTTATTCCCTGTTGAAGGGCATGTGCATAAAGTTGTTGGTTCTGATGATTTGCTTCTACTACTTCATTTCTGAAACTTTCTACAGCAGCTCCAGTTTGATTTGACTTTTGTGCAATTTCTACTGTCATCATAGGCATCCATGATACCGCACAACGCCAATCATCAATCTCTTCCCCAGTATTAGGATTTGTTCCTCTTACACATGTATACCAGGCACATTTATGTTCAACACATTTCTTTTGAATTAACGGACAAAATTCGCCTTTTTTCATGATATATCATCATACCTGAAAAATATTTATATATACTGGTTATAAATAAAAACAACGGATAAAACATTATAGATAATGTCTTTACTTAGGGCCGACAAGATAGCCAATAGGTTCAATAACAGTGGTCCTATTATCGTAGGTCCTTCTACTGTAAGTGGAAATTTTACTGTTACTGGAATACTTACCGCACTGGGTATTGGGGTAACGAACAATGTTCTGGTTGGTGGAGCACTAACCGCCAAGTTCATCAATGCAACCAATAGTGCATCATTATTCAATTCATCTCTTACTGGTATCACCACTGCCGGTATTATCACCGGTGCAACGTATTTTGGTGATGGTGTCAATCTAACAGGTATTGTAACTGAAATTCAACCTGGTCCTGGTATCCAGATTTCACCAATATCCGGTAAAGGAAAACTTACAATCTCGGCAAATGGAGTTGTAGTTTCTGGGTATTCAACTAATTCTGGTCTTGCAACTGATGTAAAAGGTGGTGCGGCTGGTGCTATCTTGTATCAGGCTGGTCCAAATGATACAGCATTCACTGCATCAGGTACAGCTGGAGAAATTCTTCAATCACAAGGAACAGGAACTCCTGTTTGGACATCACTTGCAGCAATTAATGTCTCCTATGCAGACAGTGCAGGTATTTCTACTAACCTAAAAGGTGGTTCTTCTGGTAGGATTCCTTATCAAACAGGACAAAATGCAACTGGATTCTTACCGATTGGTCCCACAGGTAATCTTCTTCTAGGCCAAGGTACAGCTGCACCAACTTGGATTGACCCTAAAGCAAATTTAGATGTCAGATATGCAAGACTATCTGGTATCTCTACGAGTGCAATTGGTGGTATTGCTTCTGTTACTTCATTAAGTGTTACTGGTATCACCACACTGAGTGGTGGCAATGTAGTTATAGATAAAGACCTTCGTGTTACTGGGGTTACAACTGCAGCTAATGTGGTTGTCACTGGTGTTTCTACCATTGCAACTCTGAAGGTAGGTACAGGAGCTGGTGCAACAGTTGGTGTTACTACCATTCTAGATGAAGATACCTTTGGCTCAAATAGTAACGAGGCACTTGCAACTCAACAATCAATTAAGGCATATGTTGACAATGCCGCAGGTAATGTATCACTAGAATATGGTGGTAATATTGGTACCAGTAGTATTGACCTTGATGGTGAAAGGTTTGATATTCTGGGTAGAACTAGTGAAATCTATACCATAGGTACAGGTCTTACAATTACTGTAGGTCTTAATACTGATGTTACTATTCCACGAGACTTCACAGTCACGAGAAATTCAACACTTGGTCTTTCTACTATATCGACACTTGGTGTTACTGGTGTTGCGACTGCACAATATCTTGATGTTACTGGTGTAGCTACAGCTGCAACACTTGGTGTTACTGGACTCACAACTACCCAGTTCTTAGAAGTCACTGGCGTCTCTACGATTGCAACACTAGGTGTTACTGGAGTTACAACTACAAGAGAACTGATCGTAACTGGTGTTTCTTCACTGACTGGTTCATTAGTTGTCTCTGGCATCACAACACTTGCATCTGATGGTGGTATTACGACGACTGGTGGTGACCTTTATGTTGCTGGCAATCTAAATGTTGTTGGTGACCTTGTATATGATGAGGTTACTGGTAGAAACCTGAATATTACTGGTGTTGCAACAATTGCAAACCTTGGTATCACCGGTCTTACCACTACAAAAGACCTATTAGTAACTGGTATTTCTACTCTCACTGGGTTCTCAACCTTCCTGAGTGATGTTTATATCTCTGGTATTACATCAGTAGGTGCAGCTGTTACAATGTACCCCACAACGGGTATTGTAAGTGCTACAGCCTTCTATGGTGATGGTTCAAACCTGACTGGTGTTGTTGGTCTGGTATCTGTTACTAACCAAATCTATGTTACACCTGATGGTAATGATGAAAATGATGGTTACCTAATTTCTACTGCAAAGAGAACTGTTGGTTCTGCTCTTACGATTGCAGAAGCATCATCGGTTATTAGAATTTCTGCTGGTAATTATTCAGAAAACAATCCAATCATTATTCCAGAACAGGTCACACTTCTTGGTGACAGTTTGAGAGAAGTCTCAATTATTCCACAAAACCCTGACGAAGATCTCATTTATGTTGCAAATGGTAGTTATGTTGAGAATATGTCATTTACGGGTTCATTGAATGAAGGTAAGGCAATTATCGCATTCAATCCCAACAAACCATCTTATGTAACACAGGGCCCTTACATTAGGAACTGTACAAACTTCATCTCTAATAGTATTGGTATGAAGATTGACGGTAGACATGTCATTGGTGACACCAGAGCAATGAACGTTGACTCATATACTCAACTCAATCAGGGTGGTATTGGTGTTTCAGTCTCTAATGAAGGTTATGCCCAGTTAGTTTCAATCTTTACTATCTACAACGACCAAAGTATTGTTTGTATCAACGGTGGTCAATGTGACCTGACAAACTCCAACTCTTCCTTTGGTAGGTTGGGTCTTGTTGCTGATGGTATTGGTCCAACAAACTTTATTGGAACTGTTACTGAATTTACATCTGCTGGGTCGAATGCATTCCCAATTGATATTAGTACCGACAGCATTAACATCACAAATGCAACATACGATAATGTAACTGGTCTGACTACAATTACAACAGCAACCAATCATGGTTATAATGTTGGTATGTCAGTCTCAATGAGAGATATGACATTTACATGTGACTCACAACTTGCTGTCACATCATTCGGTATCTCTACTGCAAATTATAGTAATGTGACTGGTGTGATGACGGTATCAACCAGTATTGCAAATAACTTCTATGTTGGTGCAAGTGTCACATTCTCGCAGTTAGTATTCAGTTGTAATTCTGGTGGGGGTATTTCTACTGCATACTTCCCGCCTGCACTTGGCGACAACAACGGTGTTGCAAATCATGTATTTGATGTTGTCGGTATTAACTCAGCAAGAGAGTTTGAGGTTAATGTAGGTCCTTCGACAATTGTTCATAACTATCAAACTGGTGGTAATGTAAGTATCAGTACATTTGCACCATTCCCAAGTGGTGCATTTGGTAGTATCTTTACTGTCGATTCTGTTCCAGCAACAAATCAGTTTAGAGCCTATGTTGGAGTATCAACCTTAGCACATACATATTCTTCTGGTGGTCAAGTAGAAACATTTACATCATTGCCTTATGATGGTCAGGTTGTATACCTTGACGAAATTTATAACACTATAAAAGGTGTTAATATTACAAGTGGTGGTTCTGGTTACACATCACCTCCGGTAGTTACTTTCTCTGATCCTTCAGAATCATGGGGTATCAAGGCAACTGGTGTTGCACGACTGACTGGTGGTTCTGTGACATCTGTGGACATGATTTCTAATGGTAGAGGTTATACAGGAACACCTACGGTATCCTTTACTGGGTCTGCTACAGGTACTCCTGATGTCTTACCTACATACTATGTGGTCAGTAGTGCAACTCCAGTTGTTGGTGGTATCACTACAGTCACATTCACAGAAAATGTACCTTATGCGGTTGGTGTAGGAACTACCGTTCCATTCTTCAAACAAAGTAGAGTACTTGCTTCATCTCAAGCATTTGAATATATCGGTTCTGGTAATACTGCTCTTACCGCTCTCCCACAAAGAGGTGGTATTGCAATCCCAGAGAATGAAATTGTAAATAAGAATGGTGGTTTGGTAATCTTTACTTCTACCGATCAAGCAGGCAACTTCAAGATTGGTGAAGGAGTTATTATTAATCAACTTGAAGGATCTATTACTGGTGATGCTTACAACAGAAGCCTATTTGCCAATATCACACCTTATATTCTCGCATTAGGAGGAGATTCATAAAATGGCATTAGCCCTTAACAATTATCAGACAATCACAGGTGTTGTCGGACTCAATACGGTAGGTATCTATACAGCACCTACTGGATATAGTGCTATTGTCCTTTTAGCACAAACCACCAACGTTGGTAGTGACACACAAACTATCAGTTTCTCTCACGAGAGAACAACCGCAGGTATTGCAGTAACTACCGAAATTCTAAAAGGTTTCCCAGTACCAGCAAACGATGCTGCAAATCTTTTGGCAGGTAAACTTGTTCTTGAAACTGGAGATTCTCTTGTCATATCATCAAGTAGCAATACTGACGTGAAATTCATCTCATCTATCTTAGAGACACTTAATCAGTAATAACGATGGCAAAGTACGCTAGTAACGACCAAAAAAACTTTAAAATTGGTATAAGTTCTTTTAGTGACAACAAAACTTCGTTAGAAGTTATTGGTCGCGTTGGTATCAACAGTTCTAGTGCAAAATCAGCATTGGATGTAGCCGGTTCAGTGAATGTATCGGATAGTTTATCCGTAACTGGTCTCTCTACATTTACTGGTATTGGTACTTTTGTCGGTGATTTATATGTTGGTGGAGACTTAAATGTTGTTGGTGACCTCGTATATGATGAGGTTACTGGTAGAAATCTTAATATAACTGGTGTTGCGACAGTCGGCACGGCATTTACTGTCAATGGACCTTCTAATTTAGTTGATACTTTTGTATCTGGTGCTCTTACTGCAACCACATTTACTGGTGCTGGTACTGGACTGACGGGTATTACTAGTGCAACGAATGCAACTAATATCTACGGTGGAGCGACAGGTCAGCTATTATATCAAGCCCAACCGGGTATAACATCTGCATTTGAAAATGGAACTACTGGTCAAGGCCTTTTCTCTAGAGGTACAGGTCAACCTCCACAATGGTTAGCAGCTGCACCTTCAGGTGCTATTGAAGGTCTTCTCCTATTTGACGAAGGTGCAGTAGTTGGTGGAGGAATAACATATTCAGGTCTTGATTTTAGAGGACTTGATGTAACTGCAACTGGTGGTAATAATGGTGGTATCGCCACAATCACTGTCGCACAACAGTCATTTGTAACACTTGCAGGTATTGCAACGAATGTTATTGGTGGTATTGCTTCAGTTACTCAACTGAATGTAAATGCTGGAGTATCTTCATTCGCAGACTTTAAGATTACGTCGTCTGGTGTAGGTGCAACAGTTGGAACATCTGCAGGTATTACGACATATTATGGTAGTGGTACTGAACTAACCGGTATTGTCACTTCTATTGTTGCTGGAGCTAATATTTCAGTTAGTAGCTCAACAGGCCAAGTAACAATTATTGGTCTTGCCAATACTGCAAATGTCTCGGCAGAAACATTAGTTGTTAGTGGTATTTCAACACTTGGTATCATTACTGGTGCTGAATCTCTGGGTGTTGGTACTGTATATGCGACTAATATTGTTGGTGGGACTGCAACATTCAGTGATGATGTGTCCGTTGGTGGCACTTTCAATGGTAGTAATGCTATTTTTTCTGGAAATGTCACCATTGGTGGTACTTTAACCTATGAGGATGTAGCTAGTATAGACGCTGTTGGTTTTGTAACTGCCAGGACTGGGTTGAATGTTGGTTATACCACTGGACCATCTGGTATTGGTGTTACTGTTCTTCCTGACGGTAGTGGAGTCTTTGCTGGTATATTAACAGCACAAAACCTTGATGTTGTTACCGAATTAAACGTTGGTTCTGCTACATCACAATTTACGGTTGTGTCATCTGGTTCCACCATTATGGTTGGAATTGGTACCACAAATCCACTCCATACTTTGGATGTTAGGGGTGATACCAACATTGAAGGTAACCTAACAGTCAACAATAACACTATCCCTTCATTAGCAATGGTAATTGCTCTTGGTGGACTTTAATAAATAACTAAAAAGTATTAATACAATGGCGGAGTCATTTAACAATAAACTGACATCATCAGCTGGGATTGTGACAACAACGACAGTTGCTAGTATTGGTGCTGCTGGAACTACTATTAGTGGTATATCTACTAATGGCATATCCGTTGGTGATATGGTTGATACCACGTTCTTTAGAGGTGCGACGAAAGTATATTCTATTGGTGCTGGTTCAGTTCTTGTGGATAAGGCCTCCACAAATAATTCAATCGCAGCTAATCAGAATATAACCTTTATGGGTCTTACAACTGCATATACTGCATCGGGGAAATCAATTCTTGTCGGTGGTACTTTTGCAAATCTTACAGGTAACTCTGTAAATCTATTTGTTGAGATTGGTATTGGAAACACTTTTGCGAATATTGCAAATGACATTCCGGTTCCAACTGGAAGTTCTTTTGTTATTAGTGATGCCGGTAAGACAATTTTAAGACCTAATGAAGAAATTAGGGTCTATTGTGATACTGCAAACGCATTAGATGTAAGTCTTAGTATTTTAGAAGGAGTTGCCTGATGTTAGGTAATAACGGGTATCTAGGTCGTAACCCAGGAGATTCATCAGTAATTGTTGCTCGTCAGGTATTCAACCCTACGGGTGTTCAAACTTCATTTGTTTTTGCGACAAAATATCAAATTGGATATCTTGAAGTATATCTAAACGGTGCGAAACTGATTTCAAGCCAAGATTATAATGGAACAGACGGAACAAATATCACATTTACAACTCCAGTTCAAGGTGGAGATGTAGTAGAAGCAATATCTTATAAAGCATTTAACGCAGTCATCCCAACAGATGCACCTGGCAATTTCACTGTTGGAGGTAATTTAATAGTAGAGGGTGATACTGAACTGGTTTCTGGTATATCTACTAGATTTATCTCTGCAGTTGGTATTCAGTCTGGTGGTAATCAGATTGGTACTGGTATCACAACCATAAACTTTATTGGTGTTGGTAATACTGTTACTGTCAATGGTACAACTGTTGATGTCAGTATTGAAAGTGGTGCGTCTGGTGTTGGTACTGCTATTAAGTATTCAGATAATACTAAAAGTCCATTCAGTTATATCAATGCCACTACATATGTAACTGAAAACATCGTACTTGATACGACAAATGCGGGTAATGACCACTCCTATGTCGTCGTTCAAGAGCCAAGAATTATCGTTCAAACTGGTGTAGCTGTCACTGTGGGTCTTGGCAAAACCCTTGTAACTGACTTATATCAGTTGGGTGACCTCTGATAAATACAATTAAAAGATATTAACAATGTCAGCAATTAATGTAAATTCTATTACAGGTAGGACTGGTACTCACGGACCAGTGCTGACGGGTGTGACTACCGCCACGAATGGGTTGCATGTTGGTTCTGGTGTTTCTGTATCTGGTATATCAACATTTAATAATACTGTTGTTGGGGGAGCCACAACTGAACTAGTTGTTGGTGGTGACGCAAGAATTACTGGCATCCTGACTGTTGGTCAGAGTTCGGTTACTATTAGTGGTGATGGTATTTCTGGTATTACAACTGCTGGTATTACAACAGCTTATGTAACTTCAATTAATGACTTAAACTTCCCTACTGCTGGGGCGTTAAGTAACAGGAACCTCATAATTAATGGAGCGATGCAGATAGCGCAGAGAGAGACTAGCGTTGGTGGTAATACAGGTAACGGTTATACAACGCTAGACCGGATGGGCTTATTTCAGAATTTAGGTGGCTTAAATATTTCTCAATCATCAGAAGCGCCCAGTGGTTTCTATAACTCAATTAAATATGAAGTTGACTCGACTGGAAGTGCCGTCAACAGTACTATTGTCACTCCTCACCAAATAGTTGAAGGTTATTCAATTGCTCATTTAAATTGGGGTAGTTCTGATGCACAAAGTGTTACTTTTAGTTTTTGGGTACGTTCAAGCATAACTGGAACTTATGGTGCTTGGATTAGAAACGCTGCTGAAACTAGATATCAGCCGAAAGAGTTTACTGTTACTTCCGCCAATACTTGGGAAAAGAAAATACTAACATTTACTGGCGAAACCTCCGGAACTTGGGATGTAACAAACGGACGAGGCCTAGCCATAGGTATTTGCCTTGATGCAGGGTCAAACCGCTACGGTACTGCCGACACTTGGAATACTTCTGGTGATGCGTTCACAACGTCTAATCAGACTAATTTTATGGCTAACTCTGGTGCAACTTTTTACCTTACCGGCGTCCAATTGGAAGTAGGAACTAGAGCCACGCCGTTTGAACATCGTAGTTATGGTGATGAGTTAGCTAAGTGTCAGAGATACTACTGGCAAATTCAAAATCCGAATGGGACTAATAATTCCTTCGGTTGGTTAGGCACGTCATACGGTAATGGTAATAGTGCCTACGTTCCTATTCATTTTGTAACTTCAATGAGGACTCGTCCATCACTTGCAATGGGCGGAAGTTGGAGAACACGGGCTACCAATATTAATAATTTTACTGGTGATTGGAATACTCATGGGAGTGGCTCACCTGAAAGCATGATAGTTGCTAAATCTGGAGCAGGTAATCTTCCGGCCAATACAGTTTATTGGTTGGAAGCCGCAAACCAGACTGGGGAGACCCGAGCATTTCTAAAACTCAATTCGGAACTTTAATTATGACAACCACTTATAGACTTCTACGGCAACTTGATGGCGACATCATCAGCGTCATGAAAAACGTTGATGGTCAGCCATCATGGTGTATCCCGTTTGACCCAGACAACACCGACTATCAAGAATATCTTGAGTGGGTAGCAGAAGGTAACGAACCACTACCTGCTGACTCTGAATAAATAACTAAAAAGTATTGAGATGTCAAAAATACAAGTTAATGAAATCGTCAATCACTTTGACAATGGTGCTCCAGACTGTCCTAGAGGACTAACAGTCACTGGTGTATCGACTTTCAGTGGTAGTGTATCCATTGGCGGTACTTTAACGTATGAAGATGTAACTAATATAGATTCCGTTGGTATTATCACTGCACAACAGGGTTTAGATGCTCCTACAGATCTAGTATTAAGAACTGGTGGTACAGAAAGACTTCGTGTAACTTCTGCCGGTATCACATCAATTACTGGTTCTCTTGAGGTTAATGGTAACAACTATCCTGCTACTGGGGCATTAAGTAATAGGAACCTCATAATTAATGGAGCGATGCAGGTGGCGCAGAGAGGCACTAGCCAAACAGCTGCTGCGTATGGAAGTATTGATCGCTGGTATTCGGGTCTTTCTGGTGCCACAATAACTATGTCGCAAGAAAGTTTTACCTTAGGTCAAACAGATGTTCCGGGAGCTAATAAATATTTAAAATCAAGTGTAACTACAGGTAATAATAATTCAGGCATCTATTACAAGATTGAGGCTCAAGATGCGTTTCCTGCTATCAACAATGACGTTACACTTTCTTATTACGCTAAAGGTGTTTCACCTACCAGTGGGCTACAGGTTGGCATTAAGTGGTTTGATGGTTCCAGTGCTTCTGCCATAGCAAGTGAATCAGTAACTCTCACTGCTAGCTGGGTTAAATACACTCATACATTTACTGTTCCTAGTATCAGCGGATTAACAATGACCAACGAGTCGGCATACTTAGAAGTGGCCTGGCAACAGAAAAATTCGGATACAGGCACAGCCGCGTATGAAGTAAATTTGGCGCAAGTCCAATTAGAAGTAGGCACTAAAGCTACGCCGTTTGAACATCGTAGTTATGGTGATGAGTTAGCTAAGTGTCAGAGATACTATGAAACATCTTATCCAACTGGGTATGGGGAAGGTCATGACTTTGACGAAGTATATCCGTTTGCAACATCCAAACCTCTGGCTTTTAATTTTATTGCAAGTGATGACACAATTAGTGCACAATCTTGCCGGTTTAAAGTTAATAAAAGAGCCAATGCTACAGTAAGGCTTTATAGCGCAAAAGATGGCACATTAAATAAAGCTTTTACCTATAAAGGAACTGGCGCCAATGCGAGCAATGTTAATATCGCAGTTGTCAATCCGTCTCAAGATCATACCCTGATATCTACATCCCTTGGGGCTGTTAATCAATGTAATGAATCTTACTTCCACGTTGTTGCCGAATCAGAACTATGAATTATCAACTTGTTTACGATCAACGCTCACAAGCCATCAATCCAGCTGTTGTCTTAAGAACTACAGATGGTTCTTGGATTCCTTGTTCTCCAAAGAACACCGACTATCAAGAATATCTTGCCTGGCTAGCAGAAGGTAACGAACCACTACCTGCTGACTCTGAATAAATAACTAAAAAGTAGATAAAATGTCAAGAGCTCGTAATCTAGCCGGTTTTGGTTCAGCTATTACCAGTGCAGAAAATGCAGTCAATATCCGAGTAGGGTTTTTGACTGCTAGTTCATACTTTGGTGACGGTTCCGAGTTAACTGGAACTCCGGGTGGTCTTGGCACTTCCCTATTGGCTACGGACCTTACCAGTCCATTGAATAAGATATATTATACGAATGCAAATCTTTCGATTGCATCTACGATTACTGTAGACCCACCAGAATCTGCATCAGCTGCATATACACAATACACTGATATTGTAATGCAAGGTGACGCTGATTTGATTATTGGTGATGGTGATGAGTTTATTCCTGATATTTTAGGTATTGGTACATTTGTTGATATGCCCGGTGTTCTTTCGGGTGGTAATAGTAAAGTCAGAGCAGACAATTATACAAATAAGAAAGGAACTGGTGCTGCATATGTTCCTTATGGTCTCGCAGTACCTGTTGGTACAGCAGTATCAGTTGGTTATGGAACTGAAGCAACTCCAGGTATAGTTGGTGTTGATACAACGACTGGAATATTCTTCCCTTCTGCTGGTGAGATTGCAGTTACTAATAGTGGGTCTGAAAAATTAAGAGTTACAAGCACTGGTTTAGGTATTGGTACTGATAATCCTGCTAATAAATTGTCTCTTAGAGAATCTGGGTTTTGTGGAATTGACATTCAAACAGAACGACAAGGTTCTGGTGATACTATTGGTGGACTAAGATTCCTTAATTCTGCAGGAACCAGTCAGGCAAATATTTATGGAAAAATTGGTAATATATTACTTTTTGAAACAGCTGGAGAGGAAAGACTTCGCATCACTGGTGGTCAGGTTCAAGTAAGTACTGGCAGTACGTTACAATTAGGTGATACAACTGCTAGTAATAATGTTGTTTATAACTATGAGAATGTTGGTGGTGGTCTTATCCAAAAATACTATGTAATTGACAGCTTAAATTCTGGTCAATTGACAAGATTTACATTTACTGGAACTAATAGAAAATGTTGTATGATTACAATTAATGCTGTTGGATCTTGGGCAGCATCTAATACTGCAAGTAATCATGTTGCAGCACAGTTTGTATCTAGAGTCTTTACCGATAGTTCTGGTAATTCATCTGATAATTCAACAGTGACTACACCATTTGCATATACTTACAGTACCGGTAGTTATGCATTCAATAATGCTGGTAGTTTTGGATATAGTATTGATATTACAAATCCAACTGGTGATGATGGAGTTAAATTCTCTTATGAAATTATTTTACAGAATGCTAGAATTGATTCACAACATAGATTAACGGCTTCATCTACTGCCTGATAAATAACTAAAAAGTATAAAACCATGGGTCTGAGTTTAAGAGGAACTACATCTGGTGCGGTTGATATCAATGCACCAGCAGTCGCAGGTGATAATACTATCACATTGCCAGGTACCAATGGTGCTGCTAATCAGTTCTATAAGAACAGTGGAACCGCTGGGATTGTAACTTATTCTTCAATGGTTGAAGATAGTAGTGGTAACGTAGGGATCGGAACTGATAATCCAACAACGGAGCTCCAAGTTAATCATGCGACTAATGAATGCACAATCTCATTGTTCAATGCTGGAACGAAAAAGGCAGCACTTCAGGCACAAAATAGTTTTGGAACAATATTGTATTCATATGATGATGAACCAATTATCTTTAGTGTTGCTTCTGGAACATCTTATTCAGAAAAACTTCGTATAACTTCTGATGGATATGCTCGTTTAACAACAGCAAACGCTAGATTAGAATGGACAGCATCATCTGGTAGTAATCCTTTTATTAGATCTATTGGTTCTGGTCAACAAGAATTAGAATTCAATACTGGTAGTAATGAAAGACTTCGTATAACTTCTGCTGGTAAAATTCAAGTTACTGGTACTCGTGGTGGATCTTTGCAAGCAAGTGATAATGATTCACTTGAACTTTATACTGCAAGTGCATCTAGTAGTGTTAATAGAGGATCAGGAATAACTTTCTACAATCACGATGGCAGTGGTTATGAAATGGGTGGAACCATTCAGGTTGCGAAAGAAAATGGGACTGCCGACAATACATCTTCGTATATGCGTTTTGCGACTCGATCAAATGGTTCAGACGCTACGGAACGGATGAGGATTACATCTGCTGGTTTTGTTGGTATAAATGAGACAAGTCCTGATACACAACTTCATATTAAAGCTGCATTCTCTCAAAATGATGCCAATGGTCATCTAAAAATTGAAAATACTCAAGCAGTTACTAACTCGGGATCTAATGCTAGTCTTGTTATAAGAAGTCATAATGCTACTTCACAGTTTATGAATTGGCAAGCCAATGGGATGAGAATTGGTCAAAGAATTATTCACAACAGCAGTACCGGCAATTTATACTTTACCGCTGGCAATGATACTGTTCGCTTGACCATTGATGCTTCTAATGGAAACTTCACTGGTAGTTCTAGTGCTGATATTTCTGATGGTAGATTAAAAGAAAATATACAAGATATTGGTGCAAGTGATGCAGTAACTATTATTAAGGGACTTCAGGGAAGGACTTTTACCTGGAAAGAAGAAGCAAAAATGGGGACTGATACAAAGTATGGATTTATTGCTCAAGAGGTAGAAACTGTAATACCAAATCTTGTTCATCAAAATATGGGCATTAATCGAGTTTCGACTGCAGCAACTACACAAGGTTATGGGCAAGGCGAAATTATTGATGATTATAGTGATGCATATAGAGATGATACACAATCTGAGTGGTCTAAATCTGTAGAGAAGACGGGGATTATTCCCGTTTTGGTTGAGGCATTGAAGGATGCGCTTTCAAAGATCGAAACCCTTGAAACACAAAACGCTGACCTATTGACGAGAGTTACTGCACTTGAAGGTTGATAATAAATACTTACGCCTAAACCTGTTTAATTCGGAGGATTTTCCTAATGGCACTTACTGAAAGATTTGAAAACGACAAGATTGAAGTCGTTGGTACATATAAAGCAGTACAAGTACGTAGAGCAGAAATTATTGAGAAGGATGGTGTAGAAGTTGCACGTTCTTTCCATCGTCATGCACTGTCATGTGGTTCACTTGATGAAAGTGATAACTTTGTTGACACAGATATCAGTGGTGAAGATGCTGATGTTCAAGCAATTTGTAATGCTGCATGGACACAAACAGTGAAAGATGCATACAAGGCATTCTTGATTGCAAACAAACCAGCCGAATAAGTTCAATAAATACCTAAAAAGTAGATAGACATGAGTACCCTCAAGACTAATAATATTGAGCATTTAGATGCTTCTACTCCGTCAATTCAGACGACTATTGGTGGGGGTACCATTCTAGCAGGTGTGAGTACTGTATCTGGTGCATTAAATGTTGGTACTGGTACTTCTGTTAGTAGTCCAGCAACTAATACGTTAGCATTAGGTACTAATAATACAGAAAGACTTCGTATAACTTCTGCTGGTCTGGTTGGCATCGGACTGACTAATCCAGAAAAAAACCTTGTAGTAAGTAGTAGTTCTTCACCAACTATAAGAATTAATAATAGTGATAGTTCTATAACTGCTGATCAAACAATTGGTGTAATTGAATTTAAAGCTAATGATGGTAGTAACGATGGAGATCAAGTTACTGGATCTATTGAGTCAATAGCACAAGCAGCATTTACTGGTCAAGGGTCACCTTCACATCTTATTTTCAAAACTAATGGAGTATCTGGTGCAAATGCATTAACAGAAAGACTTCGTGTAGATTCTGGTGGCAGATTAATTACAGGAAATTATTCAACTGCTTTAGATACCATTGCTGGATCAATTATAGTAAATGGTGAAACAAGTGGAGGAAGAATCGCAATAAGAGGTTCTGGGTCAAGTGCTAATACCACTTTGAGTGAAATATTTGGTTTTTGGGATACAAATAAAGTTGCTGGATTCCAATTCGCTGGAGGGAGTGATACCACTAATAAAGATGACGGACAGATTAAGTTCTACACCAGCGCCTCTGGTCCCAGTCTTAGTGAAAGACTTCGTATAACTTCTGCTGGTGATGTTCAAGTTAAAACTGGAAATTTGGTTATAGGAACTTCTGGTAAAGGTATTGACTTCTCTGCCACTGCTGATGGTTCAGGAACATCTACATCTGAACTTCTAGATGATTATGAAGAAGGTACTTGGACTCCATCAGTTACATTTGGTGGGACATTAGCCAGTCAAACCAATCAAGGTAAATACACCAGAATTGGTAATACTGTATTTATTTCGTATCAACTAAATATCTCCGGTTTATCGGGAGGAACCGGAAACATTAATGTTTCGGGTTTGCCGTATGCAGCTGATCAAGTACCTACATATAGTCATGGAAATTGTCAAGGTAATGCTTCCATGTCTTTGCCTTCAGGGGCAGGAAGTATCATGCCGTATATTGAAAATGGTAGTAATTATATGAGGCTTTTATATATGACTAATAGCGGTCATGCCGATGTAACTAATACTGTTTATTCTTCTGGGCTTACATTTTATGGAAACGGAATTTATTATACTAGCTAGTTAAATAGTCCGTAACCGGATTAAAACTAAATCCATTAAATCTGTCTCTGGTGTATATCGTACCGCATAACAACCACTTGACAAACTAACGAATAAATAATACGCCTAAACCTGTTTAGTTCGGAGGATTTTCCTAATGGCACTTTCCCCAAGAACTCATAAATAACTAAAAATACACCGATATGTCAAGGGCAAGTAATTTAGCTGGTTTTACTACCGCAGTTGGGCCACCAACAGACTTGAATGTTGGTGTGGTTTCTGCTACAAGTATCACCGCAGAAACTGTAATTTCAACCAACACTTATTCATTCACTAATCTAGATATTAGTGAAACTATTAGTATTGGTTCTTCTATTGTTGGTGTCACCACCATCAACTCTAGTGGTATCAATAGCCCTCTTGGTATTGGTACTTTTAATAGTGTTGCAATTGGAACCGCATCAAATCTTCCATTAGAAGTATATCATCCAACCATCAATTCAGTAGCAAAATTTCAATCTGGTGATACTGGAGTAAATATAAGATTTCAGGATGGTAATACCACCAATCAAATGGGAATTGGTGCAGATAATAATGATTTTATTGTCTCTGCAGCATCTGGTGGTGAGAGATTAAGAGTTGAAAGTGGTGGTAATGTTGGATTGGGTTCAACATCACCCACAGTATCAGTAGATATATCAGAGAAGACTGATGCAGTTGCTCTACCTGTTGGTACTACTGCTCAGAGACCATCAACAGCATATGGTGGATACATTAGGTGGAACTCAACCAACACTGCGTTAGAGGTCTACAATGGCACAAATTGGGTGGAGATAATCTCTGATTATTTCCCATCAGGTTCTACTACTTTAGGTTGAGGTAAAATATAATGGCAAACGAACATTTAAAGAGAATTCCTACCAGTAGTGGCAATCGTAAGGTTCATACAGTATCTGTTTGGGCAAAAATTAACGATTCAAATACTTCAAGTTACAGAACATTTTTTGCTGCCGGAGACGGTACAAGTGGTGCACCACGAACTGAATATGGTCTTGATACTAATAATAAATTTAATATGGGAATCAATGACGATGGTTCCACATGGCATCAGGCAGTTTCCACTGGAGTGGGTAGAGATAGTGGAAACTGGTTACATTTTTGTATAGCAGTTAATTCTACTCTAGAAGTTCAACAAAATAGAATTAGATTTTGGATAAATGGTAGTATATATCAATATACGGTTTCTAATACATTAAGTGGAAATTCCGATGGTCCAATAAATGATGTTGTTGCTCAGACCATTGGTAGGTATGTAAATGTTGGATCACAACCTTGGGATGGACAATTATCAGATTTTTTCCTTGTAGATGGTCAAGCACTCACACCTGATGTGTTTGGTTTTTATAAAGATGGAGATGGTTATCAGTCTTCTGGCACTTCAGAAGCAACTGATTTTAGACCAGGACAATGGGTTCCTAAATCACCATCAGTCATCAAGAATGTAATCAATAATGGTGGTGGATTTGGAGTCAATGGATTCTATCTGCCTATGAATGATAGTTCTAATCCTGGTGCTGACTTCCACTGTGCTCCTAATAGTATTATCAAACTGAAAGGAGAAGACTTACCACAACCACGTAATGGTGCTCCTACAACTTCTGATGCATTTGTCAGTCAGTTGAGAACAGACCCTTATGCTGCTAACTTAGTTCTTGCTGTTCCTGGTATTGGTACATTAAGAGGAACCGAAACTGTTAGTAATGGTAATTTCAGTGATGGAACTACTACTGGTTGGACATCTAATAGAAGTGCAACCATCACCAATAATGATGGAGTAATGAGAGTTACAAATGGAGCATCTACTACTAGTGGGGCACATTATCCAATAACTACTGAAATTGGCAAGTATTATAATCTTACTTTTGATGTATTGACTGGAGCAAATAATGGTTATATTGGAGTAACAGATTCTAATTTATATAATAGTGGAACTTTTGTCTTAGCATATGCACAATATGTTAATGGTTCGTATTCAGTAGTTTTCAAAGCAACATCAACAACAGAAATTTTACATTTCCATGTATTTGGAGGATCATCAGGTAGTTTCAAAGAATTTGATAATATTTCTGTAAGAGAAGTAAACGCACCAACAGATTACTCTGCTGATATCAAAGGTAGTGGAACCAATAAGACACTTACAGCAACTGGTAATGCTGGTGTGGGTTATGAACTTGGTGGATATTATGGAAGTGCTATGACCTTTGATGGGACTGGTGATTTCTTATCAATTCCCAACAACTCAGATTTTAATTATAGTGGTGGTGAAGATTTTACGATTGAACTCTGGTTGTATAGAAAAGATACTGGTGGTAATGACTCCATAATAGGTATTTTTGAAAATACTGCTGGTACTAGAAGGACATGGCAATTAGAACAGAGAGGAAATCAAGCTATAAGATTTGAATGGTGGACCGATGGTTCATCTGGAACAGATATAACGACGGCTAATAATACAGTTCCAATTGATCAGTGGAGTCATATTTGTGTTGAAAGATCTGGTAATGTAATTACTGTTTATGTGAATGGTATTGCCGTAGGTATTAATGTATCTGCAGGAAGTATCTACAACAACACCACAGATCCATTAAGAATTGGTTCACAAAATGCTGTTCCAAACGCGGAGTTAAATGCTAACATTCAAGACGTTCGTGTCTACAAAGGTGTAGCAAAATACAAAGGTGGTTTTGATGTTCCCAAACCTTACACACCAGTAGGTATTGAGGCATTTAGAACAACTGTTGATACTTGTAAGAATAACTTCTGTACTTGGAATCCAGTTTATCCTGGATTTAGTCAAAATGCAGTATTTACTAATGGAAATCTGACTGTTTCCGAACCAACTTCAAATACAGCTCAAGGCACTGGAACAATTGGTCCATCATCAGGTAAGTGGTATTATGAAGCAAGAGCAGGAAGTGTGACGGGTGCTTCTCATATGATTGGGATACGAGCAGCAGAATGGAATAATGCTAATAGTCAGAATAGTTTAAACTACAGATCTAATGGTTCTGTATACAATTACAGTAGTGCTGCTACTAGTCAAGCAACATATACTGATGGTGATGTGATAGGTGTTGCGTTTGATCCTACTAATGGAAGATTATGGTTCTCTAAAAATGGAGTTTGGACTGATGGTGCACCCAGCACAGGGTCTGGACAAAATGTTAATTACACACCTTCTGCAACCACTCCATTTTTTGCCTTTGATAATGTAGGAGGAACTCAAAGATGGCATACAAATTTCGGTCAGAACCCATCATTCTCTGGAACTACAACAGCAGGAACTAACACAGATAGTAATGGTAAGGGACTGTTTAAGTATGCTCCTCCAAGTGGTTTCCTAGCATTATGTGAGGATAACTTACCTACTCCTGCAATTGCTGACCCTGGTGAGCACTTTAAGACTGTGCTTTATACTGGTAGTGGTGGTAGTAAGGCAATTACTGGCGTCGGGCTCCAACCAGATTTTGTGTGGTTAAAGAGCAGAACTAATCCATCTACTGGCATTTATCATACTTTGGTTGATTCGGTGAGGGGCGCGCCTCATGCGTTATTCAGCAACTCAACTGATGTAGAAGATTCGCCTGGTGGAGTTTCTTCTCCTGCAAGTGTGCATGGAGGTATTTCTTCTTTTGATAATAATGGATTTAGCATTATGTCAGGAAGTTCTGATGATTTTTTGAATAACAATGGAACTCCTTATGTTGCCTGGTGTTGGAAAGCAGGTGGTGCCGCAGTGTCAAACACTGATGGAACTCTCACATCACAGGTGAGTGTTAATCAAACTGCTGGATTTAGTATTGTTAAATTTACTGGACAGGGTGGTAGTAGTTCGGCTACAGTTGGACATGGACTTGGTAAGAAACCTGCTTTCTGGATGTATAAACCATATACTAATACAACAAATTGGTATATGTATCATCAAAGTTTAGGTGCGTCTGCTTGGTTAAATTTTACAACGTCAGCAGCAACTACTAGTAATCCAGCAGCATGGGGTGGAGTTGAACCAACATCAACAGTATTAACACATGGAGCTGGTCTAGTCAATCAAGGTTCATGTATCTTATATGCCTGGACAGAAATAGAAGGGTTCAGTAAGTTTGGAAGTTATGTTGGAAATAATAGTGCTGATGGTCCTTTTGTATATTGTGGATTTAAACCTGCTTGGGTATTAATTAAAAAGACAAATGGGTCCGGTAATGAAAACTGGAGATTATTGGATTCTTCAAGATGCCCAGGTAACCAAAACAATAAGCAACTTCTCCCAAGTAGTTCTTCTTCAGAAACAACTGAAACTGGAATGGATTTTCTATCTAATGGATTTAAATTGAGAGATAGTGATGCGCACCAAAACCAAGATGGATCAACATACATCTTCGCTGCTTTTGCTGAGTCTCCATTCCAGACTGCCAATGCTAAGTGATAAATAACTAAAAACTACGAAGATGATAGTCACATCAAACACGGTTGAACATAACTTTAGTATTCCTGGTCTCATTACTGTTGGTCAGGTTGATTCCAATCTTGATGTTATTGAGCAAGTCACGATTTATATTAACTCATCAACTACATTTGACCATACTTTTTCCACAGTTGTTTATGATGACCCTGGTTCAGGTATTACTACTACAGTCACTGAAAGTAAGACTGTAAATGAGTTTTGTCAATATAATGTAAGTCTTGCTACAGCAGGCATTACAACATTCTCTGCGTTTGATGACTTAACTGAAGATGAAGTTCTTCAGTGGGCATTTGCTGCTGATGCATCAACGAAGGCAACAAATCAGTCTGCCAATGAGACTTCAGTTCTTGAGAAGAAAGACAGAATTCTCAACCCACTACTTTATGCTAAAAATTCACCAGCCACTCCTTGGCAAAGGAGAGCTGATAAAGCATCTGTTTCTGAATAATAAATAACTAGAAAGGTCTTACAATGGCATTTGGACGCCCTATAACAAATCAGAATGATTATAAAGCTTCGACTGTAATTGCAACTGCAGGACAGACTTTATTTACTGTTGTAGGTGGATACAAGTTAAATAAACTTAGCGTTTTTAGAAACGGTGTACGGCTTAGTGCTGCTTATGACTTTGTTGCAGGTGATGGTTCAACTGTCACCTTAAATAATGCTTGTCAAGCAAGTGATGAAGTTACATTTGAAGCACTTGATACTTTTGTAGCATCTGAAGTTCAGAGTATAATTGGTATTCATTCAGGTGGAAACCTAATTGGGTTTACTACTACAATAAACTTCACTGGGACTGGTAACACTGTTACTGCACAACCTAGTGGTGTTATTGATGTATCAATTTCTGGTGGTGCTAGAGGTGGTGGAGGAGATAAGGTCTTTCAAGAGAATCAGAGAATAGTAAATTTTGGATATACATTAACACCGGGATACAGTGCTGTAAGTGTCGGTCCTGTATCAGTATCAGCAGGGGCAACCGTCACTATCCCTGGAACAGAAAGATGGGTCATTCTTTAAGGAGCTAATTAAATGTCTATTTCTATTTCAGGAAATGGTGGTATTACAGGTACCACAACAAACTATTCATTTGACCAAAGTGTATCTATTGGTGGTACATTAACCTACGAGGATGTAACTAATATTGATTCTGTTGGTGTTATTACTGCCCGACAAGGTTTAGATACTCCTACGAACCTAGTATTAAGAACTGGTGGAACAGAAAGACTTCGTATAACTTCTGCTGGTAAAATTGGAATCGGAACTGATAATCCATCCGATAAACTTTCAGTCGTTTCATCACTAACAACTGACTCTGTTTTAAGGTTACAAGGTGGTAATAGTGCCGGAAAAGGTTCTGGTATTCGGTTAATGAAAGGAGCGAGTGCCGTAGGATATATTGGTCCAGAAAGTTGGTTATTTGGAAGTGCCAATACAAGTGATACTCTTGTTATATCTCAAAACGCACAAGCAAACTTATCAATTACTTCTGCTGGTTTGGTTGGTATTGGACTGACTAATCCCACTAACTCTCACGGAAAAGGTCTGCATATTGCTGATACTAATGCTGGTATTAGAATTCAAAATACTGCTGACACTGGATGGGCATATATGGAATATGCTGATGAATCCAATACAGTAAAGTATGTTCAGGGATATCGTGATGTAAGTGGATTATATGGAATTAGACCAGGAAATAGTTTAAGTGCTTCCACTGGACTGACTATTGATTCCAGCGGTTATGTAACAAAACCTAATCACCCTGCATTTTATGCTTATAGAAACGACGGATCGGGTCAGACTAGTAGCGGTGATCAAGTCTTTAATGAAACAAGAACAAATAATGGAAGTCATTACGACACAACCAATGGTAGATTTACTGCACCTGTTTCTGGTATGTATTTCTTCTCTTGTTCTGTACAGCTATATGGATCATCTGCATCTCCTGGAACAGCATTGAGTTTTAGAATTAATGGAACTGATTTCCATGGAAGTTACAGTAGTTCTAATCCAATTTATGATGAAAAGGCTGGTGATCATACTATGTTATATTTTTCGGCAGTAATTTCTCTTACCAAAGATCAATACGTAACTGTTTGGACAAGTACGACTGTCAGAGGAATGCAATCATATTTTACTGGTTACCTTATCGGATAAATAACTAAAAAGTATAAAGATGTCTAGAATTAGAGCTGACAGATATACCAATAGGGAAGGCACTGGAGCTCCAACATTCTCTGATGGTGTGAATGTTGTAGGAGTTACCAGTATGTCTGGTGACCTTGCAGTAACTAACGGTACTATTACAGGACCATCTCAACTAACTATTTCAGGCATTACTTCATCTATCAGTGATACTGCCGCTGATGTCTTTGTTTATGATACCCGTAAGGACTCTGATGGTGGTGCCTGGAGAAAGAGAACCCAGAATACTTCTTGGTATAATGAGACCTTAAATACATCAACCAGAGGTAGTAGGAAAGAGTTTCCTGCTGTTGCTGTAATTGTTGCAGAGACAACTAAGGTAACCATTTATGATGGTGATGACCCAGACCTTCCAATGTGGATGGTATTTAATGTTGCTAATGATACCTGGTTAAAATTATATTCTTCAGCGCCTCAATGTAGTTGTATAACAGCATTAAATGGCATTCTATGTGCTGGTGGTAATGGCACTGGTATAAGATTAGCAGTTGTTGACTTTATTAAAGATGATCAATATCTAACTGAAGCAGGACATACTTATTATCAAACCACCAAGGGGATTATTACAAGAAATGATGTTACATCTCACAGTAGTGATGGCGGGTCTAAGAGTATAGTTAACAATGTTGTAAACGACGTAGCAATGACCGTGCTACCAAATGCACCGATTGATAGTGCTACTGGACTTCCTGTTCCTACCATTGCCGTTGCGACTGCTGGTGGTGTGAGTGTAATTAAGGATGATGGAACTGTTGTTGATATTACTGCATCTGCGGGGAGTTCTTATAATTCCGCAAAATTCATTTCCATATCAAGCGATGGATTTTTAGTATTTCCTCAACATGGATCTTCTGCAACAACCGGCGAATATTCTTTGATGACTATACCGATTCCAAGTTCTGATAGAACTACTCAAACAAATTCTAGTAATGCAACTGATAAGTACATTTTTAATGACACAAACGCAGCACTAACAGCTCTTCCTCATGGACTTGGGACCAGTCAAAATGGAGCATTAAGAATCCCAGGAACTCAATTTTTAAATTACCCAAATGGTTTAGCAATCTTAGATGAAAATCCTTCATCAGTGTCAAACGCGATGGTCGCCTACATAAAATCTAACTACAACACTGGATGGATGCACGGAAACATCAAAGGTGCTTTCCTGTCTGATACTGATGATACTAATAAGACAAATGGACAGACGGACCCAGACCGTTCAGTAAATAACAACGCATTGAATGTAATTGGAACAATCACCAAGACTCCTGTTGCGACTGGTGCAGACTTGGTTGCTTATAGTGGATGGAGTACAAGTAATTATCTAGAACAACCAATTAATACTGATATGAATGTTGGAACTGGTGATTTTTATGTGATGGGTTGGATATATCCAACCAGTAATACAACAGGATATGTGTGGGAATATGCTGCTCCATCTAATAATAGTGGATATACTGAAATGTTTTACCATGATAGTGGTGAATTAAGATTTTATATTGAGGGTGGTTCAGGTGCAGTAAAATCAGTATCTTTGAATGTATGGCAACATTTTGTTTGTCTTAGAAGAAGTGGTCAAATATATGTTTATGTAAATGGTGATTCTGGTAGTCCAGTTAGTGATACAGCGTCACTTGATAATACTAGTGCTAAATTGAGAATAGGAATCAGGGCATATACTGTCGCAGGACCATTTTATGGAAAAATTGCATTAGTTAGAATGGGAGCATCAGCACCATCCCCAGAACAAATCAAAAAAATCTATGAGGATGAAAGGTGGTTGTTCCAAGAGAATGCTAAGGCAACCTTATATGGTTCTTCTGATGCTGTGACTGCTCTTGCTTATGATGATACTACTGAACTTCTACACGTTGGAACTTCTGATGGTCGTTCCGATTTCCAAGGACTGAGACGAATAAATAATACAACAGTTGGCATTACTAGTGCCATATCGGCATCTAATGAGTTAGTAGCGGAGCAGTAATGACAGTTAGAGTTAACAAACCAGAATTTAATTTAAGAGAGAAACTCTCTGAACTTGACTATTTTCATGTTCCTTATGAGAAGATGCCTGCGGGTAGTGTGATTCAAATGTCACACATATATCTTAATCAGGTAAATTATTCTACTGGAACTTTCGAAACAGGGTATACTCATCAATTTAAACCAAAAAGAAATGATAGTGAATTAATACATCATTTTTGGACAAAAACTCGTATGAATAACACGTCCCTTTCAGCAGGTCAAGAATATAGAGTTTTGGGAGGTTCGCCAAATCTTGATATAGGTTCTCATGATACGATTATTGAATCATCTTGGCAAAATTATTGGAATAGATCCGATTATACATCTGATTATTACCCTCCATGCGATTTTATAATGTCTCATAAACCAGGAACTACAGACTTATATAACTATGCTTTTCAAGGTAGAGTATATGGAGGATCAAATGCTTCTTGGGAGACTGGTAAGACAAATATGAACAGTGGGACTGGTCCTAGTAATAATAGAGGAAGTTGGGTTATTTACGAGGTAGCACAGTAACATGAACGAAATCAAATACGATTTAGGAACAGTATTACATTCACTCAGACCAGGATCTGAGTGGGTCATCTATGGTGGAAAATATTCTGGAATTAAGTGGTTAGATGAAAATCAAACTCAACCAACTGAAGAAGAATGTGCTCAGAAAGCAGCAGAACTAGAATACCAAGAAGAAGTTAATGAATATCAGAGACAACGTGCTGCTGAGTATCCTTCTTATCCAGATCAGTTTGACCAAATCTTCCATGAGGGTATTGATGCTTGGAAGGCAGACATCCAAGTAGTCAAAGATAAGTATCCAAAGGTAACAATGGATGCTGTAGTATTAAAAGACAAACAAGATAAAGCAATTTTTAATTTACAAACTGAAAAATATATTGCTGCAACTAAAAGATTAGAACTAGATGCGGTTGTTGCCTCTGATGATATTCCAGCAACAATAGAAGTAACTACAACTAATCCTGAAACACTGGAAGTAACTACTGAAACTGTTGATAATCCAGTGATTGTCAAAGATACTGAAGAAAGAGCAGCAGCACAAGTAGTGGTTGATGCAACACCTCAACCTGTCATTGATTCTCTAAATAACTAAAAAGTCTTCAGATGTCTAGAATAAGAGCCAATACAATTGTCAACGGTGCTGGTACTGGAGCCCCTAACTTTCCTAGAGGTGCCATTATTAGTGGTATCTCTACGATTAATGCTGAGATTAGTGTAGGTACTGGTACTTCTATTAGTAGTCCAGCAACTAATGCATTAGCATTAGGTACTAATGATGTTGAGAGACTTCGTATAACTTCTGAAGGTACTGTTCATACTACTATGACTGGTACTGCGCCAATTTGGTTGAATGGCGCTATAGCTTGCAAAGAGAAGTTCTCAGTATTCCAAGGTGCTAATTTTGGAGAGGCATGTTTTAATATTGATGTAGATAATAATCAAAGTTTCTTATCCCACAATCTGTATTATTATAGTGGGTGGAAGACTAAGAAAGGTGGCCACCCTTCATTGCAACTTGAAATGGGTAGTAATGGATTTAAATTTCTTACTGGTAGTGATGGTGGTGATGATGGCGCTTCAGTATTATCAGAAAAACTTCGTGTAAGTTCTGGTGGTATTGTAACAATACCTAATCAACCAGCTTTCCATACGTCTGGAAACACAGCTACTTTAGTAGATAGTACTAATACTGTTATAGTAGGAAATGTTGTTAATGTTAATATTGGAAATTGCTATGACAGTTCTAATGGAAGGTTCACTGCACCTGTAGACGGAATTTATCAATTCTCTTTCTGGGGTCTTGTATATCCACATGCTAGTGATGTTGTTAACACTTCTTATGCCAAAAATGGAACTCAATGGGCTGATTTAGTTCAAGGTGGGGCAGATACTAATAGCCATACTTCAAGAGCTGGTAGTGTTATTATGTCGATGAGTGAAAACGATTATGCAGAGTTGAGGATTAACAGAGGTACTGGCAGTGAGCAGGCATATAGTACCCAATGGAACATGTGTGGATTTCTTATAGGATAATATAAATATAATTAAAGTCAATCAGAAAATTATGGATTATACAATTACATTAACAGATACTGAAAAGACAGCGATGGAATATATTGCTTTTGATGTTGATGAGTGGATTACTAGTGCCGCAACAAATCGTGCAAGAGTTGCAATTGAAGAAATTATTCAATTAAATACTGCTCATTGTAATGCTAACTCGATTGCAATTGCAGTTGGTAGAGATGCACAGGTTGCACAGGCATTAAGTCTTGGTGTTATTGATAAGGCAGCAGACAGACCAGAACCAGAACTAGCGGAATAATTATAACGTAAGATAATACATAATAATTTGACCACTTGACAAACTGTCACAACTGACCTCCACTTTTACGAGTGGGGGTCTTATAGTATGTGGAGTTATACCAAGGAGATGACTACCACTCATAAACTAATCTTCATTATGTCATTCATGTGGATGATGCAATGGGGGACCAGAGTTGTGTATCAAGGACTATCTCATGCACTGTATTAGTATCAACCTCCCAGACCACCCTATACCCGACTGTAAGCCACTTATAGACTGGTTCTTAATGGAATACTTATCTGACTATAGTGTAGACCTAACAGTGGTTTATATGGACCTATCTGATGAAGGTGTTGATGGTTGGTGCATGAGAGAACATGACCATGAGTTTCTAATTCAAATTGATGAGAGACTTGATGGTGCAGAACACACCAAAACTATTCTGCATGAATTGTACCATGTATTTCAGCATTTGAAAAATATTCCTCGATGTGAGATGTGTGCAAACTTAAGTGAAGAACAGAACCTTGACAGATATACAAAAGGTCTATAGACTAGGCTTGTCCAGGATGATGAACATACTATAAGTCATTATTACTCACCTTCAATTGACCACTGTATTGTAAGAGACACCATTCCATGAAACCCAAATTCGTTTGTGTTGAACCAAAAAACAATAGATCGAAGAATCGGTTCTACAATCTTATGCATGAACTTCATTCATGTAGAGTAGAACAAGAGACAGAAGATCAAATGTTTCTTTCTTCTATTACCGGTAAGTATCACTTCTGGATGCAAAAAACTAATGATGAGAACTGGAACGTAATCAAATGAGTAACTACGATAGAACATGGGAATTAATGAATGACCTTGAACAGTCATTCAGTCGTGTCAGTACTATTGAGTTTCTATCAGATAAACTGGTAGAAGCATCAGACAATGGTAGGTATAGTGATGTGGTTGACATTAGTCATGCATTACTTGCGTATATTCCTGTCTATACTAAAGACTTTGATGAAAAGTTTAAGAAATGTTGGGAAGGGATAGTCACACCAGAGCTCAAAGGTTATAATCAACTAGATAAGGATATAACAGGGAATTAACACATGAGCCTACCATCAAACAGTAAAAAACTTAGTAAAACTCAAATTGAAAGTATTGAAAATGCTGTAAAAGATGTAGGCATCAAAGCTATTCATCCTGATAAGATGGAAGAATTTGCTGCATATCTTGTAGATAAGGTAAAAAACTCTGATGGATGAGAAAGAAACACTGACTCTTGCTATGCAACAAATTGAGACCACACTTGACCTAATTAAAGGTAATGACTATGAATCTTACATGAATCTCAAACTAATTTCAGTCTATTATGAGTTACAACGTCAACTTGACAATCTTTCGTAACTAATCTATACTATTAAGGTAATTCTCAAGACTAATGAAGTATCTGTTTATTGTTGATCATTATGTACCATTTCCCTCATCAGAATATGGTGGAGTGTGGAATGTTGTTGCAGAAAATGATGAGGAATGTTTTGATTTAATCACTGAAGATGATGGTGAGTTTAATTCTCAGTATTTCAGTGAATTAAGACAAAATATCAACAAGGCCGATAAATATTCTTTGTTAGATGAACTACCATCTAAAGTTGTAACCTCTTTCCTAACGTAATCATGTCACAACCACGTCAAAGGGATGTTAATGATCCCCTCTATGACCCAAATGATAAGTACAATGCCTATAAGGTAGACTTACACACCAATGAAACACATTCGGAAGATGAATGGGATGCAGAGCATGATGGTAAAATTGCCGATTGGCATAATCGACATCAAGACAAAGTTCTAGACAAGTTCTGTGATGATCACCCCGGTGCACCTCAATGTAAAGTATTCGATGACTAATTCACAAAAAGACGCACTCAATCTTATGATTGAAAGTGTAATCAAACCTGATAGTCGTCTCCGTGGTTGTGCATACAATCAGGGATGTTATGATGAATTGATGGAATGGCGTCAAAAGATGCTTGACTTACTCTATAGTTATGAAACTGATGGAATTTCCACACAAAGCACCGCAAGGTTATGAATACTGGACTGATGACTATTCAAAGACAATCAAACGTATTTGGATTCGCAACATCAGTCGTGAATTTATAGGATGTTCAGAAGTACATCCGAGTTCAGTATGGGGGTTCTTTTGTAGAAAGAAAGGAGTGTTTATCGCTCCAATCAATCACAAGAAGCCAGGTAAGGTAGTAAATATATTAGACACGAGTCCATATTCTGCAATGCAGAAAAAACTTAACCCACTCATGGCAGCATTCTCATGAACCCAGATACCATAACATTATCTACTCCATCAAGATCTTTTGCATACGAAAGATTGTCACGAGAGATTGAGTCTTGTGAAAATCTAGGAGAAATCAAGGATATGTTACGGTGTTATGTTAAACTATATCTTAAGCAACAAGAAACATTAAACTCTATTGGTGTCCCATCTTCTATTAATTAATTATTATGTCTAATTATGATCCACAGGTGAATGATTATGTTAAATGGGAGAAACCTGCAGGTATTCTTGAGGGATGGGTATACTATAGAGATGAAGAAGATGAGTATATTACAATTGAACTTGGTACAAAACCAAAACCATACTGTACGGTAACTCGTACACACAAACACTGCAAATATCATACATTGTTGTTATGTTACCAACATCAGTGGAATGAATTAGAATATATAAAAAAGAGAAATTCAATTTACGATGAAGATTAAAGCTTTGTTACTTGCCCTGTCACTGACAGCAGTTCCTTCTGCCATGGCAGATCCACAATTTTATCCACATCAACATACTCATGAAGGTGTAGATACTACTACTACATTTGCACATCATGAACCTGAGGTTGAACCATTTTCATATGATTCGATGGGTTGTATGTTACTGCAAGAATGTAGTGAAGGTGTAGATCCAGTTTGGGGTATTGATTATCTTGTACAACAATATCCTGACTCTGATTGGGCCCCAGTTCAAGAAGAATTTAGTCGCATGTTGAATGCATTGACTCTTATTGATGTTCAGGTATATCTTGCGGACGAAAGTTATTTTCCTGTTGGACACCGTGGTGTATATCATACAGTAGGAAATAATTTCTTCCTGAACAGAGCATTCATGCATCGTCCTGGCGTATTGATGTCAGTTATGAGACATGAAGGGTGGCATGCAGCTCAGGATTGTATGGCTGGAACAATTGATAATACCATGATTGCTATTATTAAGCCCGAGGAAGATGTTCCTATGTTGTGGCAAGAAATGGTAGAACGTACTTACCCAGTTTCTGCACAACCATGGGAGAAAGAAGCAACTTGGGCAGGTAAAACTGAAGGTATGACTCAACTAGCACTTGAATCTTGTGCTCGTGGTACAATGTGGACCGATTATGAGCCAACACCAATGACCCGTGAATGGTTGGTTAAAAATGGTTATATCAAATGATATTGGCTGATGTTTTAATATGGATGAGTGTTCCATTTGTATTAGTAACATTATACTTTGGAACACGCGGCGGATACTATGATACCGACAAATATGATGGAGATGGTACTGCACATAAAGTATTGAAGTAATGTGGAGAATATGGGCTTATGCTCTGGGTCGTAAAGACGGCAGAGACAAGAAAGATTCTGATAAAATTGCATTCATAAGAACTGCAATAATGTTGCAATTAATTATTACTAATGGATTTATTATTGCAGGTAATATTAGACATTGGAATGATGGGCAATGTGTCAGTTCTAACACTGTCCATGAGACCTTGACTTCTTGACCTAAATACCCTATATTATAAGGGTAGTCAATCAGGAGTTCTAATGTCTGCCACCTATCTTCCACGCAAAACCAAATATCGTGTAACTCTAGAGCTTGATGTCATGGATGATTTCAATGCTCATAATTTAGACTGGGAAAAGATCCTTGACCTTCAAGGTGATGAACGTGTTGACACATATGTGGAAGATTTGAGTGTACCCGACCACTTCTTCTCCTGATAATATCGGGGGTGATAAATATATTATATTGTCACCTCCACCGATGGCTTACTACCTCACTAAACCATGTCTGATCCAGTCTTCAAAGACACTATACTTTACTGGCGGTAATACGTGGTCTGATGACATTTCGGATAAAAAGAATTTTCCTACTAGAGATCCATTGGACGCAAAAATTGCTAATGCTGATGGTAAGTCTGGCGGATTCAAAAATGCAACAGTGGTAGAAGCATGAAGAACCTACAACTTTTTTTAGAACATGCATCTGAAAGGGCACAGGCTCTTAAAGATAGACAGGATAAGTTCCAAAAACCACAAAAATTTGAGGGTGGAGCTAAAACATTTGATACTACAGATGTTCAACAGGGAGTTGATGCAGAAAAGGCAGCCAAAGCTGAAAGGGAACAACTAAAGAAAGAAATAAAGAGAGAACTTGCAACTGAGGTTTATGATCCTGAAATGGGCACAGTTCGTGGTCCTCGCGCATCAAGAAGTACTGCAGAACGTAGAAAACCCGGTGTAAAACCAAGAGTTGCTGCAACTGGTGGTGGTAAAAGTAAACCCGTAGACTATAAACCTCAAGGTGAGAAACCGAATAGAAGTAAAACAATTTCACAAAGAACTCAACAACCAACAAAAGAACGTGGTTCTACAGAAGTTAAACAATCATACGCAGAAAAGATTAAAGCAGATAGAAGAGCTGCAGCCAAGGCAAGAGCTGCTGCACGTGCGTCTGGTGGTAAAGTAAAGTCAACAACTACATCTTCTAAAGATGCTGAAAAGAAAGCAGATCAGTTATTGAAGACAAAAACTTCAGAACCAAAGAAAACGGAACCTGCAAAACCTCGTAAAAAATATGCTCATGCTGATGGTGGCGGTATGACAAGAAAGGAAAGAGATGCGACCAGAAATAAAGCAACTGGTCAAAGTAGGAAAGATGCAAAGTCACAAATGCGTGCCGAGTTTGAAAAGACTCATGGTAGAAAACCAAATAAAAAAGAGGCAATTCAAATGACCGCCAAGGCTCATGCTGCTGCCAAAGCTCTATCATGACACAAAAAATGATGCGACTGTTCAATACAGTCACCGAAGCTGTAACTTACGTCAAAAATGAATTAAGTATATCTTCGGCAAAGGCTAAAGTATACGTTACAAACAATACTGCGAATAAAGTTGACGACAAAGTGTGGGTAATTCTTCCCTGATAGAGTTACTCACCTCCAATTGACCACTATAGTATAAGACCACCACTTTATTATGACATTGACACATATCGAACACCCAGAAGATCTTATTTTGACAGGTGATCTGTCAGTTTTTGAGTTACTCTACGATGTGGGTCATATCTCCATGAAAATGGATGGAATGTCTCTTGTATGGGGTACAAATCCACTCAACGGTAAGTTTTTTGTTTGCACCAAGGCTGCATTCAACAAGAAGAAAGACCGTAAATGTTATACGACTGATGACATCTTTGAGCATTTCGGTCATCAAATGGAAGTGTTTGAGATTCTGTCATATTGTCTTAAGTACCTACCAAGAACTGATAACATCTACTGGGCCGATTGGCTTGGTTTTGGTAGAACTGACGTACTGACACAAAATACTCTTACCTACGCATTCCCCGAGGCGATTGACCAGAAACTGGTAATTGCACCACACACTCAAGTGTATGTTACTACTGCATTTCATGAACCAGTGTGCGAACCAATCAAAGAATCGTTTGATGACAGTGTTATCATCAAGTGGGTACAACCTTCTGTTGACCGTATTTTTGGTGGATATGATGCACCCAAGATTAACACTGACAATATCAAGTTTCTGACTGACAAAGAAGCAAGTCATGCCAAAGTTGCTATCAACGCACTTATCAAGTCTGGTCAGTTTGTTGATGACGCATCACTGACTGACATTCTAGGTTGTCCTTTCCTTGCAAATCTGTATCAGTTGGTGATTGACATCAAGTATGATTTGATGGATAGTTTCATCATCAGTGATGCACCTACTGCATATCTTCCTAATGGAAAAGAGACTGATGGTGAAGGTTATGTCTTCCACTCTGACACGTATGGTTCAGTCAAGTTGGTCAATCGTACTGAGTTTGCCTACGCTAATTTCAATCATGGGTTCGGTAACTGATTAACATGACACAATTTAATGTAAAAGGTGCCTGGACTGATCGCAATGGTCGTAGGCATAACTTTGAGATACAAACTGATAGTGCGGATAGATCTTTGATACTGGATATTGTAGAATCACAGTATCCAGCAGAAAGAGTTGTAATTAACTCGGTTCGTCAACGCCAATAAAGTTACTCACCTCCAATTGATTCCCATAGTATAATCACGCCCACCACATGACTACTGCAAAAAATCATCTTACAAATCAACTTAAGTTGATTATGTCTCTTGATCAATCTCAGTTGGATCTTTATACTCGGGACACCATGTTCAAGTGTATTGAAGATCTTTCTGGTGGTATTTGTTGGGGTTCTTCACTTAAAATTGATGAAACTGGTGCACTTCTTACTCCCGATGCATTTCTAAGATGGAGTGAATATCCAGATAAGACTCTATCTAAAGTTATTGACATGAAAGTCAAAGGTGGAAGTAGTCTTACCAAAGAACACTTTGGTGGTGTTCGTAGTGGATCAAAGTTTATCTTTGCATATCATTATGATAAGTTTGTTGAGGACAAATCTTATGATCTAATCAACAATTTCTTGACAGATATTGATAGATTGTCTAAAGTGGTTGTGTCTACTCGTAGTGAAAATGAAGCTTTTGCTTTAATTCGCAAGAGAACCCCACGGGATTACAAAGAAATCAATATTGGTCAGTTAATCTATGTCAAAAACATATCACGAAAGAAATTTGTTGACTGTAAACATAATGTAATTGATTCTGACCTTACACCATACTTTCCAAAAGTATTATTGGGGTGATAAAGTTACTCACCTTCAATTGACCACTATAATATAACACCACAACTTTATGATCACTCTTCGCCCACATCAAAACGAAGCTCTTGATGCAATGCGTGTCAATAGTATGGGTCAAGTTATTGTTCCAACTGGTGGTGGCAAGACTCTAATTGCAATCACTGATGCAATGAAACGGTTTGAGGTAAATGTTCCTCGTACCATTGTAGTTGTGGCTCCTAGACTGCTCCTTGCTAATCAGTTGTGCAGTGAGTATATGGAACACATCACCAATGCTAATGTTTTGCATGTTCATTCTGGTGATACAAAACACTTCAGCACTACAAAGTCTGAACATATCAAACTGTTTGTTGATATGTGTCAAACTGTACGTGAACATGTTATTATTTTCACGACATATCATTCTCTCCATCGTGTGGAAGAGTCCGGTATTGCTGTAGATACCATATACTTTGACGAGGCACATAACTCCTGTCAAAATAACTTCTTCGGGCCCACTGAGTATTTCAGTAAGAAGGCTGATCGTTGTTACTATTTTACTGCGACTCGTAAGACTTCAGTCACACCAAAGAAACATGGTATGAATGACGTTGATACTTATGGACAGGTGATTGCACGTGTGTCTGCACCAACTCTGGTTGACGGAGGTTACATTTTGCCACCTAAAGTCAAGGTGATTGAGATGGATAAAGTTGACAAAAAGTCACTCACACCTTATCTTGAAAGTAATAATGTTCTTGCATCCATTGATGAACTAGACATCAAAAAGATCCTAGTTTGTGTCAAGACCACACGACAACTGCAGAATATCTTTCTGACAGACTTTGCAGAACAACTTAAAGAGCGTGGTTATTCTTACCTCTATATTACATCGAAGACTGGTGCAGTTGTTGATGGTAAGAAAGTCAAGCGTGAGGAGTTCTTTGATACACTCAATGCATGGGGTAGAGATGTAGATAAGAAATTCGTTGTCCTTCATCGTTCTATCCTATCTGAAGGTATTAACTGTTCAGAACTCGAAGCCGTTGTGTTTCTCCGTAACATGGATGTTATCGAGATGTTGCAGACTGTGGGTCGCGTGATTCGTGTCGGTTCTTCTAACAAAGTCTATGGTATGCTATGTGTGCCAGTATATAATAACGTCGGAGTTTCTACTCAAAGAGCCCTACAGAATGCTGTAGATATTGTCTTTGAGAAGGGTGAGATGTGCGACAGTGTTGTTCGCCGGTAATCGGCTCAGTCATACCAAAGGATCTGGGAGTATCATAAACTGATTTTTCTATATCCTGACCGTTTAGATGTGTTAGGTCATCCATCCCCGTCCCGTTATTGAAAAAAGAGTTTTTATGTCTTTCAACTACACAAATTCAGGTATTCTTGACACTAAGGTGCCGCCATTTCCCATTATGATTGGTGATGGTGAACTCGCTGCAATACCTGTAGCAGGTAGTACAACTAAATTAATGGTGATACACAATGGACAACCGGTTAAAGTATGTCGCAACCGTCAATCAGCACTCAATTTGATAGATAAGTTAAGAAAACGAAGGAAATAGAGTTACTCACCTCCAATTGACTCCTATAGTATGACATACAATTCAAATCCTTACATCCAAAACCTGCTCGAAATGGGTTATGACAAACAAGACGTAGAAGTTACGTCCACTATGTTTCAAAAGAAAACATTTCCATGTGTTATTCATGGTCGTTCATTTGACACTGAAGAACAGTATTATGCTGAACTTCATGAGTTCATGAATGGCATGTGATGAATATACCTAATTGGAAACATCATTCTAAAAAAGATAAGAAGACCAAGGGCATCTGTAAGGGTGTTCTAAAGGGGCGTAAGCAGTCTCTAAGGTCACTCAAACTCAAACTAAGTATCAAATCACCATGAACATTGACAATCAGCTTCTGTCTGTTATCGAAAATCTTGATTGGGCATTGGAAGAGTATAAAAGTGCCATGACTGACCCAACTAAAGGTTATTCTTTTTATACTGGTTACTCACGTGCAACAATAGAAACTGCTAAAGACAAACTACTGACAATTGTGGAAAACTATCGTAATGTTACACAGGAGGAGATGAATTAACTATGAAAATTGATACTGTGGGCAGAATAATTGGATCTTTCCTAGTTGTTTCTGCCTACTTTGTTATCTTACATGTAAATGTCACAGTTGGTGTCTTCATGCAGTTTATTGCTGATGCCATTTCTGTTCCGTTCTTTATTAGAACAAAATCATGGGATGTAGTTATCATGCTAACATTCCTTCTCATTATCTCTTCTACCAAATTATTGTGAGTAATTAAAGTTACTCACCTCTAATTGATCACTATACTGTAACCATCACATTTGACAATCATGAACAATTCATCTACCGTACTTAAAGAGCTTCAATCACTTCAGAAAACTTACAAAGTTCAAAACTTTAAGTTTACATCTAGTCAACAGGCCCGTTATGATGAACTTCTAGAACTTCGTCGTGCATTTATTACCTATTGGCAAGAAAATGGTATGGTTTGGTCTGGCCCATCTAATGTCGGTAAGGCCAAAACTGAGGCTGCAGCATAATTAACAGATATATTATGAAATTTGATCCTAAACAAACAGAAACCTTTGAAACCGAAGGTACAACATTTGAGTACAATCATGACCGAACGGAATATCTTGCAGAAGATATTCTTGGTCAATATGAAGATCAAATGAAGATCATGGCCAAAGAGTATAAGAAGGCCAAGAAAAAGAGTAAAAAGTCTTATGTTGGGCGTAACATACTATCTCTCCATTCAGAATGGAATGTTGAGGATAATAATCAAACATTATATCTCATTTTTGATGATGAGGAAGAATGTTTCACTGATGTCAAAACTGATAACGAATACTACGCAAATTCAGACGACTAGAGTTACTCACCTCCAATTGACCACTATAGTGTAATCACACAATCACCACATGATAATCACACAAACTAAAACTGAATTTTTGACTGAATCATTGATTGAAGTTGTTAATAATGACTGGAAAGTTAATGCAGTAGAGTCTGGACACAGTTCATATTCCAAACTAGAATATAGTGCAGGTAAGAAATACCTCAAACTGAATCAATTCAAGGTTCATGCTGATGGTAGTTCTTCAAATAACGGCGTGTTCATGTTCATCGACAAAGAGTCTGGTGCATGTTACAAACCAGCATCACATAAAGCACCTGCGAAAGGCATTCGATTCTTTCTTGAGTCCTTAGTTGATACTCCTGAGATCGTAGATCCTTACGGTTCTTTTCTTTACGTTCGCTAATGTTTACCATTATTCGTTTCTTTTATTATATTGCCGTCGGGGCATTCTTTGTAACTATTATCAAACACTTTTCCTAACTATCATGTCACTCTCTGCAACTTGCGTCTCTAAACTTGTTGATGCACTCAAATCTGATGTTATCAACCACATCTACGAAGATGAGCGTTATATGGAACTTATGAATGATTTAGTTTCTGATGCATTACGTGCCAAACTAGGTGATGTTGATGAAGATTTGTTTTACGAGCTTGGTATGTGTTTAATTGACCGAATTGAACTAAAATAAAGTTACTCACCTTCAATTGACCACTATAGTGTAACCACGCAATCAATTCAAATGGAGTTTAGAATTGTTGTTCCATCCGCTCGATATGAAGATGTGACCACAAATGACCTAGATCAAGCATGGCGTATCTGTTGTGATCTATCTGAAGAGTTTGGATATGCAGAAGTTAAACGTAATCTTTGTGGCCCAGAGCCAATCATAGGATCTTTCACTAATGGTAAATCAGACAAATGATCTACAACATCGCATCAGACATCAAGACCCGCAAGATTGTGTGGATTGATTCAACAACAATGACTGCAATGACCGCAGTTCAAGTATCAGCCTCAACCCGCTAATCTATGGGCATTTGTAATACAATTTCTGTGGTGGTTACAGTATTACAATGTAAGGCCCACTTGTCGGATATCAAAGTTACTCACCTCCAATTGACTCCTATAGTGTAACCACACAATCAATCATGAAACAACAACTTTCTACCTTCACTAATGACGTGTTGATTGGCGCCATGTCCGCCATTGGTATATTGTGTTCGTGTCTATTCATTATTGTTATTGGTCATTACATTGGTTTGTTGTTACACAACACCGCTGCTGGTGAACTATGGGTAAGACGAATGATGTATCTCTGGTTTTGATATTCAACTTGATGAGTGATAGAGTTACTCACCTCCAAATGACTCCTATAGTGTAATTCTGTTTTTCGTTTCAAATGAGTTTTCTTAACTGGGTCCAAGAAGCAATCGGTTGTAAAGTAGAAGACGAAAAAACTGGAATGGTTCATATCATTACCGGTGGTAAGTTTCTCGCTGATTCATCCATGTGGCCCATGGTTCAACTCACAGATGAGAATGGAGTCGTAAGATATGCAACTCTTGATAGGTTTGAAGAACTTGTTTCTGTTGGGTGATAAAGTCACTTACCTCTAAATTATTCCACTTGCAAATCAATCAAATGAACATGACTATCACTCAACTAGACCAATTAAAAAGAGATTATGCTGAAATGATTGTAGAGGGAATGGATATGAAACTATTGATTGAATTCGCTGAGGATAGTATTGTGGAAAACTTAAAAGGTTATGAGATGGAAGATCTAAAGGAAGAGATTAGTGATTGTTATGGCGAAGAAGTATGGGACGATATGACCTCTTCATAGTTACTCACCTCTAATTGACTCCTATAGTGTAACCCGTTCAACATTATGACAATCACAGAAAGAAACAACTTGCAGTATGATCTTCGCCACAAAATGTGGAAGGCACAAATGGAAGTCGAAGCATGTAAAGAAGAGATTGCACGACTAAATCGTGACTATAAAAAACAATTTGAGCCTGATATTTTTGAGCAAATGTTTGGGGAATCAGTTAAGGTGCCAAGTATCTACACTGATACACCCATGGCCGAAGAAGTTTACGGAGGTTGATATGAAACTTATTAACATTATTCCAGTTATTTCAGTATTACTTTTATCAGGATCATCTCCTGTTCATGCATATTCAGAGAGTGAACAGATTATAGACTTTATTGAAAGTTTAAGTCTTATTTGTGATAAAGTACCGCTTGACGAGCCACAGAAATATGACCGTTGTGTCAATCAACAGATAGAACGCAAACTGCGTCGAAGTTTGTTTGAACTTGAGTCCACCCCTAACTAACACAATTCTTCTTTTTTATCATGGCACAAATCACATACACTTTTCGAGTTCCTTACACTGTCCCAACAGAAGCTGGAACTCGCCATATCAATGTGGAGGCAATGTATAATGATGAAGCAATGAGACTTGTCGAAGGTATGATACCAAATTCAAGTGCAACTTGGCCAACAGTTGTAAGAGAGCATAACAGTGATAATGATAGAAAGGGGTTGTTATCCTGGCTCTTCTAAAGTTACTCACCTCCAAATGACTCCTATAGTGTAACCACGCAATCAACTCATGACATCAACCTATCAGACCACAATGGAAGACACCAGCTACAATGGTTGGACTAACTATGAAACCTGGAACGCAAGTCTATGGATGGGTAATGATGAGTTTCTGTATAATACGGCCAAAGCATGTGTCAAATTCTGTAATGAAGATGATACCCCATATGAGAAGTTTGTTCGTTGTATGTTAAACTGTGGTGCTGAAACTACAGGTGATGGCGTAAAGTGGGATGATGTTAATATCAACAGTGTAGAGATGAATGAAATGATGGAGGAGCTTTGATCATGACAAATCTATCTAAGATCAAGACTAAGTTAAGAACAGAAGGCAATGTAACGGGTAACTTTGGAAGGCCAAAGACTCGAACCAATGGTAACACTAATCTAGGATATACCGCAAAGAAAAACATATCACCACCAACAACAAAGAGTGAATATATTCAAAGAATGTATGAAGTCTTAGATACCGCAACTGATGTTAAGATTCAGAGATTTGCATATGATGAGATTCGTAGTTATATGATACAAACCAATCAGTGGTGAGAGAGTTACTCACCTCGAATTGACTCTTATAGTATAACCGCCATACGGCATCCCACCCAATCAACTTTCAACTTTTATGAAAATCAACTACGATTTCTTTTCTGACTATACATTGACTGCAGTCGCACAAGTATGTGAGGAATCAAATGTCGCACCATTATCTGTTACATTCAATCCAACTGAGTATGATAATGTAACTGTTGAGTTTCGATCACATCGTGACGCAATTCAATTCACTGCAACATATCTTGATAGTGATGACGTATCAGATATTGCAGAATATGTACCAACTACACTTAATGTTTAATCTTATCTTATTATGAAGAATCTTCTATCTACAGTTATCACATCAACTGTCACTGCATTTGTATTAACAGCAAGTAATGCGTACGCACAAAATACATTTAAGGATCATGAGAAGTTATATCAAACATTAGAAGATGTTGGAGTGACTATGGCAGTCAATTCCAAGTTACATTGTAGTGGTAAGAATGATGGCATATATTATCCACATATTGGATTTTTAGTAATTTGTCAAGATAAGATGGTAAGTCATGGTAAGCAAGAGAAATGGACTGCAAATGATTTAGATACATTAAGACATGAAGCTCATCATGTCGTACAAGATTGTGCAGCAGAATCATTAGGTGATGGAATACTTTCAACGTTATTTCCTGAAGATGAGTTAGTTGAATTTCTAAAAAATTCATCTGTAAGTTTAGAGAATTTACAAGGCTTATATTCAATGTTAGAGGAACAAGGATTAAGCGATCTTAAGATACAACAAGAGATGGAAGCTTATGTTGTAGCTGAAGATGTACCTGCATCCTCTATTGAACAAAAAGTACGTGAATTTTGTTTCTGACAAAGTTACTCACCTTCAATTGACTCCTATAGTGTAAGAACACAATCCACCACATCATGAGAAAGATCGAAACCCAAATGATCCAAGCAATCAAGTCTGAAACTGATTGGAAATCAGGAAACACAAAAGTTGTTAATTTCTTCAATGATGGTGACAAATGTGTTGTTGCTTCAGTCTTCCTTCATGGTAACAAGATTGCCGAGGTTTCTGACAACGATATGACAATCTTCGATGGCGGTTGGCAGTCTAATACTACTAAGTCAAGACTCAATGCACTTATTAATGAGTTCTGTAATGCATTCACTGATGGTGTCTTTCAAAAGAACTATCAATGGTTCGTAAGAGATAACAACGTCACCAAAGAGTTCACTAACGGATATATCTTCTCTTGAATTATGACATCTATCATCTACGCAATACACAGATGGATGATAAACTACAAGCTCAGTTAAGTTCAATCATCTATGCATATCGTCCTCATGATGAGATACCAACCAAAGAACAATTAGGTGAACCATTAACACGTACTACCTGTAATCCTTTTCTCTAACTAATCACAATGTATCACACACTATCTAAACTCAAAGACCAAGTAAATCAACTCATTGAACAACAAGGAGAGAATGCTACATGTGCTTCCTTCATCTATACTAAAGAAGATGTATTCTATTTTGAAGATGTATCTAATGATGAATTATATCTCTCTCAAGATGATAGTGACCAAGTGCTATTTGAGGTAGGGAATACTGATGACATCTACACACAAATAGGTGAACTGATTGATGATGAAGTGGGAAGAGTACAGAATCAGGTTACTACTTAAGAACTCAAGAAATACACCTAAAAAACACTTATAAATAGACTATTTTCATTAAAAACGTTTAATAAAGGCCTTTTTAAATGTATATGAGTGTTTTATTGTTTTCCACAATGGCTGTGGAATAGTAAGGTTAAAGGTGTTAATAAGTGTGTTATTCTGTGGAAAAGGTGTTAATTAATGGCAGATCTAATATCTCTTTAAGTCTTATAAATGGCAGATCTTATTGTCATCTTAGGCCGTATTCTATCAGGCCTTTCCGATAATGTCAACCCCTCCCCCAAAAATACTCTGAAACCCCCGAAGTTCATGACCCACATAGTTACTCACCTTCAAATGACCCCTATAGTGTAACCACGGCAATCATCGATGAGTTCCACACAATCACTGCTACAGACCATTGACACACTTAAGGCAGATGGACACTACAAAGTAACAGTAACTGTGCTCCCCTCACAGATTAAGCGTAGACGCAAGTCCGTGCTTTGATTCACAGTCCGCAATGACTTTAAACTACACATCACAAACAAACACTCACTAACACTTTATCATGACCAAATCTGTAATGATCTCCCTGCTTCGTAAGGGTAACACAGGTTCACAGATTCTTGAGATCCTTGAGTCTATCTCACAGGGCGCTAATGAACAGCAAGTAGCACAAGTCGCCAATGAGCCAACACTTATGGAATTGGAGTTCTGATCATATAAGGGCCATATATAGAGGCCTTATATAAGGGGGCCTATATAGCACCCCCTTAGAGTTACTCACCTCGAATTGACCCCTATAGTGTGAGGGGCACAGGACACCCATTCATCACTCCCAAGCGAGTCAGTTGGCAACTCTACTGCTGGTGATAAACTCACACAAATCTTTTCTAAAACACTCAACTCATGCGTATTGCACTCTCTGTTGTTATTGTTCTCTTAGGTCTTAACTTAGTTATTGACCTGCTAGATTCTCCACTAAGAGAAGTCATCGAGAATAGAAATGAAACTATTCAAAGGCAGATTGATTCTATGTGAGCTTTACCGCTAATTCGCATATAGTGTGAGCTCTTAAGTAACACATAGGGAGGACAATCTCTCCTCCCTCAGATATAACACTATCAAAACAGTTAGTGTTAACAACTTGACAAATTGCAGCTGTTATGTTATACTTAGCGATGAGCAGTTAGTATGCACAAGCGGCAGTGTTTTGAGATTTTCGATGTTATCCTTATGACCGCATAGCGATCGCCCATAAAAGAAAATGCGGCTTGTCTAACCTACAAAGGTGACAATCCGGCCTTAATATATTGCAAAGAAAAAAAAATCCCATATATAAAAAAATCCCCCCGAGGTTTGCAGACCGTATGAGTATTTCAAAGTTATATCACATATATTTGAGGGATGAATGTATCATGCCTTCGTTAGACAAGGAGAAGTTTAAGTATAACTGGGAGTGTTTAAATGTGATAGTAGGTTTATTAAAGACTGACTATGTAGCTGAGGATCTCTCATATGAGGTAGTGGAAGTACTACATGAAAGAGAGGATATCAGTAATCTGTCAGATACTAGTTGTTAACTTGACATACACTAAATATCGAAGTATAATAAAAATTGAACTGGAGTGACACTACAGCATGGCTAAGGGATTTACAGTCAAAGCATCAACACCAAAGAAAAAGGAAGAAGGTCCTGAGTGGGATTATGATGCAATCAAAGAAAGAATGAGAGGGAAGGCAATTGTATTTTGTCTACCTGGAAGGGGATGTAGTTATGCATTCATGAAGAACTTTGTACAGTTATGTTTTGATCTTGTACAAAACCAGATGAGTATTCAGATTAGTCAGGATTACTCAAGCATGGTGAATTTCGCACGATGTAAGTGTCTCGGCGCCAATGTCTTGAGAGGGCCTGACCAAATTCCATGGGATGGAAAGTTACAGTATGATTATCAGTTATGGATTGATAGTGATATTATTTTCAACACTGAGAAGTTCTGGCAATTATGTGATGTAGCATTAGATGCTGATGGAACTGAGCGGCCTATTAGTGCAGGGTGGTATTCTACGGAAGACGGGCGGACAACCTCTGTTGCACATTGGTTAGAGGAAGATGATTTCCGTAATAATGGCGGAGTGATGAATCATGAGATGGTTGATGGTATTAGTAAGCGTAAGAAGCCATTTACTGTAGACTATACTGGATTCGGATGGGTATTAATTCAGAAGGGTGTCTTTGAGAATAAAGGTATGACGTATCCATGGTTTGCTCCTAAGATGCAAGTCTTTGAGAGTGGTGCCGTACAGGATATGTGTGGAGAGGATGTAAGTTTCTGTCTTGATGCAATTGAATCAGGATATGAGATTTGGTGTGATCCACGTATTCGTGTTGGTCATGAGAAAACCCGAGTTATCTAAACACTAATGGCAAATCAATTTAAAGTTGATCAATCAAAGGAATTTGCTTCAAAGATGACATTAATTACTGATGTAAGTAGTGATAAGTATTTGAAGCAATACCGACAACATCTACAAAACCAAGCTCAATTAGAATCAATTTATAAGGAGAACTAGATTATGGCAAAGATTCGAAAGTCTCTATTGGGACAAACGATGATTGAATCTCAACCAAAGAAAACTCGACAAGGTTGTGGTGCACATACTAAGTACGCTGCAAGTAGTCGTAATGGCAAAAGGAAGCGCTATCGTGGACAAGGAAGAGGATAAGTATAAAATGACTGTTGAGGATGAGTGGTCATCTATTCATCCTCAAGATTTATGGATTTATAATAAGTTACAGGTGAGTCGGGTATTAGGATATGAGTGTGGTCCAATGGGTCACATCGTACCTAGACCCGATTTTTATATTGTTCGACCATGTATTAATTTCATGGGTATGGGTCGTCATGCTCGTATTGAATATCTTGAAGGTGATACTGAACATCTACATCCAGCTGAGTTCTGGTGTGAAGTATTTGAAGGAGAACATATATCAGTTGATTATTACAAGGGACAACAGGAGTTAACTGTAAAGGGTGTGAGAGACCCTCAGGACCCTCTGTATAAGTGGAAGAAGTGGTATAAGGTAGATAGAGTGATACCATTACCTAAACTACTACAGAACCTAGATTACAATTGGATTAATTGTGAATTTATTGGTAACAAATTAATTGAGATACATTTAAGAGGTAATCCAGATTTTAGATATAATAATGATTCAGTTATTCCAGTATGGGAAGGAGATAGTGTTAACACCTACATAGAAGATACTGAGTATCATCGATTAGGGTTTATTATAGATGGATAAGAATTTTCTAAGAGAGATTAATCACGATCAGCAGACACCAAAGAATACCAAGAAGGTTCGTGAGGATGGGTTTTATGAAGCATCTGAAGCTGATTGGAAAGACTTCTGGGAGAATGATGATAACAAGCAAACATTGATTGATTAAAAGATTGGGTTTAGTGTAATAAATAACTCATAATTGTTGTGGAAACATTACGTGCCTGTCCAAAGAGTCAGTCAAGGTTTTAGAGATGTAAGTGCATCATTCAAGATCAACCCGTTAAATCTCGATTTAATTGCGTTGAGAAACGAGAATGCCATTGCACGATCAATTCGTAACTTAATTTTTACTATACCTGGTGAGAAACCATTTCAACCTAATGTTGGTTGTAATGTCACTAATCTGTTATTTGAAAATTTAGATAGACTTACCGCCAGTTCAATTGAATCTGAAATTAGGAACACAGTTAACAACTTTGAACCTAGAGTCCGTTTAAGAACTGTTATCGTCAATCCAAATTTTGATGATAATATCTTTGAAGTAACTCTTAAGTATGACATCGTAGGTATCGATCTTCCTCGACAACAATTATTATTCGCATTACAGCCCACTAGGTAAATGCCCTTAGTCAATTTTAGCAACTTAGATTTTGATCAGATAAAGACTTCCATCAAGGATTATCTCCGTGCAAATTCAAACTTCACGGACTATGACTTTGAGGGATCTAATCTATCAACTATTCTAGATACGTTAGCTTACAACACGTATATAACCTCATATAATGCCAATATGGTATCTAATGAGGTATTCATTGATAGTGCCACCTTAAGAGAGAATGTGGTATCTCTAGCACGTAATATAGGGTATGTACCTAGGTCCAAGAAAGCTTCTTGTGCAACAGTTTCTTTTACAGTAAACGTTTCAAACACCACAGCTGTAGCAGTAACACTTAAGGCAGGTGCAGTGATGGCATCTAGGTCAGTTGGTGTGAATAGTACGAAGAATTTTATATTCTCAATTCCAAACGATATTACCGTTCCAGTTAACTCTTCTGGATTTGCAGACTTCTATAATATCAAAATATACGAAGGAACGTATGTTGCCCAAACATTTACTGTCGATAGTGCGAATGTAAATCAAAAATTTGTACTACCTAACTCAGGTATTGATACTGATCTATTATCTGTTGTCGTAAGAGATACACAAGGATCAACGGTAACTAGAAAGTTTGAACTATTCAATAGTTTGTTTGATGTTACTGCGTCTACTAGAGCATACTTTATTCAAGAAATTAGTCAAGAAAGATACGAACTATTATTTGGTGATGGAATATTTGGCGTCAAGTTAGATAATGACAATGTTGTTGAAGCAAGTTATATCATTACCAATGGTCAATCAGCTAATAATATTAATAAATTTGCATTTATAGGTAATCTAAAATCTAGTTCTGGAGATACGATTAGTTCTGGTGTATCGATTGTAACTACGGAAGTATCTTCTGGTGGTGGTAAACCAATCGAATCTATTGATTCTGTCAAGAAGTATGCACCTCAAATTTACGCGTCACAGAATAGAGCTGTTACTGCTGCCGACTATGAAGCATTGATTCCACAGATTTATCCTGAAGCAGAGTCAGTTTCAGCATTTGGTGGTGAAGATTTAACTCCACCTTCATATGGTAAGGTATTTGTAAGTATCAAACCATATAATGGTGTCTTCCTATCAAGTGATATCAAACAAAACTTACAACAACAGATGAGAAAATACTCTGTTGCTGGTATTTTATCTGAGATTGTTGATCTAAAGTATTTGTACATCGAACCAAACTGTACAGTATATTACGATTCGAATCTGGCCCCAACTGCTTCATTCGTTCAAAATCTAACTACAACTAATATTGTTAAGTATTCCGAATCATCGGATGTCAATAAGTTTGGTGGAAGATTTAAATACTCCAAATTTCAAAAAGTAATTGATCAAAGTCACGAATCTGTAATGTCAAACATTACAAATATTGAGATTAGACGAGATATTAATACTCAACTGAATACTTTTGCTGAGTATGAATTATGCTTCGGTAATCGGTTCTATATAAGAAACCACGGACATGGTGCAAACTTCAATGGAAATCTCGTTGGGTATAATATCAAATCATCCGGTTTTACTGTCAGTGGTATTAGTGGAACTGTATACCTTGGTGATAGTCCGGTTGGTAATTTAAGTAAGGGGACTGTATTCCTGTTCAAACTGAAGTCTTCGTCAGAACCATATATTGTAAGACAGAATGTGGGTACAATTGATTATAATAAGGGTGAGATTAAACTTAACCCAATTAATATTATATCGACACTGGTGAATAGAGGTACTCCTTTGATCGAAGTTTCTGCATGTCCGTACTCAAATGATGTGATTGGTCTTCAAGATCTCTATCTACAATTGGATGTAAATAATACAGTAGTTAACGTTGTTGCTGACAATATTTCTTCTGGAAATGATGTTTCAGGAACCAACTATATTGTTTCTTCTAGTTATGGCTCTAACATTTTGGTTAGAGGGCAGTCCGTATTTGAAAATGAAGTAGGTCCTATGTCTACACCAACTACTCCTTCTAATACAATCACATTAGCAGGTAGATCAACTACTATAAGTAGAAGTCCCAGATCATCATCATCATCATCTTACTAATAAGAAGTCAGAATACAAATGACAGTAGATAGAGTTAAATTTCAAGAAATCGTTGAAAGTCAACTCCCTAGGTATGTTAGGGAAGACTTTCCACTACTAGGCGATTTCATTAAACAATATTACATCTCTCAAGAATTTGAAAGTGGTCCTATTGATGTCCTTAATAATATTGATCAGTACGTAAAAGTAGATCAATTATGTGATGTTGTTGATTCTACTAAACTTACTAGTTCATTAGATACTGTTGACACTACTATTGTTGTAAGTTCTACTGAAGGATTTTCAGACAATAATGGTATCATTCAAATTGATAACGAAATTATATTCTATCAATCCAAAACTTCAACCACATTTGTAGAATGTTCTAGAGGTTTTAGTGGAGTTACAACATATATTACTTCTGGTTCACCAGATGAACTGACATTTTCTTCAACGATTGCAGAATCTCATGCCACTGATGCAACTGTTAAGAATTTAAACATACTTTTTCTCAAAGAATTTCTCACTAAACTCAAAAGACAGGTAACTCCAGGGTTTACTGATAGAAATTTTTATACAGGATTAGATAAAAGAAATTTTATAATTAACTCTGATAGTTTTTACAAGTCAAAAGGTACTGAACAATCTTACGAAATACTTTTCCGAGCATTATATGGAGAAGATGTAGAACTTATTCGTCCATCGAAATTTCTTTTAACACCGTCTAATGCAAATTATAAGATCACTAAAGATTTTGTTGTAGAACAACTTCAAGGTGATCCTCTTGATTTGAAGAATCTTACAATATACCAAGACCTAACTGGGGCCAGAGGATCTGTTACTAACGTTCAACAGATACCTTATGAGAATTTTCAGTTTTATCAGATCAGTATTGACTCCGGTTTTGCCCGAGATAGTGATGTAAGTGGTTCTATCTACGGTCAATTTAAGCCAAATCCACTTACAAAAGTCTTAAATGAGGTAAGTGTTGGTTCAACTATCATCGATGTTGACTCTACAATCGGATTTCCAGAGTTTGGTAATCTTAATGTATTAGATATTGATGATAATGAGGTATCTATTGCGTATAGTGGTAAAACTTTAAACCAATTTTTTAATACAAGTGGTGTTATTGGTGAAATTGCAAAGAAAACTAATCTAACTTTAGACACATATTCATATGCATACGTCGGTATTGATACTACTCAGCAGATAAGAGTCCGATTTACTGCTGCAGTGAGTGATTTTATCCCCAATGGACCCAATTATTACTACAAACCACACGATACGGTAGAACTGAAGTCTCTTGGATTGCAATCTAAGACGAAAAAGTCAAACAATTACGTTTTAAATGTAAAAACTAACTGGGATGTTATAGAATCTAGTGTTATTGATGCAAATGCCTTTGTATATGAGTTCGAATTTGCAAAAGATCACTTTTTAAGAGAGGGTTATGATGTAAGATATGAGAATTTAGACCAAACTTACTCTATTTTTGGTACAGTTTCTAGAATTCTTTCTTCAAAAAAAATTAGAGTAACTTTTTCACAACAAATTAACCTAACAGGTCAGTTTACAATTGAAAATCAAACATTGAAAGGTGAGTCTCAGACATATCCTTATCTGAATAGCTATATTGCGAACGTTCAGAACACATATTCTAAGTACAATGATGATCTAATCATTGCATCTAACTCTATTCCAAAGTACGATAACCTTGAAACTAACCCATATGATAAAAAAATAACTTTTAGTGCAAATCTTCTTTCAACAAACGAACTAAAATTACCAGTTAACCCCACATCAAGACCTGATCATGGATATTATACTGGAGATGCAGTATATTTTACCTCTGCAGGAAATGGTTTTGATGATGTACCATCTGCATCGTATTTTGTTTTTAGAGTTGATGAGGAGACTATTAAACTTTCTAGAAGTAAAGCTGATCTATCTAGAAAAATTTATATCACATTTAATGGTTCTGTAGTTGATGCATCTATTTCATATCTAGATTTCTATGATAAGAACATAGAACCTCAAGGTTTGTATAGACAGATTTTAAAACCAATCAATGATGGTAAGGATTATAATACTAGAGCCGGCCATACCGGTATGTTTATCAATGGTGTTGAACTATTAAACTACAAGGCACAAAGTAGTGTTTATTATGGAGCAATCAATAGTTTGTCCATGACCGCCGGTGGTGATGGATATGACATTATCAATCCACCATTATTGGTAATTAATGATGAAGTTGGATCGGGTGCAACAGGATTCTGTAATGTAAAAGGGTCACTTATAAGACTTGATGTTACAGATCCCGGTCTTGGTTATTACGAACCTCCAACAATCTCTATTAGTGGTGGTAATGGATCTGGTGCTCAAGCTGAACCAAGAATGATTTCAATCAAACATGAAAATTCATTCTTTTCAGACTTTCCATCTCAGGTTGATCTTGTCAATAATACAATTACTTTCCCAAGTGACCATAAGTTTTTGGATGGTGAAGAGATAATCTATGAGCCAAGAGGAGCCGAAATTATTACAGGTCTTGCTACTGGAGGATCGTACTATGCTCGAGTTACTAGTCAAACTGCAATTAAACTTCATATCACTGAGGGTGATGCCTTTATTGGTATTAACACGGTTAATCTCACCAAATATGGTTCCGGCACACAATACTTTGTTGCATCAGATCTAAAACAAGTTGTATCTTCTGTCGTAATTACTAATCCAGGACAAAATTACGAAAATAAAAGAAGAACAATTCCTACCGTAGGTGTTAATACTGTATCTAATCAAGTAGAGATTGTAAATCATGGTTATCAATCAAAAGAAATTGTAAAATATACAAGACCCGATACTGGTGATAGAGTTATTGGATTATCTGAAACTACTGAGTATTATGTTGTCAAAGTTAATGATGATGCATTCTCTTTAGTAGAGGTTGGAGTTGATCCCGTCGCAACAGATTATTACTTTGACAATGGTATCATTGTTAACTTCAGCAATGAAGGTTTAGGTTCTTTTAACTATCCACCAATTACTGTAACAGTTGAAGGTGCTGCCGCGTCTTATGATAAGACTTTTGTTGAAGATTACCAAGAATTGTTCATAATCGAATCTCCGATTGAAGAAAATATTACAACTCCAGTATTTGTTCTTGCATGGACAGATACCGAAGCAGAGATTACAAATAATAGTTCAGTAATAGATGAATTCTATGTAGAAGTAAATGAGGGTTCTAATTGGTTGATTAGTGATGATCCATTCATTGGCAATATTCTTTTGTACGATGCCAAACTCCAACCAATTTTTAGAGGGTCTGTTGAGACCATTGATTTAACTTCAAATGGTGTTGGTTATGGTTCTTCAGATATTGTAGATTTTGTGAGACAACCAGAGATTATATTTGATGCAGGGGTTAATGCAAAATTAACTACTATCATCAATAATGGCAAAATTGTGGAAGTCGTTGTTAATACTCCCGGTAGTGGATACAATTCTCCTCCAGATTTGCAGATTGTTAGTGATACTGGTAACTATGCTGTTTTAATTCCGATAATTGAAGATGGTTCTATTAAGAGCATACTAATATCAAAAGGTGGTACTGGCTATGTTGCAGGAAAGACAAGTGTCAATGTGATACCATCTGGTGGTGGTGCTAGAGTAAATGCAAATATTCAGGCTTGGAACATAAATCTATTTGAAAAGAACTACAATAATATACTCGATGATGATGGCATAATTGAAGAAAATCTTTCCAATGAATCATTAGAGTATTGTGCTACATATCTACCTAGGGCTCTTCGTAGGTCTTTGAATGTAATCAATGGATTTGATAAAGATAATGAACTATATGGTACTTTTGACTTAAGTTTTGATTCACAGACTGGTGGAGAAGTTGATAACATTTATCACTCACCTATTGTTGGATGGGCATATGATGGAAATCCAATATATGGACCATATGGATTTAAAAATATTGACGGTACTGGTTCTATTTCAAGGATGTCGTCTGGTTATAAATTACAAAAAGTTCAAAAGGGTAGACCTCCATATGGGTCATTCCCCAATGGTTTCTTTGCCAATGACTATATCTTTAGTGGAGATGGTGATTTAGATATTCATAATGGAAGATTCTGTGTAACACCAGATTATCCAAATGGAACATATGCATACTTCTGTACCATTTCCGAAGGAAATGACTCTAGTGGACCATTCAATAACTACAGAAGACCTGTATTCCCTTATGTAATTGGTGATACCTATAAGTCAACACCTATTGCATTCAACTTTTTAGCAAGATCTAATCAGACTGATTATGATATTGAAGGTAAAGGTTGGTTTAGAAATACTAAGTATTACTATACAAATGGTGGACAGAGTGGATATGATTATATCTTCAACTCTAACACAGTAAGAAAACAAACTATTGATATTACTGCAACAACTGCAGGAACTATTGACTCTATTACAGTCTTTGATCCTGGTAGTGATTACCAAATTAATGATAGAGTTATATTTAATAACACTAAAACTGGTGGTAGTAATCTAAATGTTAAGGTTTCTCAGATTGGGGGTAAAACAGTAAATGCCGTAAGTCTTGCAACAACTTCTATTGAAGATGTTGAGATTTATCCAAGTACCGGTTCTAATCAATTTATTGGTCTGACTTCGGTACCACATAATTTTCTTCCTGGTAACATCATTTATATCGATGGCCTGTCTGAGACGTATAAGAACTTACAGGGTTCTTACAGTGTTGGTGTAAGTAGTGATAGATGGTACACTTCGTTAGGCATCTCTACAGGTCCTGTGACGGGTATTGTGACCTATGTCTATGTTTCTGGTTCACTTGATGAATCCATTGTAGCACCCGATGATATTCTAAGAATTGAATCTGAAAAACTTAAGGTTTTAAATATCGATAAAACTTCGAGTAGAATTCGAGTTTTAAGAGGTTATGATAATACTTTTGCGGTAGTACATAGTGCCGGTACATTAGTTCGAAACGATCCTAGAAAACTATCATTTACTGCAACAGGTATTGTTACTACAAAAGAACTAACAACCAATAGACAAATTTATTTTGAACCAAACGAGGCAATAGGCCTTGGTACTGCAACTGTTGGTACTGCCACAACGTTAGTTTTCGCTAATCCAGGTGTGGGTCAGACTCAACTGAGAGTTGATCAACAACAAATCTACATTCCAGATCATAGATTGGGATTGAACACTCCCATTGTCTATTATACTAATGGTGGAACAACTATTAATGCATGGAGTGGTATTACTAGTTCTAATATATTCCAACTAGAGTCTAACCGAAATCTTTTTGCAGTTCCTATCAGTAAGGATATCCTTGGTATTGCAACAGTTCGTGTTGGTATTGACAGTATTTCTGGAGAATATGTAGGGGTTAATAGTGAGGCAGGTGGTCTTCTTTACTTTACTAATTCAGTTGGTCTCGGTAGTTACCACAGTTTTAAAACTAATATATCATCAGTATTAAGTAGTAGATTTTCTAAAAATGTTGTTACTGTTTCTACTGCAAGTACTCATGGCATAAGACCTGGTGATAGAATTACTAACGACGTAAACCCAACCACAACTACAGAAATAGCAGTCATTTATGATGACTATAACCGAAGAATAATATTTGATCCAGACATTATTCAACCAGTAGGAATTAATACAGTATCTAATACATTTAATGTTCCTGAAAATAAGTATCAGATCGGTGATAAGGTTATCTACAGTTCGGTAATACCGGATCCTAGTCTTTCCAATAAAGGTCTCTACTATGTTTATGTCTTTAAGAATAATCAGATTAAATTAGTTGAGTATGCTTCTGAACTAGGGAAAGAAAACCCAACATTTGTCAATATTGGAACTGCGCATACTACAACAATCTCTAGGATCAATCCTGCGATCAAAGTTCAAAAAAATCAGAATTTGAAATTTAATCTTTCTGATGACTCTTTGTCGTTCACCAATTCTGGTGCTAAATTTGCCGCATTTGATATGTTTATCTACAGTGACTTATCGCATGCAAATAAATTCTGGACTACATCAAATTCCGATTCATTTGAAGTTACTAAATCTGGAATTGTTGGTATTGATACTGATGCAAATTTAACTCTTTACGTTAGTGAAAATATTCCTACCAATCTGTGGTATAACTTCGAGACTGATAATATTGATATCAATCTTCCCGTAAAGATGAGAAGATATACTGACACTTCAGTTTATAATAACAACCAGATTAATGTCACTGATAATAAATTTGATGGTAGTTATAACGTTGTAGGTGTAACATCTATGACTTTCGATTATAACATACCTTACAATAGAGATATTACTAATTCATACGATCCAACCACAGCAATTCTTAGTTACACTACAAATTCTTCTACTACAGTTGGTCCTATTTCTAAATTGACTATCTTGAATGGTGGTAGAGGTTACAGATCTCTTCCTGGATTTACTTCAGTAAGAAGTTCTACTGGTACTGGGGCATTAATACAACCGTCAAGCACTACTATTGGCAATATTATATCAACAAAAGTTAACTATATTGGTTTTGGTTATCCATCTGACACAACTCTGAATGCTCCTGGCAATTTGCCAGAAATTTTGAGAATTGAACCTTTGGCATCATTTGATTCTATTGGCATTAGTTCAGCTGGTTTGAATTATTACGAGGCTCCTGAACTGGTTGTAGTTGATGGAGCATCAAAACTACAAATAACGGATGTAAAACTGGATTATGAGTTAGATGATACCGAAGTTACTATTGTAGACAACACTATCTCACTGAACAATGTCACTCCAGAAATTATTCCTATCAATAATTCAAATGGATTCAGTATTAGTTCTATTACTTATAACTCTGTATCAAAAATTGTAAGACTATCACTATCTAAGCAGTTCAGTGATCCTCAAGACTGGCCATTTAAGGTTGGTGAGACCGTAATTGTTGAAAATATTGCGATTGGTTTTAATACTACAGGAAAAGGTTATAATTCGGAGAATTATGATTACGCATTATTCACTCTAACTGCAACTGATAGTAATCTTGGTGGATCTGGTTCATATATTGAATATGATCTTTCAGATTATCTTAGTGATGGAGAATCTCCCGGCGAAGTAACAACTTTTGCAGTAGGAAAAGTAACTCCAAAGACATATTTTCCAATCTTTGATATTAAACTCAAAATTTCTAATTTCTTTGATGGGGAAAAGGTCTCAAATGACGAGAGTGTGGGTGTAGTAGAGAGATGGGATCCGGTTAGTGAGTATTTGTTCATCTCTACTAATTCAGATTTCGAAGTTGGTAGTATCATTGAGTCCGAAACCTCTCAAATTAAGTCTAGAGTTAAATCTAAGATTGATTTTAACTCAACTATTGGTATTGGTGCAGGAACAACCTTTATTTCGGGTTGGCAATCAAATTCTGGTTTCTTGAACGACAATTTGCAAGTTATTCCCAATAATGAGTACTATCAGAACTTCTCGTATTCCCTTAAATCTAGAATTCCCTATAAAACTTGGGATGATCCAGTAAGTTCCCTCAACCATACTGCCGGTTTTGATAAATTTGCAGATTTGGTTATCGATAACAATGCTGGTAGTATTGTATCAACAAAAGAAATAACTATAGAAACGGTAGTTGATCTTATTGGTGAGGGTAGTCTGTATTGTTTCCCGGATTTTGATGGGGTAACAGAAACTACTATTGATATTGTCAATGGTAAGACTATATCCGATCAAATTGTATTCGAAAATCGAATTTTGCTAGATTACTTTGAATCTAGAGGAAATAGAGTATTAGAACTGGACGATATTAGCAATCAATTTAACAGTAATGCAAGAGATACAAAATATTCTATTGTAGACTTCTTCGACAATAAATTCTACTTCAATAAGTTCTTTACTTTAGTTCAGGATAGAGAAGTTAGAAACAGAAAACAATCTAGTATTGTTTCTGTTGCGCAAGATGGAACTAGAGGTTTTGTTAATCAATATGGTACTTTAGACACTGCAATGTCTTTGGGTTATTTTGACTATATTGGTGCAGGAACCAGTTCATGGGGTCTCACCTTCTATCCAACTCTGTTTAAGTACAATAACTATGATATTTCTTACTTCACCTTCAGTGGATTGAATGATGTAACTGGAATTGGAACTCAACAAATTGGTAATGTAGTTAAAATTTCTACTGCAAGCACTAATGTATCTGTTGCAACCACTACAAATCTGGTATCAATTTCTTCTACCTATAGAGCTGCAAAACTTCTTATTCAAATGGAAGATGCAGAAAATAACTACTATGGTAACGAACTCAATATCCTTCACGATGGAACAAATGTAACTACTCTTCAATATGGTGCAATTGACAATAAAGTTGGTCTTGCTGGTTTGCCAAGTTCTGGATTTGGAACATATAATGCATATATTTCTGGTGGACAGGTAAAAGTTGATATTATTCCTACTGTAGGAACTGCGGTTACTGCGAATGTGAGTGTCGTATCTATTGCTGACAATAGTGCTTCTGGGGTTTCTACATCAAATCTTGTAGTTACTAATCTATCATCTTATTCCAAGTCTATTGCCTCTTCAGGAACCCCTGTCGAAAATATTGTTGCTTCTTACTCATCACCATTCAATTCCGAATACTTTATAGTATCGGTAGAGGACACTACAAACAATGAGTATGAGATGTTTGAGGTAAATGTCCTTGATAATGATACTGTAAACAGAATTGTGAAATATGGTGATATTAGAACTAATGTAGGTCTTGGGACAGTTGGTGTTACGAATAGTAGTACCGAAACTCATCTTGTATATACACCAAATCCAAATATTAATGTCGAAATAAGAGCATTTGGTATTTCTCTTAAGAATTTCAACAACATTGTCGGTATTTCTTCAATTGATCTCGATAATAACATTCTATTCTCTGAATATGGAACATACACTGGTACAGAGTTCGATAAAAAGACTGCATTCAAGTTACAATCAAACAATTTAGATGTATTCCAAAGAAGTTTTGTAGGGAACAGCACTTCTATAGTTAGTACTACGAACAACCAAGTTGTTTTGGAAGATCATTTCTTCGTAACTGGTGAGAAAGTTACTTATGATTATGAAAATTCTATTCTATCAACTGCAAATGCTATTGGGATCGGAACTACAAGTGTAGCTGGAGTATCCACTGATAAACTTCCGTCTACTCTTTATATTGTCAAATATAGTGAAAAGTCTGTAGGGTTTGCAAAAAGCGCAGCAGATGCACTGAGTACAGTTCCTACCGTATTTGATCTGAGTTCTGTTGGTATTGGAACATTCCATAAAATTACCGCAACTAATCAAAATGCCAGAGCATTGTTGGCAATTGATAATATGGTTCAGTCACCTGTAACTGAGGTTAATATTGAAACACAGTTGTCTGAAAGTATTGTATTTGACGTAGATTTTGATGTTGTTGGGATTACATCGTTCAGAGCAAATGATTTGCTCAAGATTGATGATGAGATTATGCTTGTTCAGAACACGGGAGTTTCTTCTGAGAATAGTCTCAAAGTTCTACGTGCACAGATGGGAACACAGGTTGCATCACATAATATAGGAACTTCAGTCAATTTGCTTGGTGGTAACTATAATATTATCGATAATACAATTCACTTTGCCTCTGCTCCATTTGGAGCAACTCCAATTGGAACTACTACAGCAGGTCCTGATAATGTGGATTGGGTTGGTGTTACCACATACTCAAGTTTCCAAGGCAGAACCTTTATGAGGAGTGGTATTCTTAATGATGACCTTGATACATATGCGACTAACTACACTTTTGATAATATTCAAAGCGGATTTAATGGTCAAAGAAAAGTCTTTACTTTGACTCAAAATGGCCAAAATTTAGTTGGATTTGCAACAAACCAGGCAATAGTATTGAATTCAAATATTCTTCAAGAACCTCTAGGTGGTCAGATAACATCTGGTGACTATAGTTTCCTTGAAGTTGCAGGTGTTACGAGTATTACATATCTCGGTGATAGTGTCTCATCTGAAGAAGATCCAAATAAGGCTTCAATTCCTAGAGGAGGAACACTTATCTCTGTTGGTTCTACTCCAGGTTTTGGTTTCCAACCATTAGTTAGTGCTGGTGCTTCAGTATTTGTCAACTCTGGGGGTACAATCAACTCAATCAGTATTGGTAATAGTGGTTCTGGTTATAGAACTGGTATTCAAACTAACGTAGGTGTCGGTATTATCACGTCATCTGTTGGGGATGTTCGAGTTATTGGTATTGGTACTGCAAATATTGTAGATGGTCATGTAGATAGTATTGACCTTTATAACCTTGGTTCTAATCTTGACTTCAACAATCCACCAGTTGTCGTTATAGACAAACCTCTTGGATACTCAAATATTCCTTTGGTCTATAGTTCTAATTCTGCATCTGGAGTTGGTACTGGTGCAAGAGTTGATATTATTGTTGGACAAGGTTCTAGTATTATCAATTTTGAAATTGTAAGTGGTGGTTTTGGTTATAATGTTGGTGATAAACTTAATATTGCTATTGGTGGAACCACAGGTGTCAAGACTGATTCAAGTCTTCCATTCATTCCGTTTGAATTAAGTGTTACCGACGTATATCGAGATACTTTTAACGGGTTTACTGTTGGAGAACTTGATGTATTTGATAGTGTTAATGAGTTGTTTGATGGGTTAGCTACAAAATTCCCTCTTAAGATTTCAAATAAACAATTTGCGATTGAATCTAAGAAAGGTTCAAACATCAATCCTGCTCAAGCACTAATCATAACAATCAATGATATTTTACAAGTTCCTGAAATTGCATATAACTTCACTGGTGGTGGTTATGTAGAATTTACAGAACCTCCTAAAAAGGGTGATACTTGTAAAATTATCTTCTATAAAGGTACTCCAGATGTTGACGTTGTTTTTGTCGATATTCTTGAGACCGTTAAAATTGGCGATACATTACAACTGAAGAATGACATCACAAAAGGTCAAACGTTTGGATTATACCAAGACCCAAGAGTAGTGACTGGTATTACCACTCTGGATACCGTAACCACTCTTGCTTATAATGGTCCTGGTGTTACTACAAATACTGCACTGATAAGACCCGTTACCTGGTGTAAGCAAACTGATGATATTACAATTGATGGTGACTTCGTAACCAAGGATAGAGTTGACCAGGAACCGTACATCTATCCTGCAGCATATCTAACATCATATGTTGGTTTCACTAGTGTCTATGGTTATGTTGATAGCATTAGACCGTTGTTTAACTCTAGTAGTGAAACAAATCTTCTAGATTATCAAGATAAGGTTGTAATTATAGACCAAGGATCTATCGACGTTGCAACTGCCACTGCATCTACTGGGGTCGGTGGAACAATCACATCATTTACTGTAAGTAATGTTGGTGCAGGTTATTCTTACTTAACAAGCCCTGTGGTGTCAGTTTCTTTGCCAGATGAACTCAATGGAACCAGAGCAACAGGTATTGCCTCAGTAATTGGTGATGGTGTAGTATCGATTTCTGTATCTAATGCAGGAACAGGATACACTCAAGCACCTAATGTTCTTATTCAACAACCTTCTGTTAGAAGAGAGAAGATTGGAATTACCTCATACTTTGGTGATTACGGTAATATCGTTGGTTATGCACATTCGGGTATCAATACTGCGTTTATTGAACTGCATATCCCAGAAGATTCGTACATGAGAGATGTATCTATTGCAGGTGTGGCAGTTACGGTCAGTCAATTGATTCCGGGTGATTTCTTTATTGTCAATGAATCAAATGTGGGTATATTTACTGACAATAACTTTGATGGAAGATATTATGTTAAGAATGCGGAAAATGTAACTAAAGATCTTTCAAGTATTGGTCTTGGTGTAACTACCATTCGAAGAATTGAGTTCACAAGTCAGGGTTATTCTTCTGGTTCCGGTGTATTCGATAATTCCCGTATTTTCGGTGAATATACGTGGGGTAAACTGCAGTTCATAAACAGAGTTCCTACAACTGCTCTAGAATTCTTCCCTGAAGGATATAGCGGATTATCATCATCACCTCTTGTACAAAGATTTCAACCTTTGAAATTCAATAATTATAATGTTTAGATAAATACAACATAGAAAAGGATTCTGTATAGAAGATGGCATACCAAGGTATTAATACGGGCTCATCTCCCAATAGTGGAACTGGTGACTCACTTATTGAAGGTGCCGAAAAGATTAACAGTAATTTTGTTGAACTTTACAACATTGTCGGTAATGGGTCAACAACCTTTGTTGGTATTGTAACTCAAATTACTGCGGGTACTAATGTAAGTATTAGTACCTCATATGGTTCTGTTCAAATATCTTCAAATATTCCGTCACAGATAAACGCTACAAATTTGAATGTAAGTGGTGTTTCTACATTAGGTGTTACCTCAATAACTGGTGCAACATCAATAACAGGTTCTGCAACAATAGTCGGTGCAACATCAATAACTGGTGTTACATCAATAACCGGTTCAGTATTGATTTCTGGCATTACTACACTTGCAAGTAGTGGTGGTATTACTACGACTGGTGGTGATCTTTATGTTGGTGGAGATTTATATGTACTAGACGATGTTGTCTATGACGAAGTTACTGGTAGAAACCTGAATATTGCTGGTGTTGGTACTATAGCAATATTGGGAGTCAGTAGTACTTCTACATTTACTGGTAATGTAAGTCTTGGTTCATCTCTAAATGTAAGTGGTGTTTCAACATTTACTGGCAATGTAAGTCTTGGTTCATCACTGTTGATGAGAGATGATAAACAACTTATACTAGGTGACAACTCAGAATTTACTATCTTCCATAATGACTCTGATGGAAATGTCATTAGGGCCAATGTTGCCAGTTTAAATGTTAAGGCAGATACCCAAAACTACACTAGTGGTGCTGGGACAACTCAAATTATGGCGACCAATGTTGATGGTAACTTTGGTGTTGAATTCTACTATAACAATAACAAGAGACTTGAGACAAAACATGGTGGTGTTGATGTATTGGGTTACTTTAAAGTATCTGGTATCTCCACATTAGGTATTGTCACTGGTGCAACATATTATGGTGATGGATCAAATCTAACAGGAATAGTTCCATCTCTTACTGGAGCGGATGGTTCTGGTATGACTGGTGTTGTGACTTCAATTGTTGCCGGTGCAAATATAACACTCACTGGCGGTCCAACAGGTATTGTTACTATTGCTGCATCAGGAGGTGGTGGTGGTATTACAACCGCCAATATAAGTGCGAACACTTTACAAGTTGCTGGTGTTTCTACATTTACTGGAGATGTTGTACTTGGTAGTGATTTAGTCATTGGTGCTTCAAGTGCTGGAAGTGCAAATTTAGCAATTGTTAATACTACTAATGCATCATTTTCCATTGGGCAAAATGTAGATGGATCTGGTGCTAATCACCTTGGAATATATTACGGTACTGGTCTTGGATCACCAGCTGGAGCAGACATATTTACCTCCAATGGTAATATGAGTTTCTGGGTTGATGGAGCTGGTGGTGGGGCTGGTAATTCCGAATTTGAATTTGGAAATGCTTTCGGTCCTGCTGGTGGTGGTGCCACTTGGATGTCCATGTCTTCTGATGGTGTTGTTGTAGCTGGTATTGTGACCGCAACATCTTTCATTGGAGATGGATCTGGACTGACTGGCGTAGGAGGTACTGCAAATATCAAGTCAAACACCATTACAACTGGTATCATCACGGCAACATCATTTGTTGGTGATGGATCTGGACTGACTGGTGTAGTTGGATCTGGATCTGGTGTCATCATAAGGGATGGCGGTTCACTAATTGGAACTGCAGCAACTATTAACTTCGGTGCAAACCTTAGTGTTTCTCCAATCTCTGCAGGTATAGTTACAGTAACTGCATCAGGAGGAGGTGGTAGTGGTATTACAACCGCCAATATAAATGCAAACACTTTACAAGTTTCAGGTGTTTCCACATTTTCGGGAAGTGTTATAACTGATAATGCAAATTTATCAATTGTTAATACTACTGGCAATAATGCTCATATTACCGTTGGTCAGAATGTAGATGGATCTGGTCAGAATCATCTTGGAATATATTATGGTACTTCCTTAGGTACACCACCTGGAGCAGACATATTTACCTCCAATGGTAATATGAGTTTCTGGGTTGATGGTTCTGGCTTCGGACCTGGTGGTTCAGAAATTGAATTTGGAAATGCTTTTGGTGCTGGTGCTGGTGGTGCCACTTGGATGTCTATGTCTTCTAGTGGTCTTAGTGTAGCTGGTATTGTGACTGCCAGAACTGGTGCTGCTGTTACCTATTACGGCGATGCATCTAATATCACCTCGGGTAAATGGAATCTTGGTGCAGATGGTAGTAATCACTATCAATTTACTGGTCCTGGTGGTTTAAATGCTACAGCAGATCCTGTCATATACCTTGCACGAGGCCAAAAGTATGAATTTGTGAATACTATGAATGCTCATCCATTTGAGATTAGAGTATCAAATGGTGGTGCTGCATATACTAACGGCATATCTGTAGAGGGAACCACATCAAATGGAACTACAACTTTTGATGTCCCGTTTGATGCACCAAACTCACTATATTATCAATGTACTGCTCATGCGGGTATGGGTGGAACTGTTGTAGTATATCCCGACCTGTTTACAGTCTAAATAACAAAAAGTCCGGTAAAAATGGCTGCGATAATTACAGATCAATTACGTATTTTGAATGCGAAGAATTTTGTGGATGATGTCCAAAATTCTTCTAATTCTTACTACGCTTGGATTGGTTTACCAGACCCTGCAGATTTTCAAAGTGACTGGGATTCCAATCCCCCAGCACCTAAAGACAGTTTAAATCAATCCAATGATTATTGGGATACGATGCTCTGTCTTAAGAGGATCAACTCTACTGATGTAAGTCAGGTTGTTAGAAAGATTGTATGGCAGTCTGGAACCACATATGATATGTGGAGAAATGATATTACAAGAGATAATCCATCTCTCCCATCTAATTCATTTGACATTTATGACTCAAATTTCTATGTAATGAATAGTGAATATAAAGTTTATATTTGTCTATTTAATAATGCCAACCCAGAAAATAGTTTTAGAGGTGGTCCATCTCTAGATGAACCAAATTTCACTGACCTAGAGCCTAGAGAAGCTGGTAGTAGTGGTGATGGATATATCTGGAAGTATCTTTATACCATCAAACCAAATCAAATCATTAAATTTGATTCTACAAGTTATATTGCAGTACCAACTGATTGGAATACTAATGCATCTTACGCTCCAGTAAGAGAGAATGCTGCAAATAGTGGTGAAATTAAGATTGTAACTATTAGAAATCGTGGTGTTGGTATTGGAACGGCAAATGTTACATATACTAGAGTACCTATTCTAGGTAATGGTAGAGGTGGAGAAGCTACAGTTGTTGTCAATAATGATGCAAAAGTAGAATCTGTCACGGTTTCTAGAGGTGGTCATGGTTATACTTTCGGCACACTAGATTTAGAGAATGGTGGTGTACCAAATGGAACAATTGCTCCAATTTTTGATGTAATCATTCCTCCTCCTGGAGGTCATGGTGCCAATATTTATTCTGAGCTAGGTGCATATAATGTTCTGTCTTATGCAAGATTTGAAAATGACACTCAAAACCCAGATTTTATTACTGGCAACCAATTTGCCCAAGTAGGAATTATAAAAAATCCAACAAACTACAATTCTTCTTCATTTCTTACCAAAGATAAAGCAAGCGCTCTGTATGCACTTAAATTAGTGGGTACTGGTTATAGTGAAGCAGTATTTGCTCCAGATTCCTTTATAACTCAAACTGTTGGACTTGGTTCTACTGCTGTAGGAAAGGTTGTTTCTTATGATGAACAGACCGGTGTTTTGAAGTATTGGCAAGATAGAAGAACTTCTGGATTCAATACGGACGGAACAAAAAATACTGTACCTGTCTATGGATTTAATCAGCTAGAATTTACTTCATCACCCACTAACGGTGGTACTGTTAATATTGTTCCTACTTCAGGCAATACATTGACTATTGATGCGAACTTTACTGGCGTTTCTACTGCAATAAATAGTAGGACATACTACTTGGGTCAGGAATTCACAAAAGGAGTATCAAATCCAGAATCACAAAAATATTCTGGTGATATCATTTATGTTGATAATAGACCTTCTGTTACCCGATCCTCTTCTCAGAAAGAAGATGTTAAAGTTATCTTGCAATTCTAAGAGATATGCCACAGGAAACTAATCTAAACGTCGCTCCATATTTTGACGACTTTGATCCTGACCAAAATTATTATAAGATTCTTTTCAAACCTGGCTATCCAGTTCAGGCTAGAGAATTAACTGGACTGCAGTCAATTCTTCAGAATCAAGTCGAAGACATGGGCAACCATTTCTTCAAAGAAGGTGCTAAGGTTATTCCTGGTGATTTGACCTATGTCAAAGACTTTTATGGAATTCAGATTGAACCTGAGTTTCTTGGTATACCTGTAAGCATATATCTCGATCAATTAGTCGGGACGATTATTACTGGCAAATCATCAAACGTAACTGCACGTGTTGTAACTTATATCACCGAGGATGAGTCAGATAGAGGAACTTATACACTATACGTCAACTACGAAGACTCATCTTCTGAAGAGGATGTAAGTACTTTTATCAGTGGAGAAATTTTAACCACCAGTACAAATATTAACTACGCATCAACTTTCATTGCATCTGGTGAGGGATTTTGTTCTACGATTCCACAAAATGCTCCTATTATCGGTTCGTCTTTCAACCTTTCACAAGGAATTTATTTCTTGAGAGGTTATTTTGTCGATGTTGCAACTCAGACTCTAATTCTTGATCAGTATAGTAATACTCCATCTTATAGAGTTGGTCTCGATATTATTGAGGAGATCATTTCTTCTGATGTTGACCCATCGTTGAGTGATAACGCTCAAGGATTTAATAACTATACAGCACCAGGTGCAGATAGACTTAGTATAACACCAATATTAGCTAAAAAGCCTCTCGATAATTTTGATGAAAGTAACTTTGTTCAACTTTCAGAAGTTAGTAATGGTGTTCTAAGATCAATTAATACAGATACTGAGTATAATTTCTTAGGTGATGAGTTTGCAAAAAGAACTTTTGATGAATCTGGTCATTATTATGTAAAAGAATTTGTTACTACTGTAAAAAACAGTCTAAACAACGAAGAAGGAAACCGAGGAATATATAATCCCGGTCAAACTACTCAGTCTGGAAATACACCTGATGACAATATCGGAGTTTATAAAATTTCTCCAGGTAAAGCATATGTCAAAGGTTACGAAGTAGAAACTATAGTACCTTCTTTAATTGACTTCCCAAAACCAAGAGCAACTAAGCAATTACAAAATCAAGGTCTTAATTTTGGTTTCGGTCCAACTATAGCACTGAATAGGGTCTTTGGATCTCCGACTATTGGTATCAATACTTCAAATACCCTGAGTCTTAGAAGTAGAAGAGTTGGTGTAAATCAAGAAACTGCGCCAGGTAAAGAAATTGGTATTGCAAGAATCTATGACTTTGTGCTTGAGTCTGGTTCTTATGATACAACCTTCCCAAATTTGAATGTTTGGGATCTCTCACTCTTTGATGTTCAAACCTACACTGATATTACACTCAATGAACCAGTAACTCTTAACACATCTTCCTATATTAAAGGTGAGTCAAGTGGAGCAACTGGATTTCTTAAGTATTCGGTAAGTGCAGGAACAGCAATTACTGCATATAGTGTTGAAGGTGATTTCTTTAATGGTGAAAGACTTTTATTTAACGGTGTTCTTGATAATGCAAGATTTGTCACTGAGTCAACTAACTTCTCACTGTCAGATACTAAATCGGTATTTGGTATTGTAGGAACTGGGAATACATTTACTGCAGATATTATTCAAACTCCAGTTTTTGATATTGGTAATGCAACTTGTTCACCACAAATTGCAAATTCTTCAAGAATTTCAATTCCAGTAAATCCTGGCTTCTCTTTTGTTGGTATTGCCACTGTTGGTAACCTCGTAAGGTTCTCTAGAACTAATCTAGATGCAGCAACATTTGCAAGAATTACCGGAGTTGGTAGAACCAATATTACAGTTAGTGGTATAACAACAGTTGCTGGTATATGTGATGGTGCTCTTCCTGCAGGAACTGAGACAGTTTCAAATGTACAGATAATCAGTACTAGAGCTCAACGAAATTCCGGTTCTGGCAATCTTACCGATAATGAATCACTGTATAGTGCATTCCCCAAAAGTAATGTTGCGTCTGTAAACCTGATTGACTCTGATATTGTTATCAGAAGACAGTATAATACAAATATCACATCTAATTCTACTGCAGTTATTAATGCTGGAGATAATGAAGTATTCTTGCCCTTTGACGAAGAAAAATATACTTTAATTCGGTCAAATGGTCAGACTGAGGTTCTTACTGAAGACAAGTTTGTATTTACTAATGGATTTGCATCAGTTCAAATTACTGGTCTGGGTGCAGATGATGTTGACACCACACTTATTACTACAATCAGAAAAAGTAATATTACATCTAAAACTAAACTGAATTCTGTCTCTAATAGTATTATTATCGACAAGTCAAGCTCAGCTGCCTCCGGTATTGGTTCTACGACTTTAGCTGATGGATTGGTTGCAGGAAACTATCCATTTGGAACAAGAGTACAGGACGAAGTTATTTGTCTGAATACCCCAGATGTGACTAAGATTTATGGCATATTCCAATCTGATGATGTGGGAGATCCTGTTGCTCCATTTATGACAATATCTCAAATGGATGGTGTTAGTGGAACAACTAATGATTTACTTATCGGTGAGACACTGACTGGTCAAACTAGTGGAGCCAAGGCAATATATGTAGAGAGATTTACAGATACTAAAGTATATTTTATCTATTTGAATAGTTCAACTTTCCAAAATGGGGAAATTGTATCTGGTAATCTGTCATCAACCAATGGTATTGTCAACAGCGCAAAACTGGGTTCTAAAAATATCACCAAAGATTTTAAGTTCTCTAATGGTCAGAAAGGTGGTTATTATGATTACTCAAGAATTATCAGAAAGGGTTCTGCAGGAATTCCTTCTAGAAGACTGAGGGTTTACTATCAAACTGCATATTATGATCCTGCGGATCAAGGTGATATCACCACAGCAAATTCTTATAATAATTTTGACTATGCTAAATTGTCTACAGTAAATGGACATAGAAATTCAGATATTATTGATGTAAGACCTAGAGTAACTGATTATGTCGTTGCTGCTGGTGCAAGATCACCACTAGAATTTGACGGTAGAAATTTTGTAGATACTGTTGATGGGAATCAACATAGTTCTAACCATATTATTGCTTCGGATGAAGTAATGACTCTTGGTTATGAATATTATCTCCCAAGAGCAGATAGAATTTATATTGATAAATTGGGTTCTATAAGCGTAATTGAAGGTACCCCTCAGGATCAACCAAGACTTCCTGATAGTATCAGTGGAGCAATGAATATTGCAAATGTTTTCCTACCTGCATACTTATATAACACCTCTGATGCAAAAATTAATTTTGTAGAACATAAGAGATATCAAATGACTGATATCGCCAAACTTGAGCAGAGAATTAAAAATCTTGAGTACTACACTTCCTTGAGTCAAATTGAGTCGAATACTCTCAATATGTTTGTAGAAGATTCAAATGGTAATAATAGGTTTAAGTCTGGTATTTTCGTAGATAACTTCTCTTCTCTTGAACCCCAAGATTCTACGATTGGTATCAAAAATAGTGTTGATACTAGAAAAGGTATCTTAAGACCTTCACACTATACTACCGCAGTCAATCTCCAACTAGGAACAACTGCAATTACCGGAATTGGAGAAACTTCGGATACCAACCAAGATTCTCAATTCGCAGAGATTGTTGGTAATGGGATTCAGAGAACCGGAAGAGTTATCACTCTTGACTACACTGACAGATCTTGGCTAACACAACCATATGCAACAAGAATTGAAAGTGTAACTCCTTTCCTAATTCAGTTCTGGCAAGGTAATATTAGGTTAACTCCAGATGTTGATGTTTGGATTGATGTCAATAGACTTGAAGTCAACAACGTAATGATGGAAGGTTCATTCCAAGGTATTGCGGAATCTCTTGGTGCAGAAGTAACAACCAATGCAGATGGTTCAAGAACTGGTGTAAGTCCTGTTCTGTGGAATTCATGGGAAACTGTTGGTGTTAACTTGAACATGTCATTGTCAAATGATCAACAATTCGTTCAAGGTGCGTCTGATGTAGTATCAAATGGTCTTGTAGATAATCTTCTTCGTGGAAGAGATGTTGGTGTTGATCAGATTGTTGATGCAAGTGATGCAATTGTCAATAACATTTCTGCAAGTGGTGGAGTTACACTAGATCAACAAAGATCTGGAACACAATCTACAGTTAATGAAGTAATTGAGACAGAATCTCTTGGAGATAGAGTTGTAAGAAGAGATATCATTCACTTCATGAGATCTCGGAATATTGAAGTTACTGCAACAAGATTCAGACCTTATACTAGACTTTATTCATTCTTTGATCAAGTAAATGTAAACAGGTTTGTTGTACCTAAGTTGATTGAAATTGAAATGATTCATGGGGCATTCGTCGTCGGTGAACTTGTTAATGGTAGATTGAATAACGGTGGTTCTAGAAGAAATAATTCCAGCTCCACTCCACGTATCGACTTTAGAGTTGCAAAGTCTGATCATAAGTATGGTCCATATAATAACCCAACAGATCTTTACGATCAAAGTCCTTATGACAGAAACGTTTCTGTCAATACTGTTTATTCAGAATCTTCTAGTACTGTAAACGTCGATACATTCAGTCTTGCTTCTGAAGATTTTCCACAGTTTAGTGGTTATATCTCAAGAGGAATGATTTTGACGGGTAGGACTAGTGGTGCCCAAGCAAGAGTCACTAACGTAAGACTTATTAGTGATGGTGTTGGTACTGTACAGGCTTCATTCAGAGTACCTGATGGTGCAAACAACGCTAACCCAACGTTTGAAACTGGCAGATCAAGATTTAGACTTACCAGTAGTAGAATTAACAGTCAGATTGAAGGAGCCACAACCACTGCAGGAGAAGGGACATTCTATTCACAGGGTGATGTAGATGTCACTCAAGGAACAACACTCTCTTTGAGAAATGCTTCAGTTGAAACTGAAGACTTTAGTCAATTAAGAAGTCTTGGTGATAATTTCACAACTAATACTATTGCAGTTGAAAGTGGATTTGAAGTTACAACTACAATCGAGCAAGACATCACAAATATCCAGCAAGATTTTATTACTAATGTAACCAATGTTACTAATGTAACGCGTAACAACATCACAAATAATATTATACGAAGACCAACTCGACCACCACGCCGACGCATTTTTGGAGGAGACCCTCTTGCGCAAACATTCCGTGTTGATGATGAGACTGGAATTTTTGTTACTAAAGTCAATGTATTCTTCCAAGCAAAAGATGCAAACCTTCCAGCAACTTTCCAGTTGAGAGAATGTAGACTTGGAACGCCAACAGAGACTGTTCTTGCTTTCTCTGAAGTTGACATTGAACCTGCAAACGTGACCACCAGCGAAGATGGTTCTATTCCATATACCATTACATTAGAATCTCCAGTATTTCTAACCGGTGGAACTGAATATGCTATGGTTCTACTCTCACACTCAGTTGAGTGGAAGGTATGGATTAGTAGATTGGGTGAGGCTGACGTAAGAACTATAGACCAAGAGGCTGGTCAGATTCTTGTAACAGAACAACCTCTTCTTGGTTCTTTGTTCAAATCTCAAAATGCTTCGGTATGGACTCCAAGTCAGTATGAAGACCTTAAGTTTGAGATTTTTAGATCTTCGTTTAACCCTTCTGGTAACGTTCAATTCTTTAACCCAAATCTACCTACATCACTTTCGCAGATTGATCCAACTGGTCTCTCTATGAATTCTAGAGAAATTAGAGTTGGTCTTGGAACTACGGTTCAAGATGCTGATCTAACTGTAGGCAATACCGTCAAACAACTCAATATTGGTGCAACTGGCACATTGGTTGCATTTGCAGGATCTGCTACATCAAATCTTTCACTTACAAATGTGGGTAGTGGGTATGTACCTGCAAGTGGTAGTCAATCATACACTGGAGTTGCGCTAACTTCAATTACTGGTACAGGATTAAATGCTACTGCAAATATTACTATTACTAATGGTTCTGCTACAGCAGCAACTATAAACAATGGGGGTGTTGGCTATGTTGTTGGTGATGTATTAACTCCAGTCAATTTGGGTAGTGTTAATCTTGGTTCTGGAATGCAACTTTCTGTGGAATCGATTCTCGGAAATAACACTCTGATATTGAATAATGTTCAAGGTAATTTTGTAACTAATTCAGGTTACCCATTACATTATGATAACAATAGTGGTATTACGACAGAACTCAATTCTAGTGTTGGTGGAGATGTAATTCCTGTTTCTCCAATAAACGTTGTAACAAATGGTGATTATATTAGAGTGTTCCAAAGAAATCATGGTTTACATTCGAATGTAGATAGACTTACTATTACTGATGTAGTTTCAAATTCTACCCCAATCAGTCTTGCCCAAGAATATCAATTTAATACAACTACATTTATTACTCTTGATGGTGTCGCAACTGAATTCAATAGATTTGAAAATATTGGAGTTGGTGCCACTAATCCTGGCTATGTTAAGATCGGAGACGAAATTATCAGTTACAATGGTGTGAATGGTAGAACACTGACTGGTATTGTAAGAGGAATTGATAATACACAAATTGCAACTCACGATCTGGGAGAACTTGTTAGTAAGTATGAATTAAATGGTGTTTCATTGAGAAGAATTAATAGACAACATCTACTTTCAAATGTTAATGCAAGTGATTTAGTAGAGGCACCTATTGGTTTGGATTACTACTATATCAAAGTTCAGATGAACATTGGTGGTACTAATAGAGCAGTCGGTAATGCAGATGGATTTCCCCCATTGTACTTTAATGAAAGAACTGTTGGTGGTGGTCCAGATGTTGCAGGTTCTTATAACTTACCGTACTCGTTAATTACACCAAAAGTAACTACAATCACGCCAACTGGTACTAATTTAATCTCTCAAGTAAGAACAGTCTCTGCATCAAGTATTTCTGGAAATCAACAGGCATACGCCGATGAGGGGTATGAACAGGTTAATCTCTTCACTAAAAATTACTTCAACTCTCAGAGAATGATTGCATCGCCACTGAATGAGTCTCTATATTTGAATAGTGACGTATATCCTGGCCAGAAATCATTCTCTATGTTGTTCAGTATGTTTACTACTGACGAAAGATTGAGTCCTGCAATTGACTTGGATAATGCTTCTGTAGTCTTTACATCAAACCGAGTAAATAGGCCGGTTACTAATTATGCATCTGACTTTAGAGTCAATGGTACTGAAAATGATCCAAATGCGTTTGTATATGTTTCTAAGAATATTGTTCTTGAGAATCCTGCAACTTCTCTCCAAGTTATATTAGACGCATACATTTCTAACAATAATGATATTAGACTATTCTATGCATTGAACCAGGATACTAGGGCGGAAGAGACAGTCTTTATTCCATTCCCAGGATATTCGAATATTGCTAGTAATGGTTCTATCATTGATATCTCGAACAATAATGGTACATCTGATGTAAGAGTGCCTACGATTGATTCTTATCAACCAGAGCCGTCTGTGAACCTCTACAAAGAGTATAAATTTACAATTGATGATTTGGTACCATTTGGATCTTTCCGTGTCAAGATAGTGAGTACATCGATCGATCAGTCCAATGCTCCACTCATAAGAGCTCTTCGTGCAATTGCATTCGCTTAATATGAACCAGTTAATACCAGTGGAAGGAATGGAAGGTTATTTTAGAGACTCCTCAACCGGAGCCATTCTTAATAAAAATAACCCCCAGTTCCAAGCTTATGTGAAAAACCGAGATAGTATGACTAAGGAGAGGCAAAGACTTGATTCTCTTCAAACTGAAGTACTATCTCTAAAGGGTGATATGAGTGACATTAAGAGTCTACTTTCGGATATTACATCGATGTTAAGACCAGACTATAAATAGTTAATATAGAAGTTCTTATATAAATGGCTCAGCCTACCACCAGACAAGAATTTACCGATTATGTTTTGAGACAACTTGGTGCTCCTGTTTTGGAGGTCAATGTTGCTGACGAACAGGTCCAAGATCTTATTGATGATGCAATTCAATATTTCAATGAGAGACACTTTGATGGTGTTACCCAGGTATATTTGAAGTATCAGATAACACAGGACGATATTAATAGGGGAAGAGCAAGACCACCTGGTGCACCGCAAAATGAAAGTGGAACCACAGGTATTGCATCAACATCAGCTACCGCAAATATTGTAGGAACTGCGACAACATTTACATACTATCAAAATAGCAATTATATACAAATTCCACCTTCAATTATTGGAGTGAATAAAGCATTCCAGTTTGGTGGTGGAATGGGACAAGGAATGTTCAATGTCAAATATCAAATGATGTTGAATGACTTTATTGGTCTCAATGGATTTGGTGCATCTGGTTATGATTTGACATCATATTCAATGACAATGGGTTATTTGGAGACAATTAACTTTATCCTGAATACACATAAGCAGATTAGATTTAATCAAAGAACCGATAAATTATATTTGGACATTGATTGGAGCGAGTTGCAGGTTGGTGAGTTTATTGTTCTTGATTGTTGGGCGGCAAATGACCCCAATGAGTATTCAAGAATTTGGAACGATTCGTTCCTGAAACCCTATGTAACCGCACTTGTCAAAAAACAGTGGGGTCAAAATTTAATTAAATTTCAGGGTGTGAAGCTTCCAGGTGGTATTGAATTTAATGGAAGACAGATATATGAAGACGGTCAAGCAGATCTTGATAGGATTCAAGAGAAGATGATGAGTACATATGAACTTCCACCTTTAGATCTTATTGGGTAATACATTATGCTCAACCCATTTTTCCTGAACGGTAGTAAAACTGAGCAGAATCTAGTCCAGAGTCTTGTCAACGAGCAGTTGAGGATGTATGGAATAGAGGTCTATTACTTACCCAGAAGGTATGCTAAAACTAATACTATCATAAAAGAAGTTATTCAATCGGACTTCACTAATGCATATCCTATTGAGGCATATGTTGATAATTATGAGGGATATACTGGTCAGGGAAGTATTCTATCAAAGTTTGGTATTGAAAATAGAGATGACCTACAACTCGTCATTTCAAAAGAAAGATATGAGAATTATATTACACCGCTGATTAAAGATGTTCCAGATATTGAACTTTCGACACGACCGAAAGAGGGAGATTTAATATACTTCCCTCTTGGGGATAGGTTATTTGAAATTAAGTTTGTAGAACATGAACAACCTTTCTACCAACTTAAGAAGACATATGTCTATGAATTAAGGTGTGAACTCTTCCGTTACGAAGACGAGGTTATCGATACTGGTATTGAAGACATTGATGATGAGATTGCACAGATTGGTTATATTCAGACACTGGCACTAATTGGTGCTGGTAGATCTGCAACAGCTACCGCACAGGTATGTCCCGCAGGTGCAGTGAGTCACGTAACCATTACTAATATGGGTAAAGATTATGTGACACAACCTCAAGTTGGATTCTCTTCCGCACCTCCAGGAGGAATTACTGCTACAGGTATTGCATCACTATCATATAATTATCCAAATTGTAATGGTATAGGTGGTAGAATTTCAGCTATTCATATGACAGATGCTGGTTGTGGATATATTACCCCACCTTGGATATCAATAACTGGTGATACTGGTGTTGGTGCAGCTGCCACTACTGGTATTTCCACAGACGGTTCTATTCGGACAATTTCAGTTACAGATGGTGGTTCTGGATATATCAAGGCACCTAAGGTTTCCATTGGTTTGACCGCAGGTACTTATCCATTATTCAGTGATACTAATCATTATTTGGATTCTTCTACTACTACGTTCGATTCATTCTATCCGTCACCATCTAGATATGCTGTTGGTCTTGCAACAATTAGTGCGGGTATTGTTACTGCAATTTATGTTATTGATGGTGGTTCTGGATACGATACCAACCCAGTCGTAATTATTGATCCACCATTTGTCGATAATCCCGATATTAATGTTGGTGGAATGTTCGTATTTAATGAGACTGTAACTGGTTCTATATCTGGTACAACTGCAAGAGTTAAAGAATGGAATGGTGTTACAAACATTATGGAGATTAGTATTGTAAGTGGTAGTTTTGTTCCGCAAGAATATATAACCGGCAATACATCTGGAGCAAAATATGTAATTGGATCTGTGAATACGGATGATTTAGTTACACCATTTGCTGATAATGATAACATTGAGGCAGAAGCAAAAACAATTTTAGATTTTTCAACATCTAATCCATTTGGTATGCCGTAATTAAAAGTTGTTAAATAGAAGTATATGTCTTCAAAGTAATGTTTGAATATTTTTACAATGAGATCTTTAGATCTGTAATTATTGGATTTGGTTCTTTGTTTAATGGAATCCAAATTCAACATAAAGATGAGAATGACTCCACATCCAGTGTCATTAAAGTTCCTCTTGCTTACGGACCTACTCAAAAATTTCTTGCAAGACTGAAACAGAATCCAGATTTGAACTCGCCAGTTCAAATTACACTTCCAAGGATGTCATTTGAATTTACAAATTTGGCATATGACTCCTCAAGGAAATCAACTCAAACCCAGACGGTAGTTTATACAAATTCCGATGGAACAGAGACGAAGAAAGGATATCTTCCTGTTCCGTATAACATGACAATCACTCTTTCAATTTATACCAAATTGAATGATGATATGCTTCAAATTATTGAACAAGTTGTTCCTTACTTTCAACCGGGTTATACACTCCCCATCAAGTTCTTGGGTAATCTGAATGAAGTAATCAATGTTCCGGTTCAACTGGATAATATTGATATGAGTGATGATTATGAAGGTAATTTTGACACAAGAAGAGCACTAGTATATACTCTAACGTTCACTGCAAAGACTTATGTCTTTGGTCCCCTCAAAGATGTTTCTTCCGATATTATCAAGAAGGTTACTGTTGGATATGTTGCTGGGTCAACCAGTGGAAATTCTTATCAGAGAGATGTTACTTATCAGGTTACACCAAGAGCAGTTAAAGATTATGATGGTGTAGTTGCAACCCTACTTTCAGAGAATGTTGATATGGTAGAGACCATAATCGATGTTGATGACGGAACTAAAATTCAAGAAAAATCATATATCTACATTGGTCAAGAAGAAATGTATGTAGATAATGTGACCGGAAATAGGTTGGTGGTCAAGAGAGCTCAAGATAAATCACCATTACAAAATCATTTACTTGGTGAAAAAGTATATGCAATAACTCAAGCAGATAATGAACAAATTGAAGTTGGTGACAATTTTGGTTTTGACGGAAATCTTTTCTGAGGTAAATCATGGATAAGTATGAAAAGCTCAATGAAACTTTTGATGTTGAACCAATAGAGGTAAAACCAGAAAAAAATGTTATTGAACAAAGAATTGAAAGATATGAAACTTCTAAGGAAGATATTCGTAAAGACTATGAATACACGAGAGGTAATTTATATTCAATCATTGAAAAGGGTCAGGAAGCAATCAATGGAATCTTAGAACTTGCTCAAGAAAGCGAGATGCCAAGAGCATATGAAGTTGCTGGTCAATTAATTAAGAGTGTCTCTGATGCTACAGATAAGTTGATGGACCTTCAGAAAAAACTTAAAGATGTCAATAAAGAAGAAGAATCGAAAGGACCAACAACCGTCAATAATGCACTTTTTGTTGGTTCTACCGCAGACCTTCAAAAAATGTTAAAGAATGCGGGTAAGGACCTAAATACCTAAAAAGACTGAAATGGCTGCCGAATCTGTAAATATACAAATTGATAAAGGAACAGATTTTTCCCAGAATTTTGTGATGAAGAATCCTGATCAAACAATTATTGATTTGACTGGGTATACTGGAGTTTCTAAAATTAGGAAGTACCCAGAAGATTTGAGTAGCTCAAGTAGTTTTACTGTGGGTATTGCATCAACCACTGGAACAATTACGTTGTCGATGGGTGCAACAATTACATCAAATTTGACAGTAGGTAGAAACTACTATGATATCCTTATAACCTCTGGTTCGAGTGTAGTATCAAAGGCTTTTGAGGGTTCAGTTATTGTAAATGCAACTGTATCTGTATAAAAATGGATAATTTAGGAGATTTCTTTTCTCTTATTGGCGAAGAAAAGAAAAAAGACAAAGAAAAGACTAAAGAAATACTTGGAGAGGTATCCTTAGGAGACCTTTTCTCAAGTTTGAGTGAAGAAAAAAAGAAGGTTAAAGAAAAAAGTTTAAAAAAAGAAAAAGAATTAGAAAAAATTAAAAAAGACGCAAAAATTTTTGAAGCGTTTTTGTTTAGTGAAACTCCTAAGGTAGAACAAAGTGCGATAAATGCAGTAAATGTTCTAGAGACCGAACTTAAAAATCTTAAAAGTACATCCTATAAGTCAATTGATAGGCTTATGAGAGGGATTAGTGCAGAGTATAATATTACACCAACCAAATTACATAATCAATTTAAAGAAAAACATAATCTTATACCTGATGATTGGGTAAAACAGCAGAAAGAAGAAGTAGATACTAGTAATTGGAAAGATGATTATAAACCTATTGAGATAGAAACTGAAGATATAATTAAACCAGAACCTCTTAAACCATCAGAACCTGTTGCAGATGTTGAAGAACTCGGTGAGAGTATAAAAGAATTGGAAACTCTTGCAAAAATAAGAGATGATGTTGATGTGAAGGTTGATAATTCTACCAATATGATGAAGAGTATTGAGATTCTGGATAAGTTAACTCCAGATGAAGAGATTGACATTGATGGAAAGGATAGTGAAGTTAATAGACTGAGAAGAGAAATAGATCAACTGCGTAAGATGGTCTATGAAAGTGTCAGACACACCTCTACTATTGGAGGTGGTGGTGCTGGATTCATCAAGGATCTTGATGATGTCAATATTGCTGGTCTTCAGAATGGTTATATACTGTCATATAATTCTACTACTCAAAAGTGGGATGTAATTGAAAACCAAAGTACTGGTGGGGTAGCAAATGGCATTAGAATTCTTACTACTACAGAGAGAGATGCATTAACGCCATCAGCAGGAGCGTTGATTTACAATTCTACTACTGATGTTGTTCAGGTTTATACTGGAACTGCCTGGGTAGGTGTTGCTTCTGATGAAGATGCGATTATTGATGGTTCTGTCACTATTACATAGTAATAAATAGTAGGACAGAATTCTTTCTATTGACATGCAGGAAGGTAATCTACATAAGTGGTTTAAGGGATCCAAGTCCAAAGACGGTAAGTCTGGTTGGGTCAATGTAGTCACTGGTGGTACATGTGCCAGTGATAAACCAGGCGAAGGAACACCTAAGTGCGTATCTTCTTCAAAGAGAGCTAGTATGACTCCTGCGGAAAGGAAGTCGGCACAAAGTAGAAAGAAAAAAGCAGACCCAAACCAACAATCAAAGTCTGGTGCTGCAAAGCCAACTTATGTCAAAACCGATAGTCCTAGGAAAATGAAGGAATCAAAAGAAATTGATAAGATTGCTAAGGAACTTGATGGGGCTGTAGAAATGCATACAAGTCAGGCAAAGAGACTTAGAAAACACTCTAAAGATATGAAAGAAGAAAAAAATTGTGGGTGTGGTAAGAATCCTTGTATTACATATGGTAAGAAAGAAGAAGTAACTGAAGGAACAGATAAGAAAGGTTCAGGTTCTGGTAAGAAAGATGCTTGTTATCATAAGGTAAAGGCATCTGCTTCTGTATGGCCTTCTGCTTATGCATCTGGTCGTTTGGTTCAGTGTCGTAAGAAAGGTGCTGCCAACTACGGTAAGTCAAAGAAGAATGAAGAATTCATGGCTCTTCCAGAATTTACTGACCTTCAAATCAGGTGTATGGAAGCCGCAGGTATTGAAGTAGAAGTTCTTGATGAGAAGTGTTGGGTTGGGTATACCCAGAAGGGTATGAAGAAAAAGGGTAAGAGAGTAGTTCCTAATTGTGTGAAGGTTGAAGGATATGCTCCGGGTGATGTTGATCAAAAAGTTGGTGCTGTAACTCCTATCCCTAAAAAGGATCAGGACGATGCCAAGGCACGTATCCTTGCTAAGACAAAGGCAAAACGTGAAAAGATGAAGGAAGAAAATACTATTGAAGAAGCAACCAGAGTTCCCGCACAAAATGGTAATGTCTATCTGGTAGGATTTACCTGGAGAGGTAAGTATATGATGATGAAACTCTTCTTCCCAGAAGTTAAGAGACCTTCGAGAAATGAAGTCAAAGATGCTCTTGAGAAGATTTATCCTGGTTGTCATCTTCAAAGGTTTGATATTGCACCATACAATCCAAGTGAGCCTATGATTAATGTAGGTGTAAATGAGGAAGTAGAAGAACTTGAAGAGAAGTCTGCTGCATGGCAGAGGAAAGAAGGTAAGAATAAGAAAGGTGGTTTGAACGAGAAGGGACGTAAGTCTTACGAACGTGAAAATCCTGGTTCTGATCTCAAGGCTCCTCAACCCGAAGGTGGTCCTAGAAAGAAATCATTCTGTGCTCGTATGGGTGGAGTCAAAGGACCAATGAAGAAACCAAATGGAGAACCTACCCGTAAGGCTCTTGCTCTTAGAAAGTGGAAATGTTGATTAGGTAATTTATGAGTAATGATGTTTATTTGGGTAATCCCCTTCT
>Ga0208667_1000002_pt1 | contig 129619 bp, 150 predicted proteins | sample 11BtaG_FD_184085 | JGI IMG/M metagenome (GOLD analysis project Ga0208667, IMG submission 184085) | Marine viral communities from the Subarctic Pacific Ocean - 11B_ETSP_OMZ_AT15265_CsCl metaG (SPAdes) (version 2) | ecosystem: Environmental > Aquatic > Marine > Oceanic | place: Pacific Ocean... | reverse complement strand
GGTGTCGTTGATATAATTTAGAAAACAAGAAATAGGCATACCACGTTTCGATCTACCGTAAGATAGAATCGGGGTTGAGTATGACAACCAATGTTTACTGGAATACTCGTACAATCGTTGAGCGTGTTCTGGATTAGAACCAAACGCCTTACTGACGAAAGCAAATCTTTGTTGCGGAGTCGTTTCCTCATCCGTCATGTAACTTTCTTTCAGTCTTTGCAGACCCAACTTATCAAATAAATCGTCACGCGAGGTATCAATCTGAATACCCAAATAATCTTGTCTAGCCATTATTTTACCTTATTCTTCGTCTAATGCGTCTGCGATTTCTGGGAAATGAATTTTAACGATATCCCAACATTTGTCTGCAATTTTCATATGTTCTTTTTGTGTACCGTTTGCACGGCGTAGATCGCAATAATGAATCCAAGATCGCAATGTACCAGCCATGTACAGTGTTGATTCTGTAAGTCCTTCTGGTAGTACTGCTCTTGCTTGTTCCTTTGCGATTCCATTGTCCAGAGCCCACTGGTAAATCTTTTTTGTCTCATGGATATGTTGGTTCTGTTTCATATTCCATTCTTCAGACAAACGACCTTCTGGGGTGGAAAGACCGTCTTTACGGACACGATGATCGATATCAATATCAATACTATTCTGCCTGTTTTTGGGGTCTTGTAGTCTTGCTTGGCGAGTAACAAAGTTTTCACTGACTGCATACCGTTGACTAAACTCTTGAAAACTAAAACTTCGATGTCTCAAGATTTGTCTGGCGATATCTCGCGTAGTCTTAATCTCCATTGTCATGTGTACCATTTCAAATGGAGACCAGTGATTATTTTTTGCTAAGTACCGCAAAAGTCTGGGAGAGGTTTCGTTATTATTCTGGTTGTCGGGGTTACTCACCCTAGCAACATATGAAACCAACTCTCCCGCAGTGCCACATCCTGTGATAGCAGAAGGTTTTGATACACTAATCAAATTCACTTCACTCATTATATATTCCTTTACAACTTAAACTTACTTAGACTTCAATCCATCCTGATACGCGGATACCATCTTCTTCTTTGTTTGACGAGCGTCCAACTTGATACCCTGCTTTGCAGCTTGTGCATCTAGTTGCTTTTTGGTCAACTTCATCAACTCTTCATAAGAAGGTAGTCCGAGTGATGCGAGACCTACGTCATAGTTTGCTTCTACCTGTTCCGGTGTCAGCGATTTTGATGCTCCAGTAGCGTTGTCAATCGCCTTTTCAGCTTTGGGTTTAAACATGAAAGTCCAAAAACCCCAAACAAACAATACTGCGACACCGGCAAGAATTAAAAATTCCATTACCATCTCCTAACATTTTTTCCATTGGTTAAAGTTAAATTGAGCAGACAGTCCACGGTATGTGTTGTTGTCTACTATATCTTGTACGTTCAAACCACTTGTTACCATATCATTTATATCTTTCTGAGATATGCTCTCAGGCCAAATAACGACATTGTAATTCTGATCGACGTACTTTGACATCAACTTACAAACATCCTTGTTCTTCGGTTGATTATCAAAAACGATGCGAATTTTTTCTGGATCAAAACCTAGACTATCTATCTTATTGAAAGATGTTCCGGCACACGCAATGCAGTTGTCAAGAAACAGAGAATCCAGTGGACCCTCAACAACAGTGGCCATCTTTGTGTTATCCACCTGTTCCAATCCAAATACAGTAGGAGCATCTTCCCTAACTTTGACAAGGATGTATCTCAGTGTCTCACCACGCATGGCTCGCAAAGAAACGGCAGTCAATCTACCGTGTTTGTCAAAGAATGGAATTGCTAGTCTGGGTTCCTCCGTAATAATACTCGCCGCATACTTCTCATTCAGTTGTACAACATTTTTTATGTTGTCAATATAGTAAAGTCTGTCCCAAACTTTCTTGGGGATATCTCGACTCTCCACATATTCGACAACCTCATGGTCATATGGTAATGTGCTTACCTTGTCCATTATATTATCTATAAGAGTCTTTACTTTTGGCTGTTCTGGTTCTTCGTTTTTGTCAAAGAGGGTGTGTCCGTTGGGTGTCCAATTGGACCCCGTTGGTTGCCACTGTTTTCTTTCTCCCTCGGTGTACTTCTCTAAACAATATTCCTTGTATGATAATGGGTCAAGTTGTTTCAAAACATTCCCAAAACTAGCTCCGTATCCACATTTGTGACACTTGTAGATCATGTTGTTTTCTTTGCGGAAGAAGTATCCACGCATCTTGTTCAGTTTGCGTTTGGAGTCTCCACAGAAGGGACATCTCACATTAAAGAGATAGTCATTCTTGCGCTTGAATTTCTCAAAACGATAGGAAATGAAGTTTAGGTATTTTACGTCAACATATAGCATCAGTCTATAGTACTAGAAACCCATGTATAAGTCAAGGTCTTTTTTGATTTTCAAAGATTTTTCTAGTCTAGATACGTCATCTGCAAGTCGGGGTACTTCGGTAGGTAGTTGAATCTCTTCCAAGATTTCAAAACATCTTTTTTGGTTGTGTTTTCGGCACTCCAAAGTTTCTTCATGCAATTCTGGTAGTGTGTATTCTTCTCGCAGTCGTTTGAGTTCTCTAACCAACCCTCTTGCCCTGAGATATGGATTTGGTTCCATGTCATACTCGTAGTTGATTATTTGGTGTGGGAAATGAAATCCCCATTCCATGAGTGGGTCCATCATATTTTTGTTGCCAAAAATCAGAGGTAGTCTCATGCCAAGCATCGGTTTCCAAGTTTTTTCTGTATAGAACGTGTGATCTTCATGTGTCTCTACCACCAAGTCAATGAGACACAGATCATACCAAGGCGGGAATCTGTGAGTCTTTTGTTGGTTATCACCTTTCCATACACATCTATCGACATCTTCTCTGTAGTGTTCTACAACATCCCTATAGATGCCTTTGCCGACAAAGGTGACATACTGACCAATACACCTCTGTGACAGTAACAGGTCATAAATCATCTCTCTGTGGGGTCTCTTCTGACCCAACATACATGTATACAATTGGCAGGGTAGGCGGGATGTTTGCCAGTATTGTTCTGGGTCTACGCCGCTGTTTACGATATCCCAACAGGCATTCACCGTATCAATTAACCAGAAGTACGGCCAACTAATAAATTTTGTGTTGTTTTCGGGGTATTGTTTTGGATGTAAGTTACCAGTGATTTCTGTGTAACTTTTGACTTTTAGGGGTCGGTTGTTGTAATCGTAATCAGGTACAATTTCTACTTCATTGGAATTGTAAAACAAAACATCTTCGTTGTGGTATCGTCCACGCAGTAGAGAGTCTTTGGTTTGGTTATCGTTGATTACAATCATTACATAATAGTACCACCAATGTGGCCAAATGTCAACCCAATAAGTTCATAAGACTCGCGTTACCAGCAATAAATCCAAGTACTGCAGCAGCACCCATAATCATCCACTGTCTCTTTTCTACATTGCGGAGTCGTTCTTCTTCTATGCGTTGTTGATCCAACATTGCATCCTTCAAATCTGCTATAGAATCCATGAGACTTTTAGTCTCTTCTTTCATCTCTTCAGATAATTCTCTATGAACCGTAGTGATCCTAGAGTGAAGTTGTTCATACCTCTGGTCAAACATAGAAAATTGCGTCTCCAATTCGATTTCCGTAGCGTTAATTCTAGTTTCGTGAGAAGATAATACTTCTCGTATGGATACGTTTAGTTCTGCAATTTTTTCTATGGAAGTGTCAAGACGACTAAAAAATCCTTCCATTTTTCTGGTATCAGCTTCCAGTACGGCGATTCTGGTCTCAGTTGACATTTGGAAACTTCCTCTTCTTCTTTCTACGTTGAAGAGGCATTGCTATGGATTTTCGGCCTGGTTCACCTTGCGCGTCAGTTCCCAGACCAGCGATTTTACCACCCGTCATTGGTCCTGCAACATTAGCGATTTCTTCTCCCATCATGAAATATTTGAATGGGACATTACCAGCTTCTAGAATTTTAGCCTCAGTGATTACATTTTCATCTTGTGAATACATATCAAGTAAAACTTGAAATTCATCATCTGACATATTTTCGATGTCATTGTTTTCTCTTATCATGGCAATAGCAGAAGCAAATACTAATAATCTTCTGGCAGCTGCATTTGATGAGGTGGTCAATGCTCTACGAATTTTGAATCCGAGTCTATCTAAAAAGGTGTATGCGTTTCGTTCTTCGGAGGTGCGAGGGTCTTTAATTTTGTTGCCTTTATTGTCGATGATACCCATCTCAAAAGCTGGATGCTTCTCGTAGGGTGTACTAAACAACCTGAGAAGTCTTATCGCTACGAGACTATCAACTACAGTTCTTGACATCAGATATTCCTAAGTATGTTAATAATTTTAAAGTCCAGTGGTATATCATCACCGCGAACACCACCAGTAATTATTGACTCCAAAGGCATCCGGTTTAGGAATACCAAAAAAGTTTTTAGTATTGACCAATGTTGTTTATCAATCTTGTAAAACAACATTGGAGTAGCATGTCTATCAAACACGTTGTATAATACTATAAGGTGATTCAAGATGAGTCTGTCATTTAATTGACCCGATCTTTCATATCTTCTAAACAGCCTCTTCAGATACTTGAATCTTTTTACATCTTCCTCAAAGTCTTCGATCCCCGAACACTCTGGACTGTTGTAATGTTTTATAGCATAAACAAGATAATTACTTTCATTCAATTCAATCATATTATTATTAGGTTACCGCAGCAGAACCCCCAACCATCCACCACTTCGATCCTGCATAAATCAGAAGGGCGGTGTCACCAGCACTGTCAAAGGTAATAGTGTCATGTCCCAGATCGCTGTCATCCAGCAAAAGGGTCACGGCACTAGCATTAGAAGTCATGATGATAGTTTTTAACTGACCCGTAGTTCCACCAGTGAGGGTAAGAGTACCACCAACAGCAGGATCAACAATCAGATGTACGTTGTAATCATTTGACAATACACCAGCACTTGTAACATTTATATGATCTCCAATAGAAACCTTGTCTGCGAACAATGTTGGAGTAGAAATCTGTCCAAATATGTTTGCAGTACTAACTTTCTTACTGGAACCACCTTGTACAAGGTAGTGGGTATCATCAGCGGCCACCGAGGTGGCCGCAGTGAGTTCTGATAGTTTTGAATCAGACATCAGTTAAACCTTATGAGTCGGGGAATTCAGTATCGTCATCATCGGCAGTAGCGACAGCAGTACCCGTTCCAGTACCAGCGCCAGAAGCGGTGAATACTGTGCCTGGGTTAGAGTCAGCGGCACCAACTGCGGTGAAGTCGGTAGTTCCAGTGGTAAGAATTTTGTACTCAGTTGCGGCGGCAAGAGCAGTAGCGACAACACCTACAGCCGCCTCGTATACTGCGTCAGTAGATGCGGATGCCATAGCAACAAGAGTTTCATACTTCTTGCGCGAACCGACAGTAGTTCTCCGTACCCAACCGGGCTGTGTAATACCAGCAGTAGCAGCGACTTCCGCTTCGTCAACCATAAAGATTTCAGATGCAGGAATCCCAGTAATTACTGGCTTATTGGATTTTGACCATGCGCTCATTGTGACTTTCTCCTTGGGTCTATTATTTTATTTATACGTGCTTCTTAAAATGATCGTGGCTCTTGTGGGCAGACGTTTGCATTGCTTGTTTGTCAGCGGGTTTGCTGTTCATGTACTTATTCAAGAACTTTGCAGCGTGTCCTTTACTGATCTTGTGCGTCTTCCCATCTTGGAATTGAACCTCTTTACCAACGGTAATTGCTTTTCGCATCTGAGGTACAATGTGTTCGATTTCTTTTGCGTTTGATGCGTCACTGACCTTTGCGGGTTTGTCCGACTTAGTAGGAGCAAGACCTTTCTTATCATCCGCATCATAGTCTCTCTTTGCATCCGCAGCGGCATCTTCAGTGATACCCTTCTTCTTCATGAGTCTTGCCTTGGCAGCACCAGCATCTTTATTTGAGATACGCATCCCACCAGTGTTGTGACTTGCCTTGTCCTTTGACATAGCACCAGAAGACTTTGCATAATCATTCTTCATGGTGTAGTTTTCATTCTTTGCGTTGTGTGCGGCATCTACACTGTTGAAGAATTTCTTTTTCTCTTCTGGGGACATAGAACCAAGAGACTTACCTGATTTCTTCAGCATCGCCTGAAACTTTGCCTTGAATTCCATTTCGATCAACTCATCCAACTCTTCATCGGAGTAGTCATCGAACATACCTTCGTTTGCAGTGCGGAGAGCCTTCTGAGCGCCTGGGTGATTAGAAAGACCTTTCTTAATCTTTTCCATCTTCTTTGCGGCACCCGTCATGTCACCACCCTTGTGACGGGGGTCATTTGCAATACCCTTCGCCATCTTAACTTGTTTACCAGTGATATACTCTTTGAGTTGATATCCCTTGTCATCGCATTCGGAACAACCTTTACCCTTACACTCTGGACAATCAACCTTTTTAACTTCGTCAAGGCCCGGATCAGTTTCCCTCTCAGTCTTTGAAACTTTGCGAGAAAGTCTCTCGGCGGCCTTCTTGGCGCGTTGTCGAGAATCTTCTGCGTCTGAGCCAGGATTCTTAACTTTGTACTCGTCGAGTTTTGATTTCTTAGCGGCGGCAAACGGATTGTTCATGTCCACGGTAATTTCCTCTTCGGTCTCTTCTTTGGAGAGTTTAGCAGCGATGGCCATCTCTCTCTTCTTTTCTTTAGACTTGCCCTTAAATTGGGGTGCATCAGACTTTTGGAAGTCCTTGATGACTTCACCCATTTCCATGTCTTCAACCTTTTCTTCTAGGTCCGTTTCTTCGTTAGTAGCAGGAACCTTGGCAGTAGATAAACCATACTTCTTGTAAACGGATGAATATCTCTTCTTACTTGCAAGACGGTCACCCTTCACACGTTTTTTAATCTTATCTACATCCTGAGTACCAACCGCCTTTTCACGATCAGTCTCGTTCTTTTGTTGGTAACTTGCCAACATTTTAGATGATACTTCATCAACCTGTTCTACATCTTCACTAACTGATTTCCAACTTCCACCGGCTTTTTTATACATCTTGGCAGCCCAACCATTGGCATAAGCAGAAGGATACACATCGAATTTTGCCTTCGCCTGTGACTTGTACTTTGACCACAACTTCGGGTTTGTTGGGACATTCTTCTCTTCAAGAGTCTGAATGTCCAACAACAGTTCTTCCCATTCATTCAAGGTTACATCATCACTCTCTTCGGCCGTTTCGATCTCACTCTCTTCGGTCTGATAGCGATTCTTTTGAGTGTGTTGTCGTGCTTTCTGGAATACTGTATCGTCACCAAGTATGATATACATCATTTGGTCAAGAACACCACTAACAGCATCTCTTTCTTGCGGAGTACCCACTTTACCAGATTTCATTTTTTCAAGACCACGTTTTAACAGTGGCAGTTTTGCAACTGGCAACATACCCTGTCGAACCAGCATATCAAGTCTTCTTGACATATCAGCTTCTAATAGGGTAGATTCTCCAGACTGTAATATGTCACGGATGTTTCTTTCTACCGGCATTGTGTATACTCCAAAATAAATCTGACGTTTCAATATATTTATAAAGATAACTTATTCTGTTTGTACTCTTCTATAGCTGATTTTACCATTTCTTCGGGTGGATTCATCATACTAGGCAATTCTCTGAAATTTTTCAACATATCGGCCTTACTAAACCCCACTCCTTGCCAGTTTGATTGGTTAAAAATGGGTACACCCCTATCCCAATATCTATCATGACCAAATAACATGTTCTGCACACCAATATATGCACTGACCGCATCATAGTGTTCGTTTTTCCACATATATGTCAAATGGTGCCAGTGTGGACTATTCAAATCTGGTTCAAGGAGTTTGATTCTTCTCTTGAAATAATCATCGACATTTGGATCGGCGTAGATGTGATCTAGTCTGTCGCCTACTGGTTCGATTTCCATTGGTTGCGGGGTCTTGTACCACTTGTCTTTCTTAGAGGTAAGATCACTGGGTCGCGTCATTCCATTGTCTCTCATAATATGTAGAGGGAACATCGATACTGCCTGAGACTGCCAATTATCATCCAACCACTTGAAGGTCCAGTCTAGAGTTTCTGGAGTCTCGTACGGCAACCCCCAAATCAAACTTATCTCCCCCCGATAAAACCCATTCTCTTTTAAGAAATATTCTTTAGCTTTTAGAATGCCATCTAGAATCTTCTTTGGGTCACCACCCTTTCCCATTGATTTGGCACTTGCATGATTTGTTGATTCGATCCCATAGAGATGACTATTGAATCTCATTCTAGCAAGTTCTTCTAGGTCACCCTTGCGTTGAGTCATCAAGTCTGCGCGAATGTACCCAGTAAAGTTTGGTTTAAAATCACATGACTGAACAACATCACCATACTTTTTAATTTTTGGAATGTAGTCATTGAAAGTATCATCAGTAATGATGTACTCTGTTGTTCCCCAAAGGTCATAGTTTTCTTTTATGTTTCTCTCAAAACAATCTTGTGAACGAGTATAGTCACCCTTCACACCCAGAATCGGGAAGTTGCAATAGGAACAGGCGAATCGACATCCTCTAGAAGTTTCCATAGACAAAACTTCGTAGGGTTTAATAAAGTCTCTTTTCTCGTATCGGATTGGCAATTCAGACCAAGGGTACGCATGATACTTTGAGTTTTCCCAACAATCTACTACTGGAAATGTAGGTCCGCCTTCAAAGGGCGTAAATTGTTTTACTTCTGGATTACCCTGTATTATGGCCTTCATGCCGAGTTCACCATAACCAATACAGTAATAATCGATGTTTGGTATTTTCATAAGTGACCAGATGTCCTGACTTCCAGCACAAGTGGTCACATTGGGATAATTGGTTTTAACGTATTTGAATATATTAACAATGTTCGGGGCTGCAAGAAAGAAGAGCCCACCCACACCCACCATCTTAGTGTCTGGTCCGACCCTGCTATCTACAATTTCAACGAGTTCTTCATACCGCCAAGAAAACATAAAATCGACAACTTCTACGTTAAAGTCGAATTCATCTCTTAGGTATGTGGCAATTCGGTAGGTGCCAGAAGTTCGACTTCTGGTTTCGTAACTAGGTTCTTCTGTTGCAGCCTGTACGCCGTGTGAATACGAACCTAGTCCCGTAAATAATAGTACGTCAACGTAATCCATGTTGTCTCCATCATCAATATATTTTTTTCAAATCAAATCCAACTGGATTTACAACTCTTATTTCATGTCTCTTTTTATCAGTACCAATAAAAATAATGTGGTTTTGTTTTAGTTTTAAGATTTTTTTAGCATGATAAGTTTTTGGACTAAACGTCTCTATGCGAGTACCATCAGGCAGAACAGTAGTTTCGCCTGGGTAGTAAACAGTAAGTTGATATTCTTCCTTCAACCACTCTTTAATTTTTTCTATTAACCATCTCATAAACAGTATTTATAGTTTTTCTTTGATTAGTTTTATGATTATTTCTGCCCACTTTGCATTTGTTTCTTCGCCTGGGTGTATGAGGTCTCTGGCCATAGAAACCCCATCAAAAGATTCATCTCCACGTTGAGCACAGTGTTTCCAATAATGATAAGCTTTAAACTCTCTGTCAAAGTCCTTTGAATAGTCAGCCAAAACGAAAGGGATATCCAGTTCTTTTGCGATATCTCGCAACACCATGATGTTCTTGGTTGTCTGAATAAGGTTATTCATGTCATCCGTGACACATTGATACTCCATTGACATTACATACTCTTCTGTAATTTTCCTGTATTTTGAAATCTGTTGAGAAGAGGTGGTTACAATCTGAGATCCGTTAAAGTAGTTCCACCTTCTTGGTGGTGGTGTAAAAACAACCATCGCTTTTGGTTTCTTGACAGTGTGTTTGAGTAAGAACAAAGCATGAATTACGCTTGCATCAAGTCCAACGCCAGGGATACCGAAATTAAAATTTGCAAGACCCAGTTCTTTTGATACTATCTCAGTGAAGGTATGTTCCTTGTCTAGACCGATACCGAATGTAAAACTGCATCCATAGAAAATAATTCCGTCTTCATCATAACCGTGGTCTATTCGGTATCCTTGGTCGTTGAGGAGGTACTGGACTGAAACGGCGTTTTGCGACCCGTCAGTTCTTATCCAGTTAAACTGTTCCAGACACTTTCGGGTCTGGGGGTCATTCTTGTGTTCGTTAAAGGTTTCTTGTGTGTCTGGGTCAATCCAAAACAAATTATGTGTTCTGTTTTCTTTCCACGAGTCTATTGAATCACATAAAGCAAGATTGATACCACCGAGGCACTTTCGGATTGTTGGCAGATTTTCTTGTGGGAGACACACACTGTTTTCCCAAGAAAGACCTTTACCCAAGTACTGTCTTGTGTACTTCAGAATATCATCAATTGTCATAACGAAATTAAACTCTTAGCAGTTCCATCTTCTTCTTGCAGCCTTACCTCTTTCACCCGTCCAACCGCGTGATCGGGCACAGAAGGATTTTCTTCTATTAGCCGCTTTGCTACCTTTCTTTAGTTTACTAGGAGGCGTAGTAACAGCAGTCTGTAGATTGCCGCCGGTTCTGCGGTTCTCTGCATCTACGCCCTTCTGTGTCAGACCAGCACCTTTATCAGTGGGCCGTTTGTGTCCAGACTTAATACCTTCTTCTGTGACAAACTCCAAAAAAGTCTTCATTTCTTCTTCACCTTAAACTTCTTAGCCTTCTGTTTAGACGCCTGTGACTTCGCCTGTGCTGGATTATATTTCTTAGCCTTCTGTGGTTTACTTCTTCTTGAAGTAAGTCTCTTCAGTTCGTTCTTTCTGATTATCGGGACCATTCTCTGTGCGAGTCTAGAAACCAGACCACCAAAACGTTTGGCCATCGCTTCAATTCTTGCCTTCTCTGCGGGTGGCAAAGACTTGATATCTCTACCTCTCGCAATGCGACCTTTAATCATGTTTCTTGCACCGCGAGATGCCCTTCTCTTAATTCTTGCGGGGTCGGCGGCTCTTCTGGATGCCCTCATACGAGCAACCTTCAGTTTTTGTTTGTTACGACGAGCGTTGAATCGACGTTTCATTCTACCTTGAATTGACAGATTTTCAAGGATATCAATGTTATCGTGAATATCCTCATCTTCCTCTGCCGCAGCATCTAATTCTTCAACTTCTTCTTCGTCATACATTCCAAGATCAATTAGGTCATCGAAATTCATGCCATCAATCTGAGTTTCCATCTCTTCGATTTCTCTCTCACTGAATACATGGTGGTCCATTTCCAAAACATCATAATCGGCATCTTCTTCACAACCACAGTGTTCTTTCACTGCTTGCTTACCGTATGTGATGCAGGGGTCTTGACCGCAACCGCAGTTCTCTTGTACCTTTGCCTTGTAGTGGTACTTATTAGTAGTCTTGTTTTTCTTTGTGGTTTCTCCTGGCTCGCCAGGTGTTACTGCCTTCAAATACGCAGTTCCTTCTGGTCTACCCCACTCGTACTTACTAATCTGCACATCTTCATACATACCAGCAAGAGTTCTGGGATCAACCTTATCCGAAACCTGTCCTGCAACCTTTGCGGCATAGTACTCAACACCATGTCGGAGTTTGCCACCACCCTCTTTCTTCTTGCGGTCTACAATTTGTTTCAGAAGTTTGTGTGCGTGTTTGTACTGAGTTTTATAGACAGTCTTTGCCAGTGCGGGTTGCATCCACTGCGGAGTCTCTGATACTGGGACGCAATTCGGAACAACCCTATTGCCTTTCTTTTTCAGACCTTTCTCTTTATATCCATTCCAACACTTTTCATCAATCTTCTCTTCTGATTTTACTGTTTTCGCTGATGTCTGTTGAAATTTTTTCTTCATGTCCTCATAGTACTTCAACTTGGCTTCCAAGTCCATACCATGTTTGTCTTTAAGTCTTTTTGCAAAACGATCTTGTGCTGACATTGATGCCTCTTTGACATCGGTCTTTACCATAACTGGTTTGCCGCCCTTACCACTACGATCTGCAACTGGGTCTTTCCTTCTTTTTCTTCTAGCAGATGTTGCCCTGTCATCTTTGGACATGCTGTGAGCCTTTGATCTGGGCATACACTTGGGTTTGCCTTCTCCAGGCTCTCTAGCACAGTCACCTTTGATCTTTCCGTCTGTACCTACACGGACCCAATCACCTTTTGGCCCCTTGCCAAACCACTTGCGTAAATCTTCTTCTATTTCTTTTGTAGAGGGGTCATCATGAGACCAACCCTGTTTCATGAGTTTTATATGATCTTTTTCTTTTTTCGCAAAAACCTTTTTGCCATCCTTGAACATATAGTGAGGTTTAAATTCTTTTTCTTCTTTCATACCTCTCCGTTGTTTCTGGTCGCGAATCCATCTTTGAGCAAGGTGGTTGTTTGGAGTTTGTCTTGTCCACTGACCGATCTTTCTGAAAGCAGACATGATACCACCTTCGTAGTTGGCACCATCTGTGTTATCAACAACGATAAACTGATTACCAAATAGGTTTTGGAATTTACCAATGTTGTTTTGAACCGATCTCCACATTGGTTCGACTTTTGTCTTACCCAAAGTTCTGTCGCGTTTCTTATCTCTGGCAACAGCAGTGTCCAAGTCAGTGTTTACGAGAATCATTGCAGTCTCATATCCCAACTTTTCTAACTCTATTTTTTGTTGTCTGATTTTCTCAAAATCTTTTCCAGTACCATCGATAACCAAACCGAGTCTACCATTTAAGTAACCCTCTTGTTTCTTCTTGGTTATTAACGTGGCACGATCACGCAAAGACTGACCTTTCGTGGAGAAAATATCGCCTGGTGTTTTTGTAAGACCTGCCTTCTTCAGTGCAGCCTCAAATGCGGTATCAGAGTTTACTAATTTTAGACCAAACGAGGTCAGTGCGGATTTACCGACAACGAAAGATTTTCCGCTGCCTGGCCCACCTGCTAAAAATACCGCTTTGAAGATGGCGGGATCGTTTACGCCCTCCTCAAGTGGTACAAAGTCTTTGAATGATTTTTCCATAAGACTATTTATAATATTTTAATCAAATGGGAGATGGCGTCTATGATTTTAGCCGCCTTAATTTTCATGTCCTCTTCTTTAATGTCATCACGAATAGTTTCGATATCAGTAAAATCCTGCACCAGTTCTTCATACTCTGCCTGAGATATCATTCCAGTATCTAGGAGTTCGTTCAATTCACGGACTTTCTGGGAATATTTTTTTATGAGTTGTTCTTCTGTCATTTCATTCTACTCCCAGATATGACTAATGCTTCTTCTACAATAGAGGAAATGTTTCCCCACTTGATTCTACAGTAACCAAGCGATGGTTCCTGTCTAATTTTCAGTTCGTTCACTAGATCATGGATTTGAGTATAGATCGCCGCATTGTTGTCATTCATCGTGTGTTCTGAATATTTTTGCAAGAAGGCACTCTTTGCCCATGCAAACTCCATCACATCTCGGTCACAGTCTTTTGTGTTTTCTGATACGATTGCGAGTTCTACCAATGTACCATATTCTGTACTGTCAAACTTGTCGGGGAGAAATCCTGTGAGTTGAGAACATCCTACCATAGACAAAAATACAACACCAATTAAAAAGGCTCTCATACTTCTTCCATCCTCACCATCAATCTTTCTGCCCTATTCGTAACCTGACGATGCCAGAGTGAATCTCTTCCCTCTACTGCGGCAGTTTTCCAATCTCCTTCAGCAATAGCAGCATTAAAGTTTTTGAATTTGGACAATCTGGTTCTACCCATATTGAACATCATGTTGACCAATATCTGTTGAACCTCGTCGGGAAAATCTCCAAATCCATCTCCATACAAAGCAGTACATTCGCTGATAGAGGTGTCGAGATCGCGTGAGAATAACTCTTCACATCTCTCAACAGAAATCATAGTACCGACTTCCTTTCCGTACTCGTAATCTTCTTCTAAAATGAGGTGGCCGACACCCACGGTAGGATATCCAAGATGGTCGAGGTAGATTTCGTATTCTACTCCCTCGTCAATCTTTAGTTGTTCAAATACTGCTTCTCTGTTCATTTAAAAATGCTCCAAATGATAATCTAGTTTGACCCTCTTTGAGACCCATTCCCTTTCTTGTAGCATGGAATAGTTTTTTTGCCTCGCCATGTGAGGTGTTTTTATGTAAACCAGACTTAAAGGATTTATAATCGTTATTGGATGCGTGTGATCGCATCTTTGTTCCACTGATACCGGCGACACCCGTTGCGTCTGGATCACGGGCCCCAGCAGAGACTACTTTGAGACTCTTGAATTTGTAATATCCATGACTACCTTTCTTGCCGTTGTACTTGTTTATCAGTTTGTGAAATTCATGTACACGGTCAGAACCGGCAACCATAGTAACGTGAGTGTGTCCCTCTTTGTGCATCTTTGCAAGGTGTGCAAAAACATGTGGTTGCGAGTTAGAGGATGCCTCAAACTTCCCATGCGGATGAACGTGCTTTAGATAACGAGTCTTCTGTGCAGATGTCAGAGGGTTCTTGTGTTTATCTTGAGAGTGGCTCACGATAACTCTGTGGTCAGCCCCAATAGACTTTGCATGGGAGTGAACCTTATCCACTAGTTTACTGTGACCGGCAGTGGGTGGATTCATCCTACCGAAAGCAAAGACCATATGTTTTTCTTTTTCTTCTCTTAGTCTCATCTGTCCCAACTTTTTATCGCAGTGAAGTTGTTGTAACTAAATTCCATGCGGTCTACCAACTTCACCGCGTTGCCACCAACCCTGTCAATCGCAACATATCCTTCCGGTGCAGTTACTTTGAATCCCTGTTTGGTGCGAACAAAGGTATTCATCAGCTGTTTGATGCCGTTTAGTTTTGTGACGATCTGCATTTTTGCTTCGACAAGTTCGTTTTGAAAACCAACCACGTTAATAAGCAGATTGTCATACTTTTTGAGTTCTCTTATAGTCTCTTTCTTTTTCTTTTCGAGTTTATCTTTGGACGCCGGCGTTTTTAATTTGTTGATTGCGGCATCGAATTTTTCTTCTACCCACTTTTCATATCCAGACACATGTTGTCGGACATTGGTAACCTTTTTCCCGACCCGAACCTTTGAGTTGTTGTAGGTCTTGAGTGTAGCACCAGCGGTGTGACTAGAACCCTCCATTGCAGATTGCAAGCGGAGAAAAGTCTTTAGTTGTCCCGCGTCAATGTTTTGAAATAGTCTACCTGCCGCAGCAAGTTTCGCAGTTATAGATGCGGTCTCTGATTTAGTAAATGTAGCAGTACCACTTTCGTCTCTATAAGAGGCATCATCCATCCACACACTTCTGCTTTTTTTCAATCCAGATATGTTGGCACCGAATGACGCTCTCATATTTTGTAGACTGTTACCAGAATATGTGGTATGCCACACAACGCCGATCTTCGCGGCACGAATCTGTCGATCCAACTCAGACCCACTTGGAATTGCGTAGACGATTGTGTTAGGTTGAAAAGTGGTGTATCGCTGGCCATCAATCGTATCTGTTTCTAGACTGCTACCAGTAAACATCAGATCACCCTGTAAGACACCCTTTATACCCAATTTACTGAATTCATCAAGCGCAGTAATAAAGGTGGGTTTGAGTGCCTGTGGAAGTTTGGGGTCAGACTGAATTTCTTGTCGTGTCTTGTATAGTAACGGTGTTTTATTGAATACCGATTTCTTTGCGACAAAGAACTTTCCATCAGAAGGATCGACGCCGGCGAATATCGCAGGCGCACCATCCCATTTCACAGTCATGTGAACAGATGAACGAGAACTACCAGAAAGCATATCACGCAACGACTGTAAAAAGTTAATTGCGCCTCTAGCCCCACCTATTCCGAAATTAATGATTTCGTCTTCTAGGTGTTCTAGATGAAGATTCTTGCCTTGGGCATCTTCTTTTAAATATGATGAAAAACTATACATACCATTATTTATAAAAAACCTCTCAGGCGTTTTTGGCCGCGGACTTTTTTTCGGGGGCCGAACGCTTTGAAACCTCTTTAGGTTTTTTCAGCGACTTGAGTTCGGCACGCAGTTCCCTTACCAGTGTCTTGGCCTTCTCTTTCTCCCTCAATTCATATGCAACTGCAACCTTCTTTTCTTCCAACGTCTTGAGTGTAACTTCAAGATTTGCATTTGCATGGATCAACTTCTGAGTAAGGCTTGCCCTAATATTCTCTGACCGCTCAAAGTTTCTTTCTGCAACCTTCATGCGGGCATAGACTTTCCACTTTTCAGCGTAGTCAATAGCCAATGCCTCGGACAAGGCCTTGACCTCTTCTTCTTCAATATTTGTTTCAAATAATTCCTGACCTTTGAGAAATTCCTTCTGAGCTTTATCTTCTAGAAGTTTGAGTTCTTTTGGGTCAAACAGGGACGCATAGTGTCCTGCAAAACTGTCTTCTTTTGCCATAATTTACTCCATGATATGTCGGCACAATAAAAAAGGGGGTGTTACCCCCCTTATTTATCACACTTTTAGATGTAATTACTGACAGACCATCGCACCATTTGCATCAGGACTACAAGTGATTGGAGTAGCCAACTCACCAATAGCGGAATCGATACTACTCTGCATATCAGTAATGATATCAGCGTAGTTATTTCCTTGACTGTCAACCAAAGCCATTCCCGTTACACCAAGAGTGGTAAGGTTTGTCATACCAGTATTGGAAACATCTGCAATGCCCTCCATACCGGCAACACCCAACGTTTGCATACCTGTCATGCCAAAATTGGCGATTGTTGAGGCGGTGGTCAGACCATCCTGACCCAACTGGGTGATATTGTTCATACCAACCGTAGCGACATTTTCCGTAGCATCAAGACCGGCAACACCCAACGAAACAGTTTGGCCACCCGCAGTATTCAATGCAGTGAATCCTGCAATTGCAATCTCAGCAGTAGCGGCACCACCAGCAGCTGCACTAGTAGACCAACCAGTACTCAGATCACCGACCAAATCACCGACCATACCCTGTTGACCAAGTTGAATGGCTTCATTACTAGCCATACTTGCCATCTGGACTTTGGAGGCGTTGTCAGACGCATTTTTGGAAACACCGGCCTGAATCAAACCAAGACCGAGAGTACCAACAGTAGGTGTGAGAACTTGCGCCCATTTCAGAGCGGTAGACTCAACGTACTGCGGGGTCACAGTTTTGTCTTGAGAAAGTGCGATAGCCATAACAGCTGCGGATGCAGCCTGACCATCACCACTTGCGGCGACTTGTGCAAGAGCACGATACTTCGCTTCGGATGCAAGAGCCTGAGCTTCTGCGGTCTTGCGAATTGCTTCGTAGTAATCACTTCCTGAGGCAGAAGCACACCCCACGTTAAACGCAACCATTAGACTAAGCGTTGCGACTGTAATGAACCTATTCATATTTAATTCCTCTAATAATAACACAGGGTTCAAAAATTATTTATACACAGAAATATCATTTTGGTTGGTATTTCTGTGTAATATTTCGTACTGCAACCGACTTGGCGTCCTTTCTACCATAATCATTTGCAAGAGCCGATGTCGGATTAGACTCTGCGATTTTTGAGAGGACTTCCTTGAATCCTCCATCTGGTTTGGTGCGGTCACCGCGCCCAGCAACTAAGCCTGGGGCACCGGCAACCATCCGTTCAATATGAGGATTTTCTTTTAGGTATTCATCCGCAGCGGATATACCCATAAAGTCTTCCCACATATCTCCAGTATTCTTATTATGAAACTTGTATGTTGGCATTACTATCCTTTCATGTTGGCCTGCCCACAGGGACTTGAACCCCGAACCCTCAGCTTAGAAGGCTGATGCTCTATCCGATTGAGCTATGGGCAGTAAATTCATTGGTAAAACTTGGTTTCTACCTTTGGCATACCAAGACACTTTCTTGCTTCATCCCTAACTTCGGCGGACACTGCTAGACCAAACCCTTCTGGGTCCAACAGTCTTGATACAAAACTGTACGTTTCGTATATGTTTTGTGCCACTTCCACCTGTTCTGGGGGAAGGGTCTTAATAAACTCTGCAATTTTTTGCAAATGTTCTCTAGATGGCGACATAGTTTCTCCTATCAGTACTTATAGTACCAAATACGATAGAAAATGTCAAGGGTAAATCTCGACAAATTTTCTATAACTCCGCGTGAACTGGCGGGAGAATTTTGAAAATATAATTTCTTCTTTGGTGCCAGTCTTAATGTATCCCACACACTTTGAGTCTTCAAATATATATGTGTGGTTCTTGACGGAATAATCACACTTATCCCACTTGGTAATTTCTTTGAAGTATCTACGCGACATCATTCACCTGTAGTCCATATGGGCTCTGGAATCCATTCTTCAACATGCATATCAAAGTCTCTATACATCCAAACCTGATTGGATTTGAGATGCAAGTCTTCGTCTTCTTCAAGGATTTCAAAGAGAACATTTGAGTCAGACACAAAGATGTTTTCGCCTTCTCGTAGAGTATAAGTGCTTCCATCTGGATAATAAATCACAATTGGATCGGGTTCAGGCACCGGAATCTTTGGCGACAGGGCAAATACCACTGTGGGCATCATCATAAATGCACAAATAAAATACTTCATTAAAATGCCCTCGCATTTTTCTCTACCATTCGTGGTTCGCAATACGCACGAATATTTACACCATTGGACTTCCAACTCTTTGAAGTACCATCTGGGCCGGAACCAGCATAACCCGTCTCGGTCTCAAAAGCCATTTGGTTACAGTCAGAGGCATTGACAAAGTACATGCCATCGGTGTTGTTGGGTAAATTGTTGACCAGAACGATCAACGCGAATACTAATTTCATGATGTCAAAACCTTGTGTGCCTCAATAGCACGATTGGGGAACATGTTTGGGTTGGCGGCGATGGCATTCATCACCCAATCCCAAGTCTTGCCAAGGAACTCAGCCTCGGCATTGATAATACGTCCTGCTTTACTTAGTGTCACGAATCATTTCCTCAAGTCTAGCGTAAATAACATCATTGTTGCAACTGTCGCAACATTCACCCTCTTCTGCCAACGGGTATGGATTGTTGCCATACTCATTGAACTTCTCACCACACAACACACACTCAGATTCTTGAGCCATTACGCAACCTCCGCAACATCAGCACCAACGTAGGAAGACATCAACTGAGTGAAACCAGAATTGTCTACCATGAGAACTTCGCCATACTCACCAACGAGAATGTCACCAACTGACATCGAATGTTGGGGTCCGTATCGAACAACAAGCCACTCAAGATCGGTGCGACCATGTGGATTGTTGTGAACAAGGAATGCCTTTTCGGGGTCATTCACATCGATGTCAGCAACATGTTTGAAGTACTGATCGTACTCGGTCACATAGGCATCGGAACCACCAGTGGACAATGCCATGTGAGCCTCGACGCGGGGAAACTGTGACATCGCCTCGGTCCAACCCAACCGATTGACGGCGTTGAACTCTTCGCGGGGGATGTCTAACTGAAACAATCGAAACATTAACCAAAAAACCTCTCTCAACTCAATTTACACACCTATTATGACAGCTATCGGGGCAGATGTCAAGTCTAGTGGGGTCTGTAAGTTGTTGATTTATAAGGAGAATAAAAAAAATTTGATTTTTTTGTAAGTCATTGATTTTAAACGAAAAAGAAATCCTTAGAATTCAATGGCTTAAAAAGTTTTTCCGTTTTGAACCTGTCATAGACCTCTGAACAGTCTAAATCTACCCAGATTTGCACCATTGAGCGGACATATTCATTGTTGTAAACCTCATGTCGGGCGTCAGTAGAGAAGGCATAGCAGGAATGAAACTCACAATCCGTGTCGGGTTCCGGTATTCCAACCTTACAGGGAGCCCACTTGTCTGGGTCGTATGGTGTTATTGGAAAAACAATTCCAGTTCTTCTACCATACGCAGGATTGTCAACGTGAGATGGCACTTGCCCGTGTGGGGGAATGTGAAACATAGTGGCGGGAAATGCTGCGAGTGGGATATCGGGGTGTACGATGTCCACTACCCGCTGTATTAGATTTCTGTGGTGTTGTGGTGGATTTAGATTGGAGTAATGGTCATGGGGAGTCATAAACAAGATATCAAGATCATGGGGAATGGACTCTTTGTGAGGCACTTGATGTCTGTGAAGTGAACTCTGACTATTAAAAAGTACTTGTTCAAACTCATTGCGGAAACCCTCTGTCATTTCCAGAGGGATTTTAAAATAGATCATATCATATCATTTCTTACTAAAAGCCTGTGCGCCAAAGAAAGCGGCAACGATACCAGCAACAGCAACAAAATAAGTAGGCGCCATGTCTCCAAGAGTATCTTGTGCTTGATCCAAACCGGCGAGAGAAGCAATGACCACTGCAAAAGGGTAAAGTAACATTCCAAATAATGCGAACCATGCCATCTTCCTTTGGGCATCACGCATGGCATCGTTGTCTTCAAGTTCCTTTCTCTTGAATTCCATGTACATTGCTTTTTCTTCATCATCTACTTTACCATCACCATTTGAATCAGCAGGATGATATTCTCTATTCTTCGCTTCGTCCGTCATCTGTAACCTCTTTTTCAGTTTCAGTTTCATCATCTGAAGTCACAGTACGATAATATATAATCACTTCTCTAGTTTCTTTTACAAACCTTTTGATTTCTTGAAGGTTGTAAGCCATTAGTTCGTAATCACCCGGCGTCATTGCAAAGAACACTCCGCCAGTTTCTTTTTGAATTCTCTTCATGAATTCTTCTATATTCTTTTCCGACACTACATACCAAGCGGGGTCTTTCATGTCGATAGGTCTCGGCATTACGGGGTGCTGGATGGGTATCTTCATCTCGACAGTTCTGATTTCAACTTCCCTTGGCGCTGGTTTCATCAGCGCACATCCACTAAGGATCAGGATTGAAGTCGTAATTACTGTCGTTTTCCAAACTGTCGAAAACTTCTTTGGTAGCATTATTAACTCTCGGTTCTATTAAGCCGGGTTTTGCAGCGGCCAATTTAGACAAATCATGTCTACGAAAAATATCTAAGTACCTATCTCTCTCCGCAACAATCTCCGCATTTCTAGATGTCAAATCCATAAGAGCTTGTGCTTGCAACTGGTACTGACTATTCATTTTATCTATGGTATCATCTTGGGTTTGAGTCTTGATTTCCAAAGCTAGATTGTACTCTCTCAACTCAATCAGTTCAGCTTGAGTCTGCGTGTAGTATAGATAACCTACCGCGCCTCCAGCCAGAATAAAACCAAATAGTATTTTACTAATCATACTTTTATTTATATCTTTATAGAACCCAAGTTTGCTCTAGAACCAAACTCTGATTTGTCAAAAACTGGACCATCGTCAATAGTTTGCCCAGAGTCGTGAATGTCGTGTTGTGCTTCTTCATCCAAATCATACAGTCTCATCTTCGCACGATCAACACCGATCATAAATCGTTTGTTCTTCGTGGGGTCACTGTATCGATTCTTCAATTGTTTCACCATGATGTGACCCTGTTGTTCTAATTCCTCTGTAGAGATTAGAGCAAACATCAAGTCGGCGGTGGCAGGGAGACCGAAAGACTCTGAAGTATCTGTCAGGTCAACATCACTGTTGTTGTATCCACCTCTGGTTGTCTGTGTTGCGGTGACAATCGGCACATCAAACTCAACAGCAAGGCCACGCATTTCTTCTGCGATACTCTTGACAATGGTGTAAGAGTTTGCACCGACATTGCCACGGAGTCTTTGACTCACACAGATATTTAGGTAATCAACATAGATGATGTCTGGTTTGAAATCCTGTTTGACTTTTAGTTCTTCAAGTAGTGTACGGAAATGTCCAACGTGAGCAGAGGCAGTCGGATACTCTTTGATAATCAAACGCCCATCAATTTTGTTCTTAATCTTCTCGACCCGATCATCAAACATTTTTTTGGAAAGTTCGCGCAAGTCTGTGATAGGCACATTCATCATGTTCGCATCAATACGTTCTGCGATACGTTCCTCCGCCATCTCTAGAGTAATATACAAAACGTTCTTGCCCTGAGAGATACAGGATGCGGCACAGTGACACATGAAGAGAGACTTACCGACACCCGTTCCTGCAAGTGCAACATTCAAAGTCTTGTTACTCAGACCACCCTCAGTAATTCTGTTGAAGTAGTCCAAATCGAATGGAAGTTTTTCTTCTTCTCTGTGATAATATTCATATCTGGTTTCTGCATCGGCAACATAATCGTGACCAACATGATTATCAAACCCAACACTTAGAGCATCAGATAATATACTAGGGAGGGAATCGACGGTATGAATTTTATCATCCCCATCGATAATCTGAATTGACTGCATGATGGCATTGTAAACTGCCTTGTCCTTACAAAACTTCTCGGTCTGATCTACAAGCCAATCCTCATCGGGTTCAGCACTGTTCAAACTATTTACAAGTTCTTCTGATCTAACATACAAATCTTCTGTGATAGAACGATTGTTCTGCAAAGAAATAAGAATTGCACTCTTGGACGGTGGAGAGTTATACTTAACAAAGTGTTCGCCTACCGCCTGAAAGACAGTTCGGTAGTCAGCATCAAGAAAGTAATCTTCTTTCAGAAATGCAATGACTTTTCTAGCATACTCCTCATCAAGTATCAGATTCGATAATATTTGTTTCTCTAATCTCATCAATAAATTCTCTCTTTACAATTTCTACGCATGGTTCACAAAGATAAACCTTATCTTCATCACCATTATTAAAACACATAGCAGCGTCTTTGTCAAGGTCGATCTCGTTACCACATCGATCACACTTCGCTGTAGGCATCTTCAATATCCTCTTCAGTCACCTCAGCAGACATGATTGCATCAGAAGAAATGAGGTATCGATTAGAAATCCATTCGACAAACGTTTCGTCTTTGAGAATGGGCAACCAGAATTCTTTCTGGTAGGTATCTTTTGTACGATACTTTTTGCTGTCTTCTCCAGCCGACGCAACTTGATACCAACCGTTACTGGGTTTTACAACGTGACCAGATTCCATTGCCATATCTAAGAGACCGGACCATTTGCTGATACCACCCTCAAACGTGACTTCGATTGGAATCTTAGATTTCTCACGGACATAACGAGACTTCTCAATATTGATGATGAAGTTGTATCCCACCAAGTCTGTGCCGGTCTTTTCTTGTTGTCGGCCGATTATGTAGATATTATCAGCAGAGTAGTAGATGCCTGTGCCACCAGAAACAACGTCTTTGGGAAACAAACCAATCTCTTTGTAGGTGTGATTCACCACCACAGCAGGAATGTCTTTGATTGTCAGGTGCGGTGTAATCATGCGGAAGAGAGACTTCATTTGTTTGGCGCGTGTCATATCTGCGACAGACTTACCGTCAAGTGCATCATCAACTTCTTTCTTGGATGCCAAGTTACCAACCGAGTCTACAATAATCATCACGCGGTCACCGCGTACAATGTCATTCAACTGAGACATAGAGTCATGTTTCAACTGTTCGATATCGGTGATAGGAGTGTGGATCACTCGGTCAGTGTCAATCCCAAAACTGTCAAAGTATCCTTGCGGGGCACCAAACTCCGAATCATAAAATAAGATTACTGCATCATCATACTTGTCAAGATAAGACTTGGCAAGGAGCATGGCAAATGCCGTCTTAAAATGTTTTGAGGGCCCGGCGAACACTGTCAGTCCAGGCGTCAGTCCACCATCAAGTTTACCAGACAATGCCACATTCAATGCGGGCACAGATGTCTGAATCAAATCTTTTGTATTGAAAAACTTTGAGTCTGTCAGTACAGAAGACTCTTTGATGGTTGAATTCTTTTTTAACTTATCAATTAAACTCATTATAACTCCTTTGTAGGATTTCTGTCAAATCCCTCGTTTCACTTTTAACTCTAGCAAATGGAATATAACCCATTGCTAATTTTTTGTCATCTAAATTGTATGATAATTTATACTTATCGATAAACTGTTTTGCCATTACCAGAAATTTATCCTCGACTATCATGTCGTTCCCCAACCAACAAAAGAAATTTGGTCTAACGAGTTCTTGTGGTCTTATAGTTCCAGTAGGATCGTCTGCCATAACCGCTTCAGCAAAATGTCTAGCTATGTGTGGATACATTGTGTATAGGTATCCATACTTTCTATCTACAGTAAAATAATCATAGTCAGATTCAATCAATTCCATTGGAGAATTGCCGTTTCTAAATCCCCATCTGGGAGGATAGTTTTGTTGTTCTCTTTCGTAATAGTGTATGAGATCATTCAGCTTTTCATATTGAATATCTGAACTTCTACGGTCAACTGTTAGTTCATGCACTTCATTCAAGGTTGTAAATTCTATGTCAAGATTTCTACAAACTTCTACTATTTCTTCTATTAGTTCTTCAGTTTCTTTACGTCCCTCAAAATACTCTTCGGATTCAAATAAGTATTTTTTCAAATGATCGTGATATCTTTCTGAAAAAGAATTATTAATTGTCTCCCACTCTATTCCGTGAAACTCTAATATCACGAAAACAATCCTTCCAGCGTAGCCACTGGTTTTGTATTCCAGTTCAAACTTTCAACAATTGTATTTAGTGGGTCGAGAAATGCTTTCTGGAATTGAGTATCATAGTCAATGTATCGATGCAGATCAAACTCCTTTGGCATGAGTCCGTTCATGGCAACACAGTTCTCCCTGATATGATTTGGTTCTTTCAGATACACATACTTGATCTTATCACCATCTTGAATCAACTGATACTTGTTCTCGATTTTTTGTGTCTTGCACAGGTGGTTGTAAACCAATGCGCCACGGACATGCATGGGAGTACCCTTGGTGTATACGGTTTCGCGGGACATGTACTTGCCGAGATTGTTACATCCACGCGGAAAGGCAATCAGTTCTGGGTCCATACTTCTAAACCTCTGCCATGTCTCTTCGACATAAGTCTGCAACTCCTTTTCATCGGCAACCAGACACAACGCAACTGCCTCCTTCAACCAACTACGAACAGGAGCTGGAGTAGAGGATCGAACAATCTCTAGACCCATCACTTTCAGTTTTGCTTCTTTGTATCGGACACCTTCGTTATCCCACACATTCATTGCATATCTTTTCTTCGCAACCCAGATGCCAGTGTCGGCAATTGCCTCGCGTTTGAAATCGATCTTCTTGTCGAACACGTTCATGTAGTCACCAAGTTCAGACATACGTCCATTGATTGATGGTACTAGTTTATCCTCGACAAACTTATCAAGTACATTGATTATCTCTTCGCGGGATTTACCACTGAGATGTTTCTCCACCATCTTGTCCAGCGTGAGATAACAAGAGTCGGTGTCGGTGTAAAAAGAATATACCTCACCCTCTGTGTCGAGAAACTTGTTCATGAATTCATCGATGACCTTGGCGGTGTCACGGATAATCAACTGTCCGGTCAGGGTGATAGACTCCGCGATGCGTTCATCAAAGTATCGGAACCACTTGTTACCAATTGCACCAAAGAGAGAGTTTAACTGAATCTTTCGTGCCATCTGGAAGTTGTGATACTTGGCAATGTCATTCTTGAGTGCGGGATTCTTTGTATCCTCATACTCTTGTTCTGCCTGTTTCATCAGTTTCTTGTACCGTTGACGATCATCAAAAAACTTCTGGGTGATCTCTGCCATGAAACCCTGTCTATCTTTGTGGTACAGGTAACCATTGGCAGCCATAGATAGATCACTATCATCCAACTTGAGTTTGTGTTTGCGATCAAGAATACTATCGACAGTGCAATCAATTGGTTTGTGATTCGTTGCCAACATCTCTGGTGAGAGATTGTGTTGCATAATGATCGATGGGTACAGTGAGGTGGCATCAACCGATACGATCCACTTGTACTTTCCCGTCTTTGGTTCTTGTACATAACCGCCTGGGAATCCATCAGAGAATTGTTCTTTCTTCTGTGGAATCATGATACCTTTATCCAACAGGTGATTGTACAACAGGCAATCCCATGTACGCACTGAAGAAAAGATATCATTGTAATTACACTTGCAGTCATATGCCATCGTGATAATCAACTCAAGGAACTTCATCTTGTCATCAAGTTCGTCAACGAGTTTGGTATCGATGATGTTGTAGTCGATGAATCTATTCCAATCACCCTCGTAAAACTCTCGGAAAGTTTCAAACCCCATTTCAAGTTTGTTCTTTCCTAGTTCTACCTCGGCAATATAATCAAGTCGATAAGATTCTTGGAATGTGTAGGTAAACTTTTTGTACAGGTCCATGTAGTCAAGTTGAATCACACCCTTCATATCAATCTTCATGATCTCTCGGTTGTGTCCTCGCACCATGCGTTTGCGAGTCATGCCATACGGACTGAGATTGTTTTTAGCATCGTTGCCAAACACTCGGTCAATCCTGTTGACCAAGTAGGGCATATCAAACTGTTCCATGTTCCAACCAGTAACAATGTCTGGATAGTCACTAGCCCACCACTGCATGAATTGTTCCAGCAGATCATATTCATCACTGCAATAGTGATAGGTCACGGGCAGTCCTTCGACTTCCTCTGAAACGCACTTCCACTCACCCGCACCCCAAGTGTGGATTTCTTTTGTGGCATTGTCAATGACAGAGATAAGAAGAACTTCTTCGATGGGGTTCTCGACATCTGGGAACCCATGTTCGGCGGTAGTCTCAATATCGATAGACAAGATTTTCATTTGACTCATATCAAATGTCAGCTCGTCGGGATAGACGGAGGATAGATATTGATAGGTCAGATCGGTCTGACCATAGATGGGATAGTTTTCGACCTTGGAGTAATTGTCCAAGAATTCTTTACAGTCAGAATTGTCACCAAAGGTTATTTCCTTTAGGTTTTGACCGTCGATAGATTTGTACTGACTTTGTTCAGCAGACTTGACGTATAATGTTGGGGTGAAGGGATGGCGTTCCGTAAACCGTTTGCCATTCCTCACCCCACGCACTAGTATAGAGTTGCCATACTGCCATGCATAAGTGTAGAAGTTTTGAGACATCTATTCATAACCAAAATAATCAAACAAACTATATGTTACCACAACAAGTCGTAGATGTCAATGGTTACCCCTGATATTGTGGAGTCTTTGATATCTCAGTCAAAGAATGTTTAAACTTCAACTGGTACTCTGACTTGATATCATCCTTGGGGTCAAACACATAAGTCAAATTGCCATATGGTATAAACAGAGTACCATTACTAGAAGGACAACACGGCAGGAAAACAATTTTATACTGTCCTTCTGGCGCACCATCCTCTTTCTTGTAGTGAATCTCAGCAGGGTTCTCTAGAATAAATCTATTGCCCTCTGCATCATCACTGAGGTATCCAATCATGTCGGAAAGAATTCCGTTGATTCTAATACCCACACAAGATTTTTCTGGTTGTTCAATTTCCATTGATACCGGCTGATTAATATCAGCATCAATCACTTCTTCACTCATAACATGATCTCCATTTTAAATTATTGCAGCAACACTATAGACAGTAGCAAAACCTATCACCAAGGATAGGGCGTAGATTCCATATGTGTTTAATCTACGAAACACTCTTTGCTTTTTCATCATTCTCCTTCTTGAAGAAATTGGGGCTTACCTTTGTTGACTGCGATGATCTTGGGTTTCTTTTCCTCTGGCACTACCTTTTGCAGAGAAACGTAAAGCATACCATCATCAAAGTCAGCACCTTCTACCTTTACGTCATCCGTCAGAGCGAATGTGCGAGTAAAGTTTCTGGCACCGATACCTTTGTGAAGATATTCTTTTGTGTCTTCTCCCCGCTCTTGTACACCTTGGACAACCAGTTTGTTGCCGTTTGGAACAAGGTGGATATTGAATTCATCAGATCGAAAACCAGCAGCGGCAATCTCAATGATATAATTCTCATCATCCTGTTTGACAATGTTGTAGGGAGGGTAGTTGTTTGCGATTTCACTGACCGATGTTAGATTGTCAAACAGTCTGTCAAACCCAATAGTGAAGGGTCTGTATTGTTCAACAAATTTATCGATATCAGCTACACCATATCTGCGTGTGACCATTTTTAGTCTCCTTTTCAGCGAGTTTAAATTGCGTATCCCTTACGGCGATACGATAATATATATAAGACTTCGTGCCTTATATAATTATTTTTTTCTACCAATATTATACTTGGTAACAAGAGTCCAATCATTCTTCTCCTTGAAGGGCAGAATTTTGATTTGACTCATCGGCGCCAACTTCTCTTCAGAAATTGGTTGGCACAATTCTATCAAACCCCAATCGCGCAACAACTTGGCAATGGAGTTTCTTCTCATCAGATCATTTTCACTGAGCTCAGCAAGTTTGCCATCTAAGGCAAAAAGTTCTTTAAAGTGGGTGATAAAGTATCTGCCCTGCTTGTGCAAGATGTGGCAGGACTGATACAGGACTTTTTCTTTCTTGGATGCGACACCAATTCTAGATAGTGTCTCTCTCACCTTCAAAAAGTCATCGTCACTTTTTAACTTTACTTCCACTGGCGTATAATCTGGAAAATCAATAGCAAAAAAATCTTCACTCATTTTAAACGACCTTCAAAAAATTCTAATTATTATGAAGATTATTTATAATTTGCTGATTTTTTATCCACCCCTATTCAATAGTTTAGTAATCCTCTGAAGATCATCATCACTTAGTATCCTCAAAGCCTCAATTGCTTTTACATTGCTATATCCAAAGTACTCCTTGACGATCTCAATGTCATTTTCTTTCTCCGGTTTGATCCACTTGTTGAATCGTTTCTTCTTGCGTATGATACCACGGAGAAAATCATACTGCATCTTATAATCAATGTGCGGTCTTGCATTCATCTCATTCGCCGCATAGACCGTATCACTACCATGCGACAGAGACTTGTTCACAATGAAAGGACTATACTGTTTCTCAGACCAATCATCTACCATCAAATTTTCTTTGGTGTGAGTGATACTACCAGCAAAGTCAAACGGACTGATAGACTTTTGTTTGACTTGAAACTGTTCTACGTCTATATCTTGTTTAGGTTTTTCACCCAGCAGATCACCGAGACTCATGTTCTGTCTCCTTACAGTAAGCAGCTTTAAACTCTTGACCAGAGAAACCAGCCATAATAGCATGAGCAATCATAGCATCCTGACATTCTTGTTTCGTTTCAAAAGTACCTTCCAGAACATGAACGTCTACGGGTTCTCTGGATAACACTATGAATAATAACCAAATCATATATTTGTCTTACTGTAATCAAATGCGATTCGATGCAGTACTCTATCTTCCATAAAATCACACTCCCATCGTTTGTGGATGGTCAACCACTGTTCACTGATGACCACATCACCGTCTTGCCAATAGTGGTCATACCTGTACTGATCTTGTAACACATGTTCCTTAAGCATTGACATCGTTTCTTCAAACTGTATTTTATCCATCCCCACCATACCAAAAATTTGTAGGAACGGAAAGTACAAACCAGTAATACCATACTCGTTAGTATACACCAGATCAAATGGTCTGTCAGTGGCATGATGTTCTTTGAAGAATTGACTGTCGGAATAAGAACCAGACTTATATCCCAGAGTGATCTTTATTTTCCGTAGACGATTCTTTTCATCTCTTGGCAAATCTTCATATGCCCTTCTCATATCGATCCAACTGGTACAACTTCCCTCGGTACTTTTCTTCCCGTACAACCAGATCAAAGGGTCTCGTTCATAGTTACTTGCCTGATTGGCATGCCAGTCAAGAGCACTTGTATGTCCAAACAATCCTGGCTCGCCGTGTTGATCTTTCTGTCCGGTGACCCGCAGTATGTTTGGATGACAAGCAATATGTTTTGTTCTATCCGCATCGGTGTACTCTTGTACATTGCCGATCATCTTGCAAACCCTAACCTCTTCATCTGGGGTCAAGTTTTGATCTCGTATAACAACAACACCATATTGCAAAACTTCTTCAGCAATTGCTTCAGCGGCACCTTTGCCAATTGTGGATAGATCGCCGGATATCAACCTCATTTCATATCCACGTTTGCCATAATATCAACCAGACATGCGGTCAGATTGATTTCTTGGTCGGCAACAAACGCAGACTTGTACTGGTAGTCTGCAATCAATAGAACGAGATGCGGCACCTGTACAACTCTTTCCAAAAGAGTGTCATAAATTTTACGGTACAGGCCTTGCGGGTCCGTATCCACATTGTTAGAAACCCACTGCCGCATCTTCTTGAAGTCTTTGTCTTTGAGACTGTCACACAACCCCTTCATGTTGACTTCGGCAATGTTACTAAGGATACCCTCATCGATTGCACCAAACCTAGAGTACCTTTGAAGTTCGTTTAGTGTCCTACGATAGTCTGGAAAGTACTTCATCAAAAGTTCGGCGAGAACCTTTTCGGAGTATTCGATGTTTTCTTCACCCAAGATATTTGAGATGCGACTCATGAAGGCAGATGCCATCTGAGGTTTCTCATCTTTCTTGAGTTTGAATTCAACCACCGTTGTCCGACTGTGAAGTGGTTCGATGATTCGATTCTTGAAGTTACAGGTAAAAATGAATCGACAGTTTTTAGAAAACTCTTCGATAAAGGCACGCAAAGCTGGTTGCGTTGAGTTGGGGTTTAAATAGTCTGCCTCGTCTAGTATGACCACCTTGGTCTTACCACCGAAACTTACCGTACTTGCAAAGTCCCTAATCTTTGTTCTGAGAACATCAATGCCAGATTCATCTGATCCATTGATAATGATGTAGTCACATTCTAATTCATTACAAAGAGCACGAGCAACTGTGGTCTTACCAGTACCGGCAGTACCACAGAGCAACATGTTAGGAATTTCTTTCTGGTCAACAAAAGATTGAAATACTTCTTTCAGTCTACTCGGTAATACACACTCCGAGATAGTCTGCGGTCTGTACTTCTCCACCCAGAGAAATTCATTCATCATTATATCCTTTTTTCAAGCACCTCAATTTGTTGTTGTCGATTCTCTTCCCACTTCTGTTCGGTGCGATCACCTTTGGGGAAAAACTTGGCACTCTTGAGGTTTTCAAGTGCCACAACTCGACGAGCGCGTTGATTATTTTTACGCCATGCAGTAGCCATACTACTCCTTATCCAATTTTATCTTGAGTCCCAAGAGACTCTTCCAAATTAAGTTCTAGTTGATGCCCACCAACTTCACTTTCTTCCATGATATATGATGCCATTGTTGCGGGATCAGATACTTCATATGGGTCATCTTCATTGTTGTCGCAGATGCCAGCTTCAACAAACGACTTTTCAATAACGCCGTCATTCACCAGCAGGGCATATCTCCAAGACCGCATACCAAAACCAAGGTTATCTTTGTCAACCAACATGCCCAGTTCTTTAGTAAACTTACCAGAACCATCGGGGATCGGTTTTACACCTTTAATGTTTTGGTATCGGAACCATGCGTTCATCACAAAGGTATCATTGACGGAGACGCAATAGATTTCATCAATCCCCTTTGACTGAAAAAACGTATAGTTCTCTTCATAGCCTGGCAATTGATACGCAGAACATGTCGGGGTATAAGCCCCAGGCAATGAAAATAGAATGACTCTCTTGTCCTTAAACAAATCGGCAGAAAGTACATCCTCCCACTTGTAGGGATTTGGGTGACCCATAGAGTCCATGTTTGGACAACGGGTCCGAGTTTTGAATACGACTTCCTGTGGAAGTCTCTGACCTACTTCTAACATTTGAGACCTCTTACTGTGTTTTTGAACTTGGGTCCAATGCCAACCAGTATGTTCTTTCATCATTGGTAAACATAATTACTGGCGCAGTACCGACTGTGACAACGTAAGAGTCTGGGATAATCTTGAGCGACTCAATTGAGAGTCGTGCATCAAATTCCAAACTACTATCACCAAGAATGGTAGTGAAAGAATTACTCTTGGGAGTATTGGGATCACCAACAGAGAGTGATACCTGACTACCATCACCAATTACTCGCAGGAAGGGAGCAGAGATAGCAGACGCGGCACGATAGATTGTCTGAATGTTTTCTTTGGCAATCGGGAATTCGTACAGCGTTTCTACTTGAATCTCTTTGTCTGGTGCAGCTTTAATCACAGACGGTTCAGCGTAATAGAATTCAAACTTACCGGCATTGGTTTGTACGGTGACTGACTCATCACCAAACTCAAGGTCAGCATTCTCATCCATTGTCAACAAAGACAAAAACTGATTGAGATCGTAGATAGCAAACTCTTTGGGAAAACTTTCCGTAACCGTTGCACGGCACAGAATGTTCATAGAATTTGACACAGTAGCAAGAGTTTGCCCCTCACGAATCAGAAGATTCGTGTTGATAGAGGCAAAGTTCTTGAATGTATCAAGGGTGGACTTAGAAACTTTCATCATAATAAACTCCAATCAAACAAACTACATAATAACAAAACGACACTCAAATGTCAAGGGTTAATCTGACTCCGTAGTGTGAGCGATTGTAATACTATTTGTAGTACAATAACTGGTCACTTCCGAGTTACCCAAGTAATCATCTGGATGTCCAGCATCACTTCTTGCAGTGTTCCAAGCAATGTATGCTGCTTCATCCGCAAAGTTTAATTTAATCACAACACTCAAAGGATCACTGAAGTCATTTGTCATTGAGACATCCGTTCTTCCGGTCATCCAATCCAGCCAAGCAGTGGATTGAGCGTCGTAGTCAGTACCCAGCAATTCCGTTGCCCAAAAAGGCCACTCTGATTCTGCATCGGTTCTTGTAAACGTTGTAACTTTTCTATAAGCCATTATTCTCTCCATTACGGGGGTTGATATTTCTCTCTCTATTTATAATAAAAAAAACCGAGAACCGACAAGTTGAGAGAGAGTGAGAGAGGCCTGTCGGTTCTCGGCCGCCGCAAGGGCGAACCTTTACTGATGTTCTAAATCGTGAACATGCAGTGCAATTAGGGCATAATGAAGTACTTTCAAGAGGTCTTTACGGTTCTTGCCTTCCTTATTACCATATCGTTGAGTGTACTTTAGGATATTACCGAGGCAGAAACCTTCACCGTGGCCACCGTCAATGATAAACTCAGTGGCCTGAAACTTGTTCTTGGAGTAGTGTTCGGTATATGTAGAATTAACATAATCTTCCAACTCACTAATCAACGCAAACTCGTTGTATCGATAATCGATATTAGATGTCATATTCATCTGCCTCTTTTTCATCGGCGATATCTTCTTCTGAGGTCTCAGTGAGATCGACACCAGCATCAACCTTGGTGTACAGGTCAATGAAGGCAGACTTGGTGTCAGTGTCGAATCGATTGACGCACAACTGAATCGCCTTGAGTCGGTCTTTGAACATGGCGAACGCCTTGACAATGTGTTCCAGACGGCGAGTCGAAACCAACTCATCGATGCCACCTTCATAGAAAGTCTTTCGGATCACATCAGCCCAGAGTACCAACTTGTCGGCAAACTCATCATCAACGCAATCGGCAACTGCCATTTTGTTGAGAACAATCTTTTTCTCTTGAGCGGCAGAAGGGTATTCTTGTTCGACTGTGATTGCAAATCGCTCGAGGAATGCCTCATCAAGAACTTGGGCACCCATGAACTTACCGTCATCGGAACCACGGCCCTTGGTGTTCGCAGTAGCGATCACATTGAAACCAGAGGCGGGAGTAATAACTTCGCCAGTCTTTTTGTTGAAGTAGGGTTTGCCTTCAAGGATTGCCTGTAGACACATCAACTTGTTTGATCCACGGTCAATCTCATCAAGGATCAACACTGCGCCACGTTTCATGGCGGTCAGTACCGGACCTTCACGATAGACTACGTTACCATCGACAAGCGTGTTACCACCAATCAGATCATCTTCATCGGTTTCGATTGAGATATTGACACGGATTGCTTCACGTTTGAGTTTGGCGCAAACCTGTTCGACCATCATGGTTTTACCGTTACCGGACAAACCGCAAATGAATGTAGGGTAGAACATGCCAGACTTGACAATGTTCACTAGGTCACGATAGAAACCGAAAGGAACATATGTTGAATCTTTGGCGGGAACTAAGTTTTCGATTTCCACAACAAGTTTAGCCTGACTGAGAACCTTTGCAGCGGCAACTGCAACTGGTTCTGGTTGCGATTGAATTACTGCAATTGGTTCAGCGGGTGTCGGCATAGTCACAACTTGTCCGACCATCATGGGGTTGAATTGATTGCGACCAACCTTGGCCTCTTTGAAAAACCACATCGGATTTTTGAGACCCGCCTCACGGGCAATATCCATAACCTCTGATTTTGAGAAGATACCCGACTGATTATTAGAATCGGCAAGGGCGGACAACAACTGATCTTTCTGTTTAATACTCATAATATACTCACTCTCTCTGAATTTCTCACTTTACTATACTAGCTTACTACATACCGAAGCAAAAGTCAAGGGGCCAAAGCGAAATAATTTGATTTTCTTTCCCTTTAAAATCAATCACTTAGGCAACCATGTCAACGAATCGGTTAATGAAATGTCGGGAATTCGACTTTTTAGACTGAAACTGGCGGAATCCGCGCAGTACATCGGACTTTTTGTCAGACTTGATATCCAATTGGGCGTCATCAATTTCAAGGTCAGCACCGCCTTTGATTAGGAAAGTCTGATCGTAACCCCATGCACTGTCAACTGCCATGTAATCTTTCTTCATCCAATGAGACTTGTATGGGGCAGAGAACTCTTGTGGTTCTGCCCAAGTGTATTCGCTTAAGGTCACCCAATTCCAAGCATTCTTGACTTCAGATTTTTTCTTTGAACAAATCCAGAAGTTTACCATGCGCGAACCAGTGATCTTTCTAAACATAGCAATACCAGCGAGAAGACTAATCTCTCGGCCCAAACGATACTGATTGCGATAGACTGACTTGGGATGTCGAACCATGACAGAAGTAGTGCCACGTTTTAGAATCAGTTTGGTGGCATTAACACTTTTGTGTTCAGACCAATATGAATCATCATTCGCATCGGCAAAAATTTCATACTCGTCGGTGTTACCACCATCGGAAAGAACAATGGTGTTCATTACTTCAATGCGGTTGCGGTCTTTGAATTCTTTTGCCACATCGATTGCAATCATCATTGCACTAGCAAGCGGAGTAGAACCCAACTGCATATGCCTTGGCATATCATATGGAGAAATGTAGTATTTGGACTCGGCGCCTCTCCAACGTCGAGCAGTGTAGGCAGACCAACAGTCAGCGAACATCAACAAGTTTTCAAATTCTTTTTTGTACTGAGCAGGTGAAGACTCTGAAGTAATCAACTGAACAAGACCGGAACCACTGCACAAAGAAACTTCGTTCTCATTGTCGGATTGTCTAATACCATCTTTGTTAGGCATTTGCGAACTGAAACCGTAAACATCAAACGGAATACCAACCTGTTTGCAGAAGGCAACTTGAATTAACAACTGTTCAAGCGTACCCGCCATATGTTGTGCCATTGAACCAGAGAAATCAATAATCATAAACATGCCATGATTTTGACCAGACGGCATGATAGTGTTTGACAAAAACAAATCTTCGGTCAACTTGTAGGCCCACAACTTATCTTCGTTGAGTTTACCAGTGTTGTTGACCTGAGCCTTGCGTAACTCTGACGCCTTGCGTTTCATCTCAAACTGCATCACTAATTGATTGATGGCAGATTTGTTTTTACTGCGGAAGGTATCTACCAGAACTTTTTGATATGTTTTGATATTACTAGAGTCAACTGGTTCATAATAATTTTGAGACAACTTCCACTCAAAATTCCAAGTCTCTGAGGAAGGCAACACATTGTGAGCGCGACTGATAAACTTGGGAACGTAAGCAGTGAACACTGACTCAGAACCGTCATCTAGAAGGCGACCTTCATTCTGTCGGAAACTTTGATCGGTCTCGGACATAGGTTCAGTGATAGATTCTTCGCTGGATTGAGTGGGGGTGCCACTCTCGGCAGAGGCCTCGCCACTCTCACTGTCATCAGACTCTTCATCAGATTGTTCAGCATCGGCGGCACCGGATGGCGCAGACTCATCATCAGACTCTTCGCCATCAGTCTCACCCGACTGACCTTCGCCTTCGGTGGGGTCATCGGTGTCTTCAGCATCATCGGACAACTCGGTTGAAGAACCTTGTCCTTCAGTCTCTTCACTATCATCTTCGCCATTGGCAGGAGCGGACTGATTTTCTGGTTGTTGATCTTCCATTTCTTCAAGGGCGCCATCGTAAATGTCGGTGGCGATATCAACTACATCATCCCACTCTTCAGCGACATCGATACGAGCGAGTGTTTCGCGTTCGGTATCAGAAAACTGAACATTGAGGAATGAACCAATTTTGTAGTGAAGATTGATGCGGTCAATAAATGACAGAGTGTTGACATCGGTATCGCCAACACCAAAGAAATCTTTTTCAAACAGGTATCGGTAAGCCTTGTAGAATGATTTGACAAGGCCTGGATATCGTTGCTTGACTAGTCGTTCGTTACGAGCGTCTTCGATAACATTAAGAAAGGATTTGAAACCCGCACCCTTAGAACACACTGCATCGTGCCAACCTTCTGGCGGGGTCACCAAACCGTGACCAACTTCGTGGCCGATCAGAAGATCATAAAGAAAGTCGGGCATATCCTTCCAGTTTGGCAGGATAATTTTGCGCGCCTTTAGATCAAACGCGGCGGTAGGAACATTAGCATGTTCGATTGCAATGTCTTCAGTAGCCAGAAGTTTGGCGAGGTAGGACTTTGACTCAATATTCATAGAACTCTCACTCTCAATGAACACCCATTATGACAGCTATTGAAGCAGAAGTCAAGGGGCCAGCCGAAAAAAGATTCCCTTATAAATCAATGGCTTACGATTTTTTTTGAATTTTTTTCGGTCAAATCCGCTCAAAATAGCGAGTTACAGCGGTGATTCTTTCAATTTGTTTGTCAATAATCGCGGTTCTATTGGGCCAATGTATGTAATCCTTTTCGGGATTCTTCTTTAGATTCTGCAACAAGGGCAAAATCAACATCTCCACATCCTTTAGTTTACTGGCAACATCCGATTCCAGAAGAGCTCGATGTTCATTTATCATACCACTGTTATCAGCAGACAGTATTCGGGACTCTAACTGTTCTAGTTTGTCCATGACCGCATCTAGTGAGTCCGGCGAGAGTTCTGCCGTTACTGGTGTTGTATTAGCAATCGGGGCTGTCGGTATATCATCTACCGCAGTAAAACCAAAATCGAAATCATCTGACACGTTTATTCTCCTTGCATTTGGAGTTTTTATTTTCTACACACTTGCCACAATTAGTACCAATTAAATGATACCTAGTTGTGTCTCCCTCTTTAACGGCATTACATATGCATAGATACATTAGACGGCGAAACTCTCCCCGCATCCACAGTGAGCGATTGCTTTTGGATTGGATATCTCTATTCCGCTGTTAATTCCATCTATCTTAAAATCAACTCTGGACCCAGAAAGATAGATCGCGCTCTTAGAATCAACATAGACATTTACACCAGATACACTAGTAACTGTATCGTCTATGTTTTGATGATCGGCGTATTCTATTATGTATTTGTAACCGGAACAACCACTGGGTTTGACTCCAAGTCTGACACCCAATCCTTTTCCTCTCTCACTCAATTGTTTAGAAATCCAATCAGCAGCCTTTTCAGTTACTTGTATCGGTTCCATGTTTCTCTCTGTAGTTTTGTACAGCGGCCTTGATCGCGTCTTCGGCAAGTACGCTGCAATGAATCTTTACAGGCGGGAGTGATAGTTCTTGAGCAATTTCTGTATTGCGGATTTCTCTTGCTTCGTCAAGGGACTTTCCTCTAACCCATTCTGTGAGTAATGATGAAGAAGCAATTGCACTGCCGCATCCGTAAGTTTTGAATTTAGCGTCTTCAATAATTCCGTCATCCGATACTCGGATTTGCAACCGCATAACGTCTCCACACGCCGGAGCTCCAACCATGCCAGTTCCGACATCTTCATCATTTTCGTCAAGCTTGCCGACATTTCGGGGATTTTCATAATGGTCTAGTACCTTGTCTGAATATGCCACATCTATTCCTTGTCACACAATAATTGTGACGCCCTTTCTTTCCAGATATTAGGAAATATACCATGAACAACGAGAACAAAAGCAACACACCAAGCAAATTTTAAGTGTTGAAAGTAACTTATGTTATTGTCTCGTAAATGGGACATCTATTCTACTCATTTGAATAGACTATTTATATTGAATTGTTTCTCGACAATGAATTCTGTTCTGGGATTATCACCAGCTAGTTCATCTCCTTGTATCATATGACCAACATTAAATTGAAAGTTCATATCCCAAGACTTTTTGTGATACTTAATTCCAATGTAAGGCATATCATAAGCTACCTCGTCTCGGTTGTCAATTGGCGTAGCTGTTGTCGGTGAGGATAGATGTTTAAATCCACCCACAAGGTACACATCATCTTCTGCATTTACAGTGTACGGTACAACTAGAAACATAATGACTAGTAGTTTATACATTTTTTTCCCTTCTTTGAATCATTTTTTTAGTTTGTTTCTTGATCTTTTTTACTGCTCGTTCTAACTGAACAGGTCCAACTCTCTGCAAGAAACTCTGCCCGAGCATGTGATCGTATTCATGCAACGCAATCCTTGCCCAGATGCCCTCAAATTCTTCGATGACATCTTCATTTTCTGCATTTTTATATGTGAGAGTACACCTCTCCGGTCTCTTGACTTTGAGCATCAGGCCGGGAGCACTCAGACATCCCTCTTCCATCGTCACAACCTCTTCGCTGTTGGATATTAATTTGGGGTTGATAATATCCCACCTATGCACACCATGTCCCATAGTGAACACACTTGCATCTAATCCAACTTGGTTGGCAGACAGACCAACACCACCAATTGAATTTTGGTAGTTCCATAATCTGTCAACAAACTCCTGTACATTGTCCCAATCCTCAAACTGTTCGGGCACCTTCTTCATCAGAGGGTCGTTGAGTGGTAGTAGTTTCATATCTTTCATGACATCACCGAATAATTTTGTTTCTTCTCAAACTTAATTTGACTTCTAAATTTATCAAACAACTGGTCACCCTTGTGAGAAATGACAAAGACGTTTGCCTGATCGCCAATAGTATTTAGTAGTTGCATAACATAGTCGGTTCCGTTGTTGTCCAGTGAAGAATCAAACACTTCATCTAGAATTAACAGGTTCGTACTGGCGCTGTTCTTCATCTTAGCAATAGTTCTCCATGTGAACAACAGTGCCAAGTCTATGCGTTGTTTCTCACCCTCAGAAAAAGAAGCGTAACTAAACCTATCTCTATGTCGAGACTTAATTATTTCGTTAAACTTCTCATCCAACTCAAAATGTACAAAGAAATCCATTGACTGCAAATACTTATTGACCAGTTTATTTATTGCAGGCAAGTACTGTTTGATGATTCTAGTTTTGATACCACTGTCTTTTAAGAGGTGTGATACTGCCGTATTATAATGTTGTTGTTCACTCTTATGTGATTTAATATCATTCTTTGCAACCACATCTTTTGCCATCTCTTTTAGTTTTAATTTCTCATCACTAATGTCCGTGACATTATTTTCTGCTTCAACCAACATGTCTTTGAGTTTTGACTTATATCTTTCTTGGCCAATTATATCAGACTGTGTTGTTGATACGATATCAGAAAGTTCCTGCCAAGTTTCAAGTGTTTTAGAGACTTCTTCATATTCTTTTTCCAGACCCTTGAGAGACTTTTCTAAAACCAACCTCTCATCATGTTTACTGGAAGTCATATCATGTTTGAAGTCTTCACAAATTTCTTGTTTACATACTGGACAGTCACTATTCTCTTCGTAGAATTTTAATTCTTTTTCTGTTTTTTTGATTCCAGCGAAAAACTTTTCTCTAAAGGAATCAAGTTGTCGTTTTCTCGTTTCTGGTTCACCAAGTACTGACTTCTTTGCCGAGAGTTCCGCAAGTTGTTTCTCATTGTCCTCAATTGCGAGTGTCGTCTCATTGATGTTCTCCTTGATGTTGTCGATTTTAGTGGCTTTATCCTTCTCCAAGGTATCAATATAACCTTTTTGAACGGTGGTCTTGTGTTTGGCAAGTTGCACTTCACCCTCAATGACACGAATATCTTCTTTCAAGACGTTCATCTTTTCTTTGAGCAAAACATTCATGGTGGTGAATATTTGTATGTCGAGAATGTCTTCTATTATTTCTCGGCGAGACGCGGAAGGCAACTGCATAAAGGGAGTGAAAGAGGCGCTACCCAAGATCACAATTTGTGTAAAAGATTTGTAGTTTAGTTTGAGTATGCTTTCTTCAAGATACTTCTGGGTATCTCTGAGTGCGGCATCTTGATCTAGAAACTCATCATTGCAGTATATCTCAAAGACATTGGGCTTTATTCCGCGAATGACCCTATACTGTTTTTTGCCAACCAGAAACTCAACCTCCACCATCATCTTCTTGCCGTTGATAGAGTTGACAAGCTGTGGTTTGTTAATGTTGCGGAAAGGTTTGTTGAACAAACCGAAACACAGAGCATCTAGAACGGTGGACTTACCACTGCCGTTCTCACCCACGATCAGTGTCGTGGGGTTGCGAGTAAAATCTATTTCAGTAAAAGTGTTGCCTGTGGATAGGAAGTTCTTCCATCGCAACTTTTGAAACATTATCATACATTATTATTCCATGTGTTGTGCTTCGACATAGAGGGTTTGCACAACCGATGTCAATTTGTTTTTATCAAGGTCGGTGACCGTATTTCCGATATAGTCTCGGAGCAGAGTCATCGTATCATCTACGGCAAGTTCTACATCATCGCCAACCGCATCATCTTCAAACTCTGAGAAGTCTTCTACGATTTTTAATTCTACGCAGTTACAAGTATACAGGGAATCTACCAGTTTGTCAAACTTTAAGAAGTTCTCTTTCTTTACCACAATGAGTTTAACGCAAGAACCGACAAGATTAGAAAGGTCAAAAGAGCTGATTCCGTCCATATCGTTATAGAATAGTTTGTGAAACATCTTGTACGGATTTTTGAAGAAATCCAATTCATTGGTTTCCGTATCGTAGAGATGGAACCCCCTGTCATCGTTATAATCAGACCATGTAATTTCGTAAGGGTTGCCAAGATAAGTAATGTTGTCCCTACTACTGCGATGATGGAAGTGGCCACTGCATACCAAATCAAAATGGTCAAAGGCATCAGTATCCATTCCGTGAGGATTTGGAACACCTTTGTACATTTGGAACCCAGTAAACTCAAAGTGTCCGAAACATACTTTGGCATCTGTCTCACTAACAGCATCCATAGTAGTGCTATAATTGTCGTTGCATATCCAAGGGACGAATAAAATTTTTCTTTCATCTAACGTTATCTCCGTGACTTCGGGATAGACATGGATGTTGTCATATTCCTTCAGTAACAATTCTAATGAGTTTACGTCATTGGTATTTTTATAATATGTATCATGATTGCCTGGAATCATGTGCAATGTCATACCAAGGCGTTCTGCCTGCCCAAAAAAGTATTCCTTACAAGATTTGAGTGTGTTGAAGTTTACAAACTTTCTTCTATCAAATGCATCACCCAAGTGTACAATAGTATCTATGTTATTTTCTTGCAAGAATGGAAAGAAATACTCATCATAAAATTTCTTAAAATACGCATCAAACGCAAGACTGTCCGACCTTGCACCAAAGTGCGTGTCAGTTACCAGTGCAACCTTCATGAAATAGCCCTATTCATTTTGTATGAAAATTTCTCATAGTATTCATTCTTGGACAACAACACCTCTTCGTAATTCTTTCTATACTGCTTAAGCAAAAAATCCATTGCCGTGGGGTCTTTCAATATATTTATCTTAGCCTGAAAGTCCTCAAAGTCATCAACTCTTTGCCAGTCATCGATATTGTATGTATTGTTCTCATCATAGTTCTTGTAGACAAATGGAATCATGCCAATCGCAAGTGCCTCCACATATCTTGAAGTTGTTGCAGCAGGGTCTTTCCAGTTGAAACACAATGTCGCACGGCAAGATTCTAGTCTGGGATACAACAAATTCCAATCCTTGATCCACGCAGACTGTCTCTTGATACCAGAGGGAAACCCACCAATGAGAACGGTGGAGATGTCGGGGTCTCTGTAAATCTTTCTCAATACTTTGCCGCGATCACACCCATCTTTCATTCTACCCCAATATCCAAAGTCATGATTGTATGTCCTACCAAACATTTGAGATATGGCATTGTCAAACCTTTCTCTAATGAAATGATACTTCATACCATGAATGTTGCCAGAGAAATCTATCTCATCAATCTCGGTGTAAGACTTGATTGTCTCACCTTTCAATGTGTGTTTGCGGTAGAGTTCTTCGGTGTCACCCCTATCTGATCTCAATACGATTACATGTTTACCCTTGAAGTGAGGGATGATCTTATCCATGTGAGACTGAGACTTGGCAAGGTCTTTTGGATTCATCTGCAACTCACCGTGATATCGAAACTCGCTGTCACTAGGGATCACAATTACATCTGCCCACTCAATCACTTCTGGGTCACGCGATGGTTTGCCGCCAAACGAAATGTTGTACTCTCTATATTCGTGTTGGGGATTGTCTTCCATCCAACGAACATAGTTCTCCAAGAAACTGTCCAACACAGTTTGTAATGGGCCCTCGTATCTCACATTGGATCGCAATCTGGCACATGCAATTTTCATGATAACTTCACTCGGTCTCGCAAACTAGTAGAAGAAAAGGAATGTTTCCTATTGGTATATGCAACAGGTATATTCAATTCATCACCAGTAAAACGTTTGTCTCTATAGTCCTCGCCAACAAATCTCACATCAATTTTTTTGGTGAGAAGAATATCCATCAAGCAAGTCTCGGTTGAGTATGGAATAATTTCATCTACATACTTCAACCCGTCAAGCTGGATAAACCTTTCGTATACGGACTGCACTGGTGAATTCTTATTCTGTCTATCCACACTCGGATCAATGTGCAACCCAACAATCAACCAATCACATCGACTGGCCGCTTCTTCCAACATTACTACATGTCCAGCATGTAACAAATCAAATGCACCACAAGTAAATCCAACTTTCATCGTATAATATCTATCTTATCAATTGTATTTTGGTTCCACACTTCCAACTCTTTTCTAATCCTACCATCGGACATAAGATTGTTGTGTCGTTTGGTTGCAAGTTTCTTCCACCACTTGATGACCTCTGGCAATTCAAACCTGTCAAAGTTCTCGGCTTTCTGCAATGTGTCGGTCTTACCTAGAAGAACATCCTTTGTATTGGAGTATCCATATTCCGACATATAAAATCTTTTGTTTGTTGTTACATCAGTAGATGACTTGATCGTGTCAGTAAATCTTTTGTACTCATCAGCATCATGTTCTTTCAAGGATGCCTTGACAATACCAACCATCTTGGTTTGCATTTTTAGTTTGCGACTAGACGCACCCTTGTGTATCAGTTCTTCTCCATCGTTCTTTTCAGTAAACCAATCACGCAGATGAAAGTATATGTCCTCACCCATAGTCAACAAAAACTGTGACTGCGTGTCACCCTTATATCTAAGAAAGGGTCTCATGCCATCATACATGGATGCGCCTTTGATGTTACCGTACAGAGAGGTGGTCTCAAACAAACAGAATTCTGTTTTATATTTTTTGTCCAACATGCGGCGAACCTCATGGGAACAACAGATTGCGGCCATAAGTTTACCACCAAGATAGTTGAACCCGAATGGTTGTACGGGGACAATGTTGAACCCCATGATGGCACGTTGATTAAAGATTCCAAGATCGGGAACGCCACCCAGATAATCATTTCTGGGTTTTGAGTTGATGAGGGGAGAACCCATCTTGATGAACCCAACGGCTTTGTTTGTGTTCTTCTCTTTTACCACCAGTTTTAGAGATTTGCCTGGCGCTTCATCGGGGGAGAAAGAAGCGGTCATCTCTAACATCTGGTCAAAGATTTCGTTGTTCATTTGAACAACTTCAAAGTCCATATCATCGGGTGGCGTTTCCCAATCTTGAAACATGTCGTCTTCAACAGACATACCAAAAAGGGGTGGAGGTAATGCCTTCACCCTTTCAATTTTTCTTGCACGAAAATAATCATCAATTCTTTCAAAGTTTGAGAAGTAATCAATAATTAGTTTGCTCGCGTACAGCGAGTCTTCTTTACATAGAATCATACAGCAGTCATGAATCGTGGAACAGGTCGTTTTGTCCACTTAGAAAAATGAGCTTTGTATTTACGATAATACAATTGATATGCCTCAACAAAGTCATCACGTTTGACATCATCTGGCATTGCTTGCGGCAAAATTGTGATACCACCCGGCCGAATATTCTCCGGTGGTTTTTCTAGAACTTTGTGGAGTTTGACCCAAGAGGCATGATGTTTGCCATAACGATAGGTATACTCTTTGGCAAGTTCTGACCATAGAGTGTACATCCACATGTAATTTTCATGAGTGGCACGAACCCAGATATTAGTCGGATGATTGATATGAGATGCCTTGTATAGAGTTTGTTCTACAACATCATCATCCATACGCCATCGTTTGATGTTCCTACCATTGGCAGTCTTATCAAGGTATTGAGTACCATCAAGCACACGGTGAGCCGTGGACATCATTTGCGGATATTCAATATTCATTTTGACAACGTGTTTGTCATTGTGCAAACGTGCAGCAACGATAGGATTCTTGTCAAGTCCAAATGCGTTCATAATATATACCCCCTAGTATTTGTTACCATTATACTTGGTTGTAGGTCAGATGTCAAGACTCTTTTAGTGCTTCAATTTTCTCTTTGGCTAAGTCCATTGCTTCCTTGTCATTGAAGTACTTTGGTCTACGTTTTGGTTGACTCTTTGCGGTCTCCGCAAACTTCTCATTTGCCTTATCAGACTCTTCAATCTGTCTCTTCATGTACTCAAGAAATTCATTGGAACCACTATCTCCGCCAAGTTCATCCATCATGGCGTGAAGATCAAGACTCTGAATATACTTGTTCTTCGTATCGATCTGTTTCTTTTCTTTCTGAATCCTACGCAAGAAAGCATAGTAGGTAATCTGAGTGAAGTATGCAAAGGGATTCTTGGATTTAGCGGGATCAAAGTTATTGATATAGGTAATACAGTTTTCGATGCCGTCGAGAATCATTTCCTCTCGGAAAGTATAGTTTACAAAATTAGACTTGTACGCCAAGTGATTGGCGATCTTAACAAAACACTCACCAATATAATTCGACACCCTCGGTTTGGGTTCGCCAGCTTCTTCCGCAGCCAATCGTTCTTCACGATACTCCGTCATCGCTGCCAGAAATTCTTTGTTGTTGACGTAGTGTCTGTTTTCTTTTTTGTTTGCCATAATTAAATTCCTAACATTAAAAAACTAGTATAGTACATTTTATACTAAATGTCAATGGTCAAATAATTTACCTTGACAACTGGTGTCAAAACAATTATAATCAACTTGTGGTTCAAAGGATAATTAAGCTTTAATGAAGCTGATCCTTGGGTTTACCCATCCGAGTAATTTTATCCATGATTTCATCTAACGTGGCGTCTTCATCAATTTGCGGATCGTAATCGTCCATGGCATCCATGAAATCTAAACCCTCTTTTCTATCTTCCATGTACCCCTCGGTCATCTTGTAGAATCCTTCGGTGTACTGTTCATCCAAAGAGCAGACAGTAATGATCTTACTTTGTTTAATCATGTAAGATTCTTGATCCGTGAAAGATATCCACGGCCTTAATGACAAGGCCTCATGAGTGTCAGAGATTTTGATTCTTGTTATTTCCAGAGGAATCGTGGTTTCAATATTGGTTTCGTCTTCTGATATGATACCAACAATTAGTTGCATACCATTTTCTAAACAAATAATACTAGGTTTGCATTTTACCATTAGAGTCTATCCTTATTACTTTGTATTCAAAGTTCTCTTCATTATATAATTTAATTCTCTCAAGCACATGATTCAAAGTATAGTTCTTTTTGTTCTTCCATGATAAATCATCACCAATATCAAATAAATTACAACTAGATTTGTCTTCGCCTTTCCTCAGACCCCTACCAATAGACTGTAGATTTCTTATTCGACTCTTACTTGGCGAGGCGAACACTACATTGTGTAGGTTACGAATATTTATACCAGTGGAGAACGTACCATAAGAGGCTACAATTATAGTGTCTTTTGATTGTTCTGTCAACTCGCGAATCTTTTCTCTCTGTTCGGTCTCGGTGCCACCGAAAACAAAGTACACTGGTTTGTCGGTGATAGCCTTTATCATCTTATACAGGACATCGCCGTGTTTCTCTACAAACTGGTACAATACCAGCGTATTACCCTTCTGAGAGGTCGCCAGTTTCGCCAGAATGTCATTGCGTTCTGGGTTAGACACTAGGAAGTCCATCTCTTCTTGATAAGTCATTTTAGATACAAGTTTTCTTTGTTCGTCCGTGTATCCGATTATCATACAGATAATTTTAAGTTCTGCAAGTTCTTTTTTGTCCATCAATTTTTTGGTTGTGGTCACCTTAAATACTGGGCCAAACACGCCTTCCAAGACAAGTTTGTGTGTCTTTGTACCGTCTAGTGTACCAGTAGTACCAATTCTGAAACGTGCATTAGTGCATTTGTCCATGAGTGTCATCAGTGACTTCGCCTTGAACAAGTGAGCCTCGTCACCATAGACTACATCAAACTGACTGAACCATTCTTTCGGAAACTTGTAGATAGATTGCCATGTGGAGATAACAACATCAGCGTTGTTTGATTTCTCTTTCCCACCATAAATTCTGTGACAGTGTTTTGCCACTTTGAACCCGTTGTTGGTTGAGTAGTCTCGGAAGTCACCGTACATTTGTTCTACCAGTGAGGTGGTGGGTACTACTATCAATTGTTTGCGACCTAGAGCTTGATGGTATCTAATCAGTGAGTAAATGATAAGTGACTTACCAGATGCAGTCGGTGACAACAGCAGAGTCCTACCAGAACTTATCGCCTCATGAATTGCGGCCTGTTGATAGTCTCTTGCTTCAATTTTTTTCTTTTGACTGCGGAGATTCAAGACACCACAAAACTCTGATACCTCTTCTTTAGAAATCTTTTCACCGAATGGTTCAAGATCAATCTGAATCTCATACTCTAGTTGTTTGGCAAACTTAATAAGATAGGGAATCAATCCAATATACAGTTCACACTTTTGCATATTATACAGACGAATTTTTCCGTCCCAATGTCGGTTGCGATACGAGGGCATAAACTTAGCCCCAGGCACTTCAAAGGTAAAGAAATCTGATATCTCTCTCCTTATGCCGTCATCTGCCTCCACATAAGCATGAACGTTATCTTTTTGTTTTACCCAAATCATATAAGCCCAGATTGCATTTTGGCCCACTCAACAGCAGTCTTGATGTCCCATCCTCGGCCATTCAAACTGCGGAGTACTCGGTCTAAAAAGTCTACGGTAGTTTCTAAGTAATATACTTTATCCTGTTGGCGAATCACATCTGCATCGCTGTCCAGTTGATCTCTCATGTCTGTTCGCAACACAGCATTTTTTCTCCAAGGTTCCCACCCTAGATTATCAAGTTCTTCCTTTGAGAGTTCCCCGCGATAGTAATCCGACTTAACTCTTTCAAGTCTTTTCAGATCAGCAATTGATTTGCGGAGTTGAAGTTTATTATTGGAGAGTAATGTTACATACTTTGAGTGTAATACGGGAGTTCTTGTTGACTCCCCACCCAAATCCAATTCATCAAGTTTACAATCTTCAGCCCATTCAGCCTGAAGTTCATTTAATGTTGCCATAATGTACCTATCAAGTCACAGTTTTAATATTATATATCCTATATTTAAATGACGCCGACCCAGTGAAGTATGGTGAATCACCAGCAGACTGATCGAATTCTAGTCCAGACAGCGCAGTTGGGAATGCATCTCTAAAAACAATTTCTACGTTTGGATTGTCGTTTGAGTCAAGAACAAATAGACTCGCATCACTTACCTGAGCGAGAGCCTCTCTCTTGTCCGTTCTATTTGACAGACCCGTCCTCCACTCCTGACTTGCAACATAGTCTTTATACTGTTGAGTCTTCTCTGGCGAACCAAGTCCGATCAACCAATCGTAAAGTTCTTTATAGTTTGCCATATCTTCTTGAATCAGAAATCTAATATTCAGATCACCAAATGTCAACTTGTCGCCTGGGTATGCAATGTCCTGTAGCGGGGTGGCCTGAACAGGGAACCCCATGCTAATGTCTGGAATGTTTGCACCCTGACAGAAAAATGCAACGTGGGGAATATTATGTATCTGAAACTTAAAACCAGTAGGTCTCAGATAATCTAGATCACCGTTAGCATGTGCATTGTACAACCCTGTATTGGGTGACAGTGTGGGAGTGTAAGCCATTATAGTCTCCTATGTATGACACTATTTATAAGGATTCTAAGCCAAAAAAAAGGGACTCCGTAGAGTCCCTTAAAATCGTCCCTTTAGGGATTCTTTTTATTACATCAAGTTTGAAACCTTAACAGCGCGGTAGTACTGGTTACGATCAGCAGTGAAAGTATCACCGTCAGTGTTACCAGAACCATCAACAACGTAAGGGTTAGCAATCATACCGTAACGAGTCTTGAAACCAATTTTTGGTTGGAAGGTGTCAGGGTCAATTGCGCGTACCATTTGCAGAGGTACATATGGGCAGTAGAACAGACCTGCGTCATAAGGTGAAGTACCCTTGTAACCTGCAACGTAAAACTGACTAGCAGCACCAGTGTTTGCAGAATAAGGATCAACGTAAACCTTGTAACGACCATTCAGTACACCAGCGAAAGTATTACCAGTGTCATCAACGTTCAGATTAGTAGAAAGAGCAGGAGTGTAATCAAGTACACCAGCCATTGAGAGGGCAGAAGCAACATCTGAAGAACAGATGAGGAAGTTACCCTTACCGCGACGAGTGTCTTGTGCGATTACGTTCGCATCTCTTTCGATGTTGAACAACAGACCCTTGAATCTTTCAACAGACCAGCGACCATTTGAATCTACGTCAAGGTCAAAAGTACCAGGCGTTGCAGTAGAAGCAGCACCCGTCTTAGCGACTTTGTAGATTGTACGGATCACTTCGCGGTTGATTTCAGCGAGGATTTCTTGAGACAGAATGTTTGACAACTCTGACTCAGCGTCAAGACCGTGGACTGCCTTGAGGTCTTGCGCCAATTCGACAGTGTACTCTGCCTTCAGTGCGCGTGACTTAGCAGTTACAGTGGTCTTCTCAATTGAGAACGCCATCTGGTTCAGAGTAGTACCACCGGAATCACCGAATCTCTCAGCGTCATCACGCGACACACCAGTACCCGTAGTGTAGGAACCGTCAACTGGGTTTGAACCAGCGTGAGTACCAGCACCAGAGAAGTCTGTATCAGCTTCGTTGAACAGAGCTTCATCACCTGTCTGTGAAGAGTAATGCGACTTCATCGCAAAGATAAGACCAGTAGGACCAGTCATCGGTTGAACACCAGCAACGTCATACGCCATCAAGTTAGGGAGTGCGCGACGAACCAGAGAGATCAGGATGGGATCATATGTATCAATCTCACCTGACATGTTGTTAGCGTGTACCGCTTCAGAGAAAACATTCTTCTCTTCACGGAGAGCCTTTTCTTGGTTCTCAAGAACTACGGAAGTTACTGCCTTACGATAAGGGTCAGCAATCTCTTGCAGATCGGGATGATCCAGAACAGGACTCCACTTTTTTTGGATTTCTTCAGAAAGATACATTGTAATCTCCTTTAGGGGTTTTTTTAATTGTACTAGGTTTATTTATAAAAATTTTACTTTTTAATCTGTTTTGAAATTGCCTGAGCGTACTTACTGATTGAGGATGATTCGGTCAGACCTTCGCCTTCGACGGTATCTGACATCACTTCAGCAGTATCTACACCCTGTTTGGGGAAATAGTTTTCCTTAACAACAGAAACTTTCTCAGCAAACAGTTCCGAGTCACCAAAATCTACATCAGCAAGAAGTGATGACAGTTTTTCTGATTCTGTCATTGTCAAGTCTTCAGATGCCTCACCGATAATCTTATCGCGCAACATGTCTTCTCTTTCCTTAGTCAGAGATACCTGTGTTTCGATAGACTCGTTGAGTTTTCCTTTGAGTTCTTCGATTTGTGCTTGCATTTCACCAAGTACATCGTACTTTTCTTCAGGCACTTCAATATAGTGTTCGGTGAAAACGGTTTTCAGAGACTTGATAAAGTCTTCTGTAATTTCAGTACGAATACCGCGTTCAATAGCGAGTTCGTTCTCTTTCATCCAGTTCTCAGAAACATAGTTGAGGTATGCGTCAATCTTCTCAACCATATCGTCTTGGAATTTTGCTTGAGCGGCATCAGCCTCTTCTGCAAGTTCGGCCTGGATACCTTCGATTTCGTTAGCAAGACGAGCAGTAACTACTGTCTCAAAAAGTTCAGCGGCCTTAACCTTAAAGTCTTCTGAAAGATGTTCTTCGTCTGCGAACAGACCAGCGATGTCACCTTCAAAGAGACTTTCGCCTTCGACTTCTTCTTCAGCGTCTTCAATAGACTCTTCTTCAGAAACAACTTCAACTTCTTCAGACTCTTCTACAGCTTCGTCTTCAGCGATAACTTCTTCTTCCGACTCTTCTACTTCTTCTTGATTGACGTTGCCCTTTGAAGATGACTGATTGACAACCTTGCGGGGGTCTTCGTCAGTTTCATAGTTGGGCGCATCGCCAGCACCAGAGTTAGTAAGTTCACCAGACTGACTCATTTTGTCAGCGGCAGCCTTACCAATAGAGGATGTCAACCCGCCGTGCTTGTCACCTGTACCAGACAGGTCTTGCATTTCGGGTGATGGGTTAGAAGAACCCTGAGTAGGATTTGTGGAATCGCCGGGTGTTGCATTGGGCTTAAGGTTTTCCGCAGCAGCCTTCTCTTCCAGTTCATTGACTTCTTCAGCGAGCTGCAGAGATTCTTCGATCTCCTTACCCTTCTTCAGAAAGTCTCTGATTTTACTTTCTACGCTCATGATTGTCTCCTTTGAGAATTTTTGCGTTACTGATAATTATTTATAAAAAATTATATCTTTGATAAACGATCTAGGAATGAACTGAACACTTGGAGTTTTTGCTCCTCCAGTTCACGGGAACTAGATTCTCTAATAATCGTTTGAGCAATGTCCATTTCTCTTTCGGTCCATACACCGTTTATCATCATCCATTCTTTGTTTTCCATGATACCTCTAACAAAGGCATCAGGAGCAGAAGGGTCTGCCACAATATCAGCAGCAGTTGCGAGAACAAAATCATCTTGTACTTCATTGATGCCGTTCTTCTCTTTCAGTGAACCAAGGCCTCTTGATGACACACCAAGTTGTGCGCCTTCGTCCATCAAATTCTTAACAATGTTACCCATAGGAGTGTCTAGGATTTTAGCTTTACCTACCCAGTTATCACCACTTTCTTTAAGTCCGGTAATCATATGAGATACCCGATCCAGATTGAGAGTCGGTCCTTCTGGGTGACCTAATTCGCCCATCGCTCTCTTCTTGTCTATCTGTTCAGTCCGATATCTATCTACCTCTGCTCGCATAATCTCCTTGGGATAAGAACGATTATTGCGATTGGTGATATTGGATTGCAAGAAAACACCTTCGATATAAAGGTGTCTTTTTCCGTTTTTCTCTTCTGAGATATATTGAATATCTTCAGTAACTTCGGTTATTAGTTTCATTAATTACCTCCCAGAGTTCCCTGATCTTGGTGTTGTTGTGAACCAAATCCAGTAACCTTGGATAGTTCTAACCAGACAACTGCATCACCGTTTGAAATGGCAATGTCAATGTCTTGATCGTTTTCAGTGTTTTCTACCCATCCGTACCAATCGGTAAAACCAGTACCGTGGACATGCATAATATCAACACTGTTGCGAGTGATAGTTATAGCGGCGTTTTTGTCACAGTTCCAGTGTACTCTTGTTATGTTTACTGTCGGACTAGAGGCAGTCTCTCCCGACTTGACTATATCGGTGTCGATATCGATGGTTCCGCTGTCACCACCAGTGCCCGTACACCTAACAACTGCCTGCACTTGAGTCAGTTTTAAGTTAGATTTTGCGAATGCCATCTACCTATCTCCGTTAGTATTTCTTTTTGTGGTTGCCGTGAGACGCCATTTCTTGAATATCCAAGGCGTATGTCTCACACATTTCAATGCCATGTTCAAACATAACTTTATACCACCACACATCCCCGTTTGCATCAGGTTCTGCGTGTTCTCCCATGATTGGCTTACCTTCACCAAACTTAGGATGCACCACTTTTGTAGCACAAGCGTGAGTGAGTTTGGGTTCTTCAGAGCTACCCTGTTTCGGGGGAGTCTTGTCTCCCTCAGTACCAGTTTCAGTAGGATGATTCGCAGTAGGCTCTTCTTTTGAAACCTTCTCTACTGGTTTGGCCTCTTCACGAAAATCTTTAAACGTCTTCATCTGACTCTTCCTCTGATTCTTCTGGGGTTGCTTCTAAACCCATCTTTTGCATTTCTGGATCGTTGAAGATGCCTGGTACGATCTCGGACTTTCTGACCGCGAGCATATCATCGGCACGTTTGTTCATCATCGAAAAGAATTCGTCGTTTGCACCAGCAAGGTCACCATCGGCCCACTTATCCATCATTTGTCTGATAGCATCTTGGGAACCAACTTCGTCCTGTACTTCCAATTCAACGTTTTCAACTTCTTCACTCATTATTATCTCCTACTACATTATCTTCTGGTTGACCTGACCCTATTTGTTGATCTATTAAGGCAATTTCTTTGTCACTAAATCTTAAAATATTTTTCTGGACATATTCTTTGCTGAATAGTTGTCCAACATAAGGTGCAACCTGATTAAGAATTTCAACTCTACTTCTTAATACTTCTTGTTCTTTCGACTCAGTATAATAAGCATCAGATGCAAATCTATACTGAATGTCTTCTTTGATTGCAGGCCACTCTGTCTCGTTAATAACTCCTTTGAGAATTAACTGAGTCTTTAACAAATCATCAAAGACACCGGAGAACCTTCTCCTCAGTTTAGAAATGAACTTAGTAAACTTTAATTCATCTCTTGTAATCTCGGCCGACCTACCAAAATTAAGTCCAGCCTGTTGTTCTAATCTAGAGACAGGAACATTGAGTGATTGATATAGTTTCTTTTGAAAGTAAACTACGTCTTCAATCTCACCCAAGTTCTGACCACCAGGCAATGTTTGAATCTCTGTTCCTCTGCCACCCTCTTTTCGTGGTAACCAGAAGTCTTCAAGCATTGACATAAACTTTTTGTCATCTCGGATTTCTCCGGTCTCAGAATCGTACACCAACTTGTTACGATATCTGTTCATGACATCTTTAAGATATTGTTCTGCCTTTGCAGTCGGCAAGTTACCAACATCTATGTAAAATATTCTTCTTTCTGGGGAACGTGTGATACGATAAATCACCACTGAGTTCTCCATCATTCTCAGTTGGTTAGCAGGTCGAATAGCCTTGTGAAGGAAGGACAGTGGTATATTTTTATCTTGGTCAACTAGACCAGATGTACAATACGCAACCGCATCCTTACTAACCTTAATTGCTTTGTCATTAGCAACATCTGTCTTGTACAATTGATTGCTAGTGAGAGCAATACCCTTTTCATCAAAAACAAAATACTCATTTACTTCTTTGACCAGAGAAACTTGCGACTTTGCATCTTTCTCTTTTTTGATCTCTCTGACCTTGCGAATCTTTCTTGGATCAACGTAACGAATATCTTTCAAACCCTCTTTGGGTTTTTCTGTATCAATCACCTTGTGGAAGTAAATTCTTCCGTCAATATACCATCTTCTAAAATAATCTTGCGCCTTCGTATTGAAGTCCAAGATAGTCATGATGTTGTTAAACTCTTCTGCAATAGTTTTCTTTACACTTGCAGAAGCGTTTATATTATCAAGATCAAGTACTACTGGTTTTTCATCGTCAAGATTTGATATAGAGTCGTTGACCACATCTTCAATAGCTGCGTCAACATCTCCCATCATAGAGATGTCCCTGTATCTTTTAATTAGCTGGCTTTCATTATTAGCAGTACCTTCGATATCAAAGTATGTACCGTAGTATCCACCAGCTCTAATAGCTTCGAGCGACCCATCATCAGAAGGAGGTACAAAAGATTTCTCCCCCTTAGATGGTTTGGATCGCTCTATGCTATACCCAAATAATTCCATAATTTATCCTAGATTAACGGTTAAAACTTAATCAATATCGTAGTGTGAATACTGCCAAGTCACCGTAAATTCTTCAAAAATATCATTCTGTGCATAGTTCAATGCGATTTCTGACATCTGGATAGGGAAGGCATTGCGTAGTGTATAAGCACCACCAGGCAATACTGCATCGTTTCTATCCAAATGTTCAACAACGATGTCGGTCTGATAATCACGCGGTGTAAGAACACCAGTGTTTTCAGCACGATCATTCAGACCATTCATCCACTGTTCAAAGGGACTTCTGAGACTGAATTCAGAATCATTTACAACCGTAATTGTCCACGGATCAAAGATTCTTTCTCCCGCCAACTTCACCTCGCGACCCCTATACTGGATGATCGCGGGGTTTACGTTAGAAGCAGGAAGTGCGGCACCAGTTACGAGCAGACTATAAGAAGTGTCAACACCAACCACATAAGATGGAAACGCGAGTTTCACCCTAAACTGATTGGGGCGAGCACCCCCGGCGCCAAGTCTTGCCTTAAACTCTTCAATATTCATCTAACTTTTCTCCTAAGTTTGTCTGTTATTTATTCGTACTATTAAGCGCCAAGTTCTTCAAACGAGATGCCAGTTCTAGTAGCAATAAACGTCAGAGTGATGAAGTTGATTGACTTAGCAGGTTTAATGTAAATATCTGCCCTAAACTCATTAGAGTCGATAACCTGTGGCGTGTTGTTTGTTTCATTACAAACCACACGGAAGTCGTAAATACCTCTGCGTCCCTGTACGTCACGCAAGAATGGTTCTACTAGTGCAACAAACTGTGCTCTTGTAAACGCATCGTTGAATTCAAACAACTGGAATTTTGCAGCAGTTGCGATTGCCTTCTCAAGAACGATAAACAATCTGCGAACGTTAATTCTATTGAAAGCAGAAGGTTTGGCAAGCATTGTCTTATCACCAAACAGAACGATACCCGTTCCAGGCGTGTTGATAACAGGGTTTACACTCTTCTGATACAGAGTATCCCTGTCAGCCTTTCTGGGAGACCAAGCAAGTTTGATAGCATTCTTAATGATGCCGCGGTTCAAACCAGCAGGAGAGAACCAAGGATCATCACCGAGGTCAGTAATTACACAACACCCAGCAACGTCACCGTTTAGGGGTACATATGTGTATCTATCGTTGTACTTATCGTACATGTACTTCCAACCACTGTCCATGACAGCGTAAGAAGAACGAGTGTAAGAACCGTGATCTGGTTGAGAAAGAATGTCAGCAACCTCATCACCTTCGTTGTTTACAACGTTTCCTCTCTGCGGAGAAATGAATGCGAGACAGTCTTTGCGAACCTCTGCAACGTTATCAATAACGTAATCACCAACTGAAACTGGGTGTGCAGACAGTAGAATCAAAGAAACGTCAACTAATTCGTCGTTTGCAAAGAGATCGTAACCCTGTTGAAGTTGGCCAATTGATGGTGCATCATCAATACCACCCGTGAGAGAGATATTTTGATCCGCATCATCCACACCCATGCAGGCAAATGATGTTCCACCTTCTGAAGATGCGCCCCAGTTTGTTCCACTGGCTGGATTGTCCATCCACCAAACCCACTTAGAACGATCATTGATTACGTTCTTATAGTAGTTGGTAGAGTTGACATCATCTTTTGCGTCTTTTGCCTTTGATAGACCGGCAAACTTCTCAAGTATAGTACCAGCAACACCACTAATGGCACCATCTTCGTCAATAACGAGAATGTTTAATTCGTCGTTTTCTGCACCGTTGTTTAAAGCCCAAGTAGTAGTATTGGGGATACTGTCAAACTCGTCCTTGTATTCCCACTCAACTGCCATAACAGCAGTAGCAGCAACAGCACCAGTACCATCAGCGGTCACCGTGACCGTGGGGGGAGTTGAGTTAGAGTAACCAAAGCCTGGGTTTGTAACAGTGATTGAAGTAACGTTACCACCAGAGACAGTTGCGGTTGCAGTAGCTTGAATACCACCACTACCAACTGCAAACAAATCAGGTGCGGCAATTGCCACTGTTGCAGTAGTTCTGTCACCAGCAGTGTCAGAAGCATCTAGTGTAATAGTTGCGACACTTAAATTAGAAGTTGAAGTGGCATCAGCCATAACAACTTTGAGACTGTTACCAAGACCACCGGCATACTTTGATGCCCAAGGACCAACACTGTTGGTGCCCTGTGAAAATTGGTCTTGATAGTGATCTTCATTCTTAATAAGAACAGCGGTTCCTTCTGAAACGCTGTTCACGGATAGAGCACCGACTTCTCTTACTGTTAAACAATTAGACCCATATGCCAAAAATGATGCGGTGGTCATGAAATCGTAGAAAGTCGTAGTACTTGGTCTCCCAAATCTTTCTACCAAATTGTTCTCCGAATCTACGGACGTAATTTCGTGAACGGGCCCCCAAATGTAATTTCCAACAATCCCGCCGATTGTAGTAGCTACTGCTGGGACAACGTTGGTGAGGTCTCTCTCTTTGATTAGGACGCCAGGTGATAACTGGAAAGCCATGTTGTTCTCCTTCGTGTTTTTATTTTACTAAATAAATAGTGTTCCTGAGAATTATTTATAATAAATCTGTTTTCTCATTTGACCACATCCAATAGTCGCCATCAATTACTTCTGCCTCTACTCCATGCCCTGTTTCTACAAACCCGAACGGAGTCAAGTCTCTTTCGATGTACCTTATCTGTGAGTCATACAACCCTTCGCGAATATCCACATCAGTCAAGTCTTTAAAAAATTGTTGTGTAGACAACCAAGCAAACAAGACCATACACATGGCCAGATCATCATGATATCCTTCATCAGCGGAAAAAGAACCAGCCTTTTCCACAAAGGTTGACAACTCATTGATACAGTCGGCATCCCAAACTAAAAACTTAGTTTCTTCTACCAAACTTTTTAGTGCCAAACACCCCTGTCTTTTGACAGCCTTTGATGTTCTAACACCCAGAGTAGTTTGTTTTCCAAAACCAGGCGATACATATTGTTTGTTTTTTTCTTGCACTGTACTAAAGATATTCTCGTACTCTAGTTCTTGGTGCAGTATGTCAACTACCTGTTGACCAATATCATTATTTTCTATTAATACATACGCATTGTTAAAATCTTTTGCCACTCTTGCAATAAAGTCTGGATACAAGAGCGGCGAAACCTTGTTGTCTCTAAACTTTCCGACAACCTTGAAAGGCATCTCTGTAATATCAATGATAACAAAAGCAGAATAATCTCCACCGATTCCTCTCGCTGTGTCAGTTGTTATTACATAGTATTTATTTTCTTGAGGTTCTTCATAAATGTCTAACCCATCTTTCTTGTAAAGAATTTCTTTTGATGACATTACTGCCAGTGCTTTTCCACTAATAAGAGTGTTTGTTGATCCCAAGAATTCACATAAAACTTCCTGATTATACTTTACTTCACCGAGAAGTTTAAATTGTTCTTCTGCCCACTTCTCATCACGGCCAGGAATCTCCGTGTAGTGGATGAACATATTCTCAAACCCATTAGTACCCTTCTCCGATTCATTCCAGAATTTCCAGAAGTGGTTGTATCCCAATGGTGTTGATGTCAAAAGAATCTTTGTTGTCTCACCAGCAGAAATGGTTGGATATACAGAAGCAAAGAACTCATCCGCAATGTTGTTTGGGATGATCGCAGCCTCATCAATGTACAACCAGTTTACCGACTTACCACGAATACCAGATGTTGTGGTTGCAGATGTGAAAACTCTTGATCCATTTTCTAAATCAACGTCACCCTTGTTCCAAGTCTTTACACCCTGTTGCATCCAAATAGGCAGGTTCTCATACATGATTTGATAACGAGACAACACCTCTCTGGCAGCTGCGGTCTTGTTCGCCATGATCGCAACGTTCTTATTATCTTGAAAAATAGTATAGTGCAGAATACATGCGGCCGAGGTGATTGTTTTTCCTTGTTGTCTGCCCTCCATCAAGATTGTTTTACGATTGTTCATAATAAAATCTACTTTCACTTTCTGACAATCATATAGTTTAAATGGTTGCAAACCTTTATCAAGAGTTACAATCTTACAATAATTTTCAATGAAGTAAATGGGGTCTTCAGAACACCGGACAAATTCTTCCAGTTGTTCTTTGGTGAAATCGTGTTGGTATCCAACTGCTTTTAGATTTGGATTGCCGTGGTATGAGGTTTCAATCTGGTTCATGGTCTATGACGGTCCCATCTTTTTCATCACGAATAGCTTTAAGAATATCACTTGTAGTACCGGCAAAAACGATATTGTTCTGTGTTTCAATTTTTGGTTTATTATCGACACCAGACTTAACATCAATCCTATGTTTCTTTTCTTGGACATCCATCATGTCTTTTGCCTGTTCACCCATCGTCTTGATTATCTGACCGGCGACCTCGTAGGCTCGGGGGTTGTCGCTATTCATTGCAACATTCAAAATACCTTCTGCGGCTTGTTCACTGTAAGACATGGCCTTTTCCATAGCCTGTCTCGCCTTTTGAAAGTCTGCATCAACATCGTTATTATCTGTCACGGCTGGGGGGTTCACCTTAGTCGTTTCAGTTGATACGGTTTGAAATGTTTTATCAAGAGCATCGAATACTTTGTTTCTGCTCATCACATCACCTATTCATATACTTGTTCAAATTCATCAATAAACCTATAAGGTTCATGCTTGTAAGGGTTGTCATTGTACTCCGGTGGTTCTTCAAAGGTGACTGTTGGAGCAGTCACATAACCAGAACCTACATCATCGATTACGATTTTTGTAACAACGCCATTGGTAATTTCTGCATGAGCCCTAGCGTTGCCATCTACAGTTATATTGGGTGGGTTACTAGAATATCCCTCTCCACCATATGTGAGAGTAATAGAATCGACAGAACCTCCGCTTATCGTTGCAGTTGCGGTTGGAATAGTGGTTGCAATCTCAAGTTGTCTCTTAATATGGGGTCCATCCATTGACTCATTCTCAAAAACTTTTGCAATAGCTTTCTTAATAAATCCTTGATTATCGACAACGCCATAGTAATTTAACTTCATTGTGAAATTCAATGACCAAATGATACTTTGTCTCGCGGCAAAATCACCCTCATACTCATCTTCAAATCCGATGCTGTCCAATGTTATTTTGATGTCGCGTTTGATACCCATAGATGGAAGATCATTTACCGTGACATTAAAATCGGGATTGAAGTATGGTAAAATCTGTTCTACGATCTGCAAACCGTCTTCTTGATTCTTTGCAAAGATATAAAGACCAACTTGCATATCGTATGGAGTTGATACAAAAGTTTTTCTGAATGTATTGGCGTCATCTCCAGTACCGACAGAAATGTTTTTCTGAATCGGTGATAATTTTCTGAGAGGGTCAAAGTTAAAACCAAGAATCTCAAACCCCATTCTAGGCAATGTAATTGCAACCTCGCCTCTAGTAGTGGTGTCTGGGACTTGCGCTATACGAGATAAAAACTTTTGTTTTGGGGAGTATGCTAGTGGTACACGAACACTCTGGGCTACTTCTCCGGCAGAATTCACTCTATTGATCTGAATGTTATTGAAGATTGTACCAAAAGCTACGATTGCTTTTTTTGTATGTTGATTATAAAATTGTTGATTCTTAAACATCAGATTTCCCCAAAGGGATTGACTTCACTAAAGTCAAGTATTCCCTCTTGTTCTTGGAACACATCCAGATCGTCATTGTCACTGTTGATGAGACCTCTTTGTGCAGTGAAGTCCTCCAAGATAAGACATCCATCGTCCTCTTGCAACAATAGATCGCCACTCTCTGTCTGAAATTGGAATCTCAATGCATCAAGACTGAAGTCAGAAACAACACCGTCAAGATCATCAAGACCAGTATCGAAACTTTCTGAAGAGTACTCAAAGAGTTCGCATTGCAATTTAAAGACGTAAATCTTTCCTAGTTGATAGAAGGGGTTTTGAAACTCTACAAACTTTATTTCAAAGATAGAACCCGTCTTTTCAAAATACAACAGATCACCTTCGGCCGGTCGAGCATCCAACTGAAACTGGCCACCAGTACTATCAACCATCTGTTCCCATCTTCTCTTTGATAGGATGAAGTTTGCCGAGTCTCTTATCTCAATACCAAATTTGGAAAAAAGATCACCCTCTCCCTCAAAACCATCAACGTTTTCCAAATACATTTCTAGGGGATACGCTTGAGTAAACTGAGACAAAGAATCTTCGTCAAATATCGTGTCTCTGTTCACTACTGTTCTTGGGAGATAGTAAACATCATGTCCATATATTCTCAGGCTCTCAATAACCAAGTCCTCGACCAACCTTTGTTCGTTGGTCGTACCCATTGTGTTACCGGACTGAAAATAAAAGTTAGTGGGCATTAGTTACCCCACCATAAGTGTCGGGGGAAGTTCGTACTTGAGTTGCATTTCTTCTTCTATCTGTGCAATCTCCTGTATGGCTTCTTGGTATATCGTTTCTCCGTTGAGAGTTACGCCACCAGGCATTTGAATGCCTTGAAACTTTTTCATGTTCTCCCCCCACTGTCTTTTGATAAGAGCAGTGGAGTACCTCTTGAGAAACATATCATCATAAACTTCCGTAAATTGCGCTGGGTCTAGCACAGCGTATCCTTCTGCAACAATAAAGTCGCCGATATCATATGTCTCTGACAAATCAGCGTCAATGTGCAATCTATTTGTTTTTCTGTTCCATCTTATTTGTCTTTCGTTTCGGAACAGTTGTTCAAGAGTTGACAGATGAGTTTTTGTCATGGCGTAATATGTGACATCCGCCGACATCAGGTTGTACATATCGTTTAATGCAAACTGATAGTCTATATCAAATAATCCATCAGACTTAGTGCCTCCCAACAACTTTCCAAACTTAAACAACTTTGTGATGTTCAAGATGTTATTTCCTACTTCGACATAACCATTTTCAATGTCGCCCTTTGTGTAAGGTGTAGTAGAAAGTGTTGCAGTGTAACCAGAATTTCCACCAGTGATACTTTCGCTGGCTTCCCAAGTTCCCTTGGACTTCTCTACGGAGATGTTATTACCGTCCAATTCTTTTACTATAGCTGTTGTTCCAGAAGTATTCCCAGTGATGGTTTCACCGATATGAAAGTTGCTTGCCAGCGAGGCTTGAAGGTTTACTGTAGAACCTGTTAGCGCCTTCTTAAAGTAAGTTCTTTCCGAACCATCAAAGTGATAGTCTGTCCAAAATTGAAACGCATCGTCTATTCTATCGGATACTTGGTCTTCATCGACGTTGATTTCAATTACAGGAAACCCAAGTCGCCTGAGACAGTAATCAATCAGTTCTTGTCTGCTAGACAATGCCATTAGTGTCTCCTATTAAGATTGTTCGTATGCGTACAACAGTGCCTTCAACGCAGTAATTTCTTGTTGAACAAATGCGGTAGTTGCAATCTGTGTTGTATCGGTTCCCGTAGACGCGGTAGGAGCAGTCGGCGTACCAGTTAAAGCGGCAGAGGCAAAGATGGTTGCAGTATCTACCGCAATATCATCTGCGTTGACTGTGATGCCTGTTCCTGCACCAACAGCAAGAGTAACGGTTGTACTTCCAGACTCAGTAAGACCAGCACCACCAACAACGTCTTCAAGAGTTACTTCTGAATGTTTTGCTAGACGAATACCACCCGCCGTACTACCATCGTGTACTCTGATGGTATCAAGGGTGGTATCAAATGTTACTTCCCCAGCAGCTCCAGTAAAACTGTTGTGTTCAGTAGTGGTGCCCCGTCTAAGTTGTAGTTTAGTAGGCATATTCTATCTCTTTATAAAGATTCAATTTACTACCTATTTATAATTATGCGGGTTTGGTGGGCCAAGTGACCGACGTTGGAAACCCAGACTGTTCTGGAATGTCTCGTAATGCTTGGCGGTAATCTAACCAGGCCTGAGAAGGAGAGTCTGTATCAGAAAACATCATCCAATCAGTTTCTCTCAATAGATAGTTTCTTTCCTGTCTAACCATCTCTTCTTGTGTAGGGTCATCAAACCCAGGCGGAGGAGGGGGAGTCCAAGCGGTCGCACTTGATGTGCCGATATCACCCACAGACAGGGGACTAGTTTCAGTAGCAGTTTCTTGATAGTCCCAGTGTGCAACGACAAACTGAGCGTGATCTTCAATTAAACCAGTAATCGCTTCTGCTTCCCAATTTTCTGGATTGAAGTTTTTGAAAAAATCATCCTTTCCTTCAGCGAAATATCTAACACTGAGGAACTTGTGTTTGGGTTCTGCTTTTAAGATTTCGTAAGAATAATTCATTTTTTTACCTATGACCAATATACTGTATGTGTCAAATCGTCTCCATAACTAGAAACACTGTAGTCTTTAGTATATCTTAAACGTAAGTACGACCCTGCTCCAATCGATAAACTGCTGTTGTTGTAACTATAACCACTACCAGACTGACGCCACAACTGTGATCCTCCGTTATAAACATATCCAAAGTCATAGTTTCGTTCACTACTTATTACAGCGTTCACATTAAACGTAGCAGTGCCTCCAGAAACATTAAAATAAATATTTGCCTGAGAATTGTGTGATTTGTTCTGTGAGTATCCTGTCCACTTACTACTGCTTGTTCCTGATCCAGTGTTATACCAACTTGATCTAGACACACTTACAGAAACAGCAGATGCACCATAGAAGTTGCTAAACGAGGATGCCGCACCCGACGATTTTCCTATAAGTCCACGAATATCTGAGTCGTTGATGCTACAAAGTGTACCTGATGATCCCCCAGCTTCAATGTGTATATCGTTGAGACTGATTGTTCCACTACTCTGAAGAGCCACCGATCATCTCCTTCAATTCTTCAATTTGTTCTTGTTGCTCTTTGATTGCTTCAATTAATAGTCCTACCATGTTTCCATACCTCACGACTTTAAATGCTTCGTCGGTATCTAGGTCTTTACTCTCATAAACAAGCTCCGGCAGCACCGCTTCAACTTCTTGTGCAATAACACCACTAGACTTACCCCCATCCTTCTTGTATGTAAATTGCACTCCGTTTAGAGACTTTACTTTATCAAGAGAGTTGGGGATATTAGTTATATTTTCTTTTAGTTTAATATCTGATGGGTCAGAGTAGGCTGTAATATTTCCTTGACATCTTAGGCTGCCGTCATTGGCGAACGCGGCAACATCATCACCGCTCCGTCTTAATCTCAAAACTTCAGTGGAATTAGACCCAGATGCAATATAAAAACGATTTGAATGATACTCAATTTTTCCTTGATTTGATCCAGGATTCCCACTCCAACTCTCATTGCTTTCCTCAAGAAAATATAAACTAGGTGAATATCCATCGTCTGCTCGTATTCTTAATTGCCACTGTCCTGCGTGATTTAAAAATCCTTGGTAATCATTATCAGCATAAAACCAACCCTGCACTGAACCCTCGTATTCAGCACACAGTTTTAACCAGTTAGCGCCCGTACCACCAGCAATCGTCCATCCATCGTCGTTATCAGAATAAAAATGCTGAGTAGTTGCCTGATTGTATAGACCTTTTCCACTATTATAATTGCGGAACCAGCCGTCAGAATAAGATTCGGATGCCCTTACATTTTTACCAGAAGTGTCCCATGTATATCCGTCTAAGTTGTCAGCATTACCTCCATCAGCAGAAGTAATGTATCCAGCACCATTCGTCAATTGATTATTGTTCGTTGGGATAGTAGGTTTGCCAGTTAGATCAGCATAAGCACCAGAGAATAATGTAGGTTTACCTGTTAGGTCGGCATACGCGCCACTGAATGTAGAATACGATCCCAAGTCACTGATCTGTGACTCAGTAATTGAGAGCGCGGCTTGATGACCAGTGACATCAGATTCGGTTACAGTGTACCCTGTGATGTATGATGCACCGTTAGTCAATTCGTTGTTGTTCGTTGGGATAGTAGGTGTACCAGTGAGGTCACTGTATGCACCACTTGATGCAACAGTAGCAAGACCCAGATTGGTCACTGCATTTGTCTTTTGCGCTGAGGTTAAGGACTGATCGTCTACATCAATGCGTAATCGATTACCAAGAGATGTTGCAGTTGTCGTAGAAAAACTAGCATCGTCTCCGAGCGCCGCGGCAAGTTCATTGAGCGTGTTTAAAGTTGAAGGCGCAGAGTCTACTAGATCGCTTGTCCGTGTGCCGATTCTATCATCAATCGCCGCCGCAGTCATAAACTTCGTGTTTACGTCTGAAAAAGAATCTGTACTATGAATAACTGCGGTGTTGGCAAATCCACTTACTTTGAGTCCTTCATCGGCAGAATCTTTGACACCTTTGTTTGTATTTTTTAAGAGTTTTCCTCTGACGTTATCAAAGAAAAACTTTCTGTTTCTACGAGCCATTATTGTGCAACCTCTATCGTCTTGACAATTGCAGTCCATCGAATCGTCTTACTAGCGACACCAGTTACAAACACATTGATTGCATCGTTTGTGTCATCTGCCCTAACATCGACGGACATGTTTACATCATCCTGAGCGACAGCAATTTCGTAAACATCACCTACGTCAGCGACAGTACCAGAGAAGTTGTCTGCACAACCCTTCAAGTGCCACGCACCAGACTCTCCTGTTGCGTCTGTCCTTCTAGAAACAATATTTACTTCATAAAACATTGTTGTGTTTGAGGGTACAGAAATTCTAGTTGAACCTCCTATCAATACTTCTGTCTCAGTGGCATCTGTTGTTGTGCCGTACAGAACATATTGTTTGGTGTAGAAGTCAGTCGCGCCCTGTGTTGTAGTGCCAGTGAGACCAGTGTTTCCCGTAATGTCAATATTACCCGTTCCAGTAATATCGTTTGAGTTTAAATCTAGATCGCCCCCAAGTTGCGGAGTAGTATCACTCACCAAATCTGTTGAGACAGTGGCAAAAGAAAGCGTACCACTGCCATCCGTCTTTAAAAACTGGCCAGCAGAACCGTCTGAAGTGGGATACGTCAATCCCATTGCAGTAAGGGAAATATTGACTGTGAGACTTCTAAAGATTTCGTCGTAATGCAACAGACCCAAATCTGTTGGGGTGAGTCCATTGTTTTCTGTTTCTGCAATGGACCCCAGATCGCCAGTATGACTAAAAGTAGTTAAATCACCAAAATCCTGAGTATCGTTTGCAGAAGCAAATGTAATACTCCCAGCTGAGGAAGAAGATGAACCAAGAGAGACAACCGTACCATCAACCTTTTTAGAATGGATAGTACCATCCGCTAGGTTTATGGCAAGTTCCCCAACAGCTAAATCACTGGCAGTAGGAGCTCCACTTGATTCACTTCTTTTTGGCTTGATGATATTCGTCATTTACTTCTTTTCTTTTTTCTCTTCCGGCTCGGACAACCCAGGCATTTCTGTAGCTGAATCTTGTAGTTTTGCGTTTGCATTCTCCAAGTGAGCTTTGAGAAGTAAATTCTCTTGGGTCAATTCGTTAATTTTGCTGGTCAACTTATTCACATAAAGTTGCAAAAATTCTTCGTCCATAATATTCTCCATATTAAAACGGGGGGACGTATCCCCCCTCAGTAAACTATTTAGTAAGTACCACCATCGATGGTAGCATTAGCAATAGTTTTTGAAGTACCACCAGCCAAGAAAGTACCGACTCTTGTATCTGTGTAGTACAGGTTAGTTGATCCTTCACTGAGATCATCCGTGTCAAAGTTAGAAATACTAGAAACAGTACCAGTTACGTTACCTGTTACATTACCTTCAAGGTTTGCAACAAGAGTACCCACTGTGTATCCAGTTCCACCCGTATTGACGGTAGTGGTCGGAGCTGATTGTAGGTCTTTAAACAACTTCCACTTACCACTGTCAGATGCATCACGGAATAGACCAGAGTACAGGTCTAGCGAACCAGATGTGTCATACAGACCATAGAAACCAAGGTCAACAGAGTCAGAAGCACCGTTACCAGAACCAATTGAGAACAATGGGTCGGTCACTTCCAAGTTTGTTGTGGCAACAGTAGTTGTTGTTCCGTTTACAGTAAGGTTACCAGCGATTGTTACATCATCTGGCAGACCGATAGTGATCTGGTTATTAGAAACCGCAGTTTCGATCTCATTTGTTGTACCAGCGAATGTAAGTGTTTCACCACCAGCAACCGTGTCAGTACTTCCACTGTCAGCGGCAACATCAAAAGAAGTTGCAATAGACTGTGTTGAAACAGCAGTTACAAGACCCTTAGCGTTGACTGTAATAACGGGAACAGCCGTTGTAGAACCGAAAGAACCTACGTTACTGTTTACTGTTGCGAGAGTAGAGGTTCCACTTACTGCTGCTGAACCATCAAAGGCAGCAGAAGTCCATGAGACATCTCCTGTCATACCAACTGTGCGAGCAGTTGCGAGAGCAGTAGCAGTATCAGCATTACCTGTTACGTCACCAGTAATATCACCAGTAACGTCACCTGTTACGTTGCCCGTAAGTGGACCAGTAATACCCGCAAAGGTGACACTAGCGTTCGTAGCAACGTCCTGACCAATACTAATCGCATCAGCGGCAACTGTAACACCAGTACCAGCACCAACATTCAGAGTGACATCACCAGATGTTCCACCACCAGTTAGACCGGAACCAGCGACAACAGACTCAATGTCACCGGCATCGTTTGTAAATGAAATTACACCAGTAGTAGAGTTGTATGAAATATCACCACTAGCAGATATAGCAGCTCTTGCTCTAGCAGTAGTGTGGTAAAGGTTGGTTGAACCTTCAGAGATGTCATCTGTATCGTGGTTACTAACATCACTAACTGTACCAGTGACATTACCAGTTACGTTGCCTGTGAGTGCAGCAGTAATTGTACCAGCAGAGAAGTTACCAGAACCATCTCTCTTTACAATTTTAGATGCGGTGTTAGCATTAGTGGCGCCATCTACCTCATCGGTGTAGTACTTACCACCGATGGTGTGAATAACTGCGTTAGAACCACTATCAACCGACTCCATATATAATTTTGCAGAAGCACCATCATTAGAGGTATCTTGTGCATAAGCCATTTCACCGTTGAGCAAGTCGCTGGTAGCTGGAGCGGCGCTGCCCGTTGACCTTTTAATCTGAATTGTTGTTGACATTTAACTTTCTCCCTAGAGTTTTTATGTTTTTATTTTTTTTAAAATGTTCCACCATCTATAGAATTGACACTTACATTAGCTGAAGACAGGGGAGCGGATTCCCAATTGCCCGAGTCTGAGTCATATACTAACGTATCGCCGTCTGCCAAGTTTTGTAAGTCTACCCCCTGTAGACCATCGATACTTGTAGAGGTCTGTGTCTTTGATGTGTTGGTTACTGCTGTTTTTAATCTAGCAGTAGTACTTGGGGACTGCGTTACTATTCTAGTCCCAGACGAACCCAGTGTTACGTTGACAGCCATTACTTAGTCACCTCCGGTGTTACGGTTACTATACCCTCCAAGATTCTCAGAGTTTCGACCGAACTAGCAATCTCAATGTCATAGACATATCTTCCAGATTTTATATCACTGGTCTGAGCGGCAGTCAATGAAATTGTTATCTCTCCTGTGCCGTCTACTTTTGCTGTTGTAAAATCTGTATAAGTATTAGTATAATAACTTTTTCGCAGTTGTGCGGACACGGTATAATCTGTCAAGACTTTTGCCGTCCCGTCATCGTTGGTCAGAGTTATTGTCAAGGAAAACGTTGTACCCTGATCTATTGTGATATTCTGTACAGTGGCCATTTTCTATCCTTTTTGTTCTTATTATTTATAAGAAAGAGAATATTATGAAAACAGTTGTGACGGTTCTTTATGGTGAAAAGTATAGTGCGGATGACGTACACTATATTTATGATAAAACCAAACAGTACAATCATATATGCATCGTAGATGACGAGAACAGCAAACACCTTAACAAAAATATAAAACAAATCCGAATAGAAGAACCAGAGGGACACTGGGAGAAGATAAAAATATTCAAAAATAATTGGCAAGGGGATTGCCTTTACCTAGACTTAGATGTTATAATACAGGGTAGTCTAGACAAATTGTTCGACCACTGTTCAAAACCAACAATTTGTTATTGTTACTGGAAGGCTCCGTGGGATACCAGTGAGAATAAAATCTACAACAAACCAAAAAAGTATCATTTTGACGATGGTTCTGATGATCTACCTTGGACATATAAGTGGTTGGGATTGTGGAATTCCAGCGTGATGGCATGGAACGGGAATGACGCGAGATATATCTACGACTACTTTGAAGATAACGATCAATATTTTATGACTAAATACTGTGGAGACGATAGATTTTTATACCACGAAAAACTCTTCGACAACACATTTCCCAAGGGATTGATGTACTCGTTTCAAGCCGGAGTAGATTACGACACAGACGTATCCCCAAGAGGATATAAAATAAAACCAGAATATCCAATCGTGATTATGAATGGTCTAACTGCAAAAGATGAGTTGAGAAAAAAATATTATGATGCACTTTCTCTGCATGAAATGGGGAAATAAGTACTCGGCAGAATATGTAAACAATTTACGCAACATGGTTCAACAGAACTATACCAAGCGGCACAAGTTTATATGTTACACCGATGATCCAGATGGTATTGACAAAGGCATAACCATTCGATCAATACCCAGAGTTGACCCACTGCATCCCGACTACTGGTTCGGCAAAGAGAACTACTGTTGGGACAGATCAAAATTTCTAGTACTAAATTCTCACCATTGGTTGCGTACCAAGGGCCCGTTCTGTTATATTGATTTAGATGTTGTCATTCAAAACAACATCGATGACATATTTGAACTCTCTGCAACACCACACATGTTGTATTCAAACTGGGAAAATCCCTCAGTGTTGCATGATAGACGTTTCAAAGACATAAGAGGCACTCTGCATAACTCCAGCGTAATGTTGTGGTGTAACGATGCAGGGGAAAAAATTTACAATGATGTCCTAAAACACAAGGACACGATATTCAAAACCTTCTGGAAGGGAACCGACAATTACTATCCTTGGAGAGAACACCAAGTGGTAGGGGATGGGTACTGGTCTTTCCTTCCCTCGGAGTGGGCGTATTCTTATAATCGCGGCCAACAATACCCAGATGATGTTACTCCGCATCTATACAGGGAAGAACCAAAGTTTTGTATCTTTGAAGCACCAGTTGTACCCAAGAGAACAAAGTTTTTTAAACCGCATGATGTGAAGGACTATAACCTTCTGATACACTGGCACGGCAAGACAGAGTTTGAAAGACTTTGGTTGCCCAAATTTCCTAGTACATTTTTTACCAAAAACAAACACACCGATAAAATATCAGAACTTTTGAAGAACAAAGACTACGATACATTGCAGTCAAAGTTTGAGAAAGACCTGCCCCAATTGAAAGATGATTGGGAAAAGTATTCGAGTAAGTTTGAAACTCTGCGTGAGTGGTTGGGATTTGATTCCGTATCAGATGACTCACTAGAAAAAAACTACATGAATCAAGATGTGGTATCGTCAATCAAAAGTCTGGTTGACCAAAATGATTTACAATCTTTGTCTGAGAAACTAATCAAAGACTTTCCAGAACTAAAAGAATACTTTGCCAAACCCGTGGAAGAAGTCAAAAAACTTGTTCCAGAACTAGAACGTGAAGTCTCAGACATGAAGTTTATCAGGATGATCGAACCTCACCACAAAGGAGTCATCAAGGATTTATTTGAATCTGGTGACATGATATCAATGCACTTGAAATTTTGTGCAGACTTCCCAGAAGACAGACTACTCCAAGAAGGTGACCAATCTCTATATTGGAATAAAGATGCAGATGATATCTATGATTTTTACAAACAAAGATATATCAACAAGATGCAACGAGTAGTATATAAAGAGGCAAAAGATTGTGGGCCAGTGAGATACTTTTGGAACGTCAGCAATCTACAATGTTTTGCTCTTTACAAAAGACTTTGGAAGAATAATACACTTCCTAAAATCAAACACGATGTTATGGAAAACATCAAACAACATGGGTTACAAAGAATATTTTGGGATTCATCGGAGTCGGACATACAGGCATTGTATAAAAAATATTATGTTAATACTCTAAAGGAACTATTCTATAAACAAGACTATGAAAAAGTATTTGAACGTCTGTATAATATCATGCCGAAACAAGAGTTGTTGTCGATTCTAAATCAAGACAATGTATCGGACAACGACACTCTGATAAAATACTTTCAAATGCATGGGGAACAATTCAGTGACCTATATCACGGACTGTATGATGACGGTGCTCCAGATGGAGCTCTGATTCAATTGAGTACAACGCAGAACGACACCGGAGATGAATTCAATGACCTATTTGTAAACGGCAAAGAACACAGCCCGGCATCGATCAAGAATATATTTGACAAATTCAAAGTCAACTGGGTCACGTTTATGTGCGAAACTTCTGACCCCACAAAGTCGCAACACCTAGAGGACATCTGTAAGTACTTCAAAGAAAAAAATGTTACCATCACCGTACAGACATATAACAAAAATTTTATCAAACCAATCTACATTGACAACTTACAATATGTGCCGCAGCCACAGAAAGCAGAATCAGAAAACGGGGTAACAGAGATAATAGCAAGTGACATCCCCGTGAACCTAGAGACTTTGAAAATGTTCAAGAAGTCAGATGAGATAAGACCGATCAAAAGAAAAATGAAAGAGAGAGACCCCGTGTGGTGTGACTCAAGAAAGTCTGGCTACTTCTATGTCAACTCAGCTGGAAATGCGTTTCCCTGCGCCTTTATTTCTAGAGACGTAGAAGAAAATAAACTATTGCCGCACCATCCCCTTGACTATACCTACAATAGACGGTATAATGATCTAAGTAAGTTCTCTGTTGGTGAAGTAATATTCAATCACGACTTTGAAAATATAAGTCAACACCTAAAACGAAAACCGTTAAACATATGCACCAAAAGATGTGGGGGGTGTAAGTGAGAGTAAATTATGTATGTTGTAAGTGGGGAACCAAATACGGTCCACACTTCGTCAACAGATTGAAAGAGATGGCAAAAAGAAATACTCCAGACAAGTTTGAGTTTCACTTTTATTGCTACACCGATAACTCTGAAGGATTTGATGATGATGTTAATGTTATCCCTTTTCCTGACATTCCTGATATTCATCCTAAGTATTGGTTTGGCAGTGAAAATTTTAAGTATGGTATGGCCCGCTGTTGGGATCGTCCTAAAACTTTTGTTTTTAATACCCATAATTTTGCTCCTGATAAGCCTACTGGACGTTTTGTTTTTTTTGACTTGGATGTTATCATTCAACGCGATCTTACACCTGTTATAACATATAACATGGAAAGACCCACCAAGATGAAGTCTTGGTGGCAAGACCCCAGACCAATGGAGACTAGACAATTTAAGTTGGCTCATGGTGCATATACAAACGGATCGTGTCAAGTGTGGTCAGACGATCAGTGTGAGTGTATCTGGGAAGATGTGCTAAAAAATCAAAAGAAGATTTGGTTCACATACACTGACGGAACCGATAACTATCATTCATGGAAGTGGGGTAGATACGGTGAAGACTTGTGGGATCACTTTCCTTCTTGGATGGCATACTCATACAACCGTGGTCGGTCATGGGATGAAGACGATTTGAACGTTGGTATCTACAGACCAAACTGCATCATCTGCGTGTTCAACGTTGATCTGTTGCCCTTTGAGGATAAGAGTAGAGGTCACACGAAACAAGATGAACTTGCTGATCCTAAATTACTGGAGCATTGGCGATGAACATCTATACCGTAAAGTGGGGTGACAAATATAATCACCAACATGTCAACAGTATCTATGAACAGTGTTTGAAATATCTAACATGTGACTTTGATTTTTTCTGTCTAACAGAAGACCCCAAAGGATTGGACCCATCGATTAAGCCTTTGACTCTGCCGGGCGGCAACAAACTACAAAAGTGGTGGAACAAGATGTACCTGTTCGACGACAGCATCGTGACCCAAAAAGGCGAGAAGATGTTTTTTGACATTGACACCATCATCCAAAAAAATGTTGATGTGATAGCTGAGTATGACCCAGAAGATTGTTTGTGTATGGTAAAGACTTGGTGGCACGATCTTGAAACACAATACAAAGACACTAGACACATTCCTCACAAGTTTACGGATTTAAACTCATCCGTGTTGCGTTGGAATGACAGTCTAAATACTAGAGAACTAACCGAATACTTCAACAAGTATAAAGAACAAATACTGTGGTATTATCGTGGTCTTGATAACTTCTTCTACAACAGAAGAGTAATCAAAACAAAACTGTTCCCCCTTGGATGGGTGTATAGTTTCAACCAAGGATTTGTTTTTCCCCACGACATAGAAAAACATACCTACCGAGAACTACCATACATTTGTATATTTGACTCAATGGGAAAAAGTGAAGATGTTAAATTTTAATTTCTTAAATAATTTCAAACACTGGGGCGAGGCCCTAAGTATCATAGAACATAAGATGCCACACAAACTGGCAGACTTCAGACAGTCTTTGTCAGAGAACAACGTGGAATCAAGTGTTTGGTTGGTCGAGGAACTACAAAAGTATCTTGATGAATACTATGCAAAGCCTGGGAGTCTCAGAGTACTGATCCTAAATTCTTGGTTAGGAATGCCTATGGTCCCGTTGATCTGTGAGAACCTAGACGTAGCACAGATTCACATGGTTGACTTGGATGAAGAGTCGATTGAGTTGTCAAAGATTTTTCACAAACACTACGCCCAAGAAAAGTTTGTCAACATTCGACACTGGAATTTGGATATCCCATTTGAGTTTGAAAACCTCAACAAGATTGAAGTAGATGTTGTGATCTGTATTCACACAGAACAAATGTATCCCCTAGAAGAACTAGTTACAAAGAATCCCAATGCAGTATTCGCCATGCAAAACTCTAACGTGGTTGAAGAGATGTATGGTATAAACTGTGTGGGTTCTATTGAAGAGTTAAAAGATCAGATCGGATTGCCTGATGCAGAATTTGAGGGCACCATCAAACAAACTTATCACTCTTGGGACGGAAAAAAAGAATACGATAGGTTTATGATTATCGGCCAGAAGGAAGGATTCTTTTGATTAAACTGTCTGCAATTGATTGGTGAGTATCAATTCCGTAGTGGAATCCTTCTCTGCCAACGTCAACGGAATTTACTTCAAAGTCCTTGTTGAAATCAAATTGATGGACTTGATGCATATTAGAAATATTTTTTAATGCCATCTCATGCAGCAATCTGCGAGATTTATTATATCCAATGTCATTGCAAGACAGAAAAAATTCCGACAGTCCACGCAGATCAAACACCTCTTCATACTTTTGTACATGGGTTGAAATAAGAGGGAGAACCATATCATCCATGCGCGGAAGAATTATATAATTTCTTGAATCGAATAACCACTCCCACAATATAAATCTGGGAGAGTATGTGGATAGATACCATAATAGATTTGAAATGTTTATGTCATGCGACACACCAGGCAAAGACATGTTGTAATAGTCCATACCCAAACTTTTTGCAATCATTGATGGGTAGCACTTATCTTCTGGAACTCCAATACCAAAGGTCTGAGAACCACCTACAACTAAGAAGTGATTTGTTTTATCAAAAGTTTTTGGTGTTCTGTGTCCAGCAAAATTGAAGTCATATGATATTCGGTGACCATAGTGTTCATTGTAGCTAGAAAAATTTGGATTGTCGGATAACAAATATTCGGTGATGCTGTTAGATTCATAACCAACAACCCGTCCATCGTCAACGGTTTTAACTTTTGGCCAGAGTTGATCGCCTTCTTTGTGCATCAAACTCATTCTGCACTAATATCCTCTACCATCATCTCCCACATATTTTTATCTGGAACAACAAATCCAATAGTTTGTCTAGGACTAGTTGACCCCGCGCAGTGCCAATATGGTGTCTCATCTTTACTACCATAATATCCCACCTTAACAGACCATCCAGCTGGGTCTTGGGTGTTTTTGATCTCACCATCTTCTAGGTATCTGAAGAATCCACCACCGTCACTATGAGATAATAGAATATTGTAGCCGGGACAATCCCAATTACAGTGCCACGACATGAATCCGTTTGGTGGATAGTATACATGTACCGCAGTATACTTTGCTCCCAGATAAGAAGATAGGGAAGAACAAAACTCCAGTGACTTTAATCTAGCATCTTCTGGTACATTTGTATTTCTTTGCAAACTGCATGTAATACCAAACTCTGGCGGACCTCTGTGATCTTTGCCTTTTTCTATTACGGTGTCTAGATATTCCTTGGAACAATAGTAATCCATCCCCAAACCGTCCTTGTGGTTTTCTTCGGTTGGGAGTTTAAAATCTTTCTTATTGAACCAAGAAATATAATCGTCAAGAAACTTGTGCAGCTCTTGATTTATTGGTATGCTTCTCATTTAGTGTGACATTTCCTAAGCTGTAGTGAGTGATGATTACATCTTGACCTTCTAACTCTTCTGGCCTTTGCCCCATACAAAAATTCCACCTCGCATCTGGTGATGGAAAATCTCCTATCTTTATGGTATCTTTATGTTTAGTTTTATTTAGTAAGTACCACATGGTAAACGTATCCCAAGGTCTGGCCTTTTCTGGGTACGGACTCATATCGTGATCTCTGTTGATCTGTTTGCAATAGTATTCATACCAATCGTCCATCAACTCAACTATCTGCATATTCTTCCTGTACAGAAAAATGCCACAATGGTAGATCATCTCTTCTTCTTCATTTAGTTGAGTGATCTTTGAATTGTAGGGTCGATTGCGAGTGAAGATTATATCATTGTCTTCAATATAATTAAATATAGTTTGGATGTCTTCACTCTGAACCCATGTGTCGCAGTCTACATAGAGTGTCAGATCATATGGTGTTCTTGATAGAGCCCATAGTTTTGTTCTAGTGTGATTGGGTATGTCCGTGACAATGCGATCAAATATTTCATGATCTTCTTCTTCTACCCATTCTGGTAGAGTAAATAAACAAATATTAGCTTCTGGGTGAAAATCTAGAAGGGACAGGGCAGACTCTTTCGCAGCCAGATAATATTCATATCTGACTGTCGCTACATATAGATATCCGTTCATTCTGACTTATTGAGTTCTTCTTGAATAAGAATAGTCGCGATTGCTTGTACTTCGATGAGTGACTTTGATTTTCTAAGAAGTTTTTTGAATTCTTTGTTGTCAGAGTTTTTGATGTACTCGGACTCAAATGCTTGCAGTTTCATTTCAAACAGAGTTTCTTGTTTCACCCTGTTTACATGAACCTCCTGCATCTCTTCTCTTTTCTTATGTTCTTCGTCAACACCTTCTTTGTGAAGTTTGGTGTTCTCATTCAACACCTCTTCTCCAAACTCTTCCATGATCGCATCAAAGTCTTTGTTGACTAGTCCTTCTTCTGGATTTCCAACGTTGATGTTACAGGGGCGGTAAACGTCACCAATAAGAATCTCACAGAAAACTCTGCGGTTCTCTTTGTTGATCCAGCGGGGGTTGCGATATTTTGGTTGGGGTTCCATGATATTCCTCATACTATAAAAAATACTATGAGTGCATTATAACACTCATCTAGTATATATGTCAAATGGTTAAGCAGTTCTTATAAAGAGTTGTTTCGTTTCCTGAGTAGAACTAGAAGTTTGAATAGTGTTACCGGCATACTCACCGTAGTAAGTTCCTGAGTATGTACCAGCATAGGCACCTTCCAAGAATCCGTTGAATATTCTGTCATAGTATCCAACATAGGAACCAGCATATTCACCAGAATAATTTTCTGAAACAATGTCTTTAACTTGGTCGGTCATGGTTCCACCCATCTGAGCCCAAGTCCCAGTAGCAGTCGGAGAACCAGTTTGTAGTAAATATGTACCAACACCAGAAGCAATGATTCTGTTTCTGAAAGCAGGAACTAGAGTTTCTACATCAGCGTCTGCCATCTCATCAATGTTACCATCTACATCAGTTTGGAGAAGCATATTGGTATCAGAACCTGCATCCGTTGTCGGCGCAGTTTTTTGCCAAAGATAATAGTTTATGGTAGTGCCATCGGTTTGCGTATCTGGGATAGTATACCGAGCGGTCCACGTTCCACCAGAAGGGGTAGAAGTATCGATTTTATACTGTCCTACTGTGTTAGCAGATTCCGTTGCCATTGCCTGGATAACTTCGTCTAAAATATCGGAATCAATTTCTCCGTCCGTCATTTCATCTACGGATGTGTTTGTCCATCGCAATGGTCTGATTTGACCGGACTCACTCACACTCGCAACGGGTTGATTGAAACGAAATGTAGTTGTAGTGAGAGTGCCAGCTGCGGGGTGAGTTCCCACGGATTCCGTTCTTGCTCTGTCTGAGAAAGTACCAATCTCATCAGAACCAGCAGAACCTCCAGTGACAACATTCAGTTCAGCAGTACCAGACCCATCCGTATCAGTAGCAAACTTTTGGGTAATAACACCAGCGATCTGTTCCCTAATTTGAGTTGCTGTCAGTTCACGAAATCCCTGTAACCCATCAGCGGCTACTGGATAGCTTCCAGCTTCAAGTGTTATTGGACCAGCCATTTCTAACTCCTTAGTTAATCAAAGTGCCACTAGAATTATATACAGCAATACTTCTGTGTTTAATCCAATCAGTAGCATCTTTACATGTCAAAGTAAATGTGGTTTTTGCGGGAAGAGTAACAGCAATGTTTGCAGTACCACCCTCAATAGAATCTGAAGTATTCGGATACAATTCGCAATCGGTCGTTGTGGTATTCGTCACAATGATTGACAACCCCGCCGCGGCGGTAGGCAATTTAACACCCTGCGTAGAACCACCAACAGTAGTAATTATGTTGAAAGTTTCTGTGAGTTCAGTTGCATCAGATTGATTCGTTCCAGCAGAAGATACGTTAGCAGTTACGCCAATTTTCAAGTCGCCCAGAAGTTCAGCAGTACCGTTGATTGTGAAATCTTCTACGTTACTACCACCGGAACCAACCTGACTCCAAGTACCAGTACCCGTAGCAATTAATTCGTAACCATTAGCAGTTACCAGATCGACGGCCGTTGATCCGTCAATAGTCTCTGTTCCTGCGTTACCGTAAACCTTAACAGTGTTACCACTAGTGTTAAAGACGTTTACAAGCAATCCAGCAGTAGCAGCAGGAAGTACAACACCCTGACCAGAAGAAGCAGTCGAGATGATGTTGTAAGTTTTTGTGAGTGCAGTAGCGGTAGCTGCATCAGCACCAGCGGCAGAAACTGCCGCGGCAACACCAAGGGTTAAATTACCCGATGCCGTCAGTGTTCCGAAAGATGCATTATCACCACTCTCATATTTTGCATTATTGAGGTTCGTAAAGTTGGTGTCCACCTCGGTGTTAGTGAGCGGAGACCCCTTCGATGCCCTTAAAGTTATCGTAGCCATTTTAGTCCCTATCTATCATTTTGTTTTAAAGAATTAGTAACTTGTATCAAGAGGTCTTTCATTTCTTGAAATTCTTCTTTCAGACTATTTATATCATCTGACATTTTGGAAATATTTCTTTTCGATATCTGTTGTTTTGCAATACGTTGTTTGTATGCAGCAAGGGCATCATTGTCAACAGACAACAATGCGCCAGAACCTTCATCTCTAGAAAAGTGTTTCCTTGATACTTTATTGTCCATGTCCATTTTATTTATGCACTATCCTGTACACCAGCTTGCAAGGCAATCATTCTCAGTTGTTTTAGTCTTGGTATCACAGAAGTGTTCGATGCAAGTAATACAATCTTACACTGGAAATATTTAAATCCGGTGTGTGTTACAGTTTCTAGTTGAATACTACTGGGGGTGAATGTTGCCCTATCACCAATATACTGCCAAACGCAAGTCCCGTCTGATGCGGTGTCATTGAGAGCAGAACCATCAAGTGCGTGGCCAGGGTTTGTGTTCTCAGACAATGCATTGGTTGTACCAGGCGTTATACATCTGTAGATTCTTTCTACCCCAGCAGTAGTATCGGTATCAGCAACAACAGTATTTACTGGATATGTTTCACTACCCTGATGATCCAATCCAATCTTGATAGTCGGCGCGACCCCATTAAAGTTGGCGCCTGGGTTCAATACATCAAAATCTCCCTGTAGGACTCCACTATTTATGGTTCTGAACACAATATCAGTACTTGTGCCTCCATCAACAAAGACGGTAGCCTCGTCCAAAGAACTATACCCGCTACCCCCATTCAAAACTAGAGCGGTTGGGTTGAGTCTACTGGTGTCATAAAAATACTTACCACCGGACAGTGAAGTCTGAGGTAGTTTATATTCCATATCTACGAATGAGTTGTTGTTTAGAGAACCATTTCGGTTATTTGAACCAAAGACCATCTCAACCCAGTTCTTCTCTCTCCTAATATCAATATCGTCGTGAGCGGTTACTCCCCTAAAATATACCTTAACTTCTGATCCAGGCGGAGTAAATTGTCCAACAGACAAATGAATATCTTCTGCTTCTTGTCCGTCTGCCAGTCTAACAATCTTACTAATAAATCTAGCCCTAGCATTACCACCAGCAGCATTCTCTTCATTTGCATAATCGTTGTTCACCAAGTACTCTCTAACTTCAGCAGAAGTTCTAGATGGATTTAATATTGGTGATACTGTCGATACAGCATTACTGAGTTGAACCCTGTGTCGGTAACTCTTTTTCTCCATGATGTTTCCACCTACGGCGAATCCCAATTCTCCACTGAGAGAATATACAGCACATTCTTGATTAGTGGGCATCAACATTGTCGGAATCATCGGCGTGAATGTACTACCTGCTTGGTTGACACCGGACGAATTTGTAACCGCTCGGAAAACTTGAGTATCAGTAGAGTCATAATCCCTGAGCGTCATATTTGTTCTAGTGACATTAATAATCTTTTTGAGACCAGCCTCTTTGATATAGAATGATTTTATCCCAATCTTTCTTTGGAACCACAAATCATCAACTTGAGGTAACAGTGAAGTATCTCCGTTTAGGATTGCAGTGACATCAACCTCTCTTTCAAAGGGTGCGTCTGGGAGAATGAAGTCGTATCTATCCAACACGTTATCCACTTTTTTCATTAACATCTTCTTGGGACGCATATTGACAGTAAATCCAACACCACTACCAGTGGTAGATCCTTGTGCAAAAACAACGTCTGATTGACAAGGCACAGGAAGCAGGGTGCTGAGATCGCCGTTGATAAACTCGAAATTGCCTTGGCCAATACTGTCTACACCGCAAGTGTAAGGCCAATTTCTGTAACTGGCGTTAGAACCATCAGAATATTGGAGTGCTTTAATCGTCAGAACTTCGCCACCGCCACCTACAGTTAGTACCTCAAACTTAATTCCACTCGGTACATTAGTTTTCGTGGAAGAGTCTATATTGATTACATCACCGACACTGTATCCAGTTCCTGCGTTGCCAATCGAGTTCTTGAAACTATACCAAGTTCCTGGCTCGTTCTTGTCAGGTTTGCCACCAATAAAGTCTTTTGCACTTACAAATTCTGCGTGTTCGTTGACGAATTCAACCTCACCAGTTCCAGTGGGGAATGTCCATGCATACATAACAAACTTCAAATCTTCCTGTTGATGTGGAGTCCACGTTCTGTTATTAGCAGATGTGAATAGAATTCCAGAGAAAGCTTCTTCTGCGGTAACTCTATCTGCTGCAGTACCAATTTTAGTCTCACCCAACTTAGAACACCAGATGTCATAATTCGGATCATTATTCTCTGGAATTATAATAAAAGCATATTCTTTGGTTGGATCAAGAACAACTGGTTTTTGGAGACTTTCTTGTGAAAGACCAATTCTAAAGTCAGCAACATTCCCAGTTCTGAACGAGCTTAAATCTGGACCCTTACCAAAGTCAAAGTTCGTAGAAAACTCATCTCTGAAGTCAAAGTTTGTAGCGTTTCCACCAGACAGGTCGGGTGTAGTTTTGATCGCGTTGTAAGGCAGTGTTGATCTGCCAATCACAACATTTGTTGGATAACCAGCTGAATTACACTGTCTGATTTCCATCGTTAGTTTTCTACCAGTACCAGTGTTGATTGGGCTGGTATCAAGATTGGAAATTCCGTCCTTTTCGCCCGGTCTTGATCTGAACCAAACCTTAACTCTAGATAAGAATACTTCTGTCGGTGACTGATCTACCGCGAACGACTGTGCAATAGGATCGCCAAACCTAATTGGCGGGTGGAATACATATACTGGGTTGGTTACATCAATCGTGGTCTCTACGTCTGTGATATCGACACTTATTGTAGCTGCACTATTTTCAACACCAGTTACTGTAGTACCAACAACAGCACTACTCGTACCACCCGTAGTACTACCATACTCTAGTTGATATAACTCGGCAGTCAAACTTACTTCCTGCGTTGTTTGGTGCATACCAAATGCGGAATATTGGTTCTCTGCCATCGTAGTAATAAAGTTGTTTCTATTCGTAGGGTCATCTACAACAAAGATTCTTCTAGTACCAACAGGGAATCTATCGCCTGGCAGATTAAGAGTAAATGCACAATCACCCGCGTCATCGGTCTTAATTACATCGGGGAAATGGACAACACCATCAATCGTTTCTCCCGAATTGAAAGTGCATCCGCTAGAAAGAACTTCTCTAATACTTGTCTGTCTACTAGTGGGCCAAGCCAGACCAATAGAATCATCAAATCCAGGCCCGGCAGAGGTTGATCTGACACGCATTGACTCACAGAATTCTGTTACGTTTACGTCATCAAAGAAACAATACAGTTTAGTTTTGGGTTTCAATCCAGAACATCTGACTCCAATTGCTTTGGCTCGCATGAACGGCAAGAGAGAAACATCTCTTACTACATCACCTATATTAAACTCCAAAGAACCAGCTGATTTAGCAGAAGCAGTTAATAGGTATTCTGTTGTTGACTGCACGATACTTGAAGTTGTGGTTGTAGTATCAAAGGAACCACTAACATCGATGTTACCAGTTGTTGTTGTTGTTTTTTTGCCGTCTTCAATTTTCTCGAACCATCCATTTGGGTTGTTTGGGGTGGTTGATCCTGCTGGCAGAGGAGGGTTAAATACTTCCTCACTCTCCATTTTAAAGGCACCATCACCGCCTGGTTCAAAGTTGGTTGTTGTCGTAGTTTGTTTGCCAGAAAAAGAACCAGGCACTCCAGCAACTGCGCCGGTAGTGATAGCACTAGAAGTACCAATAACATTCTTGGAGGCATTCACAGAAGCAGCTGCAGCTTGTACAGCTGCTTGGTTGTTGGAAGTGAGGTTCATCGGTTCCATTGTACTAGTAGAAGCAAAGTTGTCCGATCTTGGGAACAACTCCATCTTACCAGTATAGTTGAACAACAATTCTCCAACACAATTTCTAGTCTTAGTAGCAAAACGATTTTCAAACAATCCCTCTTTAACGTAAGGTCTTGTTATGTGTTGCCCCATAAATTTCCAAGTAGAACTCTGGTGATTTGGGTTAATAACTAGATCAACATCACTTTCTTCGTAGTTTGGTTCTGCTAGTTTTGCTATAGAGTCGTAAGCGCAGTTATAGCTGGGGTCAGCAAGATCACTAAGAAGGTCACTATCAAATGCGTTGACATAGATACCGTTCTTAAATCTGTCGTTCCCGTTAGCGTCTAGTAATTGTGTATCCTTTGCACTCATTTCCATCAGAGATAATGCAAGATAATACTCCAACCTATCAATTCTTTTTGCGATATTACCAATGTCAGCCATGGTATATCGTTTAGTTTGTCCTTGTAGTTCAAAGGTTGCAGACTGTTCCAGTTTGCCATATTTTATCGCAACTTTTCTGGAAATAGACGGGAACGGAGGAATGTAAATTTGTGCTATTTGCATACCCTGTTTCAATACAGGGGGTTTAGCCTTAGCTTCTGATAGACCCTCTTTGATCGTCATTCTACCAAACTTGTCAATGAAAACTTTGTCGATTCTAGGTAGGTAATATGTTACGTCAGTGGTGAAAGCAGTAGCTGGAATCGGATATTGAATACCATTATTAGGCAAATCCAAGTCTTCGGTCCTATAGGGGTTCTGTGTAGCACCAGCCAATGTTAGAGAACTAGCGGCAGTATTTTTAACATATGGTCTGAAGTCAATACAGTCTCTCAAATCCATTGTGCCGAAAAGTTCTGATCTGTAGTACGGTACTTCGTGTGAGTATATACCAGTAGCACCAGTATCGTCAACTGGATAAGAATCAAAAGCAAAGTATGTTCCGTTGGAACTATCGTAGTCTGGGTCAAAGTGACTAAATTTGACCGTAATCAACTTATTTGATAAGTCAATTGCTTCTGTACCCTTCTTAGAAATACTGGCGTGAGTATAAAGATTGTCACGTTGACCATTGTCCAAGTTAAAACTATCTTTTAAGTTTACTGGATTGTCAGCGTCATCAAAGTGTCCGCCTTGTCTTTCACCGTCTGCAACATAGATAGCTTCAATTTCATTGACATCACAAACACCAAGACTCCAAGGACCAGATGCACCACCAGCATTATCTACTGTGCGGATTTTAACATACCGTGAAGTGTTTAAGTTCTTTGTGACCGGAACGGCATCAGTTACTTTCAGTTTGACTTGTAAATATAAGTCAGCAGCACCGCTCATAGCTCCTACACCACCACCTGATGTGAGGTCAAAATCCATTTGGTCAAAAGCAAAAGCAGTAACCATAGAGGGGGTCATGGGAATAATTGCGCCAGGCGGATATACTACACCGCTTATAGTAACCGAATTCCCTCTGTTTACAAGATAGAACGAATCGGTCATCTGAGCAGCAGTGGGAGTGGCAGAATATGGGAAACTAAATTCAGAACCTAGACCAGCAATGGACACTTGAAACGTGCCAGCATTGTCGGTACTGAGTCCCGAAAACTCCTCCGTGTAGTAATACTGGGTGTCTAATGTATTTCCTGCTTCAGCATAAAGAGTCTTCGTTGATCTCCAAGGACATCGGAATACCATCTTGTTGTGTGATCGGCCCTTTAAATCAGCAAAGACAATGGGATCACCGTCAATGTCTATTCCGGCTTCTAAAATGATGTTTGCAAAAGAACCACCAGAAAGTCCATTGTAATATAAGGTTCTTGCATTTGTTATATTACCTCTAGTAATTTTTACATCATAGACAAATACTCTGTATCTAGAAGCGGCATCGCCTGGTGTTCCATTTAACAGTTTGATACTTCTGACTCGGCACTGGCCAATTTTGTCAGATGTAGCTGGTGCAGCAGTTGAAGAGAATGTACCGTCAGTGACTGCACCAGAAAGCAGAGCAGCAGTACCCGATCCAGTACCAGCGCCCGAAGCGGTGAATATAGTTCCTACAGCAGAGTCAGCGGCACCGATCAGCGTAAAGTCGGTAGTACCCGCTGTAACGATTTGGTACTGGGAACCGACGGCAAATGAACCACCGGAAACTGTCTGGTTGGTATAGATGCCAATCGTATCGCCCGCTTCCATACTCCAATCGCCACAAACTTCTCTACACTCAAAATAGTTTCCATATCCGAGGTTAGTATCTAGTCCTTCTTTTGTTTCTGTGGCGACACCTTTTCTAACTTTTAAATATGTATTTGCTTCACCAGCACCAAAGTCTCTTCGGTATCCATCTACATATGCAACGCCTGGCGAGACCTTAGCAACCAAAGCATTTGGATCGCCTGGGTTGATAGGATCATTTGAGAGATATACACCACTATTATCAAATCTGTACGAGTCTCCCGCATAGGTAAATTTTACTTCACCAGAAGTTACAGTGCCACTAGTGTGAACCGGAGGCGCTCCAGCAGCTGCTTCGGCCGGCCCGGTGTTAGAAGAATAATACAGATTGCCGTTATGGTTTACAAACTGATTTGACGCATAAGTGGTATTAACTGAAGTATTGAATGTAGACCCCTTGACTGTTTTAAGGTGTTCTAACAACTCCAGAGTGAACGGTTCAACTACATAGTTGCCCGACTCTTCGTATGTTCTTTCAGCAAGAGTTACACCAAGTCTAGAATACTCCTTCAACTCTGGATTGAGTTTCCTGACAATGGCACCGTCTTGCACCTTGTACACAGCGGTAAAGTCTTCTGGGAATGGGAAGAAAGTAAAAGTCGCACTGCCGAAAGTTTGTGAACCGGATGTGTGTACTGGGCCTGGGTTTGACTCATCAAGAGCTCCAGTAGTACCAGCTGTTGTAACTTCATACAGTTTATCATCAAAGGAAACATGTTGGCCTAAGTCATAATAGGTATTGTTTGCAAACTCTGCACCAAAAGGAACCTTCTCAATGACGGTTGTAATCTTTGTTCGATCCGCGCCTGGGGCATTGTAGTTAAAAGCTCCTGTCGCTGGGTCTAGCAAAGTCCCATCTGAATCTGAGGTGACAATTTCTTCTTTGAGAATTACACCAATAAAATAATTTACTCGAGCACTGTAATCATCAAGTCTAATAATTTGTCGTTCATGTTTTACAAACTTACCTTGAATAAACAAAACGCCTTCTGGAATAACAAAATCCATTGCCAGTCCATAAAAATTTTCTGTAAAACTATCAAAGTTTGTATTAGTGTCTACAACAAACGTATCGCCGTTTCTATCGGAATCGTCGGATACTACAGTAAGAGTCTCACCAGCATCAAATCTTTTGTTGGTGTTGTCGCCGGCGCCATCGGTATTACCTACTTTATAATCTAAGTAAAGAATCTTCTTTGCTGTGACATTGGTGGACAACCCAGACTTGACCGCCGTAATATTTGCCCTAATTCCAGTTACGCTGCCAATTACCGCGTCTCCAGTATATGATTCTAGAGAGTCGTTTGAAACAGTAACTCCCGCATTATCAACGTCAGATATTTTTATGTATTCCAGAAGATTGATACTTCCTTCACATCCACTGACCGCGGCTCCATCAACAAACAAATGTTCTGCAAAGTCTTTTATGGTTTCATAAAAGTAATCCTGCATTTGAGTAAGTTCGCGAGCCTGCACGGCAACGCCGGGTTTGAAGACCACACGATTAAACTTTTTATTTGCATCAAAGTCATCATAGTATGGAGATACATTTAAATTGATTGCCATCTTTTTTCCCTAGAACGTAAAGATTAACTTCACCGTCTCAACTTGATCTTCGTCTCTGGTGATAGGTTTTCTGTTGTCGTAATATAAAAGTTCTCCCGATCTAACATCTATTTCGGGATTCGCAAGAGTACTACTATTTATAGTCAGTCCAGTGATGTCTTGTGTGTTATTTGTCAAAGTATCTGACTCTGCAATACCAGCAGTTATCTCTTGCAAGTAAACGGTATCGTCTGTCTGATCTTCGTTTGCATCTCTGATCTGAGTAACTAAGAATTCTCCTTGACTATCGGTTGTAATGTTATCATCTGGAGCAAAACTGGTTGGGGTTGAAGTGCCAACTGTAAAACAGGCCGTACCCGTTGCGTCATTGAAAAGTGTTGTGTTTCCATACGGATGTATGTTCTTCAACAATCCAACTTGTCTATAATCATTGGATGTAATCAAATCTTGTGAGTCGTTATCAAAGGATATGGTAATACCAACCCTTCTGGTAAATAATTCCTGTTGTGGGTTTGAACCATGTCCACCCCAAGGAGCAATGATTGCCCTAAAGGAAGCATTAGTACCAGAACCCAAAGTTTGGGTAAGTGTTACCGTAGCCTTCGTGTATCCAACGCCAGGGTCAGTAATCGATATCGACTCGACGTTTCCGTTTGTATTGATTACCAATGCTGCTTGGGCGCCTTGACCATCACCTTCGATCTTAACTAGTGCGTCACCGTTTACATAGTCTTGTCCGATATTATCAATAATGATATTATCAATCGTTCCTCTCACCGCAGTGGATTCTACTGGACCTTGAAGTGTGTTGGATTCGGTAGACCCCAACAAAGCATCAGCTGTCGCCAGTGTGGTAAAACCACCACCCGTCAAAACAACGTCTGCAAAACTGTATCCATAACCACCATTTGTGATGGTAATCGCAGTCACCACTCCACCGGAAACGGTAGCAGTGGCAACAGCACCAATGCCGTCTCCCTGTATAGTAACAATCGGAGAACTTGTATATCCAGCGCCACTATTAGAGATGGAAATATTATCAATCTCGCCGTTTACATCAAAGTCCGGTTCTCCTCCACCAGAAACTTTTCTCACTGGCATATAAGCGCTGGACAGAAACTTTGTTCTATCAGAAGCACCTATTTGAAATAGAAACTTCCACTGGTATCCATCAGCAGTTTCAAAAACTTCTGTTCCTGTACTAGACGGTTTCGTTGTACTCGGTGCATTAAAATTATTATTCATGCACTTGTAGACATTGAAATCTTCTGTAAGAACATAAAAGTTTGCTTCATCAAGTGATGTTGCACCAGAGTTGGAAGTATTGGTTGGAGTCAGTGCATCGTCATACTGGTCATACACTGTATCACTTACCCAATCGATCCTTCTAGCAAGCATGGCTACATCGGAGTTTTGGACCTTCTTTACAAAAAGAATGTCTCTCCGAAATTGTGACATGTCGATCCTGTTATCAAAAGAGGTGTCAGGATCGGTGTCTACTGTCCAAGTGGAGGTACGCGAGGCAGCTAAGAAATATCTATCATTGTCATTGTAGATATCTCTATAAAATGATCTTGCCTGTTGTACCCTTGCTTGGTCTCGTATTAATATAGCCATTCGGCAAACTCCTAAAAATTAAGATTAGGAGTCGCTTACAGTCAGCGTCCAAGTAATTTTTAACGTATCCGCGGCAGCCTTATTCACTACTGAGAATACTGTTCTGCAAAGCAGATCACCACCAGTAACGTTATTCAAGACACCGGCTTCAACGACAGCACCAGTACCAGTACCAGCAGGAAAATCTCCGACATAGGTAATAGTATTACTGGAAACGGTTGTTGATGTAAGAGCGACTCGACCAAGTTCCACTCCAAGGGTACTATCACCAGCTGCAGCAGCAGTGTTGTCAGAACCAACAGCCATGTGAGACATGACAGTTGTAGTAGCGTCTTTCATACGCTCGGTGATATAATCAAGACCGTCACTAACAACAACGTTAGTCGTATCTTCTGTGTGAATAAGGTTGCCTTCCTTATCAAACTGTTGAATGGTCAAACGACCTTTGGCATTTAAGGCAGTAGAATGTTGCATTTGTATCTCCTTTGGGGATTTGTTTTGCCTGTGATCTTCTTATTTATAATGTTTCTAGAAGTTAATTACGGAATCTGCAACATAATCTTCAGCAAAATATGTTAAGTCTTCCATATAAGATTGAGATATTAAACTACCACTATCAGCGGCACCAAATGTATCCGTAGTTCCGGTAGTAATATCAAATTCTGTTGATTCATTTACATTTGGAGTTTCTGTCGGTGAAGTCGCTACTTCAAAACTTGTGCCATCTCCGAATGCGATTGTATCACTCGGTCCAACACCAATGTCAAATTTGTCTAGGGAGTCAGCCAGTGCAAATGTATCTGTGGTAACTGGTTGAGCTTCAACCGATGGGATGTCCTGCATGTTCATCGTATCAACAGCAGTTGTAGTCACATCAAATTCTGTAGAATCATCTACATCGTATGTGTCAGTAACAGGTCTGGTGACATCAAACACAGTAGAGTCATCGATGTTAATGGTGTCTGACTGTTCTGTAGTTATCTCAAATCGATCAAACGCATCAGCAAACAAGATATCTTCTGCAAGAACCCTATTCAATTCTGGCACTGCCGTGTCATCTATAGTTACAGATTCTTCGTCAAAGTCTGTCGGAGAAGTTCTGAAGAAAATGAAGGCGACTGTAATACTCGAATCGTCTAAAGTTATTTCGTCTCCACTCGGAATTACTCGGCGCACATAATCGTCGGCAGAATCTGGATTTTGGAGGAAGTATGGGTCTCCGGTAAGTGTACCATCTGAAGTAGCATATAATCCATCTACAGGAGAAACGCCACCTGCAACTTCGATGTGAACACTTAAACTAGAAACAGCATCATCTATAAAGACAAGTGTTGTTCCTCTCTCTGGGTCTGCATCTAAAACCAATGCATAATCTTCTAAGAAATAGTCGGTAGCATATCCGCCAGTAGTAGTGGAGTCAAGCACCATCTCAATATCTTTGAATGGGTTTCCTTGTTCTACATAGTCTTCTAAGAAGTAATCACCATTCGCAAATCTTTCTATGTAATCATCTTCCCTATCCCCGTGGACAAAGAAGTATGGAGCTCCCAAGATAGTTCCATCCTCGGTAGCGTAGACGTTTTGTACTTCCGTACCTTGCAGTGTATAGGGCCCAAACTCATCTGACAATTCAAAGGAATCGGTTTTGCCCTGAGTAACATCAAATTTGTTGACCACCACTCCGATATTTTGTCTGGTTGACAGACCATCGCCTGGGAATATCGAATCCGAAATCGAGGGTTTGTGCATATCTTTCGCAAAGTCATCATCCGAAATCAATATCTCTTCAATTTCTGGATATTTGAAGAACATGTAGACATCAGTCTCAACAACAAAGTTTGAGGACAAATCAACATCTTGTTTAATCTGCAAGTTTCCAAAGACACCAAATCCAATTGGGTGAGCAGCTCTTTTGACATACCCATCCCATTCGGCCTGAGGTCTTTCACTCTCAATTTCATATGAGAAGTGTTGGTAAATTCTGTTATCAAATACTTTGTTTGCATCTGACAAGAAACTTCCGGCGTCTTTAAACACACCAGCGAGAAGCGCATTATATCCAGTGGTTACGTCGATTGTACAAGTTTGATCTGAGTCAGAAACAATATCAAATTTGAAGTCAGCTCTGTAGTATCCAGCGCCAACAGCAATTACTTCAAATTCACTTGGGTATCCGTTGTCACTTAAAGCAGTAACTTTGATATATCCATTATTAGTGGCGCCACTAATCGTGTAGTCTTCTAAGAAGTAATCTATAGCATACTGGCCAAGAGTTGATCCCGTTTCCGATACTTTGAAAGTATCACCAATATTAAAACCACCATTCGTAGTAGAAGATGATGGAGATATTGTATTGAAAGTAGAACCATTTAAAACTCTAGTAGGAAAAGCCTTTAATTCTTCTTCACCTTCTAATGTGATATAAGAAAACAGATTAGCAACGTTTATTTTGAGTTCTGGTGGGTTGTTATATCCAATCCCTCTAGCGTTTGAGATGAACGAGGTAGAAGTGACAACACCATCAGTTATTCTTGTTGAAATGGCTGCATCGGATAAGATAGTATCAGCTGGGTTTGGTTTAATCGTCACGCCAGGATTTGCACTAAATCCAGTACCACCATCAGTAATTAGAACGTGGTCTATCTTACCAGAAGTAATTGTGCCAACTTTAAACTTTACGGGAGGCGTTCCAGCGCCCCCAAATACCGTTGTTGGTATTTCAAAAATTTCACCAAGAACATAATTACTGCCAACTGAATTAACAGTGACACTATCTATGGAGTTTCCTTGGATTACTACTTCAAATTCTGCGCCAGTGCTTGATGTTGTCTTGTGGTCATCAAAAGATAGGAATCGAAACTTTGAGGTTCCGTTCAAGACTTCTCCACTTTCATGTGTGGGTCCAGTACCAGACGAATCAGTTGTCCCTTCGTTTACAGTAACGTACAGTTTACCGTTTGCCGTGACATACGTCCCTTTTGGATACTCAACATTATTTTGATATTCAACATCTAGATAAGATGTGTAATCGGACTCGGTAATTGTGTATGTTCCATCGACTACGCTGGAACTGGGATTTTCAAAAATTCCACCAGTACCAGTGCCGGTTATCGTGCCAACGTTACCGCAGACATAAGCAAACAACTGATCGTCATATCCATCTTGTCCAACGCCGGGCCCAACCAGAGTAAAACTGGGAGGTAAGTCCAATACCAACTCAAATGTTTGCGGGTTGGTGTATGATATTTTTGTAGCTCGTTTTACTGTAGTAGTTTTAATTAAATTCTGTGTAGAAGCCCCCTCGGAAACAGAATAGTGGAGGTCGATTCTCCTGCCTTCCAACTCCAAGGGGTTGTTTGGATTCGATTCTGATTCAAAAACTTTAATAACATAGTCTTGAGTAAATTGGTTTGATGAAGGTCTAAGAATAAATTGACCAGAGTTTACTACACCCACATCTTCGTTGTACAGAGCTTTGAATAGATATTTGATCGCTTCTGGACTACCCTTTGCAGTATAGAACGAATTGATATCTTTGATAACTCTTGATAACTTTGCGCTCTGTTTCAGAGGAAAGTCTTTAGCATAGTCTTTGAAAAATTCTATTAGGAAATTGTCATCGGTGATTGGACTACCATCATCGTTAAAGTCAACATCAAGTTTGCTAAGAAAATCTTGAAGTACCTTCAATGGTCCGTGATTGGTACTGTCCGATGTATTTGTTTGTTCTAAGAACTGATAGTATTTTTCAAAGAAAGTCTTAAAGAGCGGGAAGTCTACTTGCAAAACTTCTGGAAGTTGGTTTCCGACAAATGGAGAAATTTTTGGTTGAACGTAAACGTCACCAGCATTTAATTTTGATATTGTAGAACTTAATATTGCTGTCGTTCCACCATTGATTTTTGTTATCTGAGCGGTGATCGGGTCTTCATCTATGTTTCCACCAATCAAATTCGGTTGGATTGTTATGGTGTCACCGACTGTATATAACTGATTTCCTCTGGAAGCAGTAACAAGACTTACTGAACCAAAGGAATCGATGGTGACATTGACAGTCATACCTTCGCCATCCGTTGAATCGGATTCTACTGGAATACTGTCATGGTATCCAAAACCATATAAAGCAAGACCAGAAGTGATTCCATATTGTGAGGGAAACCCAACAATGTATGGTGTAGGTGGTGTAGTGTATCCGTCGCCCGATTCTGTTATAGTTACGGAAGATATGCTTCCAAAACTGTCAAGAGAAACCGTTCCCGTTGCTTGAACGAGATTTCCGTGGCCCCTATCTGGAGGAGGAATTACTAATCCAGGCGACCCAAAATAAAATTCGCCGGCAGAATCTATAGAAATAGATTCAATGAATTCTTTGAATGTAGAAACTTTATTCATCGGATACTCTTGGGATCATTGTTACTGATAGTCCCCGTCTAATATTAGCAACAACATCTTCAGAAGAATCATCCAACTGCAAAATAATATTCTTAGCAGGGAAAGCTTCAACCGCGTAATCTGCTTCTTCTGTTGACCTAACAAGAATATCAACCGATATATTTCTAGCAGATTCATGTGGAGTACAGATAATTCTCAATTCGTTGTTAGCAAGACCAGTAATGTTTTCAATGATGATACCAGTGATATCAATCTTTCCTGTATCATAATCTACTGTACCAACATCCTGCGCCAAAATCTCTCCTGTCGCCTTACTTTTGAGAACGAGTGTACCTGTACCACTGTATACTGGAGCAACAACGGTTGGATTGGGTACATCACCCAGAGACACTTCTGTCCTAGAACCATTTAGATTTACAGTAAAATAATTTGATCTTATTGCTAAAGGCATAATTTTGTTATTGAACGTTGCCTCATATCTAGTACTGGTTGAGTATGTGGGAGCAATCTTCTTAATAAGTCTCATCTCAACGTTAGTCGCAACAATAGAATCAGAAACCAATCCAATCTCTCTAGTCAGTTTGGAAAGATAGAAGTTCTTTTTTAACTGATTAACTTGAGCGTCAAAGAAATTTTCTATCCGAGCAACAATCAAAGATTTAAGTGCATCAGAAGACAACGTTGTAAGTTTATCATCGAATGTGGCAGTAACTCCCAATCCCAACTGTACATATTCTGGGTCAACAAATTCTGGAAGTAGTCCAACCGGCATTCTTGGTTCTAGTACACCATTAAGAATAGTTTGTTTGTCTGCGTCACTGATTACATATCCTTGTTGTGGTTGCATTGAAATAAACACTTTGCCGTAAATGGCAGGAATGTTATCTTCCCCACCCCAGACTGACACGGACTTGATATTTGGATTAGAGTTTTTAATTGTTGTTTCGTAATCCGTTTTTGTTATTGTCCTTCCCTTTGCAGCATTGAAACGAGGAGCGTTAAATCTTATACTGTCAGCAGTTTCCGCTTCAAATCCGCCGGCTGATGCATCAACTAAAGTACCATTGATTGTCTCGCCGGTTCCAGTGAGATTGGACGGGTAGTTAAATACTCTAGCACCGTTAGCAAGAGAACCGTTAGTAACTATATAATCTACGATTGCGATATTACCAGCTTCTAATTTTTTACCAAGAACACCATCACCAAATAGAATTTGATAATACCCGTCTGTTCTTTCTTCAATATAAAAAACGCTTGAGGTTGATGTAACTTCTAATACATTAGATGCAACGGTAAATGTTTCCGTAGATTGATTTGAAATGGAATTCTGGACTCTAACCCTAATTGTAGTAGTGTCTACATTATCGTTTATCAGAACAACTGGTCCAGAAAAATTTAAACTGTTAATAATTTCTGAAGTGGTGGTTCTTGTTCCTTCAACCAACCTGACATTTTCAAATCTAAATGCTGGCACATCATCTATCACCGATTTTGTTACGGTATAATCTTCTGATGGAATAAAATTATAAGAAATGCCGTTGACGCTACTAGAAAAAAGTTTATCCTTTTGCAGAGTCAACGTAGAACTAGTGTACAAGGATGAGGGGAATACGGTGATATTCATAACAGCGGCGGCCGCTCGAGCCGATCTGGGGGTATACCCCATAGTCTTAGCAATGGATACAACCGAGTTTCTTTTTACAGCAGAATCAAGAAAGGCTTCGTTTGAAACCATGTGTGCAAGTACCGCATTGTAGTGCGTGTTATATGCAAGTAAGTCCACAAGAGTAGAAAGTCCAGACGCTTCAAAATTGTAGTCTGAGAATTCATCCTGATTCTGCAAAAAGGTTCGTAGACTACTCCTAATTCTTTCGTAGTCTAATTCTGTGACATTCTTAACTGCCATCTTATTTTACCTTATTATATTGTTACAGTTGTAGAAAGTGTTTTGGGCGCAGCAGGATCAATACCATCTCCGCATGATGCAGCAGAACTCTGTGTTGCGATTCTTAAACCGTTGATTAGGACTGTAGACGGACCCAAATTAGTATCTATTGTTATTGGCGCCGTGTGAGTGCCGTGTGGTGCTACAACGCTACCCTCAAGAATTGGTGTACTACCATTAATAGTAACGTTGCAAGGAATGGGAGTAATTGCACCATTCCCCTCGGTTGCGTTAAAAGTAAGGCCCGGAGCAATCCAAATAAATGCCATTATCTCAACCTCTCCAAGACAGTTTCTAATGTTTGCACACCCTGTATACCAATAATAAAAAATGAAATAACTATATCATATTCCAGCGTGTCAAGATTGGGGTCACACAATATTGATTCGATACGCACTCTGGGTTCAAAGTTATCGATTGTAGTTTTTATCTCATCCTGCAATCTAGAAGAAGTCTCATTGCTAAAATTATCAAACAATAATGATCTTATGTTACTTCCGAATTCTGGGTTGAATGGTTTTTCATAATACTGTGTATTGAGTAACAATTTCAAAGCTTGTTTCACAGCAGAAACATCCACCTTCTTTGAGATGTCCAGTGTATTCGGATTTCTTGTAAAAGATATATCGATATCTTTATAAATCTTCGTCGGATTGTTTTGTGTTATAGGCATGATACTATTTATACTCTTTTAGAGGTCACCGCAGGAACATTTGTCATCAGCTTCATCTTTGATTTTGTCATAATGTTCATGCGCCTCTAGACCACTGAAATCCAAGTCTTCTAAAGCATCTAATAATTTTGTAATCCAAGGAGAGGCGCCCTCTTCTAATATTTCTTTCAGAGGAATTGGGAATCCAAGACCAAATTGTTCGCTGGTTACCTTGACGCCCCCCTTCTTGTCGGCCTCATATTTTGGGATCATATTGCAAAGTCGTTCAAAATCAGAACCGAGAGCTCTTATAAATCCAGATGGATTCGCAAGAATCTGGTCCAGACTAGGATCAAATCCGCCCCACTTCTTCTGCATTCTTTTAACTTCTTTTTGGAAATTATAAGAATCCACTCCCAGTTTATACAGAGCTTTTAACTCATCTGTGAAAGAAGGTCCGCCGCCGACACTTGGCTCTCCTCCAGTGCCCTCACCTTCGCCTACCCCCGCCCCCATGGCTTGAATCTCTTTGAACACATCTTCCGATTGAAAGTCTTTCTTGAGACCAGCTCTGAACAGTGCATAGTCAACGACCCACTTAACAACAATTGCGGGAATACCCAAGAAGTTGGATATTTTATCGACTAACAAATCTACTAGTTCGTCAAATTGCTCAGAAAGTTCATCGATTTGATCTGATAACTCTTCAAAGAATTCACCAACCGCATTACATGGATTTTCCATCGCAGCGATTTCATCGATCTGTTTATCAATCGATTCGCTAGAGTATGGGTATGCAAGAGGATCGTCTTCTGGCGGCCCGACGAGCTCCTTATCTACATCGGGCACCCCAACTTCAATTGGAACCCTAGGCTTTGCTGGTTTGATGCCAGACACCTTGTCCTTCGACGCAGAAGAATTTGGTGAGTCTTTCTTGCCAGGAAAAGGTGGAGTTGTTATAAAAATTCCTACCATATGACTATTCCTTAACCAATATTAATGACACTACCATTGATATCGGTCGCCCCTAGGCCACCCAATGTAGTTTGTGTGCCACCAGCGAATATTCCAGCACCTGTCGCGGTCACAGTAACCGCACCAACCGCAGTCATTGTTGCGGCCGCGCCGGCCTGAATAGCAACAGCTCCTGCCGCAGTATTTGTGATCGCCCCACCAGCAGTACTGGCAATCGCAGCAGCAGAGTTAAGCGCAACACCCGCCCCACCAGTGATAACATTTAATCCGACAACAGCAGTAGAAACAATTGCACCTACTGCGACAAGAGTATGATAACTACCACCAAGAACATTGTTGAAGATTCCGCCAGCGGCCACGGTACTGTTAATTCCTCCAGAAGTAACATAATTATTAATTCCACCAACAGTAAGTATCGTGTTGAATATTCCACCAGCAGCCAAAGTATTTGTCATAACACCGCCGAATACGTTGCTGTGAATACCACCCAACAGAACATTATTGGTAATTCCACCAGCAGTAACAAAGTTCTGAATGCCAGGCAGAATAGTAAAGAGTCCGGTATCAACACCTTGAATATTGTTGATTCCAACACTCACCTGTCTTGTTGCAAATCCTGGCTTTACAATGATAGACGCAGCACCAGTAAACATGGAAGTAGGTCCAATCTTTTCATATAGGTCCATTGTTGCAGCCAAGTTATATCTCATAGTAACAATACTAACTGATGGTAACGGATTTAGTGGATAGGCGATGTCTGGAACAGGACTTGTAGCAATAGAAACATCCTGTTGTGCAAAAAGTTCCAGTTTAGACTTTCTCTTTAATTCACGTTCACCCAGCTCTGCCTTTTCATCACTGGGTCCACCTTTTATTGTATCCCCAACAGCACTTGCACTCGTCTTCAGAATTTCTCTTAAATCATTTTCATACTTTGGAAATACGTTTATTTTGTGGTTTCCAAATGTGATATCTTTTCTGTCAGATATAGCGATGTTCTTCATCTTACCTCTGACTCTAACATTTCTATCACCAGTTATTCTTAAAGAATCATTTGATACCGTTGCTTGTTTTTCGTCCTGAGAACCAATCTGGACATTTCTGTTTCCCCTGATGTGAGTATGAGAAGTACTTTCAACGTCTAGTTCGTCGTTACCTTGGACCTTAGTGACTCTAGTTCCTCTTACAGTCTGGAAACAGTGACCACTAATATGTTCTACTTTACTACCCTTGACATTCAAGAAGTAGTCGCCATCAACGGTCATTGTATAATCACCCTTGATGTATATCAATTTGTTTTTTAGATCGATTTCAAAATCATCACCCACAACCTTCGTGACTTTATCACCAGTTGGTTGAACCTCATAAAAAGTTCCGGTGCGGTGATACTCATGAATTCTTTCTGCGCCCAACGTATCGTCAACTTCAAATACATGACCAGATTCAGTTTCCGTAACATGGTTGAATGGATACTTTGACTTTGATTTTTCTGCTTCGGCGGTAAAATCAGGAGGAGTTTGCTGAGGATGTGGTTCGTTCCAGAATCGAATTCCAAAATCTACGTCTTTGATTTCAATAGATTCACCGAATTCCGGTCCAGCTGGATGAGTAAACCCCTTCGGTTTTGTGCCGCCACTAACAAGGTTGGGCATAGCAATTGGTATATCCGTGATTCGACTCTCTCTCTTACCCTTTAGAGAGTAGTGTTCTTCAACGTGAGGTTGTTCGCCTGGGACACCCCTAGAAAGTCGGGAAGAATCCGCTTCCTGCAAGATGTTCTCACCAACATCATCGCCATCATCACTGTACTCTGGGTTTTCTCTGGGTCTACCGCTCGAGTGAGTGACACCATCTGCTGGTTCTGGTTTCTGTTTGTTTGTAACCTTTCTCTTTGGATATCGATAGTGTGGGTGTGTACCTTTTGGATCATAGAATCCTACGAGACTTCTGTCGATAGGTAATACCGCACCAGTTTCGTCTTCTCTTGGCAAGTGTGAGGTAACACCAAACGATCCCATGATAACAGGAATCTGGCCTTCATGTCCATCTGCAAAAAATCCCATAACAGAAGAACCCTCAACCAATCCTGTCGGTGAAGTTCCAATGCCAGAAATAGCGGCAGAAGAAATTGGTTGCATGGGAATAGACCAAGGAAGATGTGCAGTAGGCAACTTCTCTTTGTTCTGAGTGTGGTATCCCAAAATGCGGACACGATATCTTCCCATCAGAGCAGGGTCATCCCTGTCCTCTACAACACCCTGCCACCACGAAAATTCTGGATATCTACCTTGTTTCATTATTAAGGTTCCTCATGCGAGTCTCTAATACACTCTAGTTTCATACGGTGGTCAAACTCATCACCAAACTTAAATTCGTGTCTGATACCAACGATCTGATATAAACCAGAAGTCTTTTTGTCTTCTACTTGGGCGCCCTCATTTGCTACCCCCATACCCTTTGGACCTACATCTGGGAATCTCAAATAAACTAACTGTCCCAAATCAACATCTGTCCTGCCGTTCACCGAGATGCTTATTTGATTTCTGACAATCTCTTGCATACCAGTATCTCTATAAACGGTATCTTGGAAAAACTTTTTTTCGTATCCAAATTCTTTGTCGTCCCAGAGATTATGATTGCCAAGTTTCATTCTGATGTTTGAGTAGGGATGGAATTTTACTTGATCGTGAATCGGGTTGATCCCACCATCGGCGAGGTGGTGGAAACTGCCAAACTTCTCTTTGATAAGAGCCTTGTTTCCTGCAACCGGAGGCAAGCCAGGAACACCCGCCTGATTCGGCGTGTAATCAAACATCATGTGATAAGGCAGTCTCTTCATCATGTCGAAACCAATACCAAGCGTTCCCATGAAACCGTTGTTCAAGTCGCCGATTACGTTACTATAAACTGGTGCTGACAGACCCTGCATTACATTAAAACTTGGGTGAATAAACGGGTGTATATAACTATACCCAGATGGTCTATTATTACCTGATTCCGAATCTAAGTTTGGAACGTATTCAAAATAATCATACAAAAGTCTTGAAGACTTGTAAACATGTCTCATTCGTGACAGACTAGTACAGTAGTTTTTCTTGTCACTTTGAAAGAATAAAACGTTCAACATATAGGGAAGATTGGGTGCGTTCTGTTTGCAGGCGTAGTTCATCGCCCTAAACCCAGACCAGTAGTTTGCAGTCATAACAAACTCTGGTTTCTTAAATGTCACCCCAAAGAAATCCAACCCCTTGCCAATACTTACAAACTCATCATAAATTTGTTGTAAGACCGCCTGTGGTTCGCCATCAAATCTTTTTGTGGCAACCCTACTAGCATCATTATATCCTTCTTCTGATATGCACTTTAGAACGTAGAATTGTTCCCTGTCTTCTTTAGTTGACCTATTTTCAATTCCGGCGACGATGAATTCAAAAGTTAGAGGATCACCCCTGTTTGGATAATCGGACTGAAAACTTATCTTTACCTTTTCATTTGCACCACCACCTCTAAGTTGCAATTCTTTAATGAGGTTTTTTGAATCACCGATTGAAACGTCAGCAAAAATACAATTCGACAAAACGTTCTCATAGATGATTACTTCCAGAGCAAAAAACTTTAAGTCCTGCGTCCCACCAGAAGCAGACAGGGTAATTGTATTGGGTTTAAATCGGCCGGGTGTTTGACGGATTTCTTCTTTAGCCATTATTTAGTTTCTCAAAAGGTTTTCAAATTGTCTTGCGAATTTTTCTATTAAGTCTTTTTTTATGAGTTTTACTAATCTCTTTTTTTCGTTTTCGGCAACTTCATACTCATAGTTTGTCACAGGAATAATCATGTTGCCTTCGCCGCTATGTTGGTCAAAGTCTACCCGCACATCGGTATCCGCAAAAACGTAGTGATGTGGGACTCTTAGCATTTCCGCACTACCATATTTATCTATGGCATAAGAGTACAAATCGTCAGAAGACTTTAGCCATTCATGGTATGGGTTAATAATGTTATTCGCCAACAATATTGTCCAATAGTATCTTGTGAATCCATAATAGTCATATGAAAGTGACTCAGGAGTTTGTCCATCCCTGAGTGCATAAGTTTCCAGAGATAGGGATTCACTAAGCTTGTCGTTTGGGGCAACTCTGAGAAAGATATCATCTACACTAAAAGATGAATTATCAATAACATAGTCGGTCAGAGGAAATTTGTCAAAAAACATTTTTTATTCCTTAATCAATATGACTTCTGTCTCTCGTAAAGACTTCTTTGAACGAGAGAGTTATAGTGATTTCTGTTGGAGTACCTTGTGAATTAGCAAAACTGGTCATGAATCCGCCGTGACCATATTGCACGTTCATGTCGGTCAAAATACAAGAGTTTACGGTTGGCAAAAACTTATTTTTCCCCCCACCATACATAAATTCTACTTTAAATTCTGATGGATAGATCAAAAACACAGGAGTTTTTTCTGGGTGCATGTGTCTTTCCAATTCCCTAATAGCGTTTTGTACCTGAGAGGCTTCCGCAGCACTAGATGGAGCAATTTTAAACTGCATGGGAAATGTTCTGAAGTTCATGGTTTTAAACAACTGTTCCCTAAAGGGGTTTTCCACTTTTCTAGTAGCAGCGGAAATCATATCCGGTGCCGTGCCACCCAGAGCTAATTGTTTAACAGTAGTGGCCAATCCAGCAGCCCTCCTTATCGCGGCTTCTGTCATTTCCCCCAAACCGTCCTTGGAAATCTGTTCTAGGGTATCCAGCATCGTGTTACCTTTTCTATAACTTTCCAACGCGGCGCCCAAGAGACCAAAGTCGGTTCCATCCCACTGTGCAGACATTCTGTTTTCTGGGGAGTTTGTCAAGATAAATTCCATAGTCCCCAGAGTTCTACCTGTACCAGAGGGGATTGCCGAACCAGCTGCAGAAGGACCATTGCCGGCTCCACCATCAGACAGATTAACTCCATTGCCTGCGCCGCCACCGCCTCCTCCGCCGCCGCCAGATTCAGCTGAAGAAGAAGCATTACTGTTGCCGCCAAGTTGATTACTGGCACCACTGGCATTACTCTTGGCCGCTTTGCTGGAAGAAGCCGAGTCACCACCACCCCCTCCTCCGCCGCCACCAATGGCAGTTATCCTGACGGTATGCATCGTGTCGCTGCCACCAGATCCTGTCCCTGCTCCACCACCGCCGCCAATTGTTGAGTCCCTGCCGGTGAGGGCTCGACTTGCCGCCCCTTTCTGGGCATCTGTGATATTTTTAGCAGTATCCATCGGAAACTTATAAAAAAAGGGTTTTTTCAATCTAGGCGGAACCGTCACAAAGTCAAGGTCGCCAGTATTATAATTTCGTTGAGTAACTCCAGGCGTAGTGTCTGGCATAACATGTACCTAAATAGTTTAGTTATTATTGGACTATTTATAATGCCATATAGAAAAGATTTGCACCAAGGACGATTTATTCCTAAAAACCCCAAAAAATATCGTGGGGATTCGAGCAAAATCATCTATAGGTCTGGATATGAATTAAAATTTATGAATTGGTGTGATATGAACAGAGATGTAACCTTCTGGTCCTCCGAATCGGTTGTGATTCCATACAGGTCTCCAATGGACAAAAAAATTCACAGATACTTTGTTGACTTCTACGCAAACATCAAAGGCAAATCATATCTGATAGAAATAAAACCATCTAGGTTTACAAAACCACCAGAACCAAGAAAGAAGACTAAAAGGTATTTAGAAGAGGTAGCACAGTGGGGTGTCAACGAGGCCAAATGGAAGTCCGCAAAGGAGTTCTGCGCTGATAGGGGATGGAAGTTTATGATTGTCACAGAAAAAGAATTGGGTATAAAGTATAATTAGAATTTAGTATTATAAATAGTCCCATGGCAAACCCATTTGAACAGATAAGGGCCAATTCCAACGATCAGTCAAAATCGTTCAATTGGTATATGAATCAGGTCAGAAAAGTTGCAAGGGGAATCAACAACCCTAGCACTGCGATGTCTTCTAGCATTTCAAAAAGACAGGCCATATATGACATTGGTGAAATGTATCTGTTCAGATATGATGCAAAACATAAAAACACATTGCCGTACTTTGATGCATTTCCACTATGTCTACCGTTTGAACCAACAAAAGATGGATTCTGGGGAATGAATTTACATTATCTACCGTATCTTTTACGAGCGCAGTTGTTGGGTAAACTGTTGGAAACTCTGGATGACAAAGAAATAACTTCTCAGTCACAGATGAGATATAGTTGGGAGTTATTGAGTAGTGCTGCCAGATTTCCAGAAGTAAAACCCTGTGTAAAAAGATATTTGACTACACAAATGCGTAGTTCTTTTCACAGGATAGACCCTCTTGATTGGAAGGCTGCAATATTCCTTCCCGTAGAAGATTTTAACACAAGTAAGTCCTCGGTATTTTCAGACTCTAGAGGTATGATGTAAATGGCAAATTTTGACCTAAACAGTTTTCTCAGTCAAGTCAGAAGTAGTGACATGGCGAGAGCAAATAGATTTGAGATTGAATTAATGAGTCCGGTTGGAGGAGATAGATTGCCATCTCTTCTCTGTGAGGAAGCTTCTATTCCTGGCTTACAGGCACTATGGGCCCCAACTAAGGTTGGTATGTGGACAGAAAACAGAGTTCACGGCGTAGAATATTTTGGAGAATCTGCTGCGTTCACATTCTATTGCGATGTGGATTGGACTCCCAGAACATATCTAGAAAACTGGATGAATCAGGTCATTCCTGCTGGTGGCAAGGAACCAAACTATTACGATACATATGCTCCATCTGGCAGTGTAAAAGTAAAAGTATTGGACCGAGAAGATGCGGTAAAATCAAGTTGGATGCTCTATCATGCGTTTCCTAGATTATTGAACATCACTCCTGTTGCACAGGGTGGTGATGGTATTGTTAGAGTATCAGTAACATTCTGCTACAGGTGGTGGGAAGCAGCATGAAATTTTTAAAATAATTGGAGTTTAATAATGGCGTTACCTATTACAGAATATCCTTTGGTAGACATTTATGTGTATTCAAAGAAAGAAACTCATCAGTTCAGACCGTTTCTAGTAAAAGAAGAAAAACTTTTAGTTATGGCTTCAGAGACCAACGAAATTCTAGACATGGTGAAGGCAACACAACAGGTTATCACAAACTGTTCGTTTGGTAAAATCGATGGAGATGAATTACCCATCTTCGACATGCAAAGTATATTCATGCAGTTGAGAAAATTATCGATTGGTTCTGATATTGAGGCACGATTTGCCTGTGGGTTTTGCGAACAAAAACAAGACGTTATTATTGATCTAAACAACTTTACAATAACTGAAAATGAGAATCATACCAAAACGTTGAAAATATCGGATACTATGACTGTAGAGATGCGATACCCAGTGGCATCGGAGTTGAAAGAGATCGCTGGTACAGAGGAAAATGCAGAAATTTATTCGGTGGCTGCTGCGTGTTTGGATAAGATTTATATTGAAGATTCTATATACGAGGCGAATGAAGTATCAGAAGAAGATAAAATGGAATTCATAGAAAACATGACAACAGATCAGTTTGAAAAAATCAGAGATTTCTATGAAACAATGCCTACATTGGAAAACAAAATTGAATTTAACTGTAAGGCATGTGGGAAGGAAAATTATATCTTCATGAATGGTTATCTCGATTTTTTCGCATGAACCTCTTCCATGAATCTCTGCAAAACTATTTTAAAACAAACTTTTTGTTGATGCAAGAACATAAATATAGTTTAACAGAGGTTGAGAATATGATGCCGTGGGAGAGGTCAGTTTACATCGGAATGTTGGTTACTCACCTCAAAAAGAAATCAGAAAAAAACAACTACACATAGGCTAAAAATGGGACTCGCAAAAACTGGTAATCAAATATTAAACGCCATCGGCGACGGCGCACTGAGCGGTGCGAGAGGCCTCTTTGGCAAAGCTAAAGGTGCTGTCGTGAGTGGCGGTAGAAAAGTTAAAGGATTACTAGGTGGCGGCGTGAAATACGGCGCGCCAGGACTTGGTGTACTATCGCTCAACAAAAATCTCAACGATATTGAAGATAGCATAGAAGGAATGGGAGCCGGTGGTGGTTCGGGCGTAGGATTCTTTAGTGGCGCCGGTGGTGCCGGCATGGTAAATTCGGCCGCTGCAACGAGCGCCCTATCAGATGCAGACAGTTCCGATCCTGTAGTAAGACAACTACAAGATATTGAAAGAGTTTTAGTATCGATTAAAGGTGATACTGCAACAATTGGTTCTATGATGAACAGACCAGTAGCAAACAACGGCAATGCAGCTAGAGGAATGTTTGCTGGGTCTGGAGATAAACCAGTTGGTGATCTAAGATCATTTTTGGGGCTCGGTGCCGGCGTGGGCGCCCTGTTTCTTGGTGGTAAAGGCGATACGACCGACAGAAATGCAGACGGGATACCAGACAGTGAACAAGATAAAGCACAAACCTCAATTGATAAAGAAGCGCAAGACCTGCTGATGAAACCAAAGACCACCAAGACCGCCGGGGTCTTGGCCGCGAAAGCAGGCGCTAAAATAGCCTCGAGCAAAACGGGTCAAGCAATCGGGAAAGCGGGAGTGAGAGTCGCAACATCGGCAGTAGAATCAACTAGAGAAGCTGTCGCCAAAGCTACTGGCAGAGGTGCCACTACCGCAGCAGCAACGATTGACTCTGGACCGAAATCTAACGTTACCCCCATCAGTAAAGACATCGATATGAATGGCAAACCTGTCGCGCAACCAGCTGCTGCTGGAGCTGCGGGTGGGCCCAAAACAATCACTCCACCCGTTGATCTTGCTACAGCTGCAAACGATGTCCCTGATGCCCCTGGCAGTAATAAAGGTAAAATAGCTAAGGCGATCACAAAACGCCTCAGCACTGTAGCTGCAAAAGCAGTACCCCTCTTAGGAGCGCTTGTCAGTGGAGGATTCGCAGTAGAGAAACTTTTCGCTCGAGACTTCCGAGGCGCGATGATGGAGGCGGGTTCTATTTTCTTACCCAGTGTTTCGGGAACAGCGCTTGACATAGCTACTGCAGCTAGAGATGTGTACATGGATGTCCATGACGGTAGAGACCCGACCACCTCAGAAGAAATGAATAGTGAGGGATATGAACAAAGATGGGATGAAGTTCAGCAGGCCGTAGGTGAGTATGCAGCAAATCTTTTCAAGAGTGCAGATGAAATAAAGACGGCGGACTCAGTAGAAGCAAGACCCGTCAAACAAATGGGAAGATCGGGTGACTTGAAGAATGCAGATTTGGAAGAAAGACAAGCAAATTGGGATGAAAAGTTTGGTGCCACGCACAATGCAGATGGAACCCCCACAGCGGAAACCCAAGCCCAATTTGAGTCAACTCAGCCCACACCCATAAATCAAGAACGAGGGTTCTTCGGTAGACTGTTTGAAGGTCGAGTAGGAAATGAAATTGATGAGGTCAAAGAGATGGGAACTACGGTCATGGATGCAGTAGACCAAACCCTTCCGATGTTGGGCATGAGTGCAGATAAAGTTGAGATCAATACAGATTCAGCAGTAGCCAAAGATAAAGAGAAAACAGCAAGTCAGCTTGCTGCTGGAGTTGGCCAAAGTGTCGCAGAAGGACAAAAAATCCAGTCTACCGGAGTAACCCCGATCCAACCAAATATCAACGTTAGTGTCGCGAACGCCAAAACAACTTTCCCGCAAGGCAGTGCGGAACTTATGATGATTATGAATAATGGTTCTTATTATACCTAAGATAATATTTTTTTAGAGATATATCCATCAACGTGATCCAACACATGTTCGGTTCTTCTTTCCATGTGAATCTTTGTAGCAAAGTCTGACCACTCTACGCTGGGGTCGATAAAGAATTTATCGTACAGAAATGGATCAATTAAATTCTTCGCCTGATACTGACTGAATTCCTCTGCACAGAAACGCATAACTTCTTGTAGGTTTGTGTGTTCGTTTCTCCAAAACAAATAGTATCCCGTAGACGCAACCCAATCATACAATTCTTTATAAAACGGGTTTCTACTCTTTGACCAATCAATATCGTCAATCGGAATAATCTCTCGTCGATACCCGTAGTCAAACCACTTTTTATCAAACTCGGAGTTGTGATTCAGTGTTTCTGAATTGTTTTCCAAGTCCTTTATCATCAGAACATTCATGTGATAACTATTCTGATTCCAGTATTCAGACAACCATCTGCCAGTGTCTCGCAACGTATCTATCGTCTCATGAGGCAGTCCAGCAATCAGAGATATGTGACCCTTGTAAAATCCTGCACTGCGGAAGTACTCATCAACCTCTAACAACCCCTCCTTGATTCTGCCACTGTCCATACCTTTACCGATAGACTTGGCAGACTCATGGTTCATACTCTCCACACCATAGAAGTGTGAGGTGATTCCCATCTTGATTAGATTATCCCAATCCCGTTTTCTGGTGGTCATCAAGTCTGCACGAATGTATGCAGTCATCTTCGGTGTGAATGGCAGTTTCTCTATGACACTGGCAAACTTCTCAATCTTCTCACTGGAATCGTTGAAGGTTTCATCAAGTACAATGTAGTGTTCTGTACCCCACTTGTCATAGTTCTCTAGCATCTCATCGTACACACTTTGAGCCGTGCGAGAGTAATCACCCTTGACACCTAGAACGGGGAAACTGCAAAACTTACATTTGAATTTGCACCCACGGGCAAACTCCAACAACAAAATTTCTCTGGGGTTGATAAAGTCGGTGTCCTTGTATGACACCCTGAGATCGTCCTTGGGAAAAGATTTGTAGTTGACGTAACAGTTTATTGTCTTGTTTGCATGAATCGGTTCGGGCCCACCCTTGAAGTGATCGATCAGTGCAAGGATGGCATTCTCACCCCACCCGTACACATACCAATCCATTTCCAAGTGTTTCATAGAATTGTTTTGACTGCCGGCGACAAGGGGAATGTGGGGATACGTCTCTTTCAACCATTGTATAAAAGAAAGTATCGTAGGCGAGTCGAGATAGAACGTAGAACCAAAACCAAAGAACAAAAAGTCATCCGTGACTCTGGGTTCAACATATTGCTTGAGTTGATCTAGCGACCACCTGTGGATATAGTCAACGACTTCAACATCGTATTCGTGTTGTCTGAGAAACGTGGCAATTTTATGTCCGCCAGAAGATCGTCTGATACTGACCTTCGAGCTATCAAACTCTATACCCAAATCTTCAAGTTGGCCACCAAAAATAATACTATGCATCATTCACCAGATAAAAAAAGGGCGCCAGTATTTATGGCGCCCAAGAGAGACGAGACTATGTATCAGTCATCGTCTGCCAGTCGGGAGAAATACGACATGGCATCTTCATCATCAGATGATGAAACTGTAACTGTTTCTGTTGATGCGGTGGTTTCCGCAACAAAGATATCGTCTTCAATATCATCGGTTTGCGATGATACGGTAGGTGCGGGAGCGACAGCACCACCCAAGACAGCAGTCAACTTTTGTGAGAGTTCATCGTAAGACTTGAATTGACTAGGATCAACGATCTCGTTAAGAGAATACTGTTGTGCCCAGATTGCATCAATGGCTTCGTCAGATTCGGCAACAGGACGAACCTTGGAACCAAACTTGGACTTATCGTAATTCCTATAACCAGCAACATTCCTTGCGAGAAGAGCAAAGTCCACACCTTCCCACGGATCAAAGGGATTGATTGGGTCTTCGGTGGGGAGTTCTGGTTTGATTACGTCTTGAATCATCTCAAAGATTTTCTGACCGTAACGATACAAGAAAACTTTACCTTCGTTTTCTGGGTTGGCAGGATCACTCACAACAAGAATGTTAGAGTAATAAGAAAGACGGCGCTTCTGTTTACGAGCAGTCTCCTTATCAGCATCCGCACCAGTGTTCCAGAGTTTTGTGTTGAGTTCTGAAACAGGATCGGGTTGGTTCAGAGTAGTAAGAGAGTTTTCGATATACCACTTACCCATAGGGCCTTGGAAACCGTGTGTCCAAAGACGTACCCAATAACTCTCCTCACCCTTGGAGGGGGGAAGGAAACGAATTACGGCAGAACCATTTCCAGCCTTATCAACAGAGAGTTTCCACTCTTTGCCGGTATCATTGGATTCTGTGGTAGTGGTTGACATTTTCTCAACTTGCTTAAGCAAAGTATCGAAACTGCCACGACTCTTACGGAGATCAGAAAGTGAATTTGCAGACATAGTTTTTTCCTTTTATGCGATTTATTTCGGTTCTTGTTTACTGTATATTTTGCTTTTTGCTGTTAGTGACTCGACAAACTCATCACTATCATATACATCTTCATCATACACTAGATGTTTGTATTTGTCAAGCCTAGTTTTAACTTCACTATTGACCCGATGAATACGTTGTTCCTTTCCTCTGGAACTTTTTGACTTACTCATTGATGTACTTCCTTATTTATAACATCTTTCAGAGGTTCGGCTGAGGACTTCAAGTTGTCCGACAACCTAACAAATGGTCTATACTTTGTAATGCACATCGATGCATCTTCAAGCAAGATATCATTTGCGTTCATATCGACAAAGTTGAAAATCTTATCTAAGATAGTCATTGTCTCTATACTAATTATATTACCAAAAAAGAGACGAAAAGTCAAGGGATGTTTACCATCTATAGAAACAAATGGGTCATCGATGTCTTGTTTCTCCATTTCCAATACAATTCTATCAACATCCTGTTTGAATTGATACTCTCGTTTGAGTTTTCTATTCTGCCACTCTTCATATCGTCTAGCGGCATCAACGTCAAACAATCCACCCCACTTCTCACCAGATACAAAGTTTGCAACAAGAAAATTTATAATCTCTTCCCTGCTATAATCGCGAGCAAGTTTCTTGATAGAGATCAAATCTTTTCTCTTGCGAAATGTTTCCTCTTTGACTCTTACCTTGCCCTTGTACTTTACAATATCATAATTCTTTGTAGTAAAGTGAAGTTTGATTGCTAAGTAAAGCCGATAGACTTCAAAGGGTTCTATCATATGGGAAGAGTACCAGACTTCTTCTGTTTGAGAAGATTTAGATTCTGAGCTTCTGCGGTGATCTTTTCTTTCAACGAGGGGGTTAGAAGTTTTTTGACGCTCTCAATCTCAACCTCGTTGCGAACACAAAAATCAGTAAGAACATCAATATAATTTTGTCTGATACTAGCCTTACGTTCGATGTGTTGAGAAAATTCAACAGCACTAGAAAATTGTTGATTAGTTATCATATACTCGTCCGTCTGGGTCGGGTCTAACTTGGGTGTTTTCACTGGCATTTTGAACTACCTCTTCCTTTGATTTAGTTTCTAGATAATCTGATTTCCAATCTTTGATATATCGAATTACATCATATTCACATTCAAAGTATGGCGACTCACATAATGTCTTTTCACTTTCTCCAGGCTTGTCAAATTCGTGAACTATGGGATGATTGAAAGCTTGAGCAACACTAAGAATACTAACCGGAGCACCTTTACCTAGATGCACATCCTGTGGTTTTCTTTTGGTTTGTAGTAACTGAAAAATACCATCTATAACATCATATATGTGAGTGAAGTCTCTCTCCTTCTTACCACTTCCATATATTCGCAGTGGTTTGTTTTCTTCAACGCATTTTTTGAATGCCCTGACAGCTGTACTATATTCACCATAGTCCGCTTCTCTGGGTCCGTATACATTATAGAAGTATAACATATGATACTTGATGTTGTAAAGGGACCGATACAATTCTAGTATCTCTTCGCAAGTAGCCTTACTAAAAGTGTATGGGTTGGCATCTTTCTGACTGAACTTTGTACTAGAAGATGCGGCAAAGAATATAGGGACTCTCAGTTTTCTAGCCCACTCGCAAACAGTCAGTGTACTATCAACATTGTTTCTGATTGTATGGTAAGGATTCTTCTGAGACATCCTTACTCTGGGTGTCGCAGCCAAATGAAATATGGCATCATACCTACCAGCAGGAAAAACATCTGATACGTTTTGAGTGAGATACTGAACATTCTTATGAGGAACCTTATAATGACCCTTACTGAGATCATCTATCACCAAAACGTTTTGTCCATGCAAAAGGAGGGCCTCAACCAAATGAGACCCAATAAAACCACATCCACCAGTTACAATAAAATTGTGTGTTGACATTTAATCACTATAAAAAATATGGTTATCATATACAGCACTAACCGTCATGGCGTTAGACCAATTCGGTTTGACATAATCTGCATGATAATATACTGCGCCATTTGTATTGTCTTCATGTATACCCAGAATGATTTCTCTGGATACAATAGCTATGTTGTCAAAAGAATCCCAATCACCAATGCCGTCAGACTTACCATCACAATACCAAGAGAACTGACACTTGTGACGAATTGGGACTTTCTTTCCCCTTTCCATCCACCACTTTGAATATCTTGCCTGATAGACAACTTCGCAGACTGTGTTCGGAAACTTTCTACTGCTTACTCTGTTCATTGTAACATGAGCAACAGCCACTTGTCCAGATAAATCTTCACCTCTTGCTTCATGATATATGTTTTGAGCGAGACAAAAAACTTCTTCGGGGTCTGGTAGTTTTTGTTTAATTATGATCTTAGAAACAGTAGTCTCAATTGGCTGCAGTTTCTGTTGCAATTCTTTTGGTTGGTTTGGGAATACTGCAAAAGTCGCAGTAACAATTAGAAAAAATAAAACTGTACAAGTTAAAATCTTTGGCGATACCATTGATTTCTCCTTTCTTTTATTGGTGGGTCCGTTGGATTATAAGGTGGAACCCATACCCCACTAGCCTTAGGCGGCTAGAGCATAAACGTCATCGTTTGCGTTTACTTTAGGTGGCGCTTTGCCAGTCAATCAGTCTCGGTTTATCCTATACAATAGCAGTCGAACCTATTCACCCCCATCAGAAGTAGTCTCAGCGCAGTGATGCCCTCTCATCCGTCGATGGACAGGTCAACAGTGATAACACTACTTTTGGTGGAGGTGGCGGGAATCGCACCCGCGTCCTACAATCTTTCAGTCCACTTCAACGACCGATCAAGTATTTATAATACCATACTTAGGCAGCAGATGTCAAGACCTCATTTTCGTATAAGTCCCTACATTCTAGTAAATAGTCCACATGATCGTCCCGTTTTTGTACAAATAACTGGGGCTCATCGTCTTGAACACCGATAATTATGACACTTGTATCGATAGGAATTCCGGTTCTCTCCTCAAACATAATTGCATAAGCAGCACACTGTGCAAAGTAGTTTTGGATATACTGTTCTTTCTTTGGTCTGCCGGAGGTTTTAAAGTCTATAATAGAGAGTCTGCCGTCAAACTCAGCAATGCAGTCGCACTGGCCGGCGAGGCGGAGATGTTCACTGTATAGAAACTCTTCAACACAATGGATGTTGTCGATTCTATCAATGAGAGGTTTCATTTTATTGAACATGTCAACTTCAACAAAGGATAGTTTGTCGAAAGTCAATTCTTCGTTGTTTACATAATCTTCGCAAACGGAGTGGATTTTTGTACCACGAACAGAAGCCTGATTGCTGATTCTGTTTGCTTTTTCTGCACCGACACGTTTACGCCAAGCAACGATGCCTGGTTTACTCTTGTGTCCAAGAACGGTGGTGACAGAGGGAAATCTGACACCACCATCCGTCTTGTACATTCTCTTGCCTTCGTAGTTTTCCCTAATGAGTTTGGGGAGACTGTAAGACCTTTCTACATGATGAAACATAAAACAATACCGTATAACTTTCAACTATCATACTATACTTATAACCAAATGTCAAGACATATCGTCTTCATATTTCATCCTCGCAAGCAAGTATTCTCGTACAAGATCACTTCTAACAATGTCGTCGGTATCAAATTCAAATGTATGGAATGATGGCATATTTTCAGCAATCACCATAAATTTCTGCAAACCAGACATGTCTCCTCTCTTGTATAAGTCTGTTTGGCGGAAGTCGCCGCAGAAAACGATTTTGCTACCCACTCCGATTCTGGTCATGATAGAATTGAGTTCCATGTCGTTCATGTTCTGACACTCATCCACAATGACAATCGCGTTATCCAATGTAAGTCCACGGACAAACGAGGTAATCATAAAGTCTAGATGTTTTTGTTCAACGAGGCGTTGAAATGCTTGTTGTTTGGTGGGGAATAGTTCTTCGCACATGGTCACATATGGAGCCATGTAAACTTCTGATTTGTCATTGGCGTCACCAGGCAAGTGACCAATTTCTCTAGAGGGTACGGCAGACCGCACAATGATAACTTTTTTGTAGAAACCTCCTTTGTTTAATACTTCCTCTAGGGCCTTGTATAGTGCAATAAAAGTTTTTCCTGTACCAGCACATCCGTGTAGAACCATTGCAGTTGAACCAGATTGATACTGTGAGAAAAACTGACCTTGGGTTTCGGTCATTGCATCGACTGTAATTAGATCGTCGATTCGCATCTTCAAACTAGTATTAGGATTTCTCTGAGTTTCAGAATCTTGAATTAGTTGAAGATTTGATTTTCTTTTTGGCATAGTTGTTTTCCCGACTCTTAGGTTAATTTAGGTTGCAAACAATACTATGTAATTTTCCTCCTATTGGTTTTCCCATTTATGTTCTTATGTTAAAATTCTGCGTACAAAGTGGATAGTGGCAATACCTCCACGGAATTAATAATTCTGAATATAGTCTTCTTACAGATTTCTGATAAAATGGGGCTGTCCAAACACATTTTCATTTTGGTTATGACAAACTCCGGTTCCAGCGTTCTCAGGTCTCTGCGTATCCATTTCTTATCATCATCCATATCATCAGACAGATTTAAACAGGTCAAAACGATTGTTATATCGTCTTCTGTATAGAGATTAATTCTATATCCAGATGGTTCTGAGATTCGCTTTTTTGGAAACTTTACTACATTATCCATTTCTTACTACTTAGTTCTTGGTCACTATATACTTATTTATCTGCATACTTTGACATTATACTTTTTTTCAAATCTTTTTGCATCATTTATATCATTTACAATAGGATCACCCTTAATATTGAGACTTGTGTTCAATAACATGGGGCAACCCGTTTCTTGATACCACAGTGTAAGTAGTCTATAAAGTCCACTGTGTTGTCTCTCATTGACCGTCTGGACTCTACTAGTGCCGTCCTTATGTACAATAGCGGGATATTTTTCTGGGTCTCTACATCTGACAATTTCTTGCATATATGGAGAAGTAAACCCCGATTTTACATGAAAACACTTTGCTGCGTCACGTTCCCTGATTATGGGGGCAAAGGGTCGAAACTCCTGTCTCTTTTTGATCGCGTTGACCTTTGACTTCATGAATTCGCCGCGAGGATCAGCAAGAAGACTCCGATTCCCCAAAGCGCGAGGACCAAACTCAGCGCGGCCGTTTGCAACTCCGACAATTCCATATCTATTAAGTTCTTCCAAAATCTCTTCACTTGGATATTCTCCTTGTATATTGTGTCCAAGATATGGCGTATCAAAATTGACCCGTTGTTTTGTTCCTGCAAGAACAGCCCCCAATGAAGACCCCGCATCGCCGGGGTTTGGCATGATCCAATACTCATCAAAGAAAACTGATATCAATCTGTTTGCAAGACAGTTTAAAGCACATCCACCCATGAAAACCAAGTTTTTCTTTCCAGTGGTTTGTCGAGTGACTTGTAACAGAGTTGCTAATTCGCCTTCATAGACCCATTGTACTGCTGCGGCTACATCAAAGTAATCTTTCTCCGTGAGTTCCGGTCTCCACCACGATATCCCTCTGTGAAACTTTGTTTGATTGGTGACAAGTTCTAATATTTCGTCTTTGAAACGATCCTTATCTCCATAAGCAGCCATACCCATGAGTATGTATTCATCCTCATTTGCCTTGAGACCAATTCTGTCAGTAAACGCAGAGTAAAACAACCCCAACGAATTGGGATATGTATTTTTCCAAACGAGTTTGTTGTTATTCCAGATAGAGGTTGTTGTCCACTCTCCTATTGCATCAATAACAAGAGTGGCGCAATCCTCGAAAGGTCTGGTGTAGTATCCTGCAGCCATATGACTGCGGTGATGATTTCCCCACTTCATTTTTCTAGGGTTATATCCGTGTTCGGACAGATACTTTTTCGGATTGGTCCAAATGTTTTTTTGGCCGGAATAGATTCTTCTGGTTGCTTTTAGGAGTGGGTTCTCATACCAATGAACCACATCCGGTTCACCGTAACCAAGAGCCTCATCAATCAAAAATGCATTGAGGTGTTTATCATTCTTATGTCTTGAATATCTTTCTGCATGGCTAGCAAAAACAATCTCCCCGTCTTTTACAACAGATAGAGATGCATCATGATACCCCGCACTGACACCCCAATTAATCATAGATGAACGGATCGCGATCCCTAATTTCTTTCAATCGTTTTTTAATTTTTCTTCGCATCTTCCAATCATCAAACTTTTGTTTCATTCTGCGATAGAATTTTCGTATGCTTTTCATCGGGTGTCTCCGTAATGAATGACTTCGTAAGTATCACTATTATAACTTCTCCAAGGGTCAAATACAATAGCACCCTCTTTTAATTCTTCTTCAAAAATTGAATCACTTTCGTGTACAAGAACAATTACATCAGCATCACTTGCATTTGTAATTTTTGCACCATGAGACTTGACATAGTGTTGCACCAACAAACTGTAACTACCATTGGTATACTCTACATGCGGTTTATAAGAATCGGAAGTGAAGAAAATATTACTTCCGAGTTTGAGAATACTAAAAGCCATATTCTCTGCCTGTTTGTCTCTTGCCTGCATGATACTTGCAAATAGGTCATATCCAAGGTGCAGTTTCTCTGCCATGAATCTGAGGGCAATATTATCTCTGGGGTGACAAGCACCACCATCACCCATCCCTGGCTTCATATAGCCTGGGCCCATAATTCTCTGAGTACTGTCACGCAATGCACCCGCAACAACATCAACATTAATGTTGCCCTGTTTCTCTGCAACGTCTTGTATCATATTTACAAGACCGATCTTGGCACTGATAAAGGTGTTGTAAAATACTTTAATACATTCACACTCATCCCAAGTACCTATCACATATCTAGGATCATTTTCCATAATAGATTGATAAAATTCTTTGAGTTCTTTTGCATCACCAGTTTCAGTTCCGTCTTCCGTGCCGATCATAACCATCTCTGGGTTTATCATATCCCAATCAACAGTACCCATCGCAATCAAATACGGGTTGTAAACAAAACGAGTATTCGGCACCAAGTGAATAAACTCTCTTCGGACAGTGCCTGGCAATACAGTACTAATCAACACAAGCAGTTGATCTTTAGTCATATGTTTATTTGCTTCCCACAAAACATCCCTGACAATATCATAACTAAAATCTTTTGGGGGCATAAAGTGCGTGGGAGCAGACCCTTCATAGTTTGGGTCGTGGGGAGTTGGCACTGCAACAAAGACAACATCCCTGTCGGTGACCGCATCTTGAATAGTCTCTTTCATCTCAACAAAAGTATCTATCAAAAGATGATTCACATCATATGCAACGACATCATGTCCTTTCTTGGAGATTACTTCGCCGCATGGTTGGCCTAACTTCCCAAATCCAATAAAACCAATCTTCATAATTTACCCAAATCCCGTATCCATCTTTTGTTCTTTTCAATCAGTAAAATCATATTTTCACGATTGCGCTCTAGTCTAGTATATATGGAATTATATACATCGTCAAGGTCTTTTAGAGGGGTGAGACAAATTTTTCTCAAGTCCTTTAATAAATTTTCTGCTCGACGTTCATAATTTTCATTATCTAATCCCACGTTCGGAAACAAATCTTCAAAGGTGTCGAAACCAAGTTCCTTCAGTTTTACATAGATATTTCTGTCACCCAAAACCAAGAAGGGTCTCATACCGATTATCGGTTTGAATATCTTTTCACTCAAAAAAACATCCGTATGGTGACAACTTTCTGTCACCACGGTGGCAAAGTGTGATCGCCAATGTCTGGGGTCTCCCAGAGATACAATATCATTTACGATATGTTTATCTGAAAGAGTTTCATGCTCAAGAAATTTTTCAACCAGTTCCGGCGGTCTGTCTTCTTCAAGGATTATTGGATGTGGGAAATTATATCTATTATCTTGTTGTATAACAGAAATATTCCCACGTTTCCACACCGACTCGTCTTGAAACATTTTATTCAACAAATATGATCTGTGGTCATTGCACTTATTATTGAGACACATAAAGTGATGTTCAAAATGATGATCTCTTATATACCTATCATCAAAAAAATATTGTCTGTGTGCGTCGATAAACTCTACCCAAAAACTAAAGTAGTGGCCCTTATTTGTATTACCAACATATTTGCAGTTGAACCTATGTTGAAAAAATGTGTGGGCCGATCTTGTCAGTGATTCGCAATTCTCATTGGACCAATCCATACCAGAATATAGAAAAGCTCTGGGTTTGTCAATGGTAAGTTGCCAGTCAACAAAGTTTTTGAAAACTTTGGGATTACTGAACCAAGTAGTATCAATAAAACAAACGTCATCGGGAATAGAAGACGTTAATGTCTTAAAAAATTTTCTGTCAAATTCTGTTATAAGAATACTACCAGAAGCAATAGAAGGTCCATTTGTAAAATAGTTAGTCATGCAATTTTAATCGATCTAAATGTCTTCTTATTTCTTGGGTTGAACGAATACAAGAGTTTTTCCAGTGATAATAGTTGTGAGTTAAATCTGGAATAGTTAAAAAATACTTCTCTTGTTTTTCTTCTAGGGACAAATTCTTCCACTTTGATAATTCGTTGCAGATTGCAGACATTCTTTGATCTGGGTCTAAAATTTCATCGTATGCCTCATCAAACATGTGAGAAAATGTTTTATATCCAAGAGTTCTTAAATGTGCAAGTGTGCCATAGGAACCAACTATGATGAAGGGTATTCTGTAAGCAAGTGCCTTATATGTTTTTTCTGTTATCTGTAAACAATCCTTATCGGCATTGCCAAAGAGAGTTTCGGTAATCAGAAAGAAAAAAGATTCTTTAAACATTTCTACTGGAATTATTCTATCGTCCATATCTATTTGTGCTGTGGTGGTATCACAAATAATTGGGTCCGTAGTTTTTTCCCAAAAATCATAGAAATATTCTTTAGATTCTTGAGTAGACATAAGGTTTCCCCAAGCATTATTTGACTTTACCCACTGATCTTTTCCATCCACACCCACCAAAGATCGAAAACACTTATCCCTCCAGCTGGTTCTCACATCTTCATCCCGTTCCAACCAACTAATGTGTGAGTTATCATTGTTGTATCCCATCCTAAAGAGTTCTGATACCATAACCGACCTAGATGGTCTCGTTCTGGCGTTGAAACAAACCAAATCTTTTGTTTTATCTAATACGGTTGGTGCGACCCTCATAACCTCCTGTGAATTTATATAATGTTCTTCATGATCTTCTTCACTTTCAGTAACAATCTTGTCTCCAAACTTATTAAATAAAATATGAGGTTCTATATAAACACTTTTAATTTTAGCCTCAGGCACATATCCATATGTTTCATAATTTTCAACAGGAAATAGAGTTGTATCGGGATCGAATCTCAGTTGTGTTCTTTGAAAGTATTGTTCATAATAGTGATAATTAAAATGGTCCATACCAATCACAGATTTAAACAAATTTTCCTTTTCCGGCCGAGTGCTTGACCACTCAATCCAAGAATCTTCAACTCTGAGATCGCCAGAAATAAAATAGTGTTTACCATAGTCTATATCAACCTCAAAAAATTTATCAGTAAATCTTTCAAACCAACCAGCGTCACCGTGTTCACCCGTTCGACCTGTGCTGGGTTTTCTCAACCCCTCAAAATGAAATGCCTCGTGAGGAAAGTACCAGACAAAGGCTAGTTTGTGTTCCCGACAAAGTTGAAGAGCCTCTTCTGGAATAAATTCAAAAAATCTATCTAGACCCAAATGGACTTGAGTAATTTCTACAAAATATAAGTTATTTCTATTGGAATGTTTGTCATGCCAGTTATCAAGTGCTTTAACCTCATAGTCAAACCCACACCCATCTAGCAAATGCATGACTCCGGTCTCAGCATCAAGAACGGAAATATTGCGTCTGTTTGAGGAATTCTTTTGTGGAAATCTTCTACCTTTCTGCATATCTGTATAAGAGGGTAGATTGTCGTACCAAAGTAGGGTGGGCAGTGGACAGTCGAGTCTGTTCTTTATATCCTCTAATTCACTAAGAATTTTCTGTTGTAATGAGAAAATTGTGCCAAGGTCTATTTCGTAATCCGCCATCAATCAAAATCTCATAAAATTCTGGAAAAATGTCTTGAAACTTTTCATTTCTAATATCATCAAGTTTTTCTGTTACTGAAAAAAATCCAGTATCAAGTCGATCATGTTCTGCATCTTGCATCATAAAATTTATGATAGAATCAGCACCCGCAATATTTATAATCTTATCTTTGGCCTTATCTTTACAAACGTCCGGCATATTCCTGATGCAATACTGTCTTGGATAGTGCAACAAGTTAAAATAGATATCGGTGTCAGAAAAGGCGGTGACGAAATCTTTTAGATAATATACATTAAAAATGCTGACGGTATGACAAATTTGAATTCTCAAAAACTTCTGTGACTTGAAGTAGTTAAAGTTTTCCCAGACCTCTTCCCACGCAGCACCACTTCTAATGTATTCAAACTGTTCACCAACACCGTCCAAACTGAACATGATCTCCACATCTTTGAATTCTTTCCACAGTTCAAAGACCTCTTTCGGTGGTCTGATTGTTCCGTTAGTGTTGTAGTGAATGGAGATGTTCTTTGCATATCCAAATTCTACCGCTGACCGCAAAAGGTTGTAGTGTTGATCTATCATGAATGGTTCACCGCCAGTGAAATCCATGTGCTCAACAGTGCTCATTATTTTTTCTAATTCATCCCACACGCCAGGATTCTTTTTTATCCAAAGTGCGTCCTTATTGTCAAGGATTCTGTCATATAATTTTAACTCATCCGATTTCCAGCTAGAAGAGTTCACACTGCCACATGACCGACACTTGAGATTGCATAAAGTCCCAAACTTTAAGTCTAGATAAACTGGGTCTTCAACACAATCACCAACTTTGTCTATGTGGGAAGAAAACCTCTCCAAGTCCTGCAATCTTTTTGACTTGTATCCCGCGTCCTCATTGTCCCAACACATAGAACACCCCGCTGGCATTTTACCATCTAAGAATTCCTGTCTCAGATTGTTATACTTGTCTCCTCGCCAAATATCCAGAAGGCCCTCTTCTTTAAGGTCTCCCATAGGTTCACCACGATAAAGACAACATGGGTTTGCAGTGCCTTCAGTTGTAAACTCCGTGTGAATCCACGGCAACAGACAAATCTTATCCACTAACCAAATCCTTCATCTCAGGAAATGTCTCCGCAAAGTTCTCTCCGCGAATTTGGTCGTATTGGTCCATCTTGTATTTGAATATTTCTAGAAGACTGTCCCCGCGAGGATAGGGGTCAGGGTGATCTTGCAACAGATGGTGTTTCAGACTAACAAACCCTCTTCTCGCATTGACAGCAGGCATTTCATGGAACCCCTCGGCCATGGTTAAAAAGTTAGCGTGCCTAGTGTAAGCTTCTGATAGAATTTCTTTATGATGTTTTGGAAGTATACGCATGTCTAACATGGAGGGTTCAGTAACTATGTTGATAAAAAACCTATCGTAATTATCAATAAACTTTTCCTCAACGAGACGGTGATGAAAAGGAATTATATGGTAAGCATTCTGGATACTAGTAGTGCATGTGACATAAAAATGAACATGTGGGCATTTCTCTTTCATTTCGTTTCTGTTGCTAACAAACTGTTCCCACTTAAATCCACTACGAATATACTCTCCCTCCTTTTCCATACCATCAATACTAGCACCCACTTCAACACTTTTGAACTTTTTCCAAAAATCCAAAACATGCATGTCTTTATATCGCATCTCACTGAAATTGGTGTTGTATCGTAAATGTACGCCATGTTTTCCCATCTTATCTAATTTTTTCAAGATGCGATAGTGTTCCTCCATGATGAGGGGTTCTCCACCAGCAAAATATATTTCTTCAACAGTTTCAAAATGTGGTTCAATCTGTTCCCACAACTCAAGGTTTCTGTCTGTTGGAACATCGTCTGGCAAAAAGGCTTTTCCAGTTTCTAGGACTGCAATTTTCTTGGTGTCACTATACCAACCACTACTTAATTGCGGTCCACAGCTTCGACACTTGAAATTGCAGATATTGGAAAAACGAAAATCCCAATAAGGCAGTTTCATGTTTTCAACAGAACCGTCTGGTCTTGTTCTAGCAATAATGTCCTGTTCGTGGTGTTTCCAACTTTCATTGGCTCTCATTCGCATAGAGTGGCCACCACGTTCCTCTTGAGCCCAGCATCGTTGACAAGATTCGGTCTTAACTCCACTAGACAAATCCTTGCGAATGTTTTTCATCAGATCGCTATTGAATATTTCCTCTAGAGTATTTTCTTTTAGATTCCCGGCAATATATTCCATAGGAGTAACACAACATGGATACACATTTCCATTAGGCCATGTATGCAAGTGTAGCCAAGGGAGGAGACACAGTGGTTTTTGGTCACTCATAGTTTTTTATTACCTCATAAAATTCTGGAAAAGTCTTTTCAAAAGACTGTTTTCTTAGTTCGTCTATCGATCTAGTTTTTTCAAAAAACGTTTTCATGTTCCCGTGTACCGCGCCTCCCCATCGACTGTCGCCATCTACACTGAAGTAATTCTTGATGTCATTGTACCCCTGATACCCCTCTAGGCGGTCCACAATCGTCGCCTGTACCTCTCTGGGGAGTATTCTACAGTCAAAGTGTTCTGGGTCGTTTACAAAGTTATGTCCTATGTGCAACGAGTCATCTTCCAGTGGATGACCTATCAGTGGCACCTTATCCTTGAAGAAATCATAAAACTCTGGAATATAATAAACGTTATATGTTGATACGGTCTGCAATATGTTATAGTTAATATTTTTATATCTGGCAGACATACTCATCATCCAATCAAGAAACTCTAATACCTTTTCCCATTTGGTATACGTTCTAATATATTCGTTTCTATCTCCAACATCATCAATAGACAACATAAACTGAATATGTTTAAAGTTTTTCCAAACATCCTCGTAGTTTTTGTTTATAACAGTGCAGTTTGTCGAATAAACTATTTCTACATTTTTCGACAGACCCCGTTCAACCAGAGTCGATAAGAAGTCCATGTGTTTATCAACGATGAAAGGTTCTCCTCCGTTAATATACAACACCTTGAGTTTATCGCATCTTTGAATAAGTTTGTCCCAGAATCCCTGATCCAGCGGCCAGTTAAAATTTTGTTGGGACATCAACTCAGGCAAAGCTGGTCTCTCTGGGTAGATGACATCCCAATCTTTACTCCACCGAGAACTTGAATATGGGTTGCATGTACGACACTGCACATTGCAATGATTGCCCAAACGCAACTCTACAAACTCATACTCCACCTCATTGAGTGTACCATCTTCATTTGTAATCTTCTTTGCATGTTCGATGTCCATCGGGACTCGGCGACTTTCGTAGTATCGTTTACTCTTGACACCAACGCTTTCCAAGTCCCAACATTTACGACACTCTTCTGGTTGTTCTCCATTGAGCATTTGTTTTCTAACTCTACTGAAACTATCGGAGTTAGTAATTTGCTCAAAGTCATCTACATTCTGCAAGGTTATCATCTTTCTGGGATTACCATTATTGAATGCTTGAGAAATCCCCTCGGCCTGTTCAGACTCACAACAAAGGGTGCAAACACCATGCGGGTGTGTTGCTAGATGATTCCAAGGAAGAGGACAAAAAGTATTACTCATATATTGTCCCACCACTCAAGTGCATTACCATATAAAGTATCTCTAAACATAATTTTACTATTTCGTTTTTCATCTAAAAATTCTTGAAATTCTTTTCCGCGTTTCAACCCAGATCGATATGTATCTGGCCATTGTATATCAAAGGACTCCCTATTTATCATGTTGTTTAAAGAGTCGGTATACACACGATTCTTCCAAGTGGTATACGGTGCAAAGTCCGAAATAAGACTTTCGCAAAGTGGTTTTGAAATATGTTTTGGCAAACACATCGGACTCATTACAACAGACGGGTCAAATGCAAAAGTAAACTTGAAGTATGACTTTACATTCAGTCTAAATGCCTCATGAAACAAATCCTTCAGATAGAATAGGCCGGGAGTTGTCAATGTTACATCAAACACCATTGCGTCATCACCAAACTGGTCAATCAAAAATAATCCCTCTTGAAAGTTTTCAATCCACTCACTCCAATTCAATCCGTCTCTGATATACTCACCAACAGTGTATGCACCGTCAATACTTGCACAAATGTTCACTTTCTTAAAGTGTGGCAACAAGTCATATAAGTGAGTTCCACCGAAAGACACTCTGCTCAGATTTGTGTTGTATCGCACCGTGACATTCTTTGCATGGCCACTATCGACAAGTTGTTGCATTACAGTCCAATGACGTTCCCACATCAGAGGTTCACCGCCAACCCAATAAATCTCTTCTATAGTTTCGTTGTCAACCGCACGCTGCAATTCCTCTTCCAAAACTTCTTTTTGGAAATTGCCAATCTGTTTCCTTGTATCGGGTTCCAACCAAGGTTCTTGTGTTACATCAATGAGATTGAGTTTCTTTTTCTCTGCTTCCCAACTGCTGGACAATTGTTCGCCACACATCCTACACTTAAAGTTGCATAGGTTTGATATACGATAATCATATGAAACGGGCATCTCATCATAGTGGCCGTCTTCCCGCGTGTTCGCAATTATATCATCTACTTTGTGGGGAAACAAAGTCTCTGTAAAATATTTTTTGTAAGTGTGTAGATTTAGAATCTGGTCATTACAAACTTCGCATTGGGGCAGTCGTTCTCCGTTCAACATTCTTTTACGAATGTCTTTCATGTAATCACTGTTCCAATGTTCTTCTAAACTCTTGGGGGCAAACTTACCCCCGGCAGTACTACTATCAATGTATTGTTTTTGAAAAGATGCCTCTTCTCTGCTAGCACAACAAAGTCTACGTTCTCCTTGTGGAGATGCATATGTATGGGTCCAAGGTGCGGTGCAAAAGTAAGGTCTACTTGTCATAGTCGCCAAGTGGTTCGTCAATATTTTTATTATCTGGTTTTAACACCCACCCCTCTTCGTCTGCAACCTTTTTTAAATCGGGATCGTTGTCATATTGTCGAGTGCTGTCACCATCAACCAGTTGCACTGCAATCGTCTCGGTATCTGGAATAGTATCGACCCAATCCGTTAGAATCTTTGGAAACACCGACAATGACAGTTCTCTTCTTTCATCATATTGTTTGAAGAAAGTTTTGAAGTCTCTCCACAACGTCATCTTGTCGCTGGTGCGTCTGTGTGGTGCATCAACGGTAACAAGATAGTCAATCAGTCTTTCGATACTGGCCTTTTCAAAATCGTGCCACAGTGGTTGTTCTTTGACCTCGTTGTACCAATCTTGCAATTGTTCTCGCAAGTAATCTTTGATATGATCGGGAAGCGCAAGCGGAGATTGGAAACTTGGGAAACGCAAAAGATTTACACTTACAACGGGTGCCTTTGTTCCGGTGTGTTGTTTCATCTTATAAACGTCATCAAGGAAATCTGTTATACTAAACAAACACAAACTGTTAATGGTCATCATAATATTCAGACCTTTGAGATTGCAGTTACCCATAAGTCTGTACATGTTTTTCTTCCATGTATCATAGTGTAGTCCGTCACGAATGTAATCAGCCTGTAGTCCAGTAGCCTCACAACTTGTGTAAAGGTGGAAGTCATCGACACCCTGACTTCTTTCAATAAGTCTTTCGATCAAACTGTCTTTTGCCATAAGATTTGAGTTAATTGCAAATCTCATCTTACTGTTATTTTCGTTGAACCAATCAAACAGTTTCCATACCTGATCTGACATCAGTGGTTCACCGCCAGTAATACGCAACTCTTCTAGACTGTCAGAGAGACCGTCTTCCCACCAATCCCAAAATGCTTGGATGTAAGGATTGTCTTCATCCTTTGCATAGGGTTCTGCCCAAGCACCATCTTGTTGAAAAGCGGCCGCACCATCTGACACCATGTTCTGATACGCACCCTTCTTGGTGATATCTTTTGCCCATGTTGTAGAGAAAGATGCATTACAATAGGAACATGCCAACTGACAGGTACGATCAAATGCAATCTCAAATGTTTTCAGATCGACACTTTCATTGTGGTCCGTAGTATATGCTTTCTGTAAGTCTTGTTCGGAATAGATGATAGACTTGAATACTCTATCAGAGATCGCATCGGTCTCCATGTCTTCAACCTTCCAACAATACTCACACTCCCGTGGACGTTCGCCACGTTGCATCATTTTTCGCATCGCCTTCTTGTGTCGAGTGTTGTGAATGGCAGAAGGGTCTACTTTAACCTCATCAAGAGGAATTTTGTGAGCGGGTGGATGGTGGCAAGATGCAGTAGTGCCACTTCCCAGCCATGTGGTTGCATTGTACCATTTCGCACCACAAAAACTAGTAGACTTTGTATCAAGAATATCTTCGCGATACTTAATCAAGTCAAATTCTTTACTCATTCCAATCCTCTAACAAATGTGCATACTGTGGGAACGTATTTCTAAAATCTTTTTGTCTTCTTCTGTCGTACTCATTTATGTACTTGACAAAATCGCCTCTATACTTATCTGCGGTTTTGGTCATTCTAAGATACTCGCAGAACCTCTGTATCTGGTCAAACTCTTCCAAATAAATTCTGGCAAACTTGTCCGGTGAATAATACTTCAACCAAGACTCCGCCAAGTTCTCAATGTCTCCCGCATAGGACACCCTTGTAATCGGGTCAAGTAGAGTGCATTGCAAGTGTGGTGGAAATCTTAAATAGTTTACACTCAGAGGCACTCTGTTGTGTGCAAGGTCTCTATTAAATTCTACTCTGAGTTTCATAATGTCTTCGATGAATTTACAAAACGTGGGCAGACTGAGAATGTTGAGTGTTGTCATGATTGCAACATTGGCATCCGTCTCATTTAAAACACGTTGCACGTTTGCATACCAGTATCCATAATCTAACCCGTCTCGAGCATATTCGGCCTGACTGCCCGTTGCTTCACAACTTGTATATATCTCAATCTGTTTTACTTTATCTTTTACTTTATTTACAGAATCGATAAGTCTTTGTATGAGTCGAGGGTCGGTTCCCAAATTACTATTGATTGCAATAGACAACTCTGGTTGAGCATTCTCATAAATGTAGTCCAATACTTTCCAAACATCTTTACTCATGGTGGGTTCTCCACCAGTTATTCGGAAAACTTTTAGATGCGGAAGTGCTTCTGGAAACCACTCCCAGAAAGCATCAACATAAGGATTTGGGTCTGAGTTTTTGTAAGGAAACTTTTCTGTCTCTCGCAAATAGTCTAAACTGTGAGAACCAAACTGTACTGGATATTGACCATCAGACTCAATGTCTTTCATCCACGATGAAGATATCTCCGGCGAACAATACGCACAAGCAAAGTTACATGCGTTACTAAAAGACACCTCAAGGTAAGTTGGATATACATCTTCCGTGGGGTCACTGGTTGCAATAACATCGACCTTATCCCAAGCCCACCAATCAGAAGTCTTATAGTGTCGGTCAGAGAAATGATCTTTGTTTTGGTCTTCTATTCTCCAACAATAGTCGCACTCTCTGGGTCTCTCCCCGTTTATCATTTTGATTCTTTGTTGTTTCTTGTAGTTGCTGTTATGCAAGGCTGCAGGATTTTCCATGACCTCTGCAACGGGGATTTTGTGTGGTGAGGGGTGGTGACAGGAATGGTTATATCCGTTCTGCAACATCAGTGTTGTTTGCAACCACTTAGCAGAACAAAAAGACGGACTGATATCGTTTATCTTAATCCGTTTTTCTTTTAGTACTTCAATCCAATGTTCATTTGTCTGTGTCATTCTATTCCATCATAAAAGTATTTCTACTAGTATTTAGTTCCGGTGCATATAGCTTCTATGCTGTGTATGTATTGATTTTCTGTTATACTAGTTATGTTTGGATCGATTATTTTACCTATAGGTATGTGTCCAAGTGCCAATCTTTTATCGTTAATAGGATACGGTAACTTATGTTGTATTTTAACAAGCCATGAGTTTATATATTCTAATATTGTTTGTTCGTTCCCTATCCATCTATCTTCGTCTAAGTGAAACAATAAATCTGGTTTGATTACACTTGTAGGAAGAATATGTTGTGATGGAATTTCTATATCTTCTTGTTGCACTATTTCTGTAACACTCTTACCTACATGGGGGTAGTTCATATAAGCAATGTTCTCTTTATTGCCTATAGTAAAAAGATTATAGTCTTCATCTTGTAAGGGTTCTGACTCAATGTTGCTACAGAACAAAAATTGTCTTCCACCACCTTGACGCATTCTTTCAAGATGATGCAGGTGATAATTAAACATTGTCAAACAGTGTTTTATCGATGAAGATGTTTCTGTGCGTACCAACTCAGGAAAATTTTCATGTAATCTATTTAAATCATAATCCAGTGTAAAGGTATCAGGTTTTAATCGTTTTAGTTCTTCTATTGTTTCATATAAGTCGGATTCTACTTGTGACTCAGTTTTACCAAACTTATAAAACTCCACGCGAGAAACAAAGTCTACATTATCTGCTACTTGTATCATTTCCCATATTCGGTTCGATACTCGGTGGTCAAAGAGTTCTACGTTAAGAGTATATTCTTTATTGTGTCCTAGATGGACTGATATCACCTTTTTATTCATAGATTCAACGGGTGTTTTCATTATCGTCCAGTATTTGATGGAACATGTTTTTATATGAAATTAAATTTGCGTAGTGCAAAGTATCTTTTGGCAAACACTTGCCACCAAACCCCGCTCTTCCATCTGGCCCAGGCACATCCCAATGAGATTTGCCAAACTCATTTTCTAGTTTGTACACATCTACTACGCCGTCAAAATCACACTCATACTTATCACAAACAGACTTCAAGTGATTCGCAAACATCACTTTCATAGAAAGAAAAGAATTTCTGCTAATCTTATATATTGCAGCCTCTCTTGGGGTGAGGTTATATACCATCTTCATAAAGGGAAAATATGACTGAAGAGTTTCTACTTCTTCTTTTTGTTCTGCATTTGACCCAACAATTATGGGGGTCTTGTATGCGGTATCTTTTTCCCATGAATTCTCTCGCAAAAATTCTGGCATGTAAATCCAACCGTCTTCTATTTGATCCGGTCCCAGAGTACTTCTGACAACGATCTGGCCGCCGCGTTGATTACTGGTAGTCTTTCCTCGAACAGACTTGATTGCATCTTTAACGATCTTGTTAGACACGCCACTAAACATCATACCATTCTTATCGCCAGGCAAAGAGTTTGTGAAGGCAAAGTCCAGTGGAGTTGGTACGCAAATAAATGTAAAGTCTACATCAGACCAGTTGTCGATTTCATAACCCAAATCGGGGTCATGAATCAAAGTCTCACACTCAGAAAATAAAAGTTCTGTAGACTTGCCGACAAATCCATATCCAACAATCGCAATTTTCATTCTTTAAATCCTGTCATCGTAAATCGTTTGTAAGTTGTGTTGTTTGGGCCAGGCAATTCCATTTCATCACAGTGATTAACTGGCGACCTGTTGAGATTTAAAAATTCTTCCAAGTCCTTGAACGGTCTAACATGTTCGGGTATGTCGAGATCATTTCCCTGCATGATTATAAAAGTTCTACGCGGAATATTTTCGTACCAGATGTCAAAGGTCTCTTGGTCAACATGTTCGGTACTGGTGTTAATAACAACGTCTGGATTCTCTGAATAAACAAAATCTTTCATGTCGCCAGTTACATATTCCAGATTTTCTTTTCTGAAATAAATGTTTCCCACACGTTCACAGTCTGGGTCAATATCAATAGAGTATACCCTTTTTACATACTTGTTGTCAAGTAACAAGTGGGGAAGTAGTCCATACCACCCACCAAAAACATAACAAGGTCCAGAGTGAAAAAACTCTGGGTATAGCTGCAACACTCGTTCTTTACTGGCAAGTTGCGTGTCCCAAAAACACTCAAGGAATCTCTTGTCTTCTGGATTTTCTCTGATATAGTTAAACCAAGACGAAACAGTTTTAACCGATAGTTGCATTTTCTAAAATTTCCTGATTTGTCATCTTTTTCTGAATGTCGCCGTTGTGAGGAATCCAAATCACATTCTTCCTTGGAGTCCACTCAAAGTTTTTATCAAATTTCCAGTAATAAACATATTGTAAGAAATCACTTTCTTCGTCTACTCTGAACAACAACCTCTTATCTGTCTGCAAAGACTGATACCAATCGGTGTGCCAGAGATGGTTAAGTTTTTTCTGTAGGTCGGTGACAGGTGCGCCGTATCGTTTGTGTTGATACATTGCATTGATCGCCCTATTGTGTATGTCGTGGGTAAAGTAAAGTACTTTATACTTGTTCTTTCTAGCCCACCAGATTTGATATTCTCCGACAATCATACCCAACCAAGAAGGTCGAAACTTTTTTGCAATATGTAATCGGCAAACTCTGGCGGAGATATCTTCGTCACCAGTATAGTGACTAGCCTCTGCAACACTTACTGCTGCAAGTTCCCCGTCTACATAAACTAACCAAGAAGCACCGTTAATATTGTCTGGATCATATTTGTCATATGCCAAACTGTCATTGCCCTCTTCAAAGGACAACAATCGAAAATCTTCTAATTCTTTTTTGTGTTGCGAATGATACTGTACTACTTCAATGCTAGACACTCTATATCTTCCTGCGATTTCAAAGTTAATAATAAAGCAATTCTAGGTTCAGTTCCATTGTTTACAACGGAGTGTTTGAAACCCGTATTCAAAAACCATACTCTACCGTCTGCGGGAAGATTGTAAGTCTGTTCCTCACCATTCACCCAGAAGTGATTGGTGGTCTCCTGAGTACCCTGTATGGGACACACAACGCGAACACCATACGAGGGGTCATAGTCTATGTGTGGTGCAAGAGACTTGCCTGGCGCAAGATAGTGCAGTCTGGCTCGACATGTCTCTGATTGAAATTTGTCGTACAGAACATCCATGAAATATGTATCGCGAGCAATATCGGTTGGTACATCCCACAACATTTCATTTGCAGCTGGCGGCAAGTTTGCACCTTTCGCCTTTTTGTTGCGAATCCGGTCTCTGATACTGGAACCCAAATCCTCTACAGTATATTCGTTGGCATGTTTCATCTGTTCTTCACTGAGAGTCATCAAGGGAATCTCTTTTAAGTTCTCATATGCATTTTGCACAAATGAACCTTCATGAAGATTTGTAATGCCTGGGTTTGCCTCGTATATGTCAGTCCAGTTGTCTTTGATCTTCTCTATCTCAAGTTTTATTTTTTCGATGTCAAACTTAATATTCGGAATCTCAACGCAAATCGGCAAGTCTCTCTTTTTAAGCATATAGTGGTTTACTCAAAGTAGCTGCATCAAATATATGACACATATAATTATTGTCACAAAGGTTTTCTATCCAGTGAATACCATTGCATGAATTAAAATACAACAACAACGCCTGGCCATCTTTTGGCATAGCAATTTCATATACGTCTTTTTCTGGGGTCTGCAAAGGCAACACAGTGGCGTTATAAAAATCGGGGTTGTCTGACCACGGAGTTTCTTCCGCATAAAATATTTTGAACACCTCGTTTTGTTCTTCAACGACTCTAGTGGGGTAGATAATCGAAAAGGTGTTTCGGTATTCTATACCATCAATAACCGCCATTGGATGGCAGTGTTTCATCAACCTATCTGAGTACGTTCGATACTTACTATTGCCCACCAAGAAAGAGAAGTAATCTTTAACGGTGTCTAGATACTCGTCCACAATGTCAGTCGCATTTCCATATATCTCATCTGGAAACTCAATATCTTTTGCTAATGTGGGTCGGTCTACCTGTTGATTTTCCTGACCAAACAAAAAGTAACACGCCTCGACTTCGATTGCATGTAGTGCATCTTTTGGCAATATTTCTCTGAGGTGTGCAGATATTTCTGGTGTCAGTTTTGGGTGACTGTCTAATTGGCTCTGGAACGGAATATTATCGCACGTTTCATAAGTCCACCTTTCTCGGTTGAAGTCGATAAACTTATGTTCAAACTCATCATGAAAATTCACTGAGTTACCTCCTTATCGATT